>Ga0247841_10000194_pt1 | contig 164568 bp, 138 predicted proteins | sample LaCruzMarch2015__2_FD_192410 | JGI IMG/M metagenome (GOLD analysis project Ga0247841, IMG submission 192410) | Freshwater microbial communities from meromictic Lake La Cruz, Castile-La Mancha, Spain - LaCruzMarch2015_18m | ecosystem: Environmental > Aquatic > Freshwater > Lake | place: Spain... | reverse complement strand
GCGTATGTTCCGTGGATATAAATTCAAACACCTTTGTTTTATACCCGTGGGCCTCCATGACCAGGGCACGCAGGCCATCTGTAATGATTTCGGCCTGGCGCTCTTCAAGAATGCCATGTTTCAGGATACCCTGCAGTTCGGTTTTAACATCCAGTTCCTTCCGGATCTGCTTGTGGCAGCAAGGAGCGCAGACAATAAGGGATGCCCCGGAGGTGATCCCCCTGAAAATAGCGTCATCGGTGGCGGTATCACAGGCATGTAAAGCGATGAGAATATCAATTTTCGCCAGTTCGGCCTCCCGGATGGTGCCCGTAATGAATTTCAGATCGGTAAAGGCGGCCTTTCCGGCGATTTCGTTACAGGTTTTTACAAGCTCTGTCCTTGATTCCACGCCGGTCATCACCGGCGTTTTTCCAAGTGTAGCGGTCAGATAATCATAGAGGGCAAAGGTGAGGTATCCCTTTCCCGATCCCATATCGGCCACATGAAAACCAACGGGCAATTCGAGTTCCCTGAAAAAGGGCTCCAGCAGTTGGATGTAACGGTTTACCTGGAGATACTTGTCGGTCATCTCCTTCCTCAGTTCAAAATTGGAATTCAGAATTCCCAGTTCGCGGAGATAGATGTTGTTTTCAATAGCAATAACCCGCTCTTTCCGGCGGTCGTGGCTGAAATCAGCAACCTGTTTCATCGCAGGCTGGTTTGACCTGATTTTCACCTTTCCCCGTTCAGTAATCAGCAATCGCAGGGTCTCTTTTTCAGAGAACAGGTCGGCATTTAAAAAGTCATCCTCCAGTGATTTCCTGATCAGGAGCATGGCTTCGACGGGATCATAATTCTTCGTGGTATCCTTTGTTTTATAGCGATACACGAAATTTAACCTGGCCCCTTTTTTAATTTCAATGATGGTGATGACGATACTTTTAAGGTCGGAGGAATGATCGCGCTGGTTGCTGATCACCAGTTTGATCAGTTCCCTGCTGCTGATCAGGGATTGGAGTTTATCAATGAAATGGTTGAATTGCTGATTTACCATGATGTTTTTCTATACATGAACGGTTGAAATTAAAAGTCCGGATTCAGATTTATAACAAAGCTAATGGATTTTTAAAGAATTGATTAAATTCACCTCAAATTTGACCCGATGAAAGATCGTTCCATCCTGTCCCGGGGTATTGGTATCATTTCGAAGCTGGTTCCGTTGCTCCTTTTTCTGTTCGCAGTGTCAGTCTTTGCCGGACCGTCGCTTCCTGACACCCTGCATAAACGGCCATCGGTAGGACTTGTACTTAGCGGCGGGGGCGCCAAAGGTTTTGCCTATGTCGGGTTGCTCAGGGTGATCCAGGAGGCGGGCCTGCGGATCGATTACATCGGCGGATCGAGCATCGGCAGCATCATCGGCGGGTTATATGCCATTGGATATCATCCCGACACCATTGCCAAACTGATCAGGAGCCAGAATTGGAATGATCTCCTCAAGGACGTTACCGATCGGAAATATGTTGCTTATGAAGAAAAGGTGATCGGGGAGAAAACTGTTGTAAGCCTCCCGCTGAAAAACAAAAAATTTGGTCTCAGCTCCATGTACCAGGGACAGGAGATCAACCTGCTCCTCAACAGGTTTTTTTCACCTGCTTATAAAATCAATGATTTCCATGACCTTCAGACTCCCTTTTTATGCATCGGCACAAACCTTTTTACGGGGGAGGCCGTGATCCTGAACAAAGGCTATCTGCCCATGGCCATTCGCTCCAGCATGTCGATTCCAGGTTATTTCGAACCGACAGATTATATGGGTTATTACCTTGTTGATGGCGGGGTGGTTAACAACTACCCGGTGAAACAGGTAAAAGAGATGGGGGCCCAGATCATCATCGGGGGCGACGTTCAGTCGGGTCTTTCAAAAACCCGGGAGGAACTTTCTTCCATTCCCGCCATTCTCGACCAGATCACATCGTTTGCAAGAATCCGGGCCAATGAGATTGGTGACAGTCTCACCGATCTCAAGGTACGGATCAAGCTGAATTACGGGATGATGGATTTCGAGAAATATGACTCCATTATGGCTGTTGGTGAACGGGTGGCTCGAGCTCACTTTAAAGAGATCAAAGCCCTTGCTGACTCCCTGAACGCCATTGAATTCAGGCCGTTGAAAAGTTACAATACGACCCCGGTGACATCCTTCAAGGTCGACAGCCTGATTGTTCGCGGGAATAAAAAGATGCGGGACAGTTATTTCAAAAGCATCTTCGGAAGCTACCTGCACAGGAAGGTGTCGATGGATGAGTTACAGAAGGATATCCGGCTTACCTACGGTTCGGGATACTTTAAACGGGTTTCGTATGAAATGGAATACCATGACGGGAAAACAAACCTTGTGATCAATGCGGTAGAGGGAGGTCCGGGGGAGGTTTCGGCTGGCGTGCATTACGATACCGATTACGGAATTATCCTAACCCTGGGCGGGACATTCCGCAATGTGCTCGGAAACAATTCCAAACTGTTCGCCGAACTGAATGTTGCTGTAAATCCTCGGATCAGGGCCATTTACATGCTCGGGCTGGGTGGAAAAGCAGCCCTTGGGGTCAGCGCTGAATTCTATACTTTTCAGGTTGACACCTATGAAAAAGAGAGTAAGACCAACCGGTTTAATTTAACGAACTACAAGGCCTCCCTCTATTTCAACTACAACTTCCGGAATATGGTTAACCTGAAAGCAGGGTTTGATTATGAATATTTCCGGTTCAAGCAGGATATTGTGATCGACAGCAACTATCTTCCCTTTGCAAATTTTTCGAGTTACGGAAGTGTTTTTGTATACCTGAATGCCGATACCCGCGACAAGGTATGCTATCCTACATCCGGCATCAAGGCGGTCCTGAAGGCTGAATATGTCATGCCCTTTTCAAAGAACTGGTCACAGAAACTGTTTACAAATTCAGCCATCCTCAGCCTGAAATTTGACCAGAACATCCGGTTATCGCACCGTTTTGTCTTACAGCCGGGAATATTCGCCGGGGCCACGCTGAATTATACCGGAAAACCTCCCATTCAACACCTGTTCGGTTTTGGGGGACTGGCGCCCGACAATTATATTGAATCCATCGTGCCCTTCACCGGACTGCATTTCATTCAGGAATTTGGCTCCTACGCCCTGGTTGGCCGGCTGAAGCTTCAGTGCAATGTTTACAATAAATTATACCTGACCCTTCGTGCGGATGCAGGGGGTAATGAAGTTAAATTCGATCAGCTTTTTGCCGGAGGCAATTTCCTCTTAGGCTATGGCGTCACAGCCGGGTACGACAGTTTCATCGGACCATTGGAACTATCCATCATGAGCTCTAATCTAAATCCGGGCCTTATGCTGTTTCTGAACCTGGGATATTGGTTTTAATTTCATGACGGTGATTCATCAAAAATGATTTATTTCTTTATCTTTGAAATATATCCTGTTTGTTATGATTCAGATCATGCGAATCTGGAGGCTTTCTTTGGGTATGATCGCCATATTATCCCTGCTTTCAGGTATGGGCTGCAAAAAAAAGGAGCCGGTCACCCTTCCCGATCCCGTTTTACCAACTGTTACCACCAGCCAGGTCATTGAAATAACAACCACGACGGCCAGCTGCGGGGGAGAGGTCTCCACCGACGGGGGAGCGCCGGTTACAGTCCGCGGAATCTGCTGGAGAACAGACCAAACGCCAACGATCCTCGACCATAAAACCAGTGATGGAACCGGGACAGGCAGCTATACCAGTTTAATCACGGGCCTCGACTCGAATACGACATACTATGTCAGGGCCTATGCCACCAACAGCGCCGGAACCGCATACGGGGATACCGTTTCGTTTACAAGGCTGATTCCTGATTCGATTGTTTATACAGAGATCAACCCTGAAATCCTTATTAAACCCGTGAGATACTGGGATCCTCCGAACCTTCAGTACGACTGCAGGCAGCCCGTGCCATGGGACTCATCGGCCCATTATGATATTGACGCCGACAATGACGGAACTTTTGATTTCAGGGTTAACAGCGATACCTGGTATGAGTTTCACAGTGCGAGCATGCCCTGCATGAATTTCATGCTTTATTCAGACATTACAGCGCTTGGGGCAGCAAATTCCGTGGCGGTCAATAATCTGATCGGCCATTGTGCCGATGTGATCCCCCCTGGACAACCTGTTTCGGATATGCTTATGTATTCTGAACATGCAGAAACGGTGAGGGTTTACTGGAAATCCTGGAGTTGTAATGAGGAGTGTGCCAATGGAGATAATTATTTTGGATTCAGAATGAAAAAGGGCTCCGGTTATATCTATGGCTGGATCCTGATGAGTTTAAACCAAACTGAATTCCAATGGACCATAAAGGGATTTGCCATTAACCGGACATTGAATAGGAAAATACTGGCGGGACAAACACAGTGACAGGTCGGTTTGCCAGTACATGGTAGAGGTAGCTTGCCTCGATTCCCGTCGGCAGGTTTTTTATTTCTCATTTCTCAAGAGATTCGCTTATTTCACCCACTCATCTTCACCAGTTCAAGTACGGTCTTCCAGTTCCTGGTCGTTGCCCGCAACTTCAGCTTTTTTTCAAAAAAGGTATTGCTGAGTTTTGTGTTCCCATACCCGTTGGGGCAGAAAAGGTAAATTGATCTGCCGCTGATATAAAATTCATCAGGCAAATATTCATCGTGCCCAATGGTTTCAGTAAGGGAATGTTCCGGCTCAGTGGATAAAATGGTAACATGAAGACGGGCGATATCTTCTCCCCTCTGGCTGATGAATGTATTGTGTTCCGAGATGCTTCTCAATTCCTCCTTCCCAAGAACAATTACAGGAACGTCAAAGCCAAACGCATTCAGGATCGTTGCCGAAATAGTTTTCTCCAGGTTCCCGGCTTCCGGGATGTTGCTTTCGAAAACGACATTTCCGCTTTGGATGTAGGTTCTCACATTCCTGAAATCCAGCCCTACGTACATTTCCTGCAGGGATTTCATTTTTATCAGTTTCTGGCCGCTTACATTGATGCCGCGTAAAATGGAAATGTACGTTTTCATACTGTTACAGGCTTTTCAACGCCATCACAAACGGATAGATCATCCCGGCAATCAGGAGCAGCAGGATAAAAGGGCGGTTTATATTCTGCCATTTGTAGTTTTTCCGTTTGATCGCATCCACCGCATGGTTCAAGGCTGAAAAAAAGAAGAAAAAGATAAAGGCCATAAATATGGTCAGCTCGGCTTTGATGCCCCATTTGATAAACCAGATCAGAACCGCGATGACCGCATAGGAGAGCAAGGCGATCGCCGACTGAGTCTGGTAGTTGCTGCCAACCTCGAACCCCTTCGCCTCGGCTGATTCCCTGGCAAAAAACAACCCCTCAATGCCCGACAAGCCTGATATTGCTACTATGATCACCGGGATCATAAAATGCAGCTGGGCAACAGGATCATAGCCATTTGCATAACCAATCTGATAGCCGAAAAAAAAGGCAGCGAAAACGATCACCATTCTGAGGATGTCAAGTATCTTTACAATCATAGGTCGGGATTTAGTCAGCGTTTAGTTATTCTTTCATTCATCAAATCAAAACCAGGTACTCTTTTTATATTGCACATATTCTTCCCCGAATTTTTCTTCCAGGACCCGTTCCTCGTTCCTGATTCTTTTCCTTTGCAGCAATATTAAACCACACCAGAGAATAAGCAGGTAGAAATTATGAATGAAAACAAGCACAATGATCAGGGTCAGGTAGTTTAGCAGGTTGTTTTTCATTTTATCTTTTGATCAGTTTTAAAGTTTCGGTCATTTTCGCATTTTTAACCCTGAGGAAATAGATCCCCGACGGAAGATCCCGGATATTAATCTGAGTCTTAAGACCAGTGATCTCCCTTTCCATTAAGACACGACCCTGCAGATCTGAAACTGTAAGTCCCGTATTCCCTGGCATAACCGGAGATTCAATGCTGATCAACTCACCTGCCGGGTTGGGGTAAATTTTGAAATGGGTCTGGTTAGCTGAAGTTTCAAACATCCCCACACCTCCGCCATTGATGGTCTTGAGGATGGTGCCATTTTCGCCAACAGCATAACCTGTATCGGCCTTCGGGAAATAAACAGCCCACAACGCTTTTGAAGTCCCGGAAGTCAAACCTACCCAGCTGGTTCCGCCATCCGTGGTTTTCAGAATTATTCCATCTCCAAACCCGCCCACGGCATAACCCGTATTGACATCAGTGAAGAATACCGATTTCAGGGAATTTCCGGTCCCCGACTCCTGGCTTGTCCAGTCTGCTCCTCCATTGATGGTTTTCAGTATGGTTCCATGCATCGGATTTATGGTTTCACCCACCGCAAAACCTACGTTTTCCTGCGGGAAATAGACGGAGAATAAAACTCCGCCGGTGATGTCCTCATGCTGAATGGTCCAGTCGGTGCCTCCATTCACGGTTTTAATAATGATTTCTCCGCCGCCGACAGCATAGCCTGTATTGGCATCGGTAAAATAAACGGAATAAAGGGAGGAGAAGGTTCCTGAAGGCCGGCTGGTCCAAAGATTTCCTCCGTCGGTGGTCTTCATGATTGTGCCGTATTCCCCAACGGCATATCCTGTATTGATATCTGTAAAGAAGACCGCATTCAAATAATTAGTGGTCCCGGCGAACTGACTTGTCCAGAGTGCTCCTCCGTTGGTTGTCTTTAAAATTTTACCACCTGTGCTGCCTCCCCCTACTGCATAACCAGTGTTCGCATCGTTAAAAAAAACCGACTTCAGCTGATAGGCAACATCAGAATTCTGAAAGGTCCAGTGTGTGCCTCCGTCAATGGTTTTAAGAATGGTCCCCTCGCTACCGGCAACATAACCGGTATCGGTATTGGTGAAGGAAACCGCGTATAAATAACTTCCTGTTCCCGATGACTGCAGAGTCCAGTCCTGTCCATTTGCAACGCCGAAAATGAACAATGAAACAATTAAAATGGAAAGATTTTTCATGGTGCTGTTTTATTTCAGGAATATCTGATTAGGTTCCTATGTTAAGGAATTGGAATAGCGGTGATCAAATTTAAAAAATATTCACGACAATTAAATCCTTTTACATTTCTGTTGTGTCATGATAAGGAGAAAAGAAAATGGTGTTTATCTATTGGTATGCCAAGTTTACCTGGCAACCGGGGTAGTTGTTAATTCCCTGACTGCCCGCTCAAGAACCGCATCCCTCCCGAGGAGGTAATCATCCATGGTTTGTTTCACTTCAATGTCGGGCCTGATTCCGGTGTTCACAAACGGCTTGCTGCTTATGGGGAAACAGATCCGCCGGGTGCAGATCCGCGCATATCCTTCCCCTGGAAGGCCATTTAAAACAAGGGGAGAGCCGGTTGAACCCCCTGTTTCTTCACCGATTAACCGGGGTCGTCCTGGAACTTCGTAAAGGTTAACAAGGAAGTCTTCGGCAGCAGAAAAGGTGAACCGGCCAATCAGGATTATCACGGGACACGTTATTCTCCTGAGGGTGTCAGGAACAGAGACTGTGTCAGGCTTTTCAAAACGATAGGCCTTATTTAAAAAGTAATCCCTGTACTCCTCCCTCCAGTTCCCGTTGGCTTTCCCTACTCCGTCATTGATTCTCGTTTCCCATCCATAATTCAGGAAAAATTTCCCTTTAGTCAGGTATTTCTGCAGATGCCACGCAACCTCTGTTGAACCGCCTCCGTTTTTCTGTAGGTCAATAATCACCCCCTTCGCATCATAAAGCTCCTTTGCAATCCTCTCAAATCCTTCTATAGCCTCTTTTTCCGGCATAAACCGGTTAAAGCTTACGAAGGCGATCTGGTTGTCCAGCCATTTGAAATCGACCACGTTTCTCGAATACTCAGGGATCGGGCCCCAGTACCGGTCATTCTTTGTGCGGATCGCCTCGCCGTTCCGCTGAAGCTCAATGTTTACAATCGTACCATCGCGTTTTTTTATCGTAGCCCTGAAGGGATGGTCTTTGAAATCACTCTGGATATCATAGATCGCCTGCATCCACATATGCTGTTCGGTGGAGGCGGAAATATAGGGAAAAATAAACCGTTCAAGATATTGTATTGTAGGAATATGGTCTATTTCTGTTATTTCTGCACCTACCCAGGTTGAATCCTGCCCGGGGATCTGACGGACCGCCGTGATGTAAACTTTATGGTCAAAGTCTTTAAGAGAAACCGGGATATAATCCGTGTACCTGAAAAATTGCCCGTCAGAACTTACCTGTGTGTGGCCGTCATGAAGAGACGCCATGAATTTTTGCAGAAGCCGGTAATATTCGTAGTCATTCCTGGTTGAAATTACTTGCGGAATATAGGATTTGTAGAGACTGTCGAGGTTGAATCCAAGCCGGTCGATGTTCACAAAATTGTATTTTGTTTCAGACCACACCTGGCTGAACCAGTATAGTTTTTCCTCCCGGGTAATTTTATCGGGCAAATCCCTGATGCCAATGATCTCGGTATGAGCCGTGTCCTTTGAATTGAGCACAATGCTGAATTTTATCGTATCATTTTTTGTTACCTGAAATGCAGCAGTGTCGATATCGGTCCGGAAAATAACCTCATTTTTCTCCCGGGAACAATATACTTTCAGCCTGTCGGGATTTTCTTCAGGTGAGATCCTCCAGTCGGTTGGCCTGCCACCGATAAGAACGGTGATGTTTTTGGCGGCCGAATGAATGATTTTTTGGGATTGGACCATCGGGCCTGAAGCAACAAGCAAAAATAAAATCAGGATTTTTTTCATGGGGTTTTCTTGGTTTTTCTTTTTCGGAGAAGGGTGTTTATTGCTGCTGCAAACAAAAGAGTCACGAGCACGATGGAACTGGATCGCGAAATTTTCTCCCCAGTTGAATATACCTGGGGTTCAAACCGGAATTCGAGGTTATGTTTGCCGGCGGGAAGGACCATGGCACGTAATACATAATCGGCCCGGAAATGGGGAGCAGGGGCTCCGTCAACAAAGGCATTCCAGCCTTTGGGATACCAGATCTCGGAAAAGATCGCCAGCCTGTTGTCTTTGGCTGAGTATTGATAGGTAATCCTGTTGGGGGCATAACTGTCTTCACGGATAAAATCGGAGGTGTCGTGCCCAGGCTGGATCCGGGGCAATTCAGCACTGAACTTTTTGTCAACAACTGCCACAGAATCGGGCCAGAACCCTGTGAGTGCATTGAGTTCTGCATCGGCATTGTCTGCCAGTAAATAAGATTGAACAAACCACGCATTTCCTAGTGCTGCCGGATTGTATCGTGCCACCGGGGTTCCTTTTTCATCGGCAACAATAAAATATTTCGTATTCAGCATGTTCAGCACAGCCATGTTTTGCTTGCTGATGTGGTGTTCGATCAGCTCCTGGTATCGGCGCATCTTCACCCCGCTGTATCCCCCGATGGACTTATGAAAATAGGAGGTACTTGCATCGCTGAACGGGTCTACCGTAAGGTTGTACACCCTGAAGTTCGGATCCCGGTCCTGCAGGATCTGCTCGTCAGCCGGACCAGGCTGGAATGGTACTTCAGCCCTGTTCCGGGAGGTGAAACTGTCGTTGTTCAGATGGCGCTTGTTTATGGGGTACATGTCGGCAAGAAACAGGATGACCAAGGCCAGGAATGCATATTGCTTCCTGATTTTATCAAATAACACACCCCATAGCAGCAGGGCGGTAAGAGTGATAAATACAAACCCCCTGAAGGCATCCATCCTGAGAAGGTTCTTCCGGTCATCCCGGATGGCCTGCATGAACCAGTCGGGCAGTTGTTTGGCCATCTGACTATCCCTGGGACCGGTGAAATCAAGAAACATCCCCGGAAAAAGGGCGAAGAAAAGGGTGATCCCGCCTGAAAGGAAGAAGGCGATCTTCAGCGCCCTGAATATCTTTTCCCGGTCGGCCGTGTTTTCAAAAAACACCTTCAGTGCGATGATCCCAAGCAGGGGCATGGCAAATTCGGCAATGACAAGGGTCATGGTCACCGCCCTGAATTTATTATATCCGGGGACATAATGAATGAAGAGATCTGAGAAGGCCATAAAGTTGTGGCCCCAGGCCAGGAGGATAGATAGCAGGGTGGCCGACAGAAGCCACCAGCGGATGGGTCCTCTTACGATGAGGAGCCCCAGGAGGAAAAGGAAACAAACGATCGCTCCCACATAGACCGGCCCGGCAGTACTGAACTGGGTCCCCCAATAATTATAAGGGATCGGCTGGTTGATGTACTGGCTGATGGTGCCGGGGTTGATGCCGTTGGCCCGCATGGCGCTGACCACTTCCGATTTTTCACCCAGCGGGCTTACTGAAGCACCGCCCTGAAAACCAGGAATAAGCAGGGTCATCGTCTCCCCGATTCCATAACTGTACTGCGTGATATAGTCCTTGTCGAGTCCGGCAGTTCTTACCGGCCCGGCAGTTGTCAGCTCCGATTTTCCGCGGATGGTGAACTTCCCGTATTCCCAGGTGGCCCAAAGGGTTGTGATGTTTGTGAGCACTGCAAAAAGGAGGGCAATGAGCAGCATGCCCACCGATTTGACAAACGGGGCGATCTCCCTGAACCTGACTGCATGAATAAGTTTAAAGAGGCCCAGCAGGAGTGCGATGATCGCCAGGTAATAGGTGATCTGGGGATGGTTGGTTTTGACTTCGAGAGACAGGAAGATGGCCGTCATCAAACCGCCCCAGATGTAATGACGGCGGAAGGTCAGGATGAGACCTGCAACGACAGGCGCCATATAGCCGATGGCATGAGCCTGCGAATTGTGCCCTACCTCTATGATGATAAAAAAGAACGAAGAGAACCCGAATGCAATTGCCCCGGCAATAGAAAGCAATGGGTCGACCCGCATGACGAGCAGCAGGATAAAAAACCCGATGAGATACAGGAACAGCAGGTTCGCCGGATGAGGCAGGCCAAGCGTCAGCAGATCATCAAGGTACCCGATAAAGTTACCTTTGTAAACAGTGGAGACCTGGTACGCAGGCATACCACCGAACATGGAATTGGTCCATAATGGCTCCTGCCCTGTTTGTGCCCTGAAATCAGCAATCTCTTTTGAGGCACCCAGGTGCTGGGCAATGTCGCTTTGCCAAAGCTTTTTCCCTTCGAGCAGGGGGGAAAGATAGATGATGGTTATTAACAGGAAAACAGCCACTGCCACCCCATAGGGAAGGATGGCCTTTAGATTGATGTTTTTCATATGCCAGGGATGAATTTAATACGGATGCCTGTTCACCGGGCAGCAACTGTCAGTGCAGAATGAACGATCAAAAATACAAAATAAATCCAGCGGCACGTTTATCTTTTCAGTCCTAACAAGGGTCAGGGTTCGGGAATGATGTGTCACGTTTTTCTCCATGGTTATCGTCATTATTTCCACCTTTGCCGAATTGTTTTCCGCACGGCTGTCGGATGGATTAGTTTTGCAAAACTCCAATCATCTGAAATAATCTGATTTTTATATGCAAACAAAAATCTTCTTTGTTGCCACACTGTTCATTTTACTTTCTTCCAGGATGTTTTCACAGGAGATCCTGCAATGGCGCGGGACCGAACGTACCGGAATTTACCACGAATCAAACCTTTTGAGAAACTGGCCTGAAGCAGGGCCGGCCCTGATTTGGGAATGCGACAGCATCGGGAATGGCTACGGTTCTCCCATCATCACTACTTCAACCATTTATGTAAACGGCGAGATTGACACGATAAGCTATCTATATGCGCTGACCCGTTCAGGAAAATTCCTTTGGAAAGCGCCCATCGGAAAGGAATGGACATTGAATTACCCCGGAACGCGCAACACGCCGACATTTGTGGATGACCTGATCTATGTAACTGCCGGACTGGGAACAGTGGCCTGCCTGGATGCAAAATCAGGAAAAAAAGTGTGGTCGGTCGATATGGCAACCGATTTTCATGCACCAATGGTACGGTTTGGATTTTCGGAGTCGCTGGTTGTCAACGGAGATGACGTTTATTGCTGCCCGGGGGGCGCCGATACAAACATAGTAGCCCTGGATCGGTTTACAGGCAAAATCAGGTGGATCTGCAAAGGACTCGGACAGATGACATCCTACTGTTCACCGGCGCTAATCCGGTTAGCCGAACGTGATATCCTGGTCACCTTCACCAAAAGTGCCCTGCTCGGAATTGATACCAAAGATGGGACCCTCCTCTGGTCTCACAAACAGGACAGTGAAGGAGATGTGCACATCAACACCCCGCTTTTTGAAGATGGATGCATTTACTATATCACCGGAGATGGGAACGGATCAGTTAAACTGAAACTGTCAGCAGACGGAAAGGAGATTACTGAAGTTTGGAGAAACGGGGCCTGCGACAACACCATGGGAGGATTTATTAAGCTGAATGATTATATTTATACGGCGAGTTATGGGAGGAGGTACTGGTATACACTTGATGCGAATACCGCCAAAATCGTCGATTCCGTGAAATTCGACAAAGGGGTAACCATTTATGCCGACAGCATGCTTTACTGCTACAATGAAAAAGGCCAGCTGGGACTTTTCAAACCAAACGGTCCCAAAATGGTGCCTGCGGGGTCCTTCAAGGTAACCCGCGGAACCAAAGCGCACTATGCACACCCGGTCATCTGCCAGGGAGTTATGTATGTCAGGCACGGACAATCACTGATGGCTTATGATGTAAAAAGAAGGTAAAATAATGCAGGCAATGCAACTGAATGTAGTATCTTGAAATAATGCATATGAAGACAAGATCATCGCTGGTGTTTCTGTTATTTACACTTATGCCGGGGTTGTTTGCACAGCAACTGACCCTGACCCAGATCCTGAACAACTATTACAAAGCGGGGAACTTTGATAAGCTTCAGAAAGTAAACTCTATCATCATGACCGGCAACATAGTACAGCAGGATCTGATGCCCGTAAAAATTGTCAGGGTACGACCGGATAAGTATATGATGCAGTTTGATGTTGCTGACCTGACCGCCTACCAGGTATACGATGGGCAGACTGCCTGGATGACCACACCCTGGACTGGCAAAGCCGCACCACAGGTGATGCCGCCTGAACGGGCCACAGACATGAAAAACAGGGCCGATATCGAAGGTGTGCTTTTCAACTGGAAAGAGAAGGGGCATACTCCCGAACTTTCCGGCACAGATACCGTCGACGGCGCGATCGTTTATAAAATCAAGGTCACCCGGAAGGATGGCGGGATCGAATACAATTTCATCGACTCCGCCGGATTCATGTTGAAGAAGCGGCTCTCGTTCCGCAAGGTTGGTGGAAAGGAAATCCCGGTTGAAAATTTCTACAGGGACTACCGAAAAGTAGAAGAAATTCCTTTCGCGTTCACCGTGGAAACCAATAACGGCGGACGTGTAAACGAGATCCAGTTTGATTCGGTGGAATTGAACAAACCGGTCGACCTGAAGATCTTCACAATGCCAGAGCCGAAGTGATGCAGGCAAAACTGCAGAGGATTCTCACTTTTTTGCACCCTGCAATCCAATTTCTTTCAGCAACGGGCTAACCAGTGCCTCCGTGTAATTTTTATTGACCACATCCCAGTTAATGGCATTCAATATGGCCGCAAGGTAATCACCACGCCTGTTTTGATATTTCAGATAGTAGGCATGTTCCCATACATCTATACAAAGGATGGGGATCCCTCTTTCAGGCGAAACATCCATAATTGGATTATCCTGGTTTGGCGAAGAACAAACTGCCAGTTTTTTGTCGGTTGTAACATAAAGCCAGGCCCAGCCTGATCCAAATCGCGTGGTCCCTGCTTTATTCAACTGTTTTTTCAAACTGTCAACAGAGCCAAAGGTACTAATGACAGCTTTCCCTACCTGGTTTGAGGAGTCAAACGGGTGATCCAGTGCCAGGATGGTCCAGTACATGGAGTGGTTATAATGTCCGCCCGCATTATTCCGGATTCCCGCATTCAGCATCCCGGCATGGAGCATAATTTCGTCCAGCGAATAACCCTCCTGGCCACTGCCTTTTACCACCGTATTAAGGTTTTTTAAATAGGTGGCATGATGCTTCGAATAATGGATTTCCATTGTCGCGGCATCAATTACAGGCTCGAGAGCATTGTAATTGTAAGGTAACTTTGGCAGTTCAAACGGATATTTCTGAGCTGTTACCGAAAAGGTGAATCCCACTATAATGATAATAGCAAGGGAAATACAAAGGTTGTTTTTTTTCATACGGTTTGTTGATTTTACTTCGTCTTGTGACCATTGGCCTGGTCCGGATTGTTCATAATTGTGCCCGGTGTTGTAACTATTTTTATTTGATACAAATCTAAATTATTTTTGCATTATAGTCAAGTACTTTAAAAAAAATCATAAAAAAAGGATGGCTGATAATCAATTCTAATATTTAGAATCGTTCTCTATAAGTTGATATTGTGAATTATAGCCCTCTAATGCTTATTTTTGCACAGCCTGAATGATTCTATTTATCGAATATTTGATACCATTTTAGATTTTTCTAGCAATGTCAAAGTATACCCACATAGTCTACCTCGCTATTTTAACAATCATTGTTGTGGCAACTTTTGCTGCGATAGGATATTTTGGTTTTACCTACTACAAATTACCCATTGAAGAGCGGTTCTTTCATGCCGATCATCTGACCCTGAAACCCAGCGGAGTCTGGGGTCATGGATTGGGTATCATCGGATCTTTTTTCATGCTGTTCGGTGTTTTTGCTTATATGGCCAGGAAACGATTCAGGGCATTCACAAGGGTTGGCATATTGAAGCACTGGCTCGAATTTCATATTTTCCTCTGTTCCCTCGGACCCATCCTTGTGCTTTATCATACCTCCTTCAAATTCGGTGGTCTCGTAGCCATCAGTTTCTGGAGCATGGTGGCGGTTTTCCTGAGTGGAATCATAGGCAGATTTATCTATATTCAAATCCCCAGGACAATAGAAGGCCGGGAATTGAGTTTAAATGAAGTACGGGAAATGAAAAGTAACATCGGTGATCACATTCAAAAACTGGTAGCCCTGGACGATGAGAGTTACAATATGATTGTCAATTCAACTAAAAAGCAGATCGAACTCTACCAGCCAAATTTCCTCGTTCGCTATATCCGGAATCTTACCCGAGACATGGTAACCGTTCGTAATGTTAAAGAGGTGCTTAAACGAAATAAAATAAACAAAGCACAGCAAAAGCAGATACTTACCCTAGTGAAAAGCGATATTTCAATCAACAAAAGAATTGAAAGACTACAAACCATGCAGAATCTATTTAAATACTGGCATGTTGCTCATTTACCTTTTGCGCTTGTAATGCTGATTATCATGGTCATTCACGTGGCAGTAACCATTACTTTTGGGTATCACTGGATCTTTTAACTATGGAATTACTTCTGGAAAAATTTGCTGCTTATTCAGTAGCAATCCTCTTCTGTGCTATCATTGTTATTATTTACCTGCGCAAGCAAAGGCGGGAGTCAAAACAGGTTGAGGCAAAGATAGCCATTGCGAAGCTGGAGGGAATGTATGAGCCTGTGTCTCTTCATCCGGTTGTAGATGAAGGAAGTTGCATCAGGACGGGAGCCTGTATCGCGGCCTGCCCTGAAAAGGATATCCTGGGCATCCGGAACGGAAAAGCAACAACCATCAATGCTTCCCATTGTATTGGACACGGAGCCTGTTTCCATGCATGCCCCACCCAGGCGATCTCCCTGTGCATCGGAACTGAAAAACGAGGTGTGGACCTGCCCCACGTGAATCAGAACTTTGAGACCAACGTCCCGGGTATTTTTATTGCAGGGGAACTGGGTGGCATGGGTTTGATCAAGAATGCCGTGGAACAGGGACGTCAGGCTGTTGATAACATCGTGAAATCGCTGAAGAAAAACCCGAATACTGACTATGACCTGATCATTGTAGGTGCCGGGCCTGCCGGAATATCTGCCTCTCTAAATGCAAAAAAACACAATCTCAGGTTCCTCACTGTTGAACAGGATACCCTGGGCGGAACCGTATTTACCTTTCCGAGATCTAAAATCGTGATGACATCGGCCATGGATGTCCCCCTGCATGGAAGGATCAAGTTATCGGAGACCAGTAAAACTGAACTCCTTGATTTCTGGAATACGGTTTTAACTAAAAACAACATCTCCATCAAGGAGGGTTGCAAAGTAGAGTCCATCCTGCAGGAAAACGGGTATTTCAAGGTCGAAACTCTGGAGGAGGAGGTTTTTACCACCAGTGCGGTGCTGCTTTCTGTGGGAAGGCGGGGAACACCACGGAAACTGAATATCCCGGGAGAAACCATGGAAAAGGTGGCATACCGGCTCCTGGAGGCAGAAGAGATCAAGGGGAAAGATATCATAGTGGTTGGCGGAGGTGATTCTGCGATCGAGTCAGCCCTGCTGCTGGCCGGTCAGAACAAGGTTACCCTCACCTACCGAAGCGATGTTTTCAGCCGGTTAAAACCAAAGAACAGCACAAAGATCAATGAAGCCATCGCAGAGGGGACTATCACCGCAATGCTGAACACCAGCCCGGTCAGAATTGAAAAAGATTCTGTTACCATTTTAACCGGGGCTGAAAAGCAGGAAATGCAACTTAAAAATGACCTGGTCTATATTTTTGCAGGAGGAGAACTTCCTATCCAGTTTTTACAGAAAGCGGGGATCACGATCACGAAAAAATTCGGGGAGGCTGTTTTAAAGCATAAATAGTGGTGTTGTGTATTAAAATAAAAAAAATATCAGGGTGGTAAGCAACTATAACAGCTAAAATTTGTCTTTATCTTGGAAAACTTAAATACATACATGGGGAAAGCATTCATTTTAAGTATACTGGGTTATGCCCTCATGGTATGTAATGTTGCTGATGCTCAGATCTCTCCGGGTGAGTTGGCCAAGGTTCACACCCATTTGGAGGGAATGTCAAATTGTACCAAGTGCCACATCCTGGGACAAAAGGTTTCCAATCAAAAATGCCTGGATTGCCATATTGAACTGAAGGTCAGGGTTGAACTCCAGAAAGGATATCACGCCTCCGCCGAAGTCAGGGGAAAAGAATGCATTAAATGTCACAGTGACCATCACGGTTTAAATTTCCAGATCATCCGTTTTGAAAAGGAGAAATTCAACCATGACCTGGCAGGATTTAAATTATCGGGAGCTCACACTAAAAAATTATGCATCGACTGCCATAAAGCAGAACATATCGCCGATCAGAAGATCAGGAAGAAAAAGTTCACCTACCTCGGGCTTAGTCCTGCCTGCCTGACCTGCCATACCGATTATCATCAGCAAACGCTTTCGTTAAACTGCCTGGAATGCCATGATTTTGAGAAGTTTAAGCCGGCCACAAAATTTGACCATGCCAGGGCGAAATTTCAACTGACTGGAAAACACCAGCAGGTAACGTGCATCCAGTGTCATAAGATGGGCACGAAAAACGGCCAGAAATTTCAGGAATTCAAGGGATTGAAGTTCGACAACTGTACCCCTTGTCACGTGGATGTACACAACAACAAGTTCGGTCCGAATTGCATCCAGTGCCATACCGGGGAGTCATTCAGCGTGATCAAAGGCGTTCAGAATTTTGATCACAATAAAACGAATTTCAAGCTGGAAGGGAAACACCAGCTGGTTGAATGTAAACAGTGTCATAAGACAAAACTCACCAATGCACTGAAGTTTGCCCATTGCACCGACTGCCACACGGATTATCATAAAAGTCAGTTCGCAAAACAGGGCATATCTCCCGACTGTTCGCAATGTCACTCTGTAAAAGGATTTAAAGAATTTACCTACACCATCGTTCAGCACAACGAAGGCCCTTTCCCGCTGAAGGGGGCGCACCTTGCAACACCCTGTTTTGCCTGTCATCAAAAAGGGATAACCTCAAAAGATACGACATGGAATTTCAGGCAGATCGGAAAACGCTGTGTTGATTGTCATGAGAATGTACATCTTGCACTGATCAGCGAGAAATATTATCCCGGATCGAGTTGCGAAAGCTGTCATATCGAAAACAGGTGGAACATCATCCGGTTTGACCATAAAACCACCAGTTTTGAACTTCTGGGTGCTCATTCAAAGCTGACCTGCCGCGACTGTCATTTCAAAAAGGACAAGGAGGGTGTTGTGGTTCAGAAGTTCTCCGGGCTTCAAACTATATGTTCAAACTGTCATACTGATGTTCACAGGAAACAGTTTGAGATCAACGGGTTGACTGATTGTACCCGGTGTCATGAACTTGCTCAATTCAAGCCCGCTTCCAGATTTGATCACAATAAAACTCGTTTCCCATTGGATGGAAAGCACAAGGATGTGGCATGCAACAAATGTCACAAGACTGCACAGAACGAAGGACTGACTTATGTACTTTACAAAATAAACGATTTCAAATGCGAAAACTGTCATCATTAATTTTGTTCCTGGTACTTTCTGTAAGCCTGTTCTCACAGAAATCCCCGCATGGAGACAGTTTTACTGTCAAATGCCTTGATTGCCACAATACCACTGGTTGGAAAATAGATATCAAAACACTTGCATTCGACCATGGCACAACAAAGTTCCCATTGGTGGGACAGCACCAGGCTGTTTCGTGCAAACTGTGTCACACGTCACTTGAATTTTCAAAAGCGGGCAAAGAGTGCATATCCTGTCATACCGACATCCATAACCAAACTGTTGGGCCTGATTGTTCCAGGTGCCATACCCCGGTTTCGTGGGTAGTGAACAATATTACCGAGATCCATCAGCGAAGCCGTTTCCCCCTGGTCGGGGCCCATGTAACGGCCGACTGCTATGCCTGCCATACGAATGCCTCTGCCAATCTCCTGCTTTTTGGCCCCCTTGGCATCGAATGTATTGATTGTCATCAGAAAGATTATTCAGCCACCACCAACCCAAATCATGTGACAGGCGGATATTCAACCAATTGTACAGAGTGTCATAACATTTCCTCTTTTACATGGACCGGGGCAGGGATCAATCACAATTTTTTCCCACTCGCCGGCGGCCATGATATAACAAATTGCCAGGACTGCCACAAGACGCCGGATTATTCGAGCACCTCCGCAGCCTGTATTTCCTGTCACCAGACCACCTACAACAATACAACCAATCCAAACCATGCCCAGCTTGGTTTTTCAACCACCTGTTCTGATTGTCATACTACTGATCCGGGCTGGAAACCTGCTGAATACAGGGAACATGATGCAAAGGACTTTCCTATCTATTCTGGAAAGCATAATAAAGGCAATGCCTGGGACAATTGTACCCAATGCCATTTGAATCCTTCGAACTATTTGGAATACACCTGCATTGACTGCCATGATCACAACCAGCCTGACATGGACAGTAAACATAATGAAACGCAAGGATATGTATACAACAGCCCGGCCTGTTATGCCTGTCACCCTACCGGAACCGTTGAAGGATCGTTTAACCACAGCACCTCCGTTTTCCCTCTAACAGGCGCCCATGTTACAACCGAATGCCTGAAATGCCATACCCATGGTTTTCCGGGGACGCCTACTGATTGTTTATCCTGCCATACAGCAAACTACAGCAATTCGACCAATCCGAACCATGCTGCCATCAACATTCCAACCACCTGCGAAACCTGTCATACAACGCAACCCGGCTGGAAACCGGCCACCTTCCCGATCCACGATAATTACTACGTACTGGCCGGTGCACATATTCCCATTGCCAATGAATGTGCCACCTGCCATAACGGGAATTATAACAATCTGCCAAGGGCATGCTTTGTTTGCCATGCTGATAAATATAACCAATCGACAAATCCCAACCACATTACCGCCAATTTTCCCACAACCTGCGAAACCTGCCATTCCCAAACGGCATGGACTCCATCCAACTTTAATCACGACAATGTTTACCCGCTGACCGGGGCCCATGCGGCCATTGCCAATAATTGCTTTATCTGTCACCAGGGAAGCTATGTCAATACTCCGAATACGTGCGTTGGATGTCATCTTACGAATTTTAACGCGACGACCAATCCGAATCATGTTACCTCGAACTTCCCGACTACATGCCAAACATGCCATTCAACGACGGCTTGGTCTCCCTCTACGTTCAATCATAGTACTGTTTACCCGCTTACCGGTGCCCATGCAGTGATTGCCAACAATTGCTTTGCGTGCCACCAGGGTAGCTACGTCAATACTCCCAACACGTGCGTAGGATGTCACCTGGCAAATTTCAACGCCACAACCAACCCGAATCATGTTACCTCGAACTTCCCAACCACCTGCCAAACATGTCATTCAACAACCGCATGGTCTCCATCGACGTTCAACCACAACAATGTTTATCCGCTTACCGGTGCCCATGCTACGATAGCAAGCAACTGCTTTGCATGCCACCAGGGCAGTTATGTCAACACACCCAATACCTGTGTCGGCTGTCACCTGCCGAATTTTAATGCATCGACCAACCCCAACCACGCAGTTATCAACATCCCGACAACCTGCGAAACCTGTCATACCACCAACCCAAACTGGACCCCGGCCACCTTCCCGATCCACAACAACTATTATGTACTGGCCGGAGCCCATGTAGCCATTGCGAACAACTGCGCCGTATGCCACAATGGTAATTACAACAGCACCCCCAACACATGCGTTGGCTGCCATCTGGCCAATTACAACCAGACGACCAATCCAAACCACGCCTCTGCCCAGTTCCCGACCACCTGTACCAATTGCCATAATCAATCCGCGTGGGTTCCATCTACCTGGAACCACGATGCACTTTACTTCCCTATTTACTCAGGAAAGCATAACGGCCACTGGAATACCTGTGCCGATTGTCATCCAAATGCCGCAAATTACGCGGTATTCACCTGCACTACCTCCTGTCACCCTCAAAATTCAACAAATAACGAACACCAGGGCGTTTCAGGATACTCTTATAACAGTACAGCCTGTTATAACTGCCATCCGCGTGGCAATGGTGGGAAAATGATGAACAGTATTTTTAGATCTGAATAACCGTTAAAATATGAGATATATCCTTGCTTTCTTTGTGATTTTTATGTCCGGCCATGTCCTGCTGGGGCAAACTGTGTTTGAGAACAGGGAGGGAAAGGTATCCTATCTGACGACCCAGAATGTATATGTGAAATTCACCTCCACCGAGCATATTGCCAAGGGAGACACCCTTTACACCAGCATGGAAGGGGTTCTTGTTCCGGCGCTGACCGTCCAGGAAATATCATCCATCTCCTGCGTCTGCACCCCCGTTGCCGATCGGAAGTTTGCAGTTTCCGATGTGATCATCTCCAGGCAGCCGGTTACAAACCAGGAAAATGCAGGGGATAAAAATTTAACCGCTGGGGTACCGGTTATCGCCGGAACCAAAGATTCCACTGTAACCAAAAAAGAGCTGCCCAAATCCAGGAGCCAGCTGATCACCGGTAACATCTCGGCTGCCGCCTACCTGAATTTTTCCAACACTTCGGCCAATTCCCAGAGGATGAGGTATTCTTTCTCCCTGAACGCCCAGCGCATTGGCAATTCAAAACTTTCGGCCGAGGTTTATCTCGATTTCGTTCATAAGATCGGGGAATGGAACCTGGTGCAGGAGGACATATTCAACGGGCTAAAAATTTACAGCCTGGCCCTGAGCTATGAATTCAACACACACAATAAGATTTGGCTCGGCCGCAGGATCAATCCCCGCATTTCAAATGCCGGGGCCATAGACGGGCTCCAGTATGAACTCAAATCCGGGGCCTTTACCTTCGGTGTGATTGCCGGCACCAGGCCCGATTACAAAAATTACAGCTTTGACCCCAACCTGCTCCAGTTCGGCGGATATATCGGACATGACCTGGTCACCAAAAAGGGGAACATGCAAACTTCGGTGGCCTTCATCCAGCAGATGAACAATGGTTTTACCGACCGCAGGTTTGCCTATTTCCAGCACTCCAATGCCCTTCTGCGCAATCTCTATTTCTTCGGATCAGTTGAGGTGAGTTTGTACAAACAGGTAATGAATCCGGTGGATACCGTTAAAAAGGATACGACTTACAAACAGGACAATTCACCCACCCTCTCAAACCTCTATCTCTCCCTGCGTTACCGGCCCATCAGGCAGCTGTCGCTGAGCATATCGTACAGCGCCCTGCAAAACGTGATCTATTACGAAACCTATCCCAAAAACATCGTGGAAAGAATGCTCGAGCTGGCTACGGTGCAAGGTTTTATGTTCCAGGTAAACTACCAGCCCATCAAGTACCTCTCCATCGGCGTTCAGGCCGGGTACCGCGACAGCAAGCAGGATCCAAAGCCGACAAAAAATCTTTATGGTTATGTGACTTACAGCCGGATTCCCGGCATCAATGTCTCAGCCACCCTTTCAGCCTCTGTGCTGGAAACAAGTTATATCTCCGGAAGAATCTATGGCCTCGGCCTTTTCCGTGATCTCGTACCCGGAAAACTCTCGGCCGGGGTGGATTATAAGTATATCAGTTACAAATTCGTCAGCGGTGAAACGTCCCTGGTGCAAAACACCGGCGAGGTTAACCTCACCTGGCGCATTATCAAGAAACTCTCCTGTGCTCTCTATGTTGAAGGAACGTTCGATAAAAATTCAATCTTTAACCGCGTTTACATCAACATCACTCAGCGATTTTAGGTTGGAAATCCGGTCGATATCCTGTATTATTCTCTGCCCTCCTTTAATGGAGTAACTTGTCAAAACACCTTACAGGATAATGAAAATGCTGTGCATTTTACAAATTAAAAGATTTCAAATGAGAAAATTGTTATCCATAATTCTGTCTTTGGTGTTTTCAGTAAGTCTGTTTTCACAAAAATCACCGCATGGAGAGAGTTTTTCTGTAAACTGCATGGATTGCCACAACACCACAGGTTGGAAAATAGATATCAAAACACTCTCATTCGACCACGGAACAACAAAGTTCCCATTGGTTGGACAGCACCTGTCTGTTTCGTGCAGACTTTGTCATACTTCACTGGAATTTTCAAAAGCAAACAAAGAGTGTAATTCCTGTCACACCGACATCCATAATCAAACCGTGGGACCAGAGTGTTCCAGATGCCATACCCCGGTTTCGTGGGTCGTGAATAATATTACAGAGATCCATCAGCGAAGTCGTTTTCCACTGGTCGGGGCACATGTAACAGCCGATTGCTATGCCTGTCATACGAATGCCTCTTCCAATCTACTGCTTTTCGGTCCGCTTGGTATTGAGTGTATCGATTGTCATCAGAAAGATTATGCCACCACCACCAACCCGAATCATCAGACCGGTGGATTCTCAACAAATTGTACTGATTGTCACAACATGACTTCCATATCATGGACCGGGTTAGGCATCAATCATAATTTCTTTCCACTTACCGGTGGCCACGATATTAAAAATTGCCAGGATTGTCATAAGACCCCAGATTATGCAAGCACCTCCCCGCTCTGTATTTCATGCCACCAGACCACCTACAACAATACCACCAATCCAAGCCATACCCAGCTTGATTTTTCGACCAACTGTTCCGATTGCCATTCAACAACGCCGGGATGGAAACCTGCAGAATACAGGGAACATGATGCAAAATCATTTCCTATATATTCCGGGAAACACAACAAGGGAAATGCATGGGAGAATTGCTCACAATGCCATCCCAATTCCTCCAACTATATCCAATATACGTGCATTGATTGTCATGATCACAATCAATCCGACATGGACAATAAGCATCATGAAACACAGGGATATGCCTATAACAGCCCGGCCTGTTTTGAATGTCATCCGACCGGTTCTGCCGAAGGATCATTTAATCACAGCACCTCAGCATTTCCTTTAACAGGGGCACATCTCACAACCGACTGCAATAAATGCCATGCATCTGGTTATGCCGGAACATCCACCATTTGCAATAGCTGTCATAATACAGATTTTAATAAAACAACCAATCCGAACCACGCCCTGATCAATATTCCGACCACCTGCGAAACCTGCCATACAACGCAGCCCGGATGGAAACCCGCTGCTTTTCCCACCCATAGTAACTATTATGTGATTACCGGCGCCCATGTTCCCATTGCAAACGATTGTGAAACCTGCCATAAAGGAAATTACGCCACAACTCCCAATGTTTGCTCTGGTTGCCATATTGATAAATTTAACCAGTCGGCAAATCCAAATCATACGGCCATCAACATTCCCACCACCTGCGAAACCTGTCATCAGCAGAATGCATGGACTCCGGCTACCTTCCCGATCCACAATAATTATTATGTGCTGGCCGGTGCCCATACTGCCATTGCCGGCAATTGTGTTTCTTGCCACAATGGCAATTACAATGTAACCCCGAGCACCTGTGTCGGATGCCATCTGACCAATTTCAATCAAACTACCAACCCAAACCATACGACTGCACAGTTTCCTACCAACTGCGAAATCTGTCATTCACAATCGGCCTGGACTCCATCCAGTTTTAATCACAACAACGTGTATCCTCTCACCGGAGCCCATGCTGCCATTGCCAATAATTGTTATGCCTGCCATAAGGGGAGTTATATCAACACACCAAATACCTGTGTGGGTTGTCATCTTACAAATTACAATGCAACAACAAATCCGAATCACATTACTTCCAACTTCCCGACGAATTGCGAAATATGTCATTCAAACACGGCATGGGTTCCATCCAACTTTAATCATAACAACGTTTATCCGCTCACAGGGGCCCATGCGACGATCGCCAATAATTGTTTTACCTGTCATCAGGGAAATTATATCACCACCCCCAATACCTGTGTGGGATGTCACCAGACCAATTATAACGGATCAACAAATCCAAACCATTCTGCAATCAACATACCGACCACCTGCGAAACCTGTCATACCACAAACCCAAACTGGGAGCCGGCTACCTTCCCGATCCACAACAATTACTATATACTGGCCGGGGCGCATATAGCCATTGCGAACAACTGCGTGGTTTGCCACAACGGCAATTACAATACCACCCCCAACACCTGTTATGGCTGTCACCAGGCAAATTTTAATCAAACCACCAATCCAAACCATGTGGCCGCACAGTTCCCGACCACCTGCGAAACCTGTCATACACAAACCGCCTGGATTCCATCCACCTTTAACCATAACAACTATTATCCGCTCACCGGGGGCCATGCAACCATTGCCAACAATTGCGATGCCTGCCATAACGGGAACTATGTCAATCCTCCCAATACCTGCGTCGGATGTCACATGCCCAATTATAATACTACCACCAATCCAAATCATGCAGCCATTAACATTCCAACCACCTGCGAAACCTGTCATACCACAAATCCAAACTGGACCCCGGCCACATTCCCGATCCACAATAACTATTATGTACTGACCGGGGCACATATTGCCATAGCCAACAACTGCGTGGTCTGCCACAACGGCAATTACAATAATACCCCCAACACCTGTTACGGTTGTCACCAGACCAATTTTAATCAAACCACCAATCCAAACCATGTGACGGCACAGTTTCCGACCACTTGCGAAACCTGTCATACACAAACTGCCTGGATTCCATCCACCTTTAATCATAATAACTATTATCCGCTCACTGGTGCCCACGCAACCATTGCGAACAATTGCGTTGTCTGTCATAATGGTAATTATATCAATCCTCCCAATACCTGCGTCGGATGTCACCTGGCAGATTTCAACGCCACAACAAACCCGAATCATATTACCTCCAACTTCCCCACCAATTGCGAAATTTGTCATTCAACCACCGCCTGGGCGCCATCAACCTTCAACCACAACAATGTTTACCCGCTCACAGGAGCCCATGCTGCCATAGCAAACGACTGCTTTGCCTGCCACCAGGGTAGTTATGTAAACACACCCAATACCTGTGTCGGCTGCCACCAGGCGAATTTTAATGCAACGACCAACCCCAACCATGCGGCCATCAACATCCCGACGACCTGCGAAACATGCCACACCACCAACCCGAACTGGACCCCGGCCACCTTCCCCATCCACAATAACTACTATGTGCTGGCCGGAGCCCATGTGGCCATTGCGAATAACTGTGTCGTATGCCACAACGGCAATTACAACAACACCCCCAACACCTGCGTTGGATGCCACCTGGCTAATTACAACCAAACAACCAATCCAAACCATACTGCTGCCCAGTTCCCAACTACCTGTACCACGTGCCATAATCAATCTGCATGGGTCCCTGCCACCTGGAACCATGATGTCCTCTACTTCCCGATTTATTCAGGAAAGCATAACGGCCACTGGAATAACTGTAGCGATTGTCATCCAAATGCCGCAAATTATGCGGTATTTACCTGCACCACTTCATGCCATTCACAGTCATCAACCAACGGCCATCACAATGGCGTTCCGGGATACACTTATAACAGTACAGCCTGTTATAACTGCCACCCGACCGGAAATGCAGGGAAAATGATGAACAGCATAATTAGATCTGAATAACCGTTAAAATATGAACGATGCATTGTCTTTGCGGAACCGGAAGATCGGGTCTCCTGACAGGAGTCCCAGCACTGGCCTTAGATGTGTCGTTTTTTCATGAATAATCTATATCTTTGTGCTCTCAAAAAATATCAAAAACACACACTTTTATGAATAGAAATAAAATCATCTTTATCATCGTATTATTGATCCTTGGGATATTTTTTATTCTGACAACCTGCTACAGAAGCGGTGAAAAAAGCAAAGGAGCGACCCTTCCTCCCGGCACCCATGGTGTTGTGGTGACCGAGGTTATCCAAACTTCAAATTACACCTACCTCCAGGTTGAAGAGAACAAAAACAATTTTTGGATAGCCGTCGTGAAACTTGCCATCAAACAGGGTGATTCACTTTATTATTCAAGGGTTTCTGAAATGAGAGATTTTGTAAGTAAGGAACTCGGGCGTACATTTCCTACCATCTTTTTCGTGGAAGATCCAAGCACTACACTGACCACAGCCCAGTCAGCCACTGCTCCTCAAATGACACCCGGAAAGGTAAAAATTGAACGCTGGCCGGATATTAAGGTTGAAACCCCGAAAGGCGGCATTACCATTGCGGAATTGTACAAGAATAAACAAAACTATGCCGGAAAGCCTGTGATTATCCGGGGTAAGATTGTCCGGTATAACCATGCAGTTATGCAAAAAAATTGGGTCCATATCCAGGACGGTACTGATTTTTCTGATCAGTTCGACCTGGCTGTGACCACCATGGACAGTCTTTCGGTAGGGAAAATGGTTACTTTTAAGGGCATCATCATACTGGACAAGGATTTTGGTTCAGGTTATAAATATGATGTCATCATGGAGGAAGCCCAAGCGAGCGATATCAAATAGGGAAGCAGGAAAAGTTCCTGTTTGATTGGGTTCAGGGTTTGGCTATATTTCTGATCATCCCTCTGAATATCAAAGCATGGAACGGGAGCATGCAGAACCAGTAAAGCCTTCCCCAGATTCCTTTAGGGCGGAAGGTAGCCGTCTGGTTCAGGATGTTTTCCCGGTCAATGTAAAATTCGAGCCAGGCCTCGCCGGGAAGTTTCATCTCGGCATAAAGCAGGAATCGCATCTCCTTTTTATCAGCATAAATGACCCTCCACAGATCAAGGGCATCTCCTGCTGTAATTTCACCTGGGCTGGTTCTTCCCCTTTCAATGCCCACGCCACCGATCATTTTATCCATAAACCCCCTGATGTTCCACAGCAGGTCGGCATAATACCATCCGTTTTCACCGCCGATGGACCAGATCCTTTCCAGAGCTTTTCCGGTATCTGAGACTTTGCGTTTCCGTATATCCTTATAACAGCCATAGACCGGGACTTCGATAAGCAGGGATAAACCTTTTTCCAGTACAGGACTGGTCAGCGCATCTTTCCAACTTGAGAGTACGCGTTGCTGCTCAATGCGGTCAAAAGCCAGTTCAATGGCTTTGTCATAGGTGATGGGGACTATCCCGAGCATTTTTTCAAGGTCATTGTCTTTGCAAACAACCTCCACCTTCATACTGTTTACAAGATGATTGGCCAAGGAAAAGGAGATGGGGGTGATAAAAGTCAGCCAGTAAGATGAAAGGTGGGAAGTCATGACAGGAACAACATAGATCCATCTTCTGAGCCCGCGGATTCTTGCGAACCGAAGCAGCATCTCCTTGTATGTAAGTACATCTGGCCCCCCGATATCATAGCTTTTCCCGAAGGTTTCCTGTTTCAGCATCACCCCCGACAGGTACTGAACTACATTGCGGATCGCGATGGGCTGGCTTCTCGTCCCGAGCCATTTTGGTGCGACCATCACTGGCAGTTTTTCTACCAGGTCACGGATGATTTCAAAGGAGGCACTTCCCGAACCAACGATGATCCCGGCTTTCAGGGTAGTCAGTGCATACACGCTGGAAGAGAGTACCTCTTCCACGTTTTTCCTGGAGGAAAGATGTTTGGAAAGCTCCTTTTCGTTGACGATTCCGCTCAGGTAAATGACCTGCTTAACCCGGGTTTTTTCCAGCCGCATTTTAAAATTTGCTGCGGATATGGCTTCCAGTTTTTCGAAACTTTTATGGGAGGAGGCCATGGAATGAATCAGGTAAAAGGCCACATCAATGTCTTCCGGAACCCGGTCCAGCTCCTTTGGTCGTAAAAAGTCCACCTCTACCACACTCAATTGATCAGTATGGAATCTGCTTGCATCGAATCGGTTGGTATCCCTTACACAACAGACAACCTCATGACCGGTTTCCAGTAAAACCGGCAAAAGTCGCTTGGCTATATACCCGGTGGCACCCGTAAGCAGGATCTTCATGATCGTCTGTTTTTAATGATAACAGGCAAAGATAGCCTATCTTTCATTCCAGCAACTGTTTAAGTTTTGGCTAATTATATCAGGGAAGCATTGGGTGGGGCGGGGTTAAGATGCAGCAGTACCCGACGGTAAGGAAATAGAAAAGATGAGTTCGTCAAGGAATTTCCCATTTTTAAAAAGCGCCTTCTCAAAACGGCCTTCCAGTTTCATCCCGGCTTTTTCAAGGACGCGCTGCGAGGCCAGGTTGGTTGAATAGGGTCGTGCAAATATACGGGTGATATCGAAGGTTTTGAAGCCATAGGCAATGGTTTGCCTGACAGCCTCGGTTACAATTCCCCTCCCCCAATAAGGCTCTGCCAGCCAATATCCCATTTCGGCATTTTTTCTGTGCACATCAGCTTGCGGGTATAACCCGATGGAACCACAGGTGATGCCCTCTACTTCAATGGCAAAAATCCGCTGCGGGCTTTCCATTCCGAAGGTGGTTATGTAAGCAATGCCATCCTCTCTTTTATAGGGGTGGGGAAATGCATCAGTAAGGTTGTCGGCAATTTTTTTATTGTTGGCGAAGTTAACCAGGTTATCCAGGTCATTTAATGTCCACCGACGAAGCTTGAATTGGATCATATGAAGGCATTTAATGAGAAAAAACGGGGTCAGGATGTTTTTTTCTTACTCGATTTCGCTTTGGGATTGTATTCCATAGCCAGCCGGATGAAATATTCAAGGTCCTTGTCCATATCAATTCCTTCAGGCTCTACAAAAATAAAACCCTTCATGGGGCGATGGGTAAAATCCATTTCACGACACCCCTTCCTGGCAAAAGCCTCTTCGCATTTTTCCGGATCAATCCGGGCCATCATTTTCTCTTTTACAACGCCAACGCACATTTTATCATTCACCAGGAAGCAAATTCCACCCATCATTTTTTTATCCTCAAATGGGATATCCAGCTCCCTGAATTTATGCCTGATCCGGTCGGCTAAATTTTCATCGTAAGCCATCGCTCTATTGTTTAAATGAAAATAATATTACAAAGATATTGTTAAATTCCACAGAGTTCTTAATACCTTCGTGTCTATAATTTTTGCTTATGAAATATCCATAAGCACAATGTTCATGCATACCGTGGATGTTAATTATGGATATTCCATGTGTCCATTGAAAAACAAATTATTAACACATGAAACGACACATTACCCGCCGCCAGGCACTCAGGACAATGGGGCTCACCATCGGAGCTGCAGCACTTGGCTTCAAAGGATTTACACAGATCTCCGACAACATTTATGAATACGGACTCAACTTCGACGAGGTTTACAAACCCCTCGATAATCCCCTGAAGAGACCCATCACAGCCATCACCTGCGGAGCCGGAAGCAGGGGCAATACTTACGGGGATTATGTATCGAACTTTCCTGAACAGATATCCATTGTAGGGGTTGCAGAACCCATTGCGATCAGGAATGAACGGTACACCAAAAAACACCACATCCCTGAAGAAAACAGGTTCAAAACATGGGAAGATGTGTTCAAAAAACCAAAGTTCGCTGATGTCATCATCATCACCATGCCCGATAACCTGCACTATGTACCCTGCATGAAGGCCCTGGAAATGGGATATGATGTGCTGCTTGAGAAACCCATGGCTCAAACTGCCCAGCAATGCAGGGACATCCTTGCCATGACCAAAAAGACCGGGAGAATTGTTGCGATATGTCACGTATTGCGCTATTCTCCCTATTTCATCAAAATGAAAAAATTGATTGAAGAGGGTACCATCGGCGAGCTCATAAGCATACAGCACATGGAGCCCATTGATCATATCCACATGTCGCACTCCTATGTTCGCGGAAACTGGCATGACTCAAAACAGACCACGCCCATTATACTGGCCAAGAGTTGCCACGATCTCGATATCCTGCGCTGGATGATCGGAAAAAAGAGTAAAAGTATAGCAGCCATGGGCGATCTGAAGTGGTTCCGCAAAGAAAATGCACCGCAGGGCTGTACCGACCGCTGCATGAACGGATGCGCCATTGAAGCTGAATGTCCCTATTCCGCCATGAAAATATATTACCGTAAACGGGGATGGCTCTATGTTTTTGACCTCCCTGAGGAGAAAGAGAAACAAGGGGAGGCCATCCTTGAATACCTGCGCACGACCAACTATGGCCGTTGTGTATACAGGATGGAGAATGACCAGCCTGACCATTATATCACCTCCATTCAGTTTGACGACCAGGTTACCGCCAACTTCTCCATGGAAGCTTTTACCTCATACATGGGTCGGCGCACCCGGGTGATGGGATCGATGGGCGACATGGTTGGGGATATGGAAGAATTGACCATCAATGATTTCAGAACAGAGAAAAGCATTACCCTGGTACCAAAAGCGGAAGATGTCGAGAATTATAAAAACAGCGGTCATGGCGGCGGAGATTGGCTCCTGATGCGAGATTTTGTAAAGGCCGTTTCCAACCAGGATCCAACATACCTGACCTCTACCATTGACCAGTCGATTGAAAGTCATTTGATGGGTTTTGCAGCCGAGGAGAGTCGTAAAACAGGTAAAATTGCACCGGTTATTCTGTAAATAAAATGAGCTTGAAACGAATCATATTGACAGTCCCCATCTTCCTGCTGATGATTACCGGGGGCGCTGCCATTCTTTATCCTCCAATCCACCGCATTATGTTTCAACAAGGGAACCAGGATAATGACCAGGATCTGACTATTGTGGCGGGTGGTGGTGGAAACAGCGGGATCCTGGTTACCGACAGCGCGATTGTGGTGATTGACACCAAAATCGGGCCTGATGCCGAAAAGCTGTATAACCAGGCGAAAGCCAAAGCCGGTGCAAAAAAGATTATCGTGGTGAATACCCATTATCACAATGATCACGTGAAGGGGAACAAGTATTACAAAGGAAGTGATATTTACATCGGATCCTATGATCCGGGCTTCCTGAAGGAGAACCTTGACCCTGATAACATGCCCAACCATTTTGTAAAAGACAGCCTGATCCTCAACCTGGGCAATGAACGTGTATGCCTCTATAACTTAGGCCCTGCGCATACCTGGAAGGATATGGTGGTGGTGCTGAAAAACAGAAAAGTCCTTTTTACCGGCGACCTTGTCTTTAACAGGATCAATCCGTTCCTGGTTAAGAAGAGCGGAGCCAACGTTGATACATGGATCGGGACCCTCGATTGGATGTTGAACCTTCCTGATCTCGCCATGGTGGTACCCGGGCACGGGGAAACCGGCGACAGGGCAATAATCTCCCAAATGAAGACCTATTTTCTTGACATGAAGGCTGCTGCAGCTGACTCTTTGAAAGAGGAGACAATGAAACTGAAGTACAGGGAATGGACGGTCTTTCCGGGAAAGACCTCACCGGAAAATTCTATCAACTACTTACGGAATCCTTAGGAACCTGCTTGTTCTGATCAAATTCCCCCTCCCACTTTGCAACCACAACTGTTGCCAGGCAGTTTCCGATTACATTGATGGAGGTGCGGGCCATATCCATTAGTTCATCAATTCCCAGGATGATAAAGATAGGCCAGGTGGGGAGGCCGAAACTGGCTGCGGTACCCATAAGGATCACAAGGGAGGCACGGGGAACCGCTGCAACGCCTTTGCTGGTCAGCATCAGGGTGAGCATCATGATGATCTGGGTTTCAAAAGAGAGGTGAATTCCAGCCATGTTGGCTACAAAGATGGAGGCCATGGCAAGATAGAGCGTTGTGCCATCCAGGTTAAAGCTGTAACCTGTTGGCATGACAAAAGAGACAATTTTCCGGGGGACCCCGAATTGTTCCATGTTCTCCATGGCACGCGGAAGGGCCGATTCGCTGCTGGTGGTTGCAAAGGCAATGGTAGCCGGTTCAGCGATGGCTTTGATGAACTTTACAATTGGAATCCTGGCGACCAGCATGATGGGCAGTAAAACCAACAGGATGAAGGCCGCCAATGCAACATAGAGGGTTGCGAGTAAAGTAAACAGGTTTACGAGGACATTGAGACCCATATGGCCAACGCTGAATGCAATGGCTGAGAAAACGGCAAAGGGGGCAAAAAGCATGATGATGTTGGTGAATTTGAACATCACAGCCGTGAGGGATTCGGTAAACCGCAACATGGGAGCCCTGAATTGTTCCTTCACCATCGCCAGGGCTATTCCAAACAATATGCTGAAGACAACGATCTGCAATACCTGGCCTTCTGCGATGGCTTTTGCGATGTTCTCCGGAAAAATGTGCAGGATCACATCATGCCAGCTCTGGGAGGCTACAACCGGCAATGTTCCTTTGACCATTTCAGGAGGTATGACAACCCCCTTGCCAGCCCCGCTCAGATTGATGGCTGCCAGCCCAATAAAAAGTGCAATGGTTGATACCACTTCAAAATACACGATCGATTTCCATCCCATGCGGCCAACCTGTTTCAGATTGGCATGTCCTGCAATACCGGTAACCAGGGTGGCAAAAATAAGCGGGGCAATGATGGTTTTGACCAGGTGAATGAAGATCTGGCTGACAAGGTTCAACTCTTTGGCAACGACAGGTATGTCATATCCAAATTCAACCCCCGCAAGCATGCTGAAAAAAATCCAGGTGGTCAGTTTCTCTTTTGTGATGGCATACAGGAAAAAGGCAACCAGTGGAATCAGGCGAAGAATAATGAGAATCCAGCCGCGTAGCTGCAATCCAAAATAATGATCGGCCAGGTGGACGAGAACTGCAATGGTGAAAGAGACGAAAAAGGTTGGGAGAATACGTTTCGGGTCAAGCATAGGCAGAAGATCGTTGGATCAGGCGTAAAGATAAAAAAAATGCCGTACGATATGCTGAACCAGTGCCTATTTCAACTTAATCAACCTTACTGTTTCAGTTCTTTTTCCATCAGATAACCGGCACAAGTAAAATCCGGCGGGCAAATCCACATCAGAGAAGTTCACAGAGTAGGTACCTTCAGGCTGGTATTTATCAACCAGGGTTCTGATCTGTGCGCCGTACAGATTGCAGACCGACATGTTCACAGAGCAGCCGGACTGGATCTTATACTGGATGGTGGTGTGATCCGTGAATGGGTTGGGGTAACATGACAGGGAAAGTGGTTCCTCGATCTCCTGTTTTTCACCTATCCCGACAATCGAAGGAATGATATGGGTATAGTACACATCCTCTTCCCCGTTAAGGGTATTGGTCCAGGCGAGGTGTGCTCCTGCATCATCAGATACCATATCAAAATAATCACCCATCTTATCCTGTTGCGGGTAACCAACATGCGGGTCGAACAGGTCAGAAATCTTTTTGTTGATCGACCAGGTTGTCCCCTGGTCATCTGAATAGCAATAATAGAGGGCCGAATTAAAGGAGCCGAAATCGGCATCGCGGGTATCAAGCCATGCTACATCAATCCGCCCGTTTGGCGCTACCGACATGACTCCAAACCACTGATAGTTATAGTTACTGCCATCGGTGTTGATGCGTTTCGGGGCACCAAAAGAGAGGCCGCCATCGGTGCTTTTTGCAAACATCACATCTGCAGGATCAGGTGTTGACTGACGGGCAACGGAGGCCAGCACATAAACATTTCCATGTCCCGGTCCGTTGGATCGGTCAACATCTACACTCACCTGCCCAAGGATGCCGACCGGGTTTATGGGATCCTGCCCAACGATATACCCATCCACGTCAGCGATGGTTGGCAGACCCCAGGAGATTACTGACCCGGGTGTTTGAGCATTGACAGATTTTGCCACGGTAAAACCATCTCCGGCCCCGGCACCTGCAATATACACTTCTCCCGAAGGTCCAACAGCCATTGTTCCCCAATAAGGACTGCCATTCACTGTCACACAATTTTCGAAGCTTGATCCGGCATTTACCGACCGGGTGAAAAAGCCGGGAAGGCATGAACTGTAATAGGAGGTCCAGAAGGAATAGATATTCCCATTTCCCGGCCCACCTGTCCGGTCAATGGTCATCCATTGTTTATCCCCACCGTGGGCATCGGTTCCCAGATCCCAGGTAGCGCCACCGTCTGTACTTTTGAAAACCTGACAGGTATAGTTAGCACCATCCGTCGTAAGGCTGTTATAGTAAAAATTCCCTGCTGCGTCAAAATCAAGCACAGGGTCAGAACGGAAGATTCCGGGCTCAATTTTTCCCGGGAATGTCCAGTTTTGTCCCCCATTGCTCGAGAAACCATATCCTGCCTGCCTGAAATTATTATTCACATCGTCGAATTGCCGCCATCCCATGACCATTCTGTCCGGATTGGTGGGGTCAACTGCGATGGATGGCTCATTGGCTGCATCACCAAGAATATTGTCTCCATTTGCATCAACATTGACCTGGGCTGTGAAAAATCCCGGGGTTTCAAGCCGGGGCGCGGTTGAAGTTCTCCGGATTCCGGTTACAGGTCCCATAAATTTTTGATCAGGAATTTCCTGGTGCATCCGTGCTTTCTGATAGGCAGGAATACGAACGTTCTGATTGAATGCAATCAGCGGGCAAATCATCAGGATGGTTGCAAAAACCAGTGCCTGGGATGGAAAATTTTTCATACTGCAAAATTACGTGTTTTTTGCATTCAAGGCTGTTAACTTATTCCATCTTGTCGGGGTAAAACCATCTGAAATCCTTTCCGGGTATTTAATGAGAAAATTCGAATACCTTTGTATCAAATCCCACAATATGATCGCAGTACATTCTGTCTACCTTAAGCCTTTACAAGAGGTGGATAAATATCTCGACGCACACCGTTCATTTCTGAAAGACTATTATGCGATGGGGGTTATCGTTTGCTCCGGCCCGCAAATCCCGCGAACCGGGGGTTTTATCCTGATGAATGCAAAAAGCAGGTCAGAAGCAATGGAGATCATGAAAAATGATCCCTATGTTATTGAAGGAGTTGCTGAATATTCGTTTATAGAGTTCGAAGCGAGGAGTTTTGCCCCTGGGTTTGATAAATTTATACAATCGTAACCCATCCCGGAACCCCTTACTGCAAATGAAACTACCCCAAGCTGCCCTGACCGGCCTGCTTTCCTTTTTTCTCCTGATAACCTTCCCGGCCTTTACCCAGGATTTGGAAACCATCGCGAAACAAAAACCTTTTGAGATTCACGGGAATACCTCTCTGAACATGATTGGGTACACGGTGAGTGGCATCGAACCGCGCCGGCAACCTTTTTCGTGGGTTCTTTCCGCCAACATAACAGCCAGTGTTTACGGGATCCAGCTTCCATTTTCATTTACCATAAGCGACCAGCAGAAAAGTTATGCGCAGCCCTTTAACCAGTTCGGATTAAGTCCCCGCTGGAAATGGATAACGGTTCACCTGGGTTACCGGAACGTCACCTTCTCGAATTTCACACTGGCCGGCAGAACCTTTCTTGGAGCCGGCGTCGAATTGAATCCCTCCATCTTCAGATTTGGATTTATTTACGGAAGGTTTGATCGTAAAACCAGCGACAACCCTGACATGGTCACCGATTCACTCCCCAACTTTAAAAGTACCGGGTTTGCCGTCAGACTTGGGGTGGGTACTGATAAAAATTTCTTCGACCTGATCATGCTGCGTATCCGTGATGATTCTACTTCTGTGGTTCAAAGCGATACGAGCGCCATCAGAACTCCCGAACAGAATGTGGTGGCAGGGTTCAACAGCCATTTTACCCTCTTTAAGCGGTTGACCCTGGAGCTGGAGGGAGCCCTGAGTGTATACACCACAAACACCGGAGCGACTCCTTTCGACGAGGTTCAAAACAACAGTCTCCTCAAAAGCATTAACCGTTTTCTGGTTGTGAACCAGTCAACCGAATATTATTATGCAGCCCGGGCTGCCCTGCAGTACCAGGATAAAAACATCAAGGTGAAAATGGAATACCGGCGGGTTGAACCAAAATACCGCTCAATGGGAGCCTACTTTTTCAACAACGACCTGGAGAACCTTACGATCAGTCCTACCTTCGGGCTTTGGAAGAGGCGCATCATCCTCGGAGGGAGCCTCGGGTTACAGCGCGACAACCTTCGTGAAAGCAAGAAAGCCACCTCACTGAGAACAATCGGCAGTGCGCTGATGTCGTTCAATCCTTCCTCCACCTTTGGACTCGATCTCAGTTACAGCAACTATGGTATGAGTCAGCGGTCGGGCCGGTTACCGCTGGTTGATTCCACAAAGGTGCGGCAGATAACCAATAACCTTTCGGTCATGCCCAGGCTGTTCTTCAGCAATGCGAGGTTAAGCCACATGGTCATGCTTACCTACCTGTGGATGAATCTCAATGACCGCAACCCATCCACATCTGATTACACAAAAATGGTAACCCATACAGCCCAGCTCACCTACAATGTCAGCTGGCTCGAAAGCCGGTGGTCACTGATTACCGGCATCAACTATGTACGGGTGATCAATTTTGCAGGTATCAGCAGCAACTATGGCATCACTGTCGGAGGGAGTAAAATCCTTCTAAAGGACAGACTGAACATCGGCCTCAACAACTCCCTGATGCGCAGCGACTATGCCGGTGAACAAGGTTGGGTGGCCAATGTAAACCTGAATGCGACTTACCAGATCACCGCCCATCACAATGTGCGGCTCAATGGTTATTATACTGGAAATTTTTTCCCGGGCAGTTCAACTGTTCCGTCGTTTAATGAATTTAAAGGAGACCTGATGTATGTGTACACTTTTTAATTCCCGCAAACCCTTTCCCGGAGGTATATTCGGAATTGTCGTCGGGGTGATGATCATGATCCAGGCTTTTACCGGTACCCTGAGGGCCCAGCCCTATCCGGTGACCGTATCCATCGCCGTAACTCCACCATATACATCGAAAATCGACGACTACATCTCGCAACCAAACAAGGTGATGGCCATTTTAATCAACACCGGAACTTTTGCAAGACAGGTGTTTGTTCAGGGCGTTATCACCGGCGAAGGGGGCATCCTGGTCAAAACCGACCCCTCCTGGAAGTCGCCCCTTCCACTCAATCTTCAGCCAGCCATTCCCTTTCGTTTGAATCGTAACAACATTGAGCAGGTGTTCAATGGCGATCACCTCCTTTTCCAGGGAATCACCCAAAACGAACTGCTTTACGGGAACGGGCTTCCCGAGGGAGATTACACCATATGCCTCCGAGTATTTGATTATACCACGGGCCAGGCTGTTTCGGCTGAAGAACCACTTGGCTGCAGCAACACTTTCAACGTTACCGACCTCGAACCTCCCGTGTTGATCCTCCCTTCATGCGGCGATACCATTCTTGCTTCAACACCGCAAAATCTCCTGATCAACTGGACACGGCCACCCAACTGCCCTATCAACACCCAGTTCAACATCAGGATCATTGAAGTTCTTCCGGGCGACCGCAATATCAACGATGCGATGAGGTCTGCAACCCACCCATCTTTTTTTGAAAGAACGATCAATATGAGTTCCTATGCCTATGGTGCTGCCGATCCCGCCCTGGTTCCCGGAAAGAAATATGCATTTGCCATCACCGCCATCGACCCAGCCGGGAAGGCCAACTTCCGCAACAAGGGGATGAGCGAAGTGTGCTGGTTCATTTACAAACTTAAATTACCCGATACCAAAGTCCTGCCAGATCCGGTATTTATCCCGCTTCCAAAAGTTACCACTGTCAAAGGAAAACTGATCTATAAATATGAAGAGGATGTAAGCCAGGGATCTTTTCCCCTGGCCGATGCAAACATTAAACTCGTAGTTCGGTACAAATTGAAAGTAAAAGGTGTTGACCATTACCTTCACCGTACCCCATACGGATTAAATGTGATTAACGAAGGGACCATGCTGGCCATCACCAAGACAGGCCCGACAGGATTATTTTCATTTAACTATATCGGCAATGAGTCGCTGGGGGAGATCGCAACAAATTATACGATTGAAGTTGACGGGTTTTACCAGACCGGCGATCTGTGCAGGGATGGATTGATCGTGATTGAAAATCCGCATCATGAATTTTACCTGAACAACTATATCGGTTATGTGGTCAACCCGGGAACCACTGTTGACATCGGCACCTTGGAAACACCTGTCCGCAGTTGCAAAATGACCATCCAGGTCAAATCACCCTTTGCAAACATGAAAGAGGGCGAACAGGACGAGCTATACAACAAGGTGAAAAACCTCCAGGGGGCACAGGTATACCTTTTAAGAAAACCAGATTTCAGCTACCATCTCTTTCCAGAAAAAGATGGTCTTCCGAAACCGAATCCCGCTGAAACCATGAAAGGCATGAAGGTAATAGCAAAATCCGAATCGGATGCAAACGGGGAGGCGGTCTTCAACAATATTGTCTGGCATCACAATCCCAATTACACCTACTATGTGTATGTCAGGATGCGGGAATCGGATGAGAATAACTATGCCATGATTTCTGATGCACAAGGCTTTGGGAATATCCTGGATGAGCCCATCCCGCTGGAGATGCGAAAGCCGTTTCCCGACCGGCCTGACCCTTCGGCAGTAAGCGATTTCCCCGATTACTATGCCAACTTCGGTTACCTGAGTGTCGTCAAGGTGATCAGGATGTCAGTGCGTTTCCCGGCAGTTCTTGGACAGGTGATTGACGAAAAGGAAAACAAGCCGCTCAAGGGAGCAAAGGTGAAAATGATAGAATATTACAAAGCAGACAAATGGGATAAACTCGCCATGCCTCCCAGCATCGGTATTTATACCTATGACCGTTCCTCCTATTTTCAAGCGCTGAATGGACTGAACTACAGGCTTATAAAAAACAGTTGCCCATGTTCCCACTGGATGAATGCCATGACTGAAACTCAGGCCGATGGCAAATTCATTTTCAACGACATTGCCTTTCTCTATTCCGGGACCCAGTACTATAACGGGGGAACGCATGATTTGAAAGGACCCACGCGATCCATCTTCGTATCCTGCGAAGGGTATACTCCCTATTTTGGAGATGTCAAAGGTGGAACGCCCCTGCGTATCGGGGAGAAATTCTATCTTCCTGTGATCCTGAAATCCGGTGCAGATATCAAAGGACGCATCATCGACGCAGAAACGAAAAAGGGAGTTTTTGCCTATTTCAGGTTCCTTACTGATTCCATTGCCGCACACACCAACAGCAACGGGGCTTTCTCTGGAAAACCGGCACGAAAATTACCCAACCAGAAGCAGTACCTGGTGATTGAAGCACAGGGCTACCAGACTGATACAGTGGCCGTAACGATTGGAGAACCCCATACCGACCTGGGGGATATCCCCATTTACTCAAAAAAGCGGCGGTTATTTGTACGTGTCATCGAGGAATACGCATACACTGCCATTCCCTGGGCCCAGGTGGAAATTGTCGGAGTAACAGTTCCCTGCATGAAGAAAGAGGGGGATTTTTATGCAAAAACATATTGTCCGCTAACGGGGCGGACAGATTCGAAAGGGGTGGCAACATTTGGATTTGAAAATGCCGGTGATGACAACAACCAGTATTATACCGTGAAAATCACCATGCCTGACGACCAGCCAAAAAATTATGAGGCGGCTACCCGTTCGATCAAAATCCCCTATAGTGATAAACCGGTATATCTTGAAATAAAACTTCTCAAAGCCTCCTGCATGTTCGGAACCGTATATGCCGGAAAAACCGACAGCTCCGCCGTGCCGGGCGCCCTGGTTTATGTCGAGACAGCCAGTTCCAAAACTCCCGGATCAGGTCCCGTTACGGTAAACAGCACTACAACTGGACCTGATGGAAAATATCTCCTTCGCAATGTTCCCCTGCGCAATTATGCACAGGTCGTAAGGGCAGTGAAATCCAAATCGCAGTTTGTGGGAGACTCCATCAGCCTGATCATGAATTCACCAAACAACGGATGTACCCAAGTCAACTTCCACCTGAAGGTTTACGACAACATGGATATTACCAACCTGATGGGTTTTCCGATGTATGTGACCAGCCTGAGGGAGACCGGAACAAACGGTCATGCCATCATTACCGGGTCGTTTTTCGGGATCCACAGCAACAAGGAGTTTTCGGTCAACCCGAACACCGAACTGCGTTTTGTAACCATCGAAATTGAGCCTTCCCCTACCCTGAAAAACAAAAGAAACATCCCGGTTTCCTCCCCGGTTTATCCTCCGGTCAAGACGCTTGAGAATTCAATGCCGGTGAAGGTTTACAATGCATTCGACGCCCTTGTCATCGATCAGAAAATCGGGATCGAGGTGGATAAAAGCACATCGACTGCGCTTTTCGGCGCCATCAGGGGAAAGGTTAAAATCAGCAATGTCAACTTCAATGTCACCGGGTTCATTCTCCCCGACCTCAACCTTGCCATGAATTCCGGGACCGATCCCGAAAAACTGAAAATCCATGTGCTGAACGGAGATTCAACGATCCAGTACCCTGCCAATATGCCGAATGGATTTTACACTTGCGATCCCGCCGGGAAGGCTTTGAAGTACAGTTTGCCCGGGTTTCAGAATGCTGCCGATGCCTCACTTGCAAACTCATTCCTGAAATCGGATCGGCTGGTGTTAAATACCAAACTCAGAACATCCATACCATCGGCTAATCCGCCGGGCAACCTGCTGATTGACCTGGGCGATGTAGGATTCATGAAGAATAACTATAATGTAGTCAACGGAACCCAGCCCCTCTCAATGCCTTTGGGAGCATGGACCCTCCAAAGCAGCAGCTGGAAACTGAGCTCCGGCGGGCTCATATTGAATGCTGCCGTGATCAAAACGGGGATTGACGTACGATGCGAAAATCTGCGCCTCAACTATTACGGTCTCGAAAGTGACAAGGCCATCGTTCATATGGATACCCTCAGGCTCCTTGGGGTCAAGGAGATCTACCTTCCCACAACAAACAAAGGACTGCTTAAAGTGAACACCGGGGGAACACAGATCCAATGGCAGCTTTACGCGAGTACCGGTACCGGATCTCCCGTTGCAGGCTATATCCAGGGACTAACAGCCATGGAACCCGGCGACAGGATTAACTTTTCCTCGGTAAGGCTCTTCAGTGACGGATCACAGGCTTTCGTGATCAAACCTTCACCGGTTAAGGTAAACCACCTGCTCTATTTCACTCCCTATGAAGGAGGTCTGACCGTATTCAACAACTGGATGAAGATCAGGGGAGAATATAACCTTGGATTTCCCAACGGAGATACCCCGCAGGACTATATGGCTGTGGGGAACTGCAAGTATGAACTCCAGGGGAATAATCTTGTTTACAGCATGGATAACCTGGATATTGTCAAATTCACCCACAAGAACCTGATCTGCCGTTATCCAACCACTGTTTTTACCGAAAACCTGTTCCTTGCGCATGGTACAGTCGAGGAGCCGGGTCAACTGGCCCCGGTCCAAACAACGCTGAGAAGAACACCCTCCATGACGAAAATAGAGGTCGATACAGGGGTTACCATTCCTTTCAGCGTTGATAAATTGAAATATTTTAAAAATGTGACCGGCGATATGGTGGTAACTCCTCAATATGCCTGGAACACCTTCTGGTTTGAAGGAGAGATGGTGGGGCTTAAGGCTATTTCGGAACAGCCCCAGCGGATGAAATTCATCGTGGATGGTACCATTCAGGCGACAGATCAGCAGATTTCCGTGTCCAATATCGGGAGTTTTCCCGGCATGAAATGGACCTATGATTTTCCCAACTCAAGGCTGACAGGCTCCTGCGATTTCAGCCAGAATCTGGGCGGGATCTCAGTGGATGGTCTGGCAACCTGTATCATGGATGTTCACGGATGGTATTTTCAGGCGGGCGGACAGATGACCATCCCCGGCATCGGCGGAGGCAACCTTTATGGCCTGTTCGGCGACTATGACGCTGTTCCTCCAGCGCTCAACGCTGGGTTCGGATCCTTCAAATGCATCCCTTCATCTTTCCAGAACCATGTGAGCGGCTTCTTAATTTCTGCTGGAGTCAACAAGCCCATCATTGATCCCATCAAAATCTCGGCTGTTTTGCTGACCGTGGAAGCCGGACTCGACCTCAGCCTGAATGCAAGGAGCTGGATGTCGTTCGATGAGGGGGGTAAAACCTTTGGCATCGGCGTGCTGGCTGAAGGAAATGCCTATTTCAACGGCACATGCGAAGCAACCTGTTCATCGCTGAACGTGGGTGCCAATGCACAGTTTGGAATCAGTGGAACATATAATACTTCCGGCCTGTTCAATGTGGATGGCTGTTCCAGTCTCAGTCTTACCCTCAGAGGCGAACAATGTGTTGGTGCCATGGGCGTTTGTTGCGGTTCCTGCTGCCTGGGGGTCGATATTCTGGATGTTACACTTGGTGCCAATGTCCATTATGACAACAACAACGGGGTGAACATGAACCTGATTACAAGCAGTTGCAATACCCAGTGCCCGTAAATCACCCGATTAAACTGATTATTCAAACAGAAAGAGCAATGAACACAATAAAATCCTATAGCTGCCTGATCCTTATCACCATGTTTGTCCTGTTTCACGGACTCACCTCCTATAGTCAGGATAGCGACTTTGTTCGTCCGGGACCCGGAGGGCTGTTTGTCGGCCTTGGAAATTCGGTTCCCTGCGGTGTAAAAACATCCGCATACAAAATAGAACGGTCATCCAAAGGAGGGAACTGGAGCTTTTTAGCGGAGATTAAAACACCCTCTTCCATCGGAGATTTTCTCGCAAAGGTTGATGTTTACAAAGTCATGTTTCCCGGAAATTCGGCACCCTCAAAGGAGGAACTGGAAAAGCTCTGGCAGAAGGCTCACCAGTCGGGTGTATTTGAACCGGCTGATTCATGGGTGCTTTCATTTCCCGTAAGGATGGCATTTGGGATGATGTACCTCGACAGGGAAACCAAGGAGAATGGAACGTATCTTTACCGGGTCACCGCAATGGGGACCTCGGGAGAAATTGTTGAACAACATGTTTCCGGTGATGTCAAATGGCCTATTATCCCTGTATTCGATACCATCAGGCTGTCGGGATTGGACCGTTCTGCAAAACTTCTTTCACTGAAATGGATTTCGGTTGGGAAAAATCCGGCCCATAGATTCAGTGTGTTCTGTTTTGAAAACGAGAAATCCAGGTTGATGCCGGGGAGGTCGGTCACCTATGCAAAAAACGACACCTCCTTTTACCTTTATCAGGATACTTCCGCACAAACGCTGGCAATGAAAGGACTGATGTGTTACATGGTACCCGCAGACAACTACGGGAACAAGGGCAGGGCCGGGAATGTGATCATGGCCGATGCAGCCGGGTTCAGCCGGGTGTTTTTCAGGGGGAGCCATGCAGAAAAAGTGTCCGGTTATCTTGGAATCAAGCTGACATGGAGACTTTCAGCCCTCTCCTCTGTTAAGAAAATAGAGATCTATCGCAGTCTGGATTCGCAGAAAGATTTTCAGTTGATTACAACCATTCCTCCTTCCGATACATCCTTCACCGATCCGAATGTGATCCCAGATAAGGTTCAATATTACTACCTTAAAGCTTGTGGGGAATTTGACTTCCAGTCAGTCATGAGCAATGTGTTTTTTGATTACGGAATGGATACCCGCCCACCGGTTACACCAGCAATCTTTAAAGCTGAAGGGATTAAAAACGGGGCAGAACTTTACATTCTTCTGAATGATATCAATATGGCAGGAGTACGCATTTACAGGAGCAACGGCCTGACCGATTCACTGCTGGTTCTTGGCGACCTGGTCAGGAACGACAGCAACACCCTGGTTTTCCGTGATACCAGTATGGCTCTGAACGGGTATTATTACTATCAGTATGCCGTAAGATCAGAGAATACAAGTCATTTGCTCAGTGCATTTTCAAATACGGTATCGATACGACCCCTGAAAGCCACCTTCCCCGATCCCCCGGTTGTCTTCAATGCCTACCTCGACAATAAAAAGGTAAAACTATTCTGGCATAACGGCGAATCTTCCCAGAATATGATCCAGGGATACAGGCTTTCCCGTTCCGAATCAGACGATAATAATATTGATGTATCTCCAGCCATCGGACTTCCTTCAGAAGAGGCGGTGCTGACCCCGAATTTTTATACCGATTCCCTTGTCAAACCAGGCAAGACTTATACCTATCGGGTGCAAACCGTCGACATCTATAACGGCATCAGCCTGCATCCAGTGGTATTTACCATTGACATCCCGCTTGACCTGCCAATTCCTCCGGCTGATCTGAAGGCCATCAATACACCAGAAGGTGTTGTGCTTGAATGGGGACCTGCAGTGTCTGAAAATTCCACCTTGTACCGAATCTACAGGTACCAGCGCGGGAGTGAACCGCAGGTAATCAAACTCGTTGGAAAGGATGCGATCACCTTTACCGATACAACTATTTCAAAAGGACAGCTTTACTTCTATTACCTCACAACTTTAGATAAACAAGACACAGAGAGCGTGCCCTGTGGAGAGGTTGGGATTTACTATTGAGAAAAACGATTAAAACTCGTCGGGCAGCCTCTTCAGCTGTTCGTTTGTGAATACGGGGCCGTCCTTGCACACATAGGTGGAGCCGATATTGCACCTGCCGCATTTTCCAAGGCCGCACTGCATTTTCATTTCCAGTGTGGTAATGATATCTTTATCGGCAAAACCGAGCTTAATAAGCGACTGGATGGTGTATTTGATCATGATCGGGGGACCGCAGGTGATCACCTTGGTGTTTTCGATCACGGGCTTCACAACCTCTTCGAGGATTTTAGGCACTACCCCGACATGGGTGGTCCAGGTATCTTCCGGTTTATCAATGGTGAGAACCACTTTCAGGCTTTTATTATCCTGCCATTCCTTGATTTCATCCTTGTAACAAAGATCAGCAGAAGTACGGGCACCATAAAGGATGGTGAAATCCTTGTAATCGCTTCGGTTGTCAATACAATACTGAATGAGTGACCGCAAGGGAGCCAGGCCTATGCCCCCACCCACAAACAACAGGTTTTTTCCTTTGATATCTTCCAAGGGGAACCAATTCCCGAACGGACCGCGGATGCCAACTTCATCACCCTCTTCGAGGCTGGTATGGATATCGGCCGTCACAACGCCCGCCTTCTTGATGGAGCAGTCAAAATATCCTTTGCGGGTACCCGAGGATGCAATACAAAAGGTACATTCGCCTGAGCCCAGGAGTGAGAATTCCACAAACTGACCGGGAAGAAAGGTGAATTTCTCCATCATCCCTTCGTCCCTGAATTTCAAGCGGTAGGTACGGATGTCGGGTGTTTCCTCGATGACTTTGTCAACCTTGCAGATCATCGGGACTAGAAGCTGTTCCATCTCAGAATTATTGAATTAATGATTGATCGAATTATTGATTTTTTACTATTGTATTATGTACTTCACGTTCCCACCTTATTGTTCATCTTCAAATTTCCATATCCTCAAATCCCCAAATCCCTAAATTATTCCGATGTTGCCACCTGATTAACTACCTCAAAGATGCTGATGTTCACAGGACATGCAGCTGTACATTTTCCGCAACCCACGCATAGATTTTCACCAAAGCGTTCCTTGTAGTAAACGAATTTATGCATAGCACGCTGCCTCCAGCGGCGATACTTAGCCGGACGGGGATTGTGACCGCCTGCCATCAGGGTAAAATAGCCATTGTTACAGGAGTCATAGCTTTTGTAACGAACTCCGGTATCCTTTACCTTTTCATCGGAGATCTTGAAGCAATGGCACGTCGGACAAACGAAAGCACAGGTGTTGCAGCTTATACAATTACCTGATACGTTCTCAAATTCAGGAGTATCAAAGATCTTCGACAATTTTGCATTAACCTCCTTATAATCCATCTTAAGCCGGAAAGATGCTGCGAAGGCATCGTACTGCTTTTTGAGGTCGGGGGCTGCGTCTGTTTCCGTGACGCGTGATGCGTGACGTGTGACATCGGTGTTCAGGAGTTCTGAACCTTTTTCAGTTCTTGACTTGATATAGACTTTATCCTCTGCACCATGGACAATAAGGACATCCGTGGCATCGAGGTTCTCCACATCATAATCGAGTGATGTGCAGAAACAATGGGTGTCGGCTTTATCGCAACGCGTGGAGATGATCAGGGTATTCTCGCGGCGTTTCTGATAATCAGTATCGATGTAATCCCAGTTGTATACCTTGTCAAGGACCTGCAAGGCACGGGCATCACAATGTTTGGCACCCAGGATAACCCGCTTAACTGCCAGTGGATCCTCATCCACCTCCGATACATCGGTTCCGGCACTGGTGGCCACATACTTCATCACCTTGGCCGTACGGGGAAAGAACAGGGGTTTGATGCTCTGGGTCTTCGAAATCGGTGACTCGGGGTCGCATTCTGAAAGTTGCGTCACCCGTTTAAAATCAAATTTGCCGAATTTTTCTACCGGGGCATAGGTTTCTCTAACGGCCATGATGGCTTCATAAAACTTCTGCAAGCCAGCTTTATCGGTAACAAATGTTTCAACGCTCATAAGTTCTGCTTCGGATTACATGATAAAATCATCTGGATCTTTCAGACTGTATTTGTAAAAGGCACCTCTGTCCTCGGGTATAACCCCTGCCATATGCTCCTGGAAATTCTCAAAGATCACACTTTCATTCTGCTTATGCAGCAGATGCAGCGGCAGGTGGCTTGGACAGGCTTTCTCGCAGTTTCGGCAATCAACACAACGGCCTGCCAGGTGAAGCGACCATGTCATCAGGGCATGGAAGGCAGCGGAGGTAGTGTTGGCCCCGTTATAAAGGGTGGAGGTCTCCTGGTCAATGCAGCATTTTGCGCAGTAACACAAGGGGCACGAATGGCGGCATGCATTGCAGCGAATGCAGTTTTCGAATATCTCTTCAAAATAGGCCGCCCTGGCGGTAAGCGGCTTTTCAGCCAGTGCTGCAATATCCACATTCACCTTGTAGGGTCTCCTGCCCGCCGGGGTACCAAGCATTTCATCGCTCACAACGGCGTCGGGAACTGAACACTCCATGCAGTTCTGCATTTTCTGCCCGAACTCATCCACCACTCCTTCACAGCATATTCCGACTACATAAAGATTTTCACGTTTCACCTGGTTTTCGGTAAGCATCAGGTTGAGTGAACGGCTGTCACACCCCTTTACCACCAATCCCACCCGTTTCTTGCGGGTATGATCGGTTTTAAGATAGTTTACCAGGTTGAATACCGACTTGTCGGTGAACACCAGTTTGGACACATCCTGCGGGTCGGTAATCAGCACCGGAACCTGATTGTCGTCGAAACCGTTCATACGGTAACCAACGAACACATCGATCTTTCCTTCAGCAAAAAGCTTCGCCGCAATGTCCTGGATCTGTTTCGTATAGTTCATTTCTTTTCGAAATTTTCTTTTTTATACAAATGAAGCGGGCCGAGTTTCTTTATGTCTTCAGTCACTTTGGCCACAACTTTCGCGAATTTGGGACCCTCAGCTGCAGAAACCCAGGAGAACTGAATCCTGTTTTCATGGAAACCGACGAAATTCAACAGTTTCTTAGTTACCAGGAAGCGGCGGCGGGCATAATAGTTCCCGCTGATGTAATGGCAGTCGCCCGGATGACATCCGGAAACAAGTACGCCGTCGGCTGTGGTCTGCAGTGATTTGATCAGGAACCACGGATCAACCCTCGAGGAACAGGGCACCCTGATGATGCGGATGTTGGGAGGATACTGTATCCGGGATGTGCCGGTGAGGTCCGATCCTGCATAGGAACACCAGTTGCACAATATGCCCATGATCACCGGTTCCCAGTTGGGAGGGGCAACCAATTCGGGCTTTTCAATGCTTACAAGTTGATCTTTTACTTCTGCTTCCATTAGATTGAAACTATCTCGTTAATGATTTGAGAATCGGTAAAGCCTGCAAGGGTGATGGCCATGCTCCGGCAAACTGCCACACAGGAACCGCAACCCTGGCAAACGCCTTCATTGATCTTTGCAACTGTACGCAGATCCTTTGAACCATGTCCGACTGGTACATCATCGGTGACGATGGCGCCATAGGGGCAAACCTTCACACAGTTCTGGCACCCGGAGCAATATTCGTTGTTAATGGTTGAAACCATCGGGTCCTTCTTCATGGTATCGCCGGAAAAGAGGCCGCAAACCTTGGCAGCACAGGCGGAGGCCTGCGATACGGTTTCGGGGATATCTTTTGGGGCCTGGGTGCAGCCTGCCAGGAAAATTCCTGCCTTGGCTGTTTCCACCGGGCGAAGCTTGGGGTGCGCTTCCGACAGATATCCGTATTTGTCATAGGAAATACCCAGCAGGCGGGCGAGATCCGGATTGTCTTTCGGCGCGATCACGGCTGTGGCCAGCACAACCAGATCGGCTTCTACTTCAACAACCTGGCCGATCTGTGCATCTTCACCACGGACTATCAGTTTGTCGCCCTTCTTGTAAATCTTTGAAACACGTCCCCTGAGATAGGTTGCGCCCGTGTCGACCTGTGCTTTCTTGACAAATTCTTCATATCCTTTCCCGGCAGCACGGATGTCCATGTAAAATACATAGGCATGGGAATCGTGTACCTTGTGATGCAGCAAAATAGTATGCTTGGTCGTGTACATGCAGCAAATCTTCGAGCAATATTCGATGCCCTTGGCCTCATCCCGCGATCCGATACATTTGATGAAAACGACATTCTTGGGTACCTTTCCATCGGATGGCCTGACAGGGACTCCATTGGTGGGGCCATTGGCCGAAACCATGCGCTCGAATTCAAGCGAGGTGATGATATCCTTGAACCGTCCAACACCATATTCTTCATAGGGCTTTGGATCCCACATATCATACCCTGTAGCCACAACCACGGCACCGATTTCACGTTCGATGATCTCATCCTGCATGGTATAGTCGATCGAACCCTTTTCACATACTTTGGCGCAAATGCCGCACTTCCCCTTGGTAAGCATGGTGCAGTGTTCGGCATCAATGACGGGTTTGTTGGGTACTGCCTGCGGGAAGGGGGTATAGATGGCTTTGCGCTTATCAAGACCCAGGTTGTATTCATTGGCCACCTTCACAGGGCATTTCTGCCAGCAGGCGCCGCAACCGGTGCAGGTTTTAAAGTTTACGTAAGAAGCCTTTTTCTTTATTTTAACTTTATAATTGCCCACAAATCCTTCAAGTTCGAGTACCTCGGCATAGGGGATCAATTCAATATAAGGATGGGAGGCCACATCCACCATTTTCGGGGTGAGAATGCACTGGGAGCAATCGAGGGTTGGAAAGGTCTCATCCAGCTGGGCCATTTTGCCGCCAATGGAGGGGCTTTTCTCAACGAGCACCACCGGAATGCGTGCATCGGCAATATCGAGGGCAGCCTGGATGCCGGCAATTCCGCCGCCGATCACAAGGGCACGCTTGGTTACAGGTACCGAAATTTCATGCAATTGCTCATTGGCAATGGATTTGGCCACCGCCATGCGGCAGAGGTCCATGGCCTTCTCTGTGGCGGCTTTTTTATCCTTCTGATGAACCCAGGAGGAATGTTCGCGGATATTTGCAACCTCCAGCAGATAGGGATTCATCCCGGCATCGGACAACGCCTTACGGAAGGTCTTTTCATGCATCCTGGGTGAACAGGCGGCCACAACGATGGAGGTGAGTTTGTGCTGCACAATGGCATCGCGGATCAAACCCTGCCCCGGATCGGAGCACATGTATTTATATTCAATGGCGTACTTGACCTCCTTGATGCGTTTTACCTCCTCAACAACCTGGGGGACATCAACATAGTCGGCAATATTTGCGCCGCAAAAACAAATGAAAACTCCTACTCTTGCCATTATTTAACCTCGCTTTCTGCTTGAACAGCTTTGATGGGTTTTTTGATTTTCTCAGGCACGGGTTCAACTTTGCCGATGTTGGCCAACGCCCCTTCAACAGGAATGATATGCTTCGGAAATCTCAATTGATCGATCGGGTGACCAAATGCAAGGGCCATGAGTTGTGTGAAATAAAATACAGGGATGTTGTACTTAATCCCCTGCAGCTTTTCAATGTCGGGCTGGCGCATGTCGAGGTTTGACTGGCAAAGCGGACACGCAACCACGATGGCGTGGGCACCGCTTTCTTTCGCCATTTCAAGTATCTTCCCGCTCAGGCTTTCAACCACCTCGGTATTGGAGATTGAAAAGGAGGCCCCGCAACATTCGGTTTTATAATCAAATTCAGTGGCTGTAGCCCCCAGCGCTTCACAGATCTGATCCATCGAAACAGGGTATTCGGGTGAATCAAATTTGGTGATGTTTTTTGGACGGGTAAGAAGGCATCCGTAATAACAGGCTACCTTCAGTCCTGTAAGGGGTTTGGTCACCTTACTTTTGATGATCTCCAGTCCGATATCTTCGTAGGCGTACTGCAGCATCGATTTTATTTCAACGTTTCCCTGGTAGGTTCCCTCCTCGACCACAGTGGTGTTGATCCGTTTGGCCAGTTCGGGATTTTCATCCATATGCACCTTCGTCATCTTCATGCGCTGATAGCAGGATGCACAGGCAATTCCCATGGTGCTGTTTTCCAGCTTTTCCGCCAGTACCAGGTTGCGTAATGGAAGCGCTAAGGCCAGGTTCTCAGTCATAACATGGGCAGAGGTGGCACCGCAACAGTTCCAGTCAGGAATGTCCTCCAGTTCCACATCAAGGGTTTTAAGTACCAGTTTGAGGGTACTGTCAAATTCCTCACTGGTACCATGAGCAGAACAACCCGGGAAATAGGTTAATTTCTTCATCGTCGGTCAGATTATTTATTCTTTTCCAGTTTTTCGGCAACTTCATACATGCGCCTGATGGCCTTTGCGCTTTTCAGTGGCTTAACGCCAAGGGGTATCTTTCCCTTGAGAAGGGCTTTGGGGGCCAGGTGCATATCTTTGAACAGGTTGCGTGTGCGGATGTTGAACTCGGCCATCATGCGAAGTTCATAATTACGCCCGTACCGCTTGATCATGGAAAGGAAGATTTCGTGAAATTTACGGATCTCCTTCACCTTTTTTGAATCGTTGATGTAATTCTCTTCGATGGCTAGATGGCGGACTGCCTCCATAACAGCCGGGATATCGATTTCCCGCGGGCACCGCCCTGAACAGGCTGAACAGGTGAGGCAAAACCAATGGGAGTTTGCCATATAGCACTCATTTTTCAACCCCAGTTTGATCATCTGCATGATTTCGCGCGGAGGAAAATCCATGTATTGTGAAACAGGGCAGGTGCCCACGCACTTGCCGCATTGATAACATTCAAGCACATTGGTGCCGCTCTTGACATTGACGGCCTCCAGAAATGTGTTTTTTCCCTGAGTTCCAAGTGTTATCATAGTAAATTTTGTATTGTTAATTAGTTAACAGGACAAAGTTACAAAAAGTTTTTTTTGGAAGTGTTCTAAATTATTGAATGAAGGTTATCCGAGATTTAAACAGGTCATAAAGACGACAACTTACTTGGTAAGGATACACCAGAAACCTTCGGCCAGTCTGCGGGTGGTTTTCAAATCCGGATTTTCAAAAAAAAAGGCGATCCCGTCCGGAACCGCCTTTTTGATTTTGTCACGCGTCACGCGTCACGATTTCTATTGTAACGTAAATTTGATCGGTAAATTGAATTGTACACGAACAGGAACGCCGCGCTGTTTGCCGGGAACCCACTTGGGCATCGACTTTACAACCCGGATGGCCTCTTCGTCGCAACCACCGCCGATTCCACGGAGAACACGGACATCGGTGATAGAGCCGTCAACTTCAACTACGAAGGTCACAAACACCTTACCCTGGATCCCCAATTCCTTGGCCTCTTCAGGATATTTGATGTTTTGCTGAAGGTAAGAAATACGGGCCTCTTCGCCACCAGGATAACCTGGCTGTTCTTCCACAACGGTAAAAATTTCAGCTTGCTGTGGCGTTTCAATTACTTTGGGGCCTTCATCCTTTACTTCAACAACGACATCTTCGGTTGGAGCTTCAATATTGCCTTTTTTATTCAGATCATCCATATTGGCCATACTTACTTCAATTGTTGTATCTTCAACAACAACCGGGGCCGTGAACTTTACCTTTTCAACCATGGCTTCGGGAGGAGGCGGAGGGGGTGGTGGAGGAGGTGCTTCTTCCTGCTTAATATTTTCGATGGTGACACCAACCTCTTTTTCTTTTTCCCTGATCAGCCGTTCTTTATTGATATAGGCATTGATCAGTGGATATGCCACAACAACCCCTATCAACAGAATACCGGCGATCAATGAGATGGTCACAAATCTCCTGTACTTTTTACGCAGGTAATATGACCCATACTCCTTGTTCCTGTTTTTGAAAACAATATCCTCCAGCGGTTCTACATGCTGTGTTTCAATTGCCATACACTATTTTTTTAACGTGTTAACCACAATGTCTCTGATTATTTTGGAGCTGTTTTCAACATTTCCAATTCTGTAGGCGATGGATCAACCACGGCATAACTGGCAATGTTGCAAATGGCCATTTCGTCGATGATATCAACCATATCCTTATATTTTGCTTTTTCATCAGCCTTGATCAGAACGATAGGTCCTTTCTGATCCTCTTTTTTCATTTTCTTGATCGCATTATCGGCTGTGGTATCTGCCACTACGGTCTTCCCTGTAATCCGTTTATCACGGTATTCAGCAATTTTAGTAAAAAGGTCCTTATTCTTGATCAACAAGAATTTCCTGATCCCGTCTTTGCTGAAGTTGGTCTTGACAAGCTGAGGCATTTCCTTAGGCTTTTTGGGGTCTGCAATGCCAATGTAATAATAGACCTTATGACCCTCGGTAAGCAAAATATTCAAGGTTCTGTTTTTCGGAATTTCCGGTCGGTTTTTATCGGCTGGGTCATCCGTTTTTTCAGGCATGGTAATGACCATGACTTTGGGTTTGCTAAAGGCTGTGGTGAGCATAAAGAAGGTAATGAGCAAGCACATCAGGTCGACCATGGGGGTCATATCGATGCGTGTGCTGTGTTTCTTCGCATGGCGCTTACCACCCTTTTTCCCTTTTTCTTCAACTATTATTTCACCCATACTGGTTTTATCTTTTAGGGATTAAAATCTTGTCACCTTATTTAGGGATGTCCTTTACAGAAGCTTCGTCCTTCTGAAGGTTGGTAACGAGATTAAATTTATTTACCTTGTTGTCCTGCAACAGGTCCATGATCTTCTTTACCTTGGTGTAGTCCGTTTCGGCATCTCCCTTGATGGCCACTTCGGCGCTCAGGTTGGTCAATCGGGCCATACGAACCCACCATGCCAGCTGATTGTCTATTGAATCCATGGGAATACCTTCCTGGAATTTGTCGCGTACCTTGGGTTCCGTAGCATTAATCCATGCCTTCAGGTTCTTAATCGGCATTCCGAATCCTGCCATTTTACTGAACTTATCAAGCTCCTTCGGAGTAAAGGTCAGCTTATACTGTTCGGCCATTTTCTGAAGCAGTTTTTCCCTGAAATGGGTTGAAGTATCCCTGCCATTGTCAATGTTGAAGAAAACCTTCCCGTCCTTTGCAATGTAAATCGTCATGATATCATTGTCAGGGGCCTGCTTTTCCGAAACCGAAGATGGGGTTTCAATGGGTGCGGCTTCCTGCGGGCGAAACGAGGTGGTCAACATGAAAAATGTCAGCAGCAAGGAAAACAAATCCACCATAGGCGTCATGTCTATGTGCGGACTTCGTGCCGGTTGCTTAATTTTTGGCATATTGGTTTCTTTTTAACTATTTGGTTGCTGCAGCAAATGACTGAACAAGACTAAATCCGGCTTCATCAATTTTATAGGTGAAACTGTCGATCTGTGTGGAGAAGAAGTTATACAACACGATGGCCATCAATGATCCGAAGATACCAAAAGCTGTGTTGATAAGGGCCTCAGAAATACCGTTTGCAAGGGCAAGGGCATCGGGAGCACCGGCCTGAGCCAAAGCACCAAAGGCCTTGATCATCCCGATTACAGTTCCCATAAGACCTGTTAATACGGAGATGGAGGCGATGGTCGACAGGATAACGAGGTTTCTTGACAGCATCGGAAGCTCCAGTGCGGAAGCTTCTTCAAATTCCTTCTGGAGGGCAAGAATTTTCTGATCTTTTTCCAGGGTGGTATCATTCTGCAGTGCACGGTAACGCATTAAACCGGCTTTCATTACATTGGCCAATGATCCTCTTTGTTTGTCGCAGGCAACAATAGCATCTTCGATTTTGTTGTTGTCGAGGTTCTGCTGAAGGCCTTTAACAAACACATTCAGACGGCCTTTTCCTTTTGCGCGGAACAAGGTGATGCCACGTTCAAAAGCAAAAATGATGAGAACCAGGTTCAGGGTGATCAGGAACGGAACGATGACACCTCCTTTATAAATAATGGCCAGGTAGTTGCCGGGAAGCGGGTGACCTTCAGGATTGCCTCCTTCAAAAAAGAGTGGATTGCCAAACACATACTTGTAAATGATGTAGGAAATGATTAAAGCGATAATCATAACGCCCACCGTAAACACTGACCTTAAGGCTTCACCAAGGGCTCCGCCTTGTTTATTTGTCTTGCTCATCGTTAAAAAGTTTTAGATTAAAATTGAATGAATTATTTGAATTTCTTACTAAAAGGCCCACAAAGATAAAAAAATAATATACGTTATCAAATAGATATTATTTGATCTTCGTTTTCAACATTTCAATAACCGGTTTCACTACAGCCACCTTTTCATCATTCGGATTCACAGCGGTCATTCGCAAATAATATCCCAACGCTTTTTCGGCTTCATCTTTAAGTTTTTGATCGCGTGACCATTGGCCGTAATGGTAGAATGCCAGATAATCAAATGATTCAAAACGTTCTTTCATGTATTTCACCGTATCAGACTGGGTTTTTTCAATGAGTCCTTCATAAACCGGAACCGCATAACCAGTCGTATTGAACCCTTTCGCATCCTTTACATCAAGGTTCGACTTGGTTCGGGCCCGCCATGCGAAGCCAGGTATATACTCGGGCTGAAGGGCATTGAAAATGGCCAGGTTGGTGTCGGCATTCACATAATCCTGAAGGCTGTAGTAAACTTTTCCCAGGTTATAGTAATCCATGGGAACAGCCATCTTGGTGGCGATTTTAATCTCATAATGTTCTTTGGCTTTATCATATTTTTTAACCCTGGTAAAGCAAAGGGCGGCTTCTGAAATAAGCTCAATTTTCGATGTATCCAGTGAATATGCTTTCATGAGTTGCTCAGAAGCAAGCGAATCCTGCCTGGTCTTAGCCAGCAACCGGCCATAATAGGCATAGTCGAGGGAGCGTATCTTTTCGGGTTTTGCATTGGCAATGAACTTTTTAATATACTCCAGTCCCTTGTCGTATTGTTGTGTCTCAAAATAGGAATAAGCCAGCGCCCTGTTTACATCATTGTCGGTGATATCCACCTTGAGAATTTCATTCAGCTGGTTGATGGCTTCATTGTAATCCTTTAATTCTATCAGGGTATTTACATACTGCTTGCGAGCGGCCGTATTACGGGAAAGTTCCAGGAATTTGGCGAAATTCTTTTTGGCCTCCTCCGGGCGTCCGGCACGAGCAAGCAATGAGCCAAGTTCACGATAGGCTGGGGCAAATGTGGAGTCCATTTTAACAACATCCTGGTAGTACTGCAAAGCGGTGGTATACTGTCTTGCCCTTAGCCATAATTGACCCACGCGCAATTTTGCTTCGGGAGAGGTCGGATCCAGCTTCTGGGCAGCGTTATAATTGGCAATGGCCTTTGATCCGTCGTTAAGCAGGTAGAAATAGATGTCACCCTTGACGATGTAAAGTTCGGGGTTCTTCGGATCAAGTTTTTCTGCCGTACGGATATAGGAAAAGGCGCTGGCTGTATCCCTGACACCTGCTGTGACATACGATTCGGCTATCTGGACCAGGATCTTCGACTGCCTGTCGGGCGCCATTTTAATCGTTTTATTTGCTTTGGATGGTAATAATGCAATCGCTTTGTCAAATTCAGCTTTCGCTCCCGGAATATCTTTCCTGATCATCTTCAGGCCCCCCAGGCCAACAAAATTTAAAGGATTCGTTGGGTCCATTCTGATGCCAAGTTCAAAGATCGCCTTCGCTGAATCGGCCTTTTCCTGAAAGGACACATTGAGTGTATCAGAATTGTATTTTTCAAGGCAATTGCGGCCATAATAATAGTAGATGTCGCCATTGGCGGGTGTTTGCTGGATTAATTGTTTGAACATCGAAGCGGCAAGGGAGAACTGTTCACTTTTGGTAAGTTTGATGGCTGCATTCAGGTCCTGCGAATATAGCCGGGAAGAAAAGGTACTTAACAGTATCAGGGCAACAACGACAACAACCGGTCTAGTAAATCTGGGCATAATTTGGTTCTCCTCTGTTTTAATGTTTAATTTCTACTAACCTTAAAGGCATTGCAGCAGGTACGAGTCCTGAATGAAGGACAATAAACTGCCCCTTTTCTCCTGCAAGAAATGATGAAAAACCGTGAGCCAACCCGGTATACGATTGGCGGTTAATACAATATACGTCACGGGTGAAGGGGTAAGATCCCTCGGCAATGTATCCGGGATAGGGTTTATAAAATTTAGTTCCCGGATCATTATCGCCTTCCAGGGCAATGCCAACAACCTTAAATCTATTAAGAAAATTATGTGAAACGGTATCGGCTGGATCACTGATCCAGTTCACACTGATCACCCCGATCGCGTTCTTGTTTTTCTCCACGTAATTGATCACCTCAGCATTATTGTTAGCTGCGGAACAGGTGGAAGGAAATGAATCGATGGCAAATTTTTCTTTAAAATAACGCGGGTTCCCCGATTTGAAGTTGTCAAACACCACCCTGATATCCTTCAGCTTGGATTTGCTGTTAATCTGGTTCCAGGAGGTGATTTTTCCCTGAAAAATATCCTTTATGCTTTGATAAAACATCGAAGTATCCGGGTTTTCCTTGTTTACGATGAGTGCAATCGCATCGATGGCGATTTTTGTCGTTTTTGGTATATATTGCCTTTCCCTCAGATAAGCCATTTGTTCGTCAGAAAGCTTCCTGTTGACAATGATCATGGGGACGGTATCATTCATAAAATCATTGATCACATCAGCCTCTGTTTTGAAGATGGTGTCGATATGGGCATACTTGTACACTGTCTCAAAAGTGAAAACCTCCGCCTCAGCGAGCAGGTGGTACGAATCATCGATTCCTACTTTGATTGTTCCGGCAGTAGGAGTATCAGTGTTTTTAGAGTTTGAATTCCCGCCACAGGAGGTTATGATGATGAGGCAGATCACCCATGAAGCACGAATAAACCGGTTTATGGTCCTATTTTGGCTTTTCATCTCTTAATTGCTAAAAATCAGGAGTTTCATTTGTTAAAACACAAAAGTATAAAAATTATTATTGTTTTGACAAATTTTATTCTTCTTCGTTTCGCTCCCTGTTTTTTGTCCACAGGCGGGCGATTCGAAAGCTTCCGTAGAGGAACAGGAAAATGGCAAAAATGTACTTGACCTCTTTCGAAAGGTACTGGAACCGCGGGCTTACAAGCACGTAAATTCCAAGAACGAAATAGAGCAGGATTACAAACCAGGAAAAATATTTTGCAAATTTTTGCATATTGATTACCGTTGAACCTGCCAGTAGGGAAGGGTATCCTGGTCAGGCCATTGATTCCAGTAAGCAGGTGTAACTGTCAAACCATCCTTTCTGAAAAGTTTCTTTTCGTAAACAACGATCATGGGGTTAAAAAAGAGATCGGTCAGTCCGACTACATATGTCCCGAGTTCAGTCCCATCCTTTGCTTTTTCCTTTTCCATCTTCACCTCATAATCGTTGAACAGGAGAAGGTTTTTCAAAAATTCAGCCCGTTGCTCCGTTGCGCCGGTTTCCACTACGCTGCATCGTATCCCTTCGATTTCCGCAACTATATGCTTTCCTTTAGTCAGTGCCATAATATTTTTTTTTCCTTACACCATTGCAAGGCATTGCTTGCTGGTATCGGGGAAGATTAATACAATCCGAAGCTCAGGTTGAAGACCATTTCGTAAATAGAACTGGCAAAACCTATGATCACAATACCGGCCACACACATGAGCAGCCCCAGGCGGGTATATCCGTCACTTTTAAATTTGGCGATCGGCTGGTCGCTGTTGTTCAGCAACATGGCCTTGATCACCAGCAGATAGTAATACAGGGAGATGATGGTGTTGATCAGGGCGATCAGAACTAGAATGTAATATCCCTGTTTTGCAGCTGCAGTGAAAAGAAAGAACTTACCAAAGAACCCGGCCAGCGGGGGAATACCTGCCAATGAAAAAAGTGCAAGCATCATGACGAGGCTGAGGTTCGGGTTGGTACGGTAGAGTCCGTCATAATCATTGATATTCTCTTTCCCGGTACGGTTTGAAATAATTCCCACAACACCGAAGGCTCCCAGGTTCGAAAAGATATACACCAGGGCAAAATAGATGACCGTGGTCATTCCAAGCTGGCTTTGCCCGATAATACCCAGCAGGATAAAACCAGCCTGCGCGATGGACGAAAATGCGAGGAAACGCTTGAGGTTTTGCTGACGCATGGCAAAGAGGTTCCCAACAGTAATGGTAAGAATGACAATGCCATACAGCACCTCGCTCCACATCACGGCAATCTTGTAAAATACCGTATAAAGAATGATTGTGAAAATAAAAACAGCAGCTCCCTTCGAGATCACCGAAAGATAGGAGGCTACATTCACAGGGGCGCCTTCGTACACATCGGCAGTCCAAAGGTGGAAAGGAACCAGGGAAATTTTAAATGCCATCCCTGCAAAAAAGAAAATAAAGGCAAGAATCTGAAGCGGGGTCCCTGTAATCATCGGGGCAACATCAGCAAAGTACATCGTTCCGGTGGTCCCGTAAATCATCGATAATCCGTACAGTAAAATACCCGACGAAAGTGCGGAGGTGAAGATCAGCTTTACCCCGGCTTCTGCCGACTTTTCCTTCATACGTTCATAGGCCGCCAGGGCAGCAATCGGAATGGTAGCCAGTTCGAGCCCGATGTAAAACATCAAAAAATCGCCGGATGAAATCATGTAGTTCATCCCAATCAGCGTGGACAGCATCAGCAGGAAAAATTCGCTTACCTTTTCCTTATTCTGATCCTGTTTCAGCCAGTCAACCGATTGTATAAAAATGATCAGCACACCTATATTCAGAATATTCTTGAGCATCATGGTTAGCTGTGTCGATTGAAACATGCCTCCAAACAGGACACCGGGCGTACCGGGGAGAAAACCCAGGATTGTCACGGCTGCCATCATCAGGATGGCCGGCAGAATAATCTTATGTTTCTGTGTATTGGGCAGAAAAATTTCGACAATCAATAAGATTACTGTGATGGCTATCAGCAGCAATTCATGTCTCATTATCAGCATCGTTCAGTACTTTTTAATTACTTAATAAATCGTAAATCTAAAATCGTAAATCAATGGAGTATCGGGCCTGCAGCCATCAGTTTATGCATGATGGGTCCGAGTCCTCCCGTAATCATATCCGAAAGCCAGAGTGGTGCCATTCCGATGAAGGTGATCCCGAAAATCAGGGCAACTACACTAATTTTATCGTACCACTTGGCATCGGTAATCATCTCGAAATGTTCATTTTTGATTTTTCCCAGTAAAAGAATTCCAACAACGCGGAGCACATACACGGCAGTAACAACAATGGAGGAGGCTGCAATGATGGTGGCAACACGATGGAAGGTATCTGCATTCTGGAAGGCGCCTACGAATATGGTCATTTCAGCAACGAACCCGCTGAATCCAGGGAGTCCGAGGGAGGCAAGACCGGCGATGACATAGGCTACAGCCAGAAACGGCATCACCTTCATCAGTCCGCCCATCTCATTGATGAAGCGGGTGTGCGTTCTCCCGTAAATCATCCCGATTAGGGCAAAGAAAAGGGCTGTCATGATTCCGTGTGAGATCATCTGCATGATGGCGCCGTTCATGGCAGTCTGGTTGAACATCAGGATGGCAAAGAGGACCAGGGCACAATGGCTCACTGAAGAATAGGCATTGATGTATTTAAGATCTTTTTGCCAGATGGCTCCGAGTGCTCCGTAAATGACCCCGATGGTGGCCAGGATCAGGAATATCCAGCCAAGCTGATGTGCAGCTTCGGGAAGAAGGAACACGGCAACACGGTAACAGCCATATCCGCCCAGTTTCATCAGAACACCGGCATGGAGCATCGAAACTGCTGTGGGCGCCGAGGCATGACCATCGGGTGACCATGTATGGAAGGGAAACATAGCCCCAAGAACACCAAATCCCACAAAAAGGAACGGGAAGAGAAACCGTTGTACATCAATGGGGATCGTTTCTTTTGATATTTTGATCAGGTCAAAGGTTAAAGGTCCGCCATTGGGCGCTGAATTGAAATAGATGCCAATGATCCCCAGCAGGATAAAGGCCGATCCGCCCATGAGCATCAAGGTAAGCTTCATGGCCGAATAATGACGCGGACCGCTTCCCCAGATTCCAATAAGAAGGTACATCGGGATCACAGCCAGCTCATAAAAGAGGAACATGGTGAAAAGGTCGAGGGAGATAAAGAAACCAAATACCCCGGAAGCCAGCAATATGAGTGAGGTGAAAAACTCGCGCGGCAGGTCAACAACATCCCAGCTGGCAAAAATACCGGCGAATACGACCAGGGCCGTCAAACCGATCATGGCAACCGATACCCCGTCGACTCCAACGTAGAAGTGGATATTGAGGGTTTGATACCAGACGTTATCCTGGACAAAAAGGACTTCGGCCAGGTTGCCGGCTCTCCGTTCGGCCAGGTAAAGAAGGATCAACCCAATGGCGCTCAGCAACTGGAGGCCCATCCCCACCACAGCAACCCATTTCACCTGCATGTGGGATTTGCTGAATAAAATACCAATTATGGTGAGAACCGGTATAATGATAAACAGTGTCAGAATACTCATTCTTATATGGTATTAGTTGGTCATTAAATAGGTGAATAACAAGGTAAGCAACACCACGCCCGACACAAATACGAGTGCATATTGCTGGAGCTGACCCGATTGGAACCGCTTGATGCGGTCGGATGCTTCGTTGGTCACATAAGATATTCCATTCATGGCCCCATCTACGACATGGCGGTCGAACCAGGCGATTGGACGGGAGACATAGTTGAAAATGATCCTCTTTGTGATGAAAAGATAAACTTCATCAATATAAAATTTATGGTATGCGGCTGTCGAAAATCCTCCCAGTGCATTGTAAATCTTTTCCGGCAGGTTGGTCTCTTTGCGGTAGAACAGCATGGCGGTGATAATACCGGCCAGGCCAACCAGGACCGCAGGAATGGCGATTCCCAGTTCCAGCTCTGTATGAAATGGCATGCGGTCGGATGAGACAAACATTGAAAATGGAATCAAACCGGCAAGCAGGGCCCCCACGGAGAGGAGCATCAGGGGGATCGTCATTAATTTCGACGCTTCGTGCGGTGTGTGGTGATAATGCCTGTCATGCCCCCAGAACACCGAGAAATAAAGGCGGAACATATAAAAGGCCGTCAGCCCCGAAACGATCATTTCAACCCAGTATAACATCAGGCTTCTTTCATGCCCGGCAGCCAGAATCTCATCTTTGCTAAAGAATCCTGACAGTGGCGGAACACCGGCAATGGCCAGGCAGGCAATGAGGAAGGTTGCATGGGTAATGGGTAAATATTTCCGTAAACCGCCCATCTCGTTCATCACATTGCTGTGAACGGCATGAATGATCGCACCGGCGCCAAGGAACAACAATGATTTGAAGAAGGCATGGGTAAAGAGGTGGAACATGGAGGCCATGTATCCGAGTCCTTCATGACCGCCGTATCCGGAAACGCCAAGGGCGAACATCATCAGGCCGATCTGCGACATGGTGGAGTAAGCCAGAACACGTTTGATATCAAATTGCGTGCAGGCAATGATGGCTGCAAAAATGGAACTGAAGGCCCCGACATACATTACCACATCCAGGGCTACGGGAGCGGCGAAGATGTAAATGGGGAACAGTCGTGCCACCAGGTAAACACCGGCAACGACCATGGTGGCGGCATGGATCAGGGCCGACACGGGTGTCGGGCCCTCCATGGCATCGGGCAGCCAGATGTGCAGCGGGAACATGGCCGATTTACCTGCACCGCCCATGAAAATGAAGATCATCGACCAGGTCATGGTTGACAATCCAAGGAAAACGACGCCGCTCCCGGCAGTGAATGCAGGGCTGTTGGCTCCTGTAAGGGTCAGAAAATCGAAGGTTCCGGTTGAAAATGAAAGCATCAGGATCCCGATAAGGAAACCCAGGTCGGCAAACCGGGTAACAATAAATGCTTTCTTGGAGGCCGATACGGCCGAGTCCCTGGTATAATAAAATCCGATCAGCAGGTAGGAAGAAACACCAACCAGTTCCCAGAATATGTACATCTGGAAGATGTTCGTGGCCACTACCAAACCAAGCATCGAGAAACTGAATAACGACAGTGTCGCAAAAAAGCGCATGAACCCCTTTTCACCATCCATATAACCGATGGAGTAAACATGGACCATAAATGACACCGTAGTGATCACGAGCAGCATCATGATGGAGATAGGATCAAGGAGGACACCTATATCGATGTGCAGGGTATCGGTGAGGTTCAGCCAGCGCATGTTAAAAGCCAGGAACTTTTGAAAGGTGCCGTCGGCAGCCTTTTCAAGTACAAAAAAGTACTTGTAAGCAGTGACCAGCGACAGGATCCACATGACAAACAGGCCTGCAGTTCCGGCTATTCCCGAAACCAGCGGTTTAAAACGGTTCCCGAACAGGCCGACCACCACAAACATGATCAGGGGAATCAGCAGGATCCAGACGGTGTAAGAGAAATCGATCATATAATAACTATTTACGATTTTTGATTTACGATTTACGATTTCGTCACGCGTCACGCGTCACGTGTCACGTTTTTAATATTTCATTTCATTCATCTTCTCTACATTGATGTCGACCAGGCGGCGGTATATGTTGATGATGATGGCGATGGCCACCGATGCTTCCGCTGCGGCAACTGCAATGATGAAAATACTGAAGAACATTCCCTCCAGGTGATCCGGGTAAAGGATTTTGTTAAAAGCAACAAAGTTGATGTTGACCGAATTCAGGATCAACTCGGTCGACATAAGGATCGTGATCAGATTTTTTCTGACCAGGAATCCGTAAATACCGACAAAGAACATGATGGTGCCGGTAATCAAAAACCAGGTTAATGGTACGCCTTCGAACATATTAGCTGGGTTTTATTTTATTAATCTTTCCGTTTCTTTGCAAGGATGATGGCTCCCACCATGGCGGCCAGCAGCAGGATGCTGATCACTTCAAAGGGCAGGGCATATCCGAATTTCTCAGTACTGATAAGGCTGCGTGCGATCACGCGGATATCGGTACGTTCGCTTCCCGATGCAACCGCTGCGGGAAAATTGTACTGAAGGATGGTTGCAATGGTAATCAGGGCACCCCCGGCAGCTGCTAAAAAAGCCGGGATAGTTTTTTTCAGGCTTGGCGCTTCCAGTTTCTCGGCGATATGACTGGTAAGGAGGATTGAAAAAATGATCAGCACCACAATCCCACCTGCATAGAGGGTAAGCTGAATGGCAGCCAGGAAATTAAACCTCAGCAGGAAGTACATACCACCGGTCGCTACCAGGACAAACAAAAGGTAGGTGGCCGACCGTAGGATGCGCCGGCTGGTCACAGTCATAATGGAAAAAATGATAATGACTGCCGAGAAGATCGCAAACATCAATTGATTTGGTGTCATTCTACAATATCTTTAATGATGGATGATCCGGGTTGATTCAAAATTTTGGTCAGTTTTGACCGGTCGAATACCGCATGTTCGAATTGCTGCCCCCAGGCCAGTGCATCCGACGGACAAGCCTTAATGCAGAGTCCGCAGAAAGTGCACATACCAAGGTGGTAAATATGCTGGTCGATGATGCGTTTCTTTTTACCATCGGGCATGTCGATCTTCGCCTGCAGGATCTCTATGGAACCATTGGGGCAAGCCGTCTCGCAGATTCCGCACCCGGTACAGCGATGTTCGTTGCGGTCATTATGCGGCATGATCACTTCACCTTTGAACCGGTCGTACATTTTCAGTGTCTTCCGGTTTTCCGGATACTGCTGGGTTACGATCTCCCAGGGGCTGAAGAAGTATCTTCCGGTCACCTTCATCCCCGTAAGGAGCGATTTAACCGCGTGAAAGATATCTGTAAAGTATGTGAAAAAGCTGTTCATAGTTTTTCTAAAAATGCCAACCCATTAATACGATAAATGCCATGATAAGAATATTGACCAGGTTGATGGGTAAAAGGTATTTCCATTCCAGGGTCAACAGCTGGTCGATCCTCAATCTCGGGAAAGTCCATTTGAACCACATCATCACCCAGATCACGAAGAAAGTTTTTCCGATATACCATATAAATGGAGGGATAAAATCCATGATATGATTAAACCCTGCCCATCCGCCAACATGGAAAGGCATCCAGCCTCCAAGGAAAACAGTCGCTGCAATGGAGGCCACGATGAACATGTTCATGTATTCGGCCAGGAAGAAAAAGGCAAACTTAATCCCGGAATATTCGGTATGGAACCCTGCAGTTAACTCCGATTCAGCTTCCGCCAGGTCGAAGGGACCACGGTTGGTTTCGGCCGTACTTGCGATCAGGAATACGATGAAGGCGATGAAAGCCGGGATATGGCCCTTGAAAATGAACCATCCGTTGGCCTGTCCTTCTACGATTGCGGAAAACTGCATGGTACCGGCCAGGATGATGATGGTAACGAGTGACAGGCCCACCGAAAGTTCATAACTCACGATCTGCGCTCCTGACCGCATGGCGCCGATAAGAGAATACTTGTTGTTGCTTGACCAGCCGGCTAAGAGGATCCCCACCACGCCCATGGATGACACAGCGATCACGTACAGGATGCCGATGTCAAAATCGATGGCATGAAGCCCTTTGGCGAAGGGGATGGCTGCAATGGCCATGAATGAGGCGATAATCACGATGAAAGGCGCAATATTGAACAGCAGTTTGTCTGCATTCTTGATATACACCAACTCCTTCATGAGCAGTTTGAACAGGTCGGCTATGGTCTGGAAAAATCCATACGGGCCTACCCTGTTCGGCCCTACCCTGTTCTGCATGAATGCACAAACCTTGCGTTCGGCATACACGAGGAAAAGTCCAACCAGCGCATAAAAGAGCAGTACTACTATGCCGATGATGGTCATTTCCACGACAACGGCCCAGAAAGCCGGCAGGTTGTCGTAAAGGAACTTATCGATCCATTGTGTGAACGACGTAAAGTCGTAGATGCTGAAATTCATAGTTTTATTATCTGTCAATATCCGGTATAACATAGTCTAACGAACCTCCGATGGCAACCAGGTCGGCGATTTTACAGCCGCGGCTGATATGATCCAATACGCTCAGGTTTGAAAAATTCGGAGAACGGAATTTCATGCGGTAAGGACTCTTGTTGCCATCACTCACAACATATACCCCCAACTCGCCGCGTGCGGCCTCAACCCGCTGAAAATACTCCCCGGCAGGCAGCTTGAGCACCGCTTTCATCTTGGCAGTATAGTCACCTGCCGGAATGTTGTCGATGAGCTGCTCGATGATCTTCATTGATTCATGCATTTCATGCATTCTCATCATGTAACGTTCGAATGTATCGCCCGTGGTTCCTAGAATTTCCTTGAAATCGGCCTTGTCATAAACGCCATACGGGTGGTGCTTGCGAACATCACATGAAAAACCGGATGCACGTCCTGACGGGCCGGTAACACCATAACTGATGGCATCTTCCTTTGAGAGAATGCCAACCCCTTTGGTACGGAGTTGCATGATGACATTGCCTGTGAGCAGATCATCATAATCCTTGATCTTTTTGCGGAAATATTTAATGAAGGCCTTGACGTTCTTCTGGAAATCAGGATGAATGTCCATCATCAGCCCCCCCGGGGTATAATAACTGTGGAGCAATCTAGAACCGAAGGATTCCTCGAAAATGTCAAGGATTTTTTCACGGTCACGCAGGCCGTAAAAGAAGCAGGTTAATCCGCCCATGTCCATGCCGAAGCTGCACCACCACAACTGGTGGGAGGCAATACGGTTGAGCTCATCGACGATGGTCCTGATGTACTTCACACGTTCGGGGACTTCAACCTCCAGGGCCTTCTCAACCAGCAGGCACACTGCGTGGTTATTGATGTGTGCCGACAGGTAATCCATCCGGTCGGTCAGATGAATGATCTGGGGATAGGTGTCCTTTTCACACATCTTTTCGATGCCGCGGTGAATATAACCGCAATGAGGCTTCAGGTTTTTGACGATCTCGCCCTGGAGTGAAACAACCAGCCGCAATACACCATGCGTTGATGGGTGTTGCGGCCCCATATTAATATGGTATTCCTCCTCCTCAACATTCTTGACAGGCAGGTTAATGATCTCTTTCATACCTTAAAGTTCTACGATATTAACTTCATCAACATAATCTTTGCGGAGCGGGTGCCCAATCCAGTCCTCTTCAAGGAAGAGCCGGCGCAGGTCTGGATGGTTCGTGAACCGGATTCCCAACAGGTCGAAGATCTCCCGCTCATGAAATTCAGCCGTTCTCCAGATGTCGCATACGGTATCGACCGCGCCGTTTACGCGATCGTCGGTGCGAACTTTGAGTTCGAGCTGATGTTGATGGGTGGTCGACTCGAGGTGGTATACCACTTCAAGGAATTTCACCATGTCAACCCCTGTCAGGCAAAAGAGATAGTCGAATGCCAGGTCGGATTCAGATTTAAGTTTGAATGCCAGTTCATGCATTTTTGCCGGCGGAATGATGAAGGTAAGAAATTGTTTATTTTCCTGGTATTCTGCGTCGGGAACCAAACCCAGAATACGCTCCTTCAATACTGCGTTATCCATCTTGGGAAATTATCTATTTTAATTCAACAGTTTGTCTCGGACTTGACATCGATTCCAGCCTGATCTTGCGCTGGAGTTGCATCACGCCGTAAAGCAGGGCTTCAGGACGGGGAGGACAGCCGGGAACATATACATCAACGGGGATTACGTGGTCGACACCACGCACAACGTGATAGGAATTATAATAAAAGGGACCGCCGGAAACTGCACAGGCGCCCATGGCGATCACATATTTTGGATCCGACATCTGGTCATATAACCGCTTGAGGACAGGGGCCATCTTGTTCACAACGGTTCCGGCCACAACAATCACATCGGCCTGCCGTGGCGAGGCCCGGTAAACTTCGATCCCGAAACGGGCGAAATCGTGACGGGAGGCTCCGGTGGCCATCATTTCGATACCACAGCAACTTGTTGCAAACGTCAGCGGCCAGATTGAGTTGGATCGCCCCCAGTCAATCATGGCATCAACCGTTGTCAGTAAGATATTTCCACCGGATTTCTTAAAAAGTTCAAGGGTTTCATTATCGCGGAAATCCGCTTCCTTCATATTTTTTATTCCCATTTCAAAGCTCCTTTCTTCCAGGCATATAACAGGCCCAGGCCCAATACGAAAAAGAAAATGACAATCTCAATGAAGGCAGTCATTCCCAACTCTTTCATCACCACGGCCCAGGGAAAAATGAAAACACTTTCAACATCGAACACCAGGAAGATAATGGCGAACAAATAATACCCCACGTTGAATTGAAGCCAGGTCAGCCCTTCAGTGGGAATGCCGCATTCATAGGGCTCGGCTTTTTGAGGATTGGTTGAGGTGGGTGCAACAAAAATGGAGAATACAATGGCAAACCCTACCAGAAAAGCCCCAACGATAAAGAAAAGAATCAGACTTTCAGCACTCATAGTGAATCTTTTAACAGAGATGGACGCAAAGTTAAAAATTAATCTGAAACAACCTAACACGACATCCTGTGCCGATTCCGATACATTATTCTACTTCATTGATTACGTGGAATATAATAAAACGACACTGTCAAATATCAAGGAATAGATTGATATATGTCAATGTGATATAAAAAATAACAAATGAAAAAAGAAGGACTACCTGTTGACCAATATTTTACGGACTATCCGTTGTTCGGGGTTTCTTATTTCCAGGAAGTAGACTCCACCTGGCAAAGGGCGTAGATCTATCGCTTGTTGATAATTCCTATTCACGAGTATTTCAATTGGCTTTCCAATGCACTGGCCCAGCCAATTAGAGACAACAAGGGTCATCCTTTGCGGAGTCTGGGTTGCAATTGAAACCTCGAACTTTCCATCGTTAGGAACAGGAAATACTTTTACGGAAATCGTGCTGATTTCTTCAATTCCGGTTACAATCACATATTCATGGTTTGATGTGTCGGACGGACATCCGCTTAAGGTGACCACGCTCCAGTACCAGCCAGTCAGGGTAGCAACATGAATTTGTCCGGTAGCCCCAGAAATGGGATTGCCTTCAAAGTACCACTGGTTGCCATCCGGGGCAGAACTACTCAGGGTGTCACTGCTGGAGGTAACCACGGGTGCCGGAGGAACCGGGTTTACCGTCATCGTAACCTGGTTTGATGTGGCTGGATTGCCCGTTGAACAGGTCAGGCTTGAAGTCATCACGACATAAACCACATCGCCGGATACAGGGACATACGTATAGATCGCATTGTTGGTGCCGACATTGCTCCCGTTTACATTCCACTGGTAAAAGGGCGTCGGACCTCCATTGGTCGGCGTGGCCGTAAAGGTGATTGTATTTCCCGTACACGCCGGATTGGAAGAGGCTGATACAGCTACACTGGCAGGCAGACTTGAATTGATGGTCATTATAATTGCATTCGATGTGGCCGGATTCCCCGATGCGCATGGTGCTGCGTTGGAGGTCAGGATACAGGAAACCTCATCATTGTCTGCAGGAATATAGGTATAAACCGGGCTGTTGGATCCTGTGTTGGTTCCGTTGACCATCCACTGGTATATTGGGGCTGTACCCCCATTGGTCGGTGTGGCTGTGAAAATGACGGTATTCCCCGGACAAACAGGGTTTGCAGACGCTGCAATCCACACACTGACCGGCAGTTGGGGGTTCACTGTCATGGTCACCGCATTGGATGTGGCTGGGTTTCCTGTTGGACAGGTTACATTGGATGTCAACACACAGGTAACCTGGTCGTTGTTGGCTGGAATGTATGCATAGGTGGCATTGTTGGTTCCCACGTTGGTTCCGTTGACTATCCACTGATATACCGGGGCTGTGCCGCCATTGACCGGAGTGGAGGTAAAGGTAACCGAAGTGCCGGCACAAACAGGATTGGCCGAGGCTGCAATCGATACACTGACCGGGAGATTGGCATTAACGGTCATGGTAACCGGATTGGAGGTGGCCGGATTCCCTGAAGCACATTCTGCATTGGAGGTTAGCTGGCAGGTAACCACATCATTATTTACAGGATTATAGGTATAGGTTGGAAGGTTGGTTCCCGCATTTGTCCCGTTAACCTTCCATTGATAGGAAGGAGCTGTTCCGCCATTGGCAGGCGTGGCCGTGAAGGTGACCGGATTACCGGCACAAACCGGGTTGGCTGAGGCTGCAATCGAAATGCTGACCGGCAGATTCGAACTGACAGACATGGTTATTGCGTTTGATGTTGCAGGACTTCCCGTAGCACAGGGTGTTGCATTGGAAGTCAGCATACAGGTAACCACATCATTGTTTAATGGAATATAGGCATAGGTGACACTGTTGGTTCCCACATTGATTCCATTGACCTTCCATTGATAGACCGGGGTCGTGCCTCCGTTGACGGGGGTGGCCGTGAAGGTTACGCTTGTACCGGGGCATACTGAGGTGGCTGAGGCTGCAATGGATATACTGACCGGCAGAAGGGGATTGACTGTCATGGTCACACCATTCGATGTGGCAGGATTTCCTGTCGGGCATGTTGCATTGGAGGTCAATACACAGGTGACCAGGTCGTTGTGACTGGGCGCATAGGCATATGTTGCAGTGTTGCCTCCGGCATTGTTTCCGTTTACCTTCCATTGGTAGGATGGGGTGGTTCCTCCGTTTACCGGAGTTGCGGTAAAGGTGACAGAGGTACCTGTGCAAACCGGGTTCGCTGAAGCAGCGATCGATATGCTGACAGGTAAAAGTGGGTTAACCGTCATGGTTACAGCATTGGATGTAGCCGGATTACCTGAAACACATGTGGCATTTGAAGTAAGTATGCATGTGACTATATCATTGTTTCCAGGGATAAATGTATAGGTCGCATTGTTGGTGCCTGCATTGGTGCCGTTAACCTTCCATTGATAGGCCGGAGAGGTGCCGCCGTTAGCCGGTGTAGCCGTGAAGATGACTGAAGTACCCGCACAAACCGGGTTGGCCGATGCTGAAATTGCTACACTGACAGGCAAATTCGCATTCACAACCATGGTAATAGCATTGGAAGTCGCCGGACTACCTGTTGCGCATGGCGTTGCATTTGAAGTCAGCACACAGGTGATCACATCATTGCTTGACGGAATATAGGCATAGGTTGCACTGTTGCTGCCAGTATTGACACCATTGACCTTCCATTGATAAACAGGGGTTGTTCCGCCGTTGGTGGGTGTTGCTGTGAAGGTGACTGATGTCCCTCCACAAACCGGGTTTGCCGAGGCTGCAATAACCACGCTGACAGGTAATGCAGGATTTATAGTGACCGCATAGTTTGGCGAAGGCGTTCCTGAACCACAGGCGTTGGATGGAGTCACAAAGATATTTCCGGAAGTGGCAGATCCCGATACATTCACGGTGATGGCGTTGGTATTGGAACCAGTGGCAATGTTAAAGCCGCTTGGAAAAGACCAAATATAGTTAGTGGCATTGGTGACAGGTGCAATGGAGTATGCCACTCCGTTCGCGCCGGCACAAACCGTACTTGATCCGGTAATCGAGCCGGTAGCACCCACTCCGAGACTACTGATTGATCCATTGATATAGTAAGAAGCGGTCGGGGTATCCGTCATTGCATTCCCGGCTTCATCCGCATATTCACAGTCGCCACCACTTCCGGATGAATTATTAAAGGATAAGTCTGTTGACCCGCCAATATAATTCATGGTAAGTGTTAACAGGGTTGCATTTGCTGGAAGAGTGACGGGTACTACATCTGCCCACACAACCATAATCTTTGCCAGGGTAGGGCTTATGATTGTTGAAGTGATGCTTATTCCAGCCAGAGCTGAATTTCCGACTCCACTTGAAAAAGTTGCTTTGGTCGGGTCATACTCAATCCTGAGTGTGACTGCGCAAATACTGGTAAATCCATTAACAGTTATTGGGACATCTGTACTTGCAGACGGACATGCCAGTTTAATGGCAGCTGTAGTGACAGGCGCATTTCGGGCAAAGGAGTTAAAGCCGAAGAGCAGAATAAACATAATCGATGAAAAACTAAAAATTCTGACAATTGAGATCCTCTGCATATTAATTGAATTAACGTTAAACACTGAGTCATCAAAAGTAAGAATATTTAAGAGAAATTCATCGCATTGGTCATTGGTTATTTAACATCATATTTTCTTAATATGTCTATTTCTGCTGTTAGTCCATAGTAAGTTCGATGATTCATTCCAGAATAGTTTTCAATACCTGGGAAAAGAACATGGTTAATTTTTTTATCCTGTATTAATTATTCTGTTACATTTGCAGACCTTCATAAAATGTTATAGTTTTATTATGTTAACTGATTCAAACACATAATTTGGCCACCATGGATAAAGCAATACAGATTTTATTAAATCCCGAAAAGTTGAATTTGCCGGCTTCTTCAGCAGTGTATGCGGTTTTCTCATCATCCAAATGCCGGTTTGTCGGGATAACAGATAACCTACATCAAACCATTCTGGAGCACCTTAAACCCAATGAACCCAATATTCCTTTTCGATATTTCATGCAGTCGGTCAAACCTAAAATAATTCAATACGAAGTGCTTTCAAACACCCTCTCGTTTACACAGCGTGAAGCGATCAGGGAAAAATGGAGCAATCTTTTCAATCCGACCGACGTCCAGCCTGCATTTTTTCCCCAGGAAACTCAGCCTCAGCTGATGATGATTTAACCAAGCGGGAAATTTACCTCTACCCGGGTACCGGCAGCATTTCCTTCAGCATCTAACAAGTCAACCATTTTAATGCTGAAATTACTGGTCTTTCCGTTCTCATTCAGCAGGCGAATCCGGGTTTTAGTGATGTCGATGCCTATGGAATTGTGAATCAATCCCTCTTTTTTCTTTAACTCGCCTGATTTTTTACGACCAATGCCGTTGTCTTCGATTATAACACGATACTGGTTTTCATTTACCTTTTTAACCAGTACGCGGAGTACCCCGGCCACTTTGAGTTTCAAAAGTCCGTGCTTGATTGCATTTTCTACAAACGGTTGGATGATCATTGGTGGTATCATGGTTGTGTCGAGCGGGAGATCCTCGTCACATTCTGTAATATTGGTAAATTGTCCCTCAAACCGCATCTTTTCCAGCTCTATATAAAAATTCAGGAATTCCAGCTCTTCTCCCAGGGGAACAAACTCCTTGGTCGCATTTTCCAATGTTTTTCTCACCAGCTTTGAAAACATGGAAAGATAATAGAGCGCCTTGTCAACATTGTTAATTAAAATATAACTCTGGATGGAGTTTAAGGCGTTGAAAATAAAATGCGGATTCATCTGAGCCTTCAGGGCTTTCATCTCCATGTTATTGAGCTCAAGACTGATCTCCGCCTTGATCTTTTCCTGACGTCTTATCTGTTTCATCCTTAATCGCCAGGCAGATATCGAAATCCCTATCAGCAGGACAATCACGAGCAGGATAAACCACCAGGTCTTATAGAAAGGCGGCCTGATGATGAACTGGCAGCTCAGCCGGCTTACCTGATTGTAATCAATCGGGCTGTAGGATTCAATTTCAAAGATATACCTCCCCGGCTGAAGCATGACAAAAGAGGCGGTGCGATCGGCTGAAAAGATACTCCAGTTCTTTATTGCCGGCAATAACCTGTAACGGAACCGTTGCTGATCGGCATCAAGGTAATTCAGCACATCGAAGGAAAACTTCAGGTTGTTTTGCTCATGCGTAAGCTTCATCATTTCAGTCGGAGAACTAAACCAGGGATCAACTTTACTATCTGCAAGTTGATCCAACGGGGTGTTGTTGACTTCCATACTGGTCAGAATAAGCCTCACCTTATGTGAAGGATTCTTAAAAAGCAACTTCTGGTTTATCCGGCACAGCTCATGATCAGCAGCAATCCAAAGATCACCCGATGTATCAACTACCGCGACGTCAGCGTTGGTGTTGAAATATCCAGTTTCGCGGGAGTAGAACCGTACCTCCGCCTTTCCTGTTGCAAACAGTTTATTCAGATCCACCAGATTCAATCCTGCATTGGATCCGATGTATAAAACCCGATGATGATCGGTCTGAACCCAGCGGATACTCTTCCCTATGATGCCATCTTTACCGTTCAGCCTGAAAAGCATCTTCAATTTATCACCCTCCGGCCTGACAATTAAAACCTCTCCATTATTTGCACCTGCTATGACATTGTGCTCCCCGTCAAAACACACATCATTTATACTCTTTGGAAGGGTAGTATCAGACTTACAGAACGCGTAATTCTTCTGTCCCATGGTTAGGTATAGCCCCCCTATACGACTGGTGCTCCATATCTCATCTCCCCTCGAGATCATCCGGCTTGGCCGGTCAGGGGCATTATCCCTCGCGGCTGAATAAAAATGTCGTTTTGGATACCTTACCAAAGGGAAAATCGCACATTTTTGTAATATTACGTTCCAGGATGAAGATCCATATAATGTGTCGGACCTGTCAAAGGCAAAAACCCAGTTGTGTCCGATGGTGGGAATCACTTCTGGTATTTTCTCCCTTTCCCCGTCCTTAAAACGGATCAGCCCAAACCCTCCCGAGATATAAATATTGTGATGTGAATCTTCTTCAATACCATGGTAACAGATAGCGGTTGTATCATGCTTATGCTTCAATAAATCCTGCTTGAAACGTGAATAAACAGCTGGATCGTACAGTGATTTTGAAGGAAGCGTATCAACTGTACCAAATTCATCACTCACTCCCCCATACGGATTCGGATAAGGGTATTTCCGCTCAGCAATCAGCTTCTCATATTTTTCAAACGATCCCTCTTTATCCAGATAGCAGGCATTTAACAGGGGCAGAAATTTCAGGTTAGCCTCATCATGCGCCGATTTGAGTTCATTTCGGGGGTATACAATAAATCCCTGATCCCCGTTTTTCCTGAAAATGCCGCTTGATGTGGCTATCCACAGGTTGTTGAACCGGTCGGAATGGATATCATTAATTTTCATGGATGAAAGTCCGAACCATGACGGACCATACCATTCAAAGCATGGTAAAGGCATCCTGTAAAGCCCCTGATGAAGTGTCCCCACCCACAAAACATGGAATATTGAATCGTAGGAAACTGTCCAGACTCCGGGATCGGATATCCCGAGGCTTTTACCGAAAGGAATAATTTTTTCCCCATCGTACCTGAATAATCCTCCCGGCATAATAGGCTGGACGGGTGGTTCTGCCCAGGCCGCAATCCAAATGTTTTTTTCATCATCGGAAGTCATGTGAAAGACCTGGCCAAGACTATCAAAGGTTGCCCTTATCCCCCTGTTCCTTATCTGGATACCATTTCTTCCCCAACCCCAAATGGTATCGCCATTCTTTCCAACGACAGGGGAACAAGAGAGGCAGCCATTGTAATTTACAGGGTCCACTGCTTTTTTAATCTGATGGGACGCCGGATAATAGTTGTATACCGGATCCATCCCATAGGCATAGGCTTCAATGTGATCCTGTCTTTCCAAAAACCCGAGTACAAAAAAGGTTTCCGATTTGCTATGAATTGCTGACGCACTTAAAGAATAAAATTTTTGTTCGTCAAAAACACTGAATCCCTTGTTAGTACCTATGACCAGAATATTGAATTTCTTCGACCACCATACCCGCCGTACATCATTGCATACCAGGCCTTTTTTCTCATCATAATTGGTAAATTTTTTTCCGTCAAACATGGAAATACCACCGCCCATTCCTCCAATCCAGAGATTCCCCTTGTTGTCTTCCGTAATATCGAAAATGTTTTCAGCACCAAGGCCGGTGGAGGAATTATAGACCATGAATTCCCTTCCGTCAAACCTGCAGAGTCCTGCCGAGGTACCGATCCACATGATGCCGCGCGAATCTTTGAATACCGAGCGAACGGTATTCGATGGCAGGCCATCTTCAATGGTGAAATTCCGGGTATAATAATTCTGGCCGGATAAGCTCACTGACAGGGCTACAAAGACAAAAATTCCAATAATCTGCAGAAAAAATTTCGGGATAAAACAGGCTCTGACACAAAAATTCATGACTCAGTCCTTTGCTTTGGTCAGTGCCTTTACGAATTCCTCATTCCTCCGGGAAGCAATTTCGAGTTCAACTCCGTTCTCCAGAAGAATCTTATGCCCTTCGGTACGGTTATAATTTTTCACGAAGTTCATATTCACCAGGAAGGATTTATGGATTCGGAAGAAGTATTCAGAGGGAAGCATCTCTTCGACAATTTTCAGCGTGCGTGAAACCAGAAAGGAGTCTCCCCGCACGGTATAAATTTTTGTATAATTTTCTGCCGCCTCACAGTAAATAATATGATTGATCTTTTCCATCTGATATCCTGTCAGGGTGGGAAGAGCTATTTTAGAGCCAATGTCGCCCCCAATCGTAATATTGCTGAGCAAAGCCTGAATTTTTATTTGATTATTGTCATCCCTTCTCTTCTTCTCATATCTGTCGATAAGCTCTGAGAGTTCCGTATAATCGAGCGGTTTTAACAGATAATCAAAGGCCGAAAAACGAATAGCCTTGATTGCATAATTCTTAAAGGCAGTAAGAAAAACCACCTCAAAAAAAACTGTTTCAAAATAATCGAAGAGTTTAAACCCATTTTCCTCCGGCATCTCAATATCAAGGAAGACAATATCGGGTCTGAATTTATGAATGGCATACACCCCCTCTTTTACCGATCCGGTCAGGGCAATTACCTTAAGCTTTTCGGGCAGATACCGTTGAACGATCTTTTCAAAGGTCTCCCTGGCTTTCGCTTCATCGTCGATGATGATGCAGGAAATCATAATATCCCATTTTAACTCAAAGATAATATATTTTTTCGTTCTCATGAAAGACTTAGGGAACGTGGCATTTTACCAATGAACGCCATGTTTATACGGATATTCGCTATTCCCCGAATTTTTCATTTAACAGGCATTGCTGATTTTCACAGGAAACTTCTACCTTTGATCATACAAAATGGAAAAATATGAAAAATTTCATGATTTTTCTGGTCCTGATCATGGCTGTTGCCTGCAGGCCAAAGGATCCTGCCGGGATACTGGCTTCCTCCAATTGGATCGACCTCACTCATGATTTCGACACCAATACCGTTTACTGGCCTACAGATGAACCCTTCAGGCATGATACGGTTTTTTACGGAATGACCGGGACGGGATATTTTTACTCCTCCTTCAAATTTTCGGCTGAAGAACACGGAGGAACTCATTTTGATGCCCCTGTTCATTTCGGACAGGGCCAGAAATTCATTCACCAGGTTCCCGTTGATCAGCTTCACGGACCGGGTGTTATTTTGGATGTGACCAAACAATCTGCCAGTAACCGTGACTACCTGGTTTCTGTTGCCGATTTTGAGAACTGGGAGCGTCTGAACGGAAAAATCCCTGACGGAGCCATCATCCTGTTAAACACCGGATTCGGAAAATACTGGGATGATCACCTGAAATACACCGGCACCTTAAAAAAAGGAAAAGAGGGCGTGGAATCCCTCCACTTCCCCGGATTGGATCCCGATGCCGCCCGCTGGCTTGTCGAGCACCGCAAGGTCAAGGCCATCGGTCTTGATACCCCGAGCATTGACTACGGACAGTCCACCGATTTCAGAACCCATCGCATCCTATGCGCTGCCGGACTTACCATGTATGAAAACGTAGCCAACCTGGACCAGCTTCCGGCAAAAGGGACATACATTGTAGCCCTGCCTATGAAAATAAAAGGAGGAAGCGGCGCCCCGTTGCGGATTGTGGCTATTATCGGAAAATAATCACCCCCTATTCATGGAACGACCTTTATCCATCTACTTTTTTTCCGGTACAGGCAATGCCCTCAATGTTGCACGATGGTTTGCCGACACGGCAATGCACCGGAATATTCCGGTTGAAACAACCGACATTGCAAAAATCGACCGGAAAAAGATCCAGCCTCCGCCACCCTCCTCGCTGGTGGGTTTTGTCTCTCCCACCCACGGGTTCAATTATCCACCGGCCATGATGTATTTTATTTTTCGTTTTCCGCGATCAAAAGGGAACAGGGCATTCCTCATGAATACCCGGGCCGGTTTGAAGCTTTCGAAATGGTTCGTTCCCGGGCTGAGTGGCATCACCCTCTGGCTTTCAGCCCTGGTACTGCTATTGAAGGGATACCGGATTGTGGGGCTCCGCTCCATTGATCTGCCCTCCAACTGGATATCCTTCCATCCCGGAGTAAAGGAAAAGGTAGTCGAATCGATCTATGCACACTGTAAAAAGACAACCATCACCTTTGCGTCCAGAATCATCGACGGGAAAAAGGTCTATACCGCCTTCCGCGACATCATCCAGGACTTGCTGATCTCACCGGTGAGCATCGGGTACTTTTTCGTCGGGCGGTTCATTCTGGCCAAATCTTTTTACGCGACCAATGCCTGTGATAACTGTGACATTTGTGTTGACAACTGCCCGGTGAAGGCTATTCTCAAAGTGGATGACCGGCCCTTCTGGTCATACCGCTGCGAAAGCTGCATGCGTTGCATGAACAACTGTCCCAAGAGGGCCATTGAAACAGCCCACGGGTACATCATTGGTATCATGTGCCTGATCAATATGGGAATCATGGTCTGGTTCTGGCAAGGGGTGGGCCGGTTTATCACCATTCCATCTGACAATGGCTGGGCCAGATTGGGAGTTTCCATTACAGGCTGGATTCTTACCTTTGTAGTGATGGTCCTTTCTTACCGCATTTATCACTACCTTCTGCGAATTCCTGGCATCCGGCAAATTTTTTATTACACCTCCATTACAAGATATAAATTCTGGCGGCGCTATAGACCATCACGTACCATGATATCAAAATTGTAATGATATGATCCTCCTTGAAAACACCATCGTTTCCGATGAAATAAAAGAGACCTTTTTCTGCTGCGACATGGCAAAGTGCAAAGGGGCCTGCTGTGTGGAGGGTGACGCCGGAGCGCCCCTTGACGAGGAGGAGATCTCCCTTCTGGAAGATTATATCGATGAGATCAAACCCTTCATGGTTCCTGAAGGAATAACGGAGGTGGAAGGAATGGGGGTGTTCGATTATGATGCCGAGGGAAAATTTGTCACTCCGCTGATACACGGGAAGGAGTGTGCTTTTGTCTATTTTGAGAATGAAATTGCCCGGTGTGCCATTGAAAAGGCCTTCCAGGAGAAAAAAATCCCTTTTGCAAAGCCCATTTCCTGTCACCTATACCCCATCCGGATTAAATCAACCCCGGTCAGCGACCTGCTCAACTATCACAAATGGCCCATCTGCCAGAAGGCCCTGGTGAAAGGCTATAACGAAAAAATACCCCTTTACCAATTCCTGGAAGGGGCATTGATTCGTAAATATGGACGAACCTGGTACAATAAACTCGTTAAACTACTGCGGTAGCGCCACCGCTCAGGGCAAGGGCCGCTCTTTTGGCAGTCGCCATGGTTGCAAATTCCTTATCCATCATAAATTGACCACCTTTATCACTGCCGGCCAGCTTTATCTGGTCGAGAATATTTCGTACGGTGCTCTCCTCTTCAATTTGTTCGGTAATATACCATTGAAGGTAGTTTGCCGTTGTGAAATCCTTTTCCTTGGTGCAGGTGGCATAGAGTTCATTGATTGAGGCAGAGATGTACTCCTCATGCTTCAGTACCTGCTGAAAAACATCGGGCAATGATTTGAATTTTGCATCGGGTGCTTCCAGGGCAGGAATGACAGCAGTTCCGCCACGGTCGTTGAGATAATGAACCAGTTTGAGCATATGGATCCGTTCCTCCTCCGTTTGTACATAAAGCCAATTGGATGCACCCGGGAAACCATTCCGTTCAGCCCATGAGGCCATTGACAGGTATATGCGCGAAGAGTGCTCCTCGCGTTTGATCTGCTCGTTTATCGCTTTTTCAACATTCTTGGTGATCATAATTTATTTGATTTGAATAAATACAAAGTTAATGAATATTTCTGATAATAATTCTTGACTTATAATTCAATATGCTGTACCTTTGTTTTTATTTAGTCCAAATATTTATAATTTAACTCTATCTACATGAAAAAATATCTCCATTTAATGATAACAGGCCTGATTATCCTTGAACTTGGTTATCATACAGGCACATATGCCATTAAGCACATCGTACATGTTGGAAACTATTATTTTAACCCTTCGTCCCTGAATGTATCGGTAGGCGATACTGTTCGCTGGGTATGGGATAACGGCAGTCACACCGCTACATCCGGGGTAATCCCGGGAGGTGCTTCCAGCTGGGATGCAAATATCAATACAACAAACCATTCCTTTGAATATCGCGTCCCGCTGGCCGGTGATTACAATTACGTTTGCACCCCGCACGCAGCCATGGGGATGGTCGGTTCATTTACTGCTTCTTTAGCCACAGAGGTTGGTGAACATAAAGACAACAGCATGGTGGTCTACCCAAATCCCTCCAGGGGAGTATTCAAAGTGTCATTTGGAAATACGTTGAATACGGAGAACGAGATCTCCCTGATTGATATCAGCGGAAAAAACATTTCTACCAAATTAATCAATGGTTCAGGTGAAATGACATTCGACCTGTCCGATTTCTCCAAAGGGTATTACTTCCTGAGACTGAAATCAGATATGGGGACAGCTATTAGGCGAATTGCAATTGTTGATTAGCGGTTGAAGGGAACTTATCCCTTAAGCGCTTCGGCCCCGGAAACAATTTCGAGGATGGCGTTGGTAATGGCATTCTGACGTGCCTTGTTGTAAGATATATTGAGATCGCGCAGGAGGTCCTTTGCATTTTCGGTGGCCTTCTGCATGGCAGTCATCCTGGCTCCCTGTTCGGAGGCAAATGAATCAAGGACCGCTTTAAACAGCTGAATGCGCAATGTTTTCGGGATCAGTTCGCGAACAATGGTCTCTTTATCCGGTTCGAAAATGTAATCCGCCTCCACCCTGGTTGCCGGAACCTGGGCCGGGGCCTGCGCCGGGGCAATGGGGAGGTACTGCTCAACGATCAATCTTTGTACGGCTGCATTTTTGAATTGATTGTAAATCAGATCAATCCTGTCGTATTCCTTCCCGGCAAAACTCTTCATCAGCTTTTCAGCATGAACAGAAGCATTGTCAAAGGTAAGCTGGTCAAAAAGTTCATCATGTGATTCAATGACATTGAATTTACGCTTACGGAAGTACTCGGTAGCTTTTCGTCCGATGGTGATAAAACCGACATTGTTCTGACTGAACTGCTGACGATAGGTGGTTGCAGTAAGGCTCACGGCCATCTTGATGATGTTAGAGTTAAAGGCGCCGCACAGCCCGCGGTTAGATGCAATGACGACCAGCAGAATTTTCTCGGGATTGCGCTCCTGCGAGAATACGTTTTCGTCGGAGTTGTCAATCGTTGCACTCAGGTTTTGCAGAATATCCCTCAGTTTGGCAGCATAGGGACGCAATTTTATAATGGCAGTCTGCGCCTTACGCAACTTGGAGGCCGCCACCATTTTCATGGCATTGGTTATCTGCTGGGTTGATTTAACCGATGCAATCCGAATACGTACTTCCTTCAGTCCGGCCATTTCCTTTTCTTATTTCTTATCCTCGTATTTTTTGGACAGCTCTTTTGCAACCGACTCCATGGTTTTAAGATCCTCGTCGAGAAGCTTTCCTGCCTTGAGGTTATTCAGCACCGACTGGTGATTCAACTCCATAAAATGCAGGTATTCGACTTCAAAATTTCCCACATTCCTCACCGGGATATTCCTGAGCAATCCCTTGGTTCCGCAAAAAATAATGGCGATCTGTTTTTCAACCGTCATCGGCGAATATTGCGGCTGCTTGAGGATTTCCACGTTGCGGGCTCCCTTATCCAGCACGGCCTTGGTGGCGGCATCGAGATCGGAACCGAATTTGGAGAACGCTTCAAGTTCGCGGTATTCGGCCTGATCGAGTTTAAGGGTCCCTGCAATCTTTTTCATTGATTTGATCTGCGCATTACCTCCAACACGGGATACCGAAATACCCACATTGATGGCAGGGCGGATCCCGGCGTTGAACAACCCGGTTTCCAGGAAGATCTGACCGTCGGTGATGGAGATTACGTTGGTGGGGATATAAGCCGACACGTCACCGGCCTGGGTTTCGATGATGGGCAATGCTGTAAGCGATCCGCCTCCCTTGACCATCTCCTTCAGGTTGGCCGGAAGATCATTCATCTGACGGGCAATGTCATCGGAAGAAATAACCCGGGCAGCCCGTTCGAGCAGGCGGGAGTGAAGGTAAAATACGTCGCCGGGATAGGCTTCGCGTCCGGGGGGACGGCGGAGCAGCAGGGAGACTTCGCGGTAAGCAACGGCCTGTTTTGAAAGATCATCATAAATGACAAGCGCCGGGCGACCCGTATCCCTGAAAAATTCGCCGATGGCGGCTCCTGCAAAAGGAGCATAGTATTGCATGGCGGCCGGGTCAGATGCGGTAGCTGAAACCACCACGGTATAGGCCATGGCCCCTTTTTCTTCAAGGGTCTTCACGATATTGGCCACTGTTGAACCCTTTTGACCAACCGCTACATAAATGCAGAAGACCGTTTCTCCCCTTGCATGAAATTCTTTCTGGTTGATAATGGTATCGATGGCGATGGCTGTTTTGCCGGTCTGACGGTCGCCGATGATCAGTTCGCGCTGACCGCGGCCGATCGGGATCATGGCATCGATGGGCTTTATTCCGGTTTGAAGTGGCTGGTTAACCGGTTGGCGGAAGATAACACCGGGCGCCTTGCGTTCCAGGGGCATTTCATAACGCACGCCTTCAATTTTTCCCTTTCCGTCAATGGGTTCTCCAAGGGTATCAATCACGCGTCCGAGCAATCCCTCTCCTACTTCGATCGAAGCAATCCGGCGGGTACGTTTTACAATATCTCCCTCCTTGATTTCAAAATAATCACCAAGCAAAACGGCTCCGACGTTGTCGGCTTCCAGGTTCAGTACAATGCCCTTCAGCCCGTTTTTCTCAAATTCGATCAGCTCGCCGCTTTCGACATTATTCATTCCATAGATACGGGCAATGCCATCACCTACGGTCAATACGGTGCCGACCTCTTCAAGTTCCTTTTCGCTCTGGTAACCGGCCAGTTCCCTGCGTAAAATCGCGGTAACTTCTGCGGGTTTGATTTCAGCCATAGTCTGTTTTCTTATTAAAATCCTGTTTTGTACAAATTCACTTTTGCAATTGAATTGCGCATCTCTTCAATTTCCCTGCGGATACTTGCGTCATATTGCTTATCCTGCCAGGAAAGCACGAATCCGCCGATCAGCGATTCGTCAATTTCCGACTTCAGATCAATATCCGACTTGGTGTAATTTTTCATCAGTTCAAGTACACTTTTCCTTACTTCCGGGTCGGGCAATACCGGTGATTTGAAATGTACCGTCAGGATATTCTTATAATCCTGGTAGAGCTGGATGATTTGAAGTGCTATTTCTGGAATAACTGATTCCCTGTTTTTCCTGACCATGATGAGCATGTATGCCAGGGTGATCGCATCAACTTCCTTTCCAAAAATATCCTGGAGGATTGCTTTCTTTTTTCCTGAGTTTATGATCGGGCTTTTCAAAAACAACCTCAGATCCCGGCTGTTCTCACATGTCTGGGAAATCAGCTTGCTGTCGGCAAAGATCTCGTTCACCTTATTCTTCTCAGTGGCCAGCTCAAACAGTGCTGCAGCATAACGTTCCGCTACCAGGGAAATGTTCATTTCAGCTAATTGAATTTAACCTCTTTTAATAATTCCTGAACGTATTCTTCCTGTTTCTTCGGATCGGACAGTTCACGTTTCAAAATGAACTTGGCAAGGGTAAGGGAGCTTTCTGCAATCTGGTTTTTCAGTTCCGTCATGGCAGCCATCTTCTCATTATGAATACTTGCCTTGGCTCCTTCAACGATCCGCGATGCCTCTTCGGTGGCCTTGACGCGTGCCTCTTCGATCAGCCTGTCCCTCATCTTCCTGGCTTCGTTCAGTAGGGCATCGCGCTCATTCTTAGCCTCCTGGAGTAACTGTTCGTTGCTGAACTGCAGCTGCTTCATCTCTTCCCTTGCCTGATTGGCCGAATTCAGGGCCTCATGGATAGAGGTTTCGCGCTCCTTTAGCATCTGGAGGATGGGTTTCCAGGCAAATTTTCCCAAGATAAACACCAGCAGTAAAAACGCCAGCGTCATCCAAAAAAGCAGGCCCAGCCCCGGAGTAATTAATTCCATATCGTTTCTTTTAGTAGATGAATGGATAAAGTTCCTTACGGTGTAACCAACCGTTAAACCGTAAAGAACCTGTCGTACCTTTTAGATAAAAAGTATCAGAAGGCAAACGACGATAGCAAAAAATGCCACCCCTTCAACGAGTGCAGCAGCGATGATCATATTCGAACGAATATCACCGATTGCTTCAGGCTGACGGGCAATGGATTCCAGCGCGCTTTTGCCGATATTTCCGATACCGATACCAGCGCCGATCACTGCGATTCCTGCTCCCAGTCCTGCTCCCATTTTTGCAATGGCGGCGAAATCACCGGCCAGTTGCAGTAAAATTGCTAATAAATGCATAATCAGAGGTATTAAGGTTACTACTAAAAATTCATTCGTAATTCGTCATTCGTCATTCCTTAATGGTGTTCCGGTTCAATGGTTGCCAGTCCGAAATAGAGTGCCGACAACAGGGTAAATACATAAGCCTGGATAAACGCAACAAGGAGTTCAAGCAGATTCATAAAAAGCATGAAGGCCACGGAAACAACAGAAACGCCGAGACCGAGGGCAGTGCTGATCGCCCCGAAAATAAAGATCAGGCTGACAAATCCAAGCACGATGATGTGCCCGGCGGTGATGTTGGCGAAGAGTCGGATCATCAGTACAAAAGGCTTTGTGATGATCCCGATGATCTCAACAACCGGCATCAGGGGGATAGGAATCTTCAGCCACCAGGGAACCCCCGGGGTGTTGATGATATCGATCCAGTAGTGTTTGTTCCCATTGATGGTCGTGATGACAAAGGTAAAAACGGCCATGACCAGGGTAACTGCAATATTACCGGTTACATTGGCCCCTCCCGGGAAAAATGGAATGAGCCCGAACAGGTTGTTGAAGATGATGAAAAAGAAAACAGTTAACAGAAAAGGCATGAACTTTTCATATTTTTTTTCGCCGATCGAACTTTTTGCAATGTCGTCGCGGATAAAAATGATCAGGGGTTCGAGCAATGACTGCAGTCCGCTGGGGGCTTTATTCCTGTTCCGTTTATAACTATTGGCCACAGAAAGAAAAACCAATATGAGCGTGATGCTGCTGATAAAAATGGCCAGGACTGTTTTGGTGATGGAGAAATCATACACAGGTTGGGCTTCGCTTAATTCTTCGTGTCCCCCGGACCTGATGATTTTTCCCTTGCGGGGCCCCTCCTGTTCAAGCTTAAATCCCAGATAGCTGTGCGCTTCATTGTGAAACCTGCTTGAACAAAATGTATACAACTTTCCGTCATACAACAGGATGATCGGGAGCGGGATCGTAAGGTGAAGGCTTCCGATTTCAGCCACATGCCATTCATGGTTGTCAACAACGTGCTCCATGATCATTTCACCGGCATTGAATTTTCCCTCATCTTGTTGACCTTCGGCTTTGGCCGGATGTTCAAAAACGCTGTCATTTGCCGGCACCAGCTGGGACTTATCCTGGACGGCCGCAAAGGTGTTGCTGAAAAACAAAAGGCCCATCAGAAGGCTGATGGCCAAAGAACGAAAAACGGATGTATGCGATCTGATTGTAGTCATGAAACCAATAACGCCTCTGGTATGAGTTGCAAAAATATAAAATAATATTGAATATAGAAATTCGTCACTTGTAACCTATCAACAATTTCTTCGTCTTAATGCCCTGGTGAATATTAAAATCACTACTTTTGATGTCTTATTAAAACCCCTGCAAATGCACGCGCATCGATTTAGCATCTGGGCTCTGGCTCTGATCATCATGGTTTTCACGGGATTTTCCCATAAAGCGTTTACACAAAAAATCTGGACCCTTGAAGATTGCATCAACTACGCGCTTGAGAACAATCTTGACATTAATAAACAACTCCTTACTGTTGAAACGAACAAGGATGCCTTATTGCAGAGTGGCCTGAACATGTTGCCGAACCTCAATGCCAATGGTACCAATGTGTGGAATTTCGGCCAGACCATTGACCAGTATACCAATACATTTGCCACAAACACTGTTCGTTCCAATAACTTTTACATTGCGAGCAATGTGACCCTGTTCGCGGGCCTTCAGAAACTCAACACGGTAAAAGAAAACAAAATCAACCTCCTGGCCAGCCGATACGACCTGGATGTGATGAAAAACAACATTTCTTTATCCGTGGCCGGATTTTACCTTGATATTTTATTTAACCTCGAGCTTCTTGATGTTGCAAATGAGCAGATCAAGATTACGACGGCGCAGGTTCATAGGATGCAGAAAATGGTGGATGCGGGCTCCTCAGCCAAAGGAGACCTGCTGAATATCCAGGCACAGAGAGCGGCCGAGCAACTGAATGTAGTGGATGCTGAAAACCGGCTTTATATTTCCAATCTCTCCCTGCAACAATTGATCGATCTGCCCGTTACCCGCGATTTCCTCATTGAAAAACCCATTTTGAAAGCCGTTCAGGCTCCGAAAGAAAAAATTACGGCAGAGGTCATTTTTGACCATGCCCTGAAAACCCGGCCCGAAATTAAGAGTGCTGAACTGCGGGTTGAAAGTGCAAAAAAAAGGTTAGCCATTGCCAGGGGTTACGTTCAGCCAACGCTCTCCCTGAGTGGTTCATGGGGGACTGGCTATTCAGGGGTAGCAGAACAAATTGATCCCAATACTCCCCCTGTAGTTACCCTCGATTCTGTTGGATTTACCCAGAACACCCACGACCCGGTACTGGTCGGAAATGTTCATTATGCAACCAGGGTAAAATCCTTTACTGACCAGTTAAGGGATAACAGCAACCAGTCGGTTGGTTTTTATCTCAACATCCCTATTTTTAACGGATGGCAGGGCCGTACGGCGATCAGCGGTGCAAAAATCCAGAAATCCCAGGCAGAACTTGACCTTGGCATCACCACCCGCGACCTCCGGAAACTCATTGAACAATCCTTTGCCGACGCCGTTTCTTCCCTTCAAAAATACAATGCCTCGCAGGAAAAGGTAAATGCACAATCGGAGGCCTTCAAGTATGCCCAAACAAAATTTGATGTGGGCGTGATGACCTCTTTCGATTATAACAACAGCAAAAAGGATCTCACCAAAGCAGAGTCTGACTTTCTCCAGGCAAAATATGATTTTATTTTTAAAACGACCATTCTCGACTTTTATATGGGGAACCCCATCAGGATCGATCGTGAATAAACCAAAACACATTATTCCATGGCCAATAAGATTTCAAAGAAAAAAATATGGATCATTGTTGCCATTGTGGCGGTAGTGGCCATCATTGTGATTGCAGCCGTTGTAAAAGGCAAAGGAAGCGAAGACATTAAGGTTGCCACGGAAAAGGTAACGAAGAGAACCATCACCCAGACGGTTTCATCCAATGGCAAGATTCAGCCGGAAAAGGATATCAAAATCAGTCCGTATATTTCAGGTGAAGTTGTGGAATTGTATGTCAAAGAGGGAGACCAGGTTACAAAAGGATTCCTTCTTGCAAAAATCGATCCCGAGATCTACATCTCCCAGTTCGATCAGAGCGAAGCTTCTGTAAACACCCAGAAAGCCAATCTCGCAAATTCCAAAGCCCGGCTGGCACAGGTCAGGGCGCAAAATGAGAATGCCCGTCTTACCTACGACCGCCAGGAAAAACTCTACCAGCAGAATGTAATTTCAAAAGCCGAATATGACCAGTCAAAATCGGCATTCCAGGTTTCACAAGCCCAGGTGACCGCCGGAGAAGAGGATATCAAGGCCTCCGAATTCATGGTCAAGAACTCTGAAGCTGCCCTGAAAAGATCAAAAGAGGATCTTACACGCACGGCAATTTTTGCACCCAACGACGGGACCGTATCCAAACTGGGTGTGCTGAAAGGGGAACGGGTTACCGGGGCCTCACAGTTCTCCAGCGGAACCGAGATCATGCGTATTGCCAACCTCAATGAGATGGAAGCCCAGGTGCAGGTAAATGAAAATGATATTGTACGTGTAAGCATGGGCGACACTGCCCTGATCGAAGTAGATGCCTACCTCAACCGGAAATTCAAAGGCGTGGTTACCGAAATTGCAACATCTGCCAACAGTACCGGGGTAAGTGTTGACCAGGTCACCAACTTCAATGTAAAGATCCACATCATCAAGGAGTCCTATAAGGACCTTGTGGATGGAAAACCCGTCGACTTTTCACCTTTCCGCCCGGGGATGTCCTGTACCGTTGAAATTCAGACCGAGAGTGTCAGCAATGCTTTGACACTTCCAATCCAGGCCGTGACCACCAGGATTGCCAAAGACAGTCTTGATAAAATCAACCAGAATACCAAAACCAAGAAAGAGGATGGTGACCGTGAAGTGGAAATGGTAAGTACTGCGAAGAAAAGTGATAAAATTCAGGAATGTGTCTTTATTCTTCGTGATGGCATTGCTAAAAAAGCTGATGTAAAAACCGGCATCCAGGATAACACCTACATCCAGATCATCAGTGGTTTGAAGGATGGGGATGAAGTGATCACGGCACCCTATAGTGCCGTATCGAAACTTCTGAAGGATGGCGATAAGGTAAAAAAGGTTGACAAGAAAGATCTGTTTTCCAAGGAGAAAGAGAAATAGTGCATGGGCCTGATCCTTTGCATTGAAACGGCCACCGAGGTCTGCTCCGTGGTCCTGGCCGGGGATGAAAAAATTCTGGGAATACGCGAATCATCGTCACGGAATGTTCATTCAGCCATGCTGACGTTGTTTATTGATGAAATCATACAATCTTCAGGAATTGAGTTCGCTGCCCTCGATGCCATTGCTGTAAGCATGGGTCCTGGTTCCTATACCGGGCTGCGCATCGGGGTTGCCACTGCAAAAGGGCTCTGCTACTCCCTCAACAAACCCCTGATTGCCATACCCACACTCCAGGCCATGGCCGCGGGAATGAGTTACCAATTACCAATGACCAATGACCAATTACCAATGACCAATGGCCAATCAGCAGACATTCTCCATCAACTGAAATCGAAAATCCTTTTATGTCCCATGATCGATGCCCGCCGGATGGAGGTCTATGCTGCCATATTTGATCAGAAAAACCGGGAGGTTCGGGAAGCAGTCGCAGAGGTCATCGATGCCTTTTCATTCCAGGAACTCCTGGCAACGCATACCATTTTCTTCGGGGGTGAGGGGGCTGACAAATGCAAGACGGTCATGGGAGAGCATCCGAATGTCATGTTCCTCGATGGCTTTAAAACCTCTGCAAAATTTATAGTCGGACTTGCCGGGGAAAAATTCAGGCAGAAGCACTTTGAAAACCTGGCCTATTTCGAACCCTTTTACCTGAAAGACTTTGTGGCGGGGAAACCCAGGGTCAAGGGACTTAACTAAAGGATCCGCTTTTGGAAATGGGGACAAAAACAAGCAGGAACCAACAATGAAATGCTCATTTAATCAACGGTTTTGAATACTTTCTATCAACGGTTTAACACCCGGGTCGTCCATATTGGTCCTGTGCCGCTGGGAGGAGACTATCCCGTGCGGGTGCAATCGATGACCAGCACCAATACACTTGACACCAAAGCGACGGTTGAACAAGCCATCCGGATGATCAATGCCGGGTGTGAATATGTCAGGATTACCGCACCGGGAATAAAAGAGGCGGAGAATCTGCGGGAAATTAAAAAAGGACTCCGCCTCCGCGGCTACGAGACCCCCCTGATCGCCGATGTTCATTTTAACCCAAAAATCGCTGAAATCGCCGCCACCATCGTAGAAAAGGTCCGGATCAACCCAGGAAATTATATATCAAGTCAAAATATTGATGTCACCCGTCACCCGTCACGCGTCACGACTGATGCGTCACACATCACGGAGGATAATCTGCCGGAACTGATATCCGTGCGGCTCTCCCCCCTTTTAAAAATCTGCAAGGATCATGGAACGGCCATCCGGATCGGGGTCAACCATGGATCGCTCTCTGAAAGGATCATGGACCAACACGGAGATACACCCGGGGGCATGGTTCAATCGGCCCTTGAATTTGCCCGGGTATGCGAAAGTCATTCGTTTCAGAACCTGGTATTTTCCATGAAGGCCAGCAACACCAAAGTGATGATCGCAGCGAACCGCCTGTTTGTCGAGCGGATGAAGGAGGAAGGCATGAACTACCCGTTGCACCTCGGGGTAACAGAGGCCGGTGCCGGGGAAGACGGAAGGATTAAATCGGCCATCGGAATCGGCAGTTTGCTGGCCGATGGCATTGGCGACACCATCAGGGTGTCTCTCACCGAAGATCCTGAATTTGAAATTCCGGTTGCATACAACATCCTGCAGGCAGCGGGCGCCCGGATAACCAAAACAGAATTTATCTCCTGCCCCTCCTGCGGACGGACGCAATTTGACATCCAGCATGCGCTGGAAAAGATCCGGGCGAAAACTTCACACCTGGTGGGACTGAAAATTGCCGTGATGGGTTGCATTGTCAATGGCCCGGGAGAGATGGCCGACGCACATTACGGGTACGTGGGTGCAGGCAGGGGCAAAATAAACCTGTACAAAAAACAGCAACTTGTTAAAAAGAACATCGACGAATCCCTTGCTGTGGAGGCCCTGATCGGTCTCATCCGGGAAAATGGCGATTGGGTTGATACCCCCTGACAGGTTGCGTATTACTTCCCCGTAACAATGCGGATAACCCGGGGAATGATCTCATAAGTGAAGGGTGTGTGCCCGAGCGACTCCCCGTCGGTTTCAAGAAAAACCTTTCCGGTTGAACGGATCCGTATGTTTTCTCCCTTAAAGGTGGCAACGATGGGAAGGTCGACCAGGGTTCCGTCAAACAGCTTCTTTGCATACCTTACCACCATCCATTTTGATGTTTTCTTGATCAGTGTTACATCAAGGAGCCCATCGTCGGCGATGGCAAAGGGAACCTGCATCATCCCGCCTCCGTTGAATTTGCATATGCCGACATTCATTGAAAAAATTTCACCTTTAAAGGCCATCACCCCATCCACCTCGATCACCGCCTCAATGAATTTATACTGGAACAGGCTTGCAAATACAAAATATAGGTAAACCAGTGGTCCGCCGATTCCCTTTTCTTTCAGCAAATTCGTCTTCTTGGCAACAAGTGCATCATATCCCATCCCGGCAACATTCATGAAGTACCTCACCTGCCTTTCATCCTGATGGTAATAGGTAACTTTGCCGGCATCCTGTAAAAAGGTCTTCTTCTGCCTGAGGAGGTGAATGGCCTTCAGGTAATCAAACGGAACATTGAACATTCGGCACCAGTCGTTTCCTGTGCCAACCGGGATCATGGCCAGGGTTATGTCTGAAACGGGAATTCCCTTCTGATTCATGACTCCATTCAGCACTTCGTTCAGGGTTCCGTCGCCCCCCACAACACAGATATTTCTCCATCCGGCATCGATGACCTCTTCAGTGATTTCAATGGCATGGCCTCTCCTGGCGGTGGTCCGGTAGTCAAAATCAATGCCCTCGCGGTTGAGCAACTGAAGAATTTCAGGCCAGTCTTTCGTCCCTTTCTTAATTCCTGCATTGGGATTGACAATCATCAGCCACTTCTCGGGATGGGTTGGGTGTATTTCAGCCATGTGTGATCGTTTTAGGAAATAATGGATCTTTCTCCCTCCTGGCAAACAGGAAAAAGGAATAGAAAAGAACAAAAAAGGTCACCCCGGTTTGTGATTCGATCGTATCCTCGGTAAGCATCGATAAAACGGCGATGATCAGGAAAACTATCATAAAGAAATCATCTTGTCGCCGCATCATGACCGGTGGATATAAGATAGCAACCAGGAACCACATCAGCCCGAAGATTCCGAAGCCAATAAATATGGATAAAAACTGGTTATGGGAACGCCACCGCTGATCGGGTGCAAGTTTCGAATGCATCTTTTCATATTGCGCCTTGAAGACCAGGTTCATGTCGCCCGTGCCTACCCCGGTGAGCCAGTTCTGGCTGATAATTCCAAATGAGGCCTTCCAGAATTCAAGTCTCTGCATGAGCGTGGAACCGGTTGGATTGCCGGTTTCCGTGTAATTGTCGAATCCCCACAGGAATTCATAAATGCGTCCCCTGATGCTGAATTCCTTTAGAAATACACAGTTCGCCACACCCTTTTCAATGGCATGGATCTCCTCGCTGCTGAGTTTGTCGATGGCATCCCCGTCTTTCCGCCATCCTTTTGATGTGAGGTACCGGACAACCGTATGCGCCACCGGGCCATTTTTCAGGTTGAGGCTATCAAAGGGTATCTTGCTGCGTTTATTCCATTCACTGCGCATTTCATCCCACTGGATATAGATCCAGAGGTAATTTCCATTTTCAGTCTGGGTAGCATGAATGCTGTTAATATAGGGGTTTCCCCGGGAGGTGACCTTTTCAAGATTTTTGAAATCCACCGGATTTACATGGTAATAATCATGGGTGATCGACCTGAGAACAAGAAAAATCCCCATTCCGGCCGCCAGGGTGAATACAAGCAGCCCGACTTTAAACCAGCGGTTCCCGGCTTTCAGGATGATCAGGGGAATGAGTATAAGAATGGTAATCAGGGTGATTGAAAAACCGGTGAATGACTGGGAAATGACCAGGTAGATAAAAAACCAGATCATCACCAGCAGGAGAAATCCCCTCAGCCAGGTGGGGAACATTCTTTTTTTCATGGAAATATAGAGAAGCGTAAAAATACCCAGCGACAGCAGCAGGCTGAATATGATGTGTGAAACGTTGCGCGACACATCCCTGATGTCGATGAAATTCTGAGTCTGGATCCTCCAGGTATTGAAAAGTGACCGCACCAGAACGGTAAGGACAAAAAACAGCATGAACCTGAAAAACGCCTTCCTGTCAAAAACTTCGGATGTCGAAAGAAAGAGGGGAAACAGCAGAAAGGGGAATTTAGTACGTAAGTCCTTGATTGCATAATCGTAGTCGGTGGTAAACATCAGACCCAGCATATGCAGCAGAAGGATTGAGCTGAACAGCAATGCCGGTTTGTTTCTGAAAAATTGCCTGAATCCGCTGATGATTCCTTCAAACAGCAGGTATACTGAATAGGGAAATATCCGGAGGATGACCTGCCAGGATGATCGACCGGCCATGTATGACAAGAACTTTTTTATGTCGAAACGCTCTACGATCCAACCTCCGGTAAGCATAAATTGTCCAAAACTGATCCCGAATTTTGAAAACGGAAGAGATCCCATGGTTACGATGAGGGAGAAAATGTACCAGTAACGTTGAATCTCTTTCCAGGTCTTTGGCATCGCAAGGGGATTAGGCAAAAAGTTTGGCACGGCCCTTTGTCAACTTGGTTCTGAAGATGAAAAAGCTGTCGGTTCCTTTGATGTCGATACGCTTAATCTCAAACGGCTGATAAATCGGCCATGGATTGATCTGGTTTCCGATGCGCAATGCAAAGTCAAGTCCAAACTGCTTAAAAAGTGAAATCATCTGCCCCTTCAGTTCAGGATCCCTTTTGGGATAGCCGCCATAAGGATAGGCCAATACTTTGGAATAGGGGACTCCATAAAATTCAAGTGTCTGCCTGCAATTATTCAAATCCTCCTCCATGTCGGATATGGCAAGGTCGCCATAATTTTTGTGAAGAAAGGAGTGTAGCGCGATCTCGATGCCATGCTGCATAGCCAGCTGTTTCAGCTTATCAGCAGTCATGAGGAGATCGGAGCCCTGGTCCCAGATGTTCGTTTTCCCCATAAAGGCCACCGGAACAAACACGGTGGCGGTAAAATTATATTTGTTTAGCAGGGGCAGGGCCTGCTCAAAAAAATTCAGGTAGGCATCATCGAAAGTCAGGATGATGGTTTTTTTCGGGAGTGGAGCCCCATCTCTTATCAGGTTTTTAAGTGCTTTGAAATGGATGGTCTGGTATCCCTTTTCCTTCAAATACATCAACTGGTGGTCGAACTGATCGGCAGTCACGGTGAGTCCGTCCGGATGAGCCTGAAGGATCTTGTGATACATCAGCACCGGCAGCCCCTTTTTGCGCGGGATAAGGAAACTAAACTGGATCGTCAAAATGCATGCGATCAGCAAAAGCGTACCGATAACAAGTTCGATTACCGTCATGACTTCTGTTTTAATTCAATGGTTTTTGCGACTTTCAGGGTAGCATACACCGCTGCCAGGAAGGACCACATAAATCCAGGGTAGCCATCCATAAATCCGCGTTTGATAATATAAAACGAAATAAAGCTGGTGGGGAATTTCAGCGCAACCCAGAAACCGGAAAAGGACTTTCCTCTTTTTTGATAGCCTTCGGCAGCCTGAGAGGTATAGGTGTTGATCTTTTCAAGGTGATGGCTGATATCGCGGTAGGAATAGTGAATGATGCGCCCCTTGAGGGTCCCTGTTGAACCTTTCACCTCTATTCCTTCATGTACCGGAACTTTCGTAAATCCGCCCGTAGTACGATTAAAAAGCCGCAGGTGAACCTCCTTCCCAACTCCGCTGTGCCTGAGCAAACGCCCCATGAAATAAAGGCTGAAGGGAATGTAATACCCGGAAGGCATAGAATCGATGAAGTTGTTTTCAGCAGAACCTGTTGCCTTTTCACTTGCATTCCCGAACATCTTCATCAGTTCATCCCGCAACTCAGCTGTTACAACCTCATCTGCATCAACCGACAGCACCCAGTCGTTCGTGGCCTGGTCTGCAGCAAATTGCTTTTGTGTTCCATACCCGTCGAATTCACGCTGAAAAACTTTGCAGCCAAAATCCCTGCAGTGTCGGGCGGTATGGTCGGTCGACATGGAATCGACGACCACAATTTCATCGGCAACCGGTTTCACCGACTCAAGGCAACGGAGGATGTTATGCTCCTCGTTGCGTGCAATGATGATGACCGAAAGCCTGGGCATGGGTTATTTGTTAAGGTTAATTGAAAAATGATCCCAATCCATTCCAACGGTGAATGATTCACGGAAGAGGCTTAAATCCTGTGCCGAGAGGCTCATGGTGTGTATCTCTTCCCTGCCTTCCGCAGCGGCGAACAACACATTCCCCTTGGCATCGATCACCTGCGAGTCGCCCGTATGTCCCGTACCATGACCGTCCTGGCCGACCCGGTTTACACCGGCGACGAAGGCCTGGTTTTCAATGGCCCTGGCCATCAGCAGGGTTTTCCAAACATGGGCACGTGTCGCAGGCCAGTTGGCCAGGCATACCAGAAGGTCGTAGCCATATACTCCATTCTTCCAGGTATTCTTGCTCCATACAGGGAACCTCAGGTCGTAACAGATGACCGGTGATATTTTCCAACCCTTCACTTCGATCAGAACCTGATGGTGGCCCGCTGTGAAAATTTTATATTCTTCACTTAAACGGAAGAGGTGACGTTTATCGTATGTTTTGAACTTTCCATCAGGGTGCATGCATACCAGCCGGTTAAAGCAGCCATCCCCTTCGCGGATGAGCAGCGTGGCCATGATCACGGCATTCTTTTCAAAGGCCATTTTCCGGAGAAACTGCATGGATGGCCCCTCCACCGGTTCGGCACAGGTGGTAGGATTGATAGAAAAACCAGTATTGAAGGTTTCAGGAAGAAGGATCAGGTCGGTAGGTTCAACAATACGTTCAATCAGCTGACCGAAGTGATCCAGGTTCTTCTCCCGCTCCTCCCAGTAAAGGTTTGTTTGTACGATGGTAAGTGTTAGATCCTGCATTTTTCCAAACTTAAAAATCAAGGTAAAATTAAAAATATCTGCGTTGTCGTATGTAAAAATTTTAATTTTGCGCACATTATCTAAATAAACAATACCATGAGAACAATTGATAATTTTAACTTTCAAAATAAAAAAGCACTGATCCGTGTCGATTTTAACGTACCCCTCGATGGTCAGTATCATATCACCGATACTACACGTATTGATGCCACGATACCAACCATCACAAAGATCCTGAACAATGGGGGTTCGGTGATCCTGATGTCACACTTGGGTCGTCCAAAAGGAGGACCTGAGGAAAAATATTCCCTGAAACATGTTCTGCCCTATCTTTCGCAAAAGCTGAACCGGCCGGTAAAATTTGCCGACGATTGTATTGGTCAGTCGGCTACCGATCTTTCCGCCTCCCTAAAACCCGGTGAAGTATTGTTACTCGAAAATCTCCGTTTTTACAAGGAAGAGGAAAAGGGCGATAAGGAATTCGCCAGGAAGTTATCGCTGCTGGGAGACATGTATGTTAACGATGCCTTTGGTACGGCCCACCGCGCTCATGCTTCCACCGCGATCATTGCCGAGTTCTTCCCTGAAACAAAGATGTTCGGTTATGTGATGGCCAACGAGATCATCAACATCGACAAATGCCTGAAAGACGGCAAACGTCCCTTTACCGCCATCCTGGGCGGCGCCAAGGTTTCAACCAAGATCGAGATCATCAACCACCTCATGGATAAGGTCGACAGCCTGATTATTGGCGGCGGAATGATGTTCACTTTTATCAAAGCCCTGGGCGGAGAGATCGGTGCATCGATGGTAGAGGATGATTATCTTGAAATGGCTAAATCCATTGTTGAGAAGGCCAAGGCAAAGGGAATTAACCTTTACATTCCGGCGGATGCCGTTTTGGCCGACGCCTTTTCAAATGATGCCAACAAAAAGACCAGCAGCGCTTATGATATACAGGTTCCGTGGATGGGCCTCGACATTGGCCCCTCATCCTGTGTCAAATTCAACCAGGTGATTGAACAATCAGGTACCATTCTCTGGAATGGCCCGATGGGCGTGTTTGAAATGAACAATTATGAAGCGGGAACCAAATTCATCGCCCTGGCCCTGGCGAAAGCCACCGAAAACGGAACCTTTACCCTTGTAGGAGGCGGCGATTCTGTTGCAGCCATAAACAAGTACAACCTTGCCGACAAGGTAAGCTATGTTTCCACAGGCGGAGGTGCCATGCTTGAATACATCGAAGGCAAGCAACTCCCTGGCATAAAGGCCATCATGGAGTAACACGGTTGAGACCTGATACCTGCCGGTACATGGAGAGGTAGTTGTCAATACAACTACTCCAGTTAAATTTCTGAGCGTAATTAACCATGGCGGTTGAAAATTCATCCTTCTGCCGATCGCAGACCGACAATCCGTTTTTCAACACTTCTGCCATGTGGTCCGGATCAAAATTCTGCCAGTAAAATGCATGTTTGCCTCCGATTTCGGGCAATGAAGCAAAAGTACTGGCGAACACCGGCTTTCCTGATAGCATGGCTTCAATCACCGGCATCCCGAACCCCTCGGCCAGCGAAGGAAACAGAAAAGCACGGCAATGGGAATACAACCAATATTTATCCTTCTCCGAAATTTTCCCGGGAAAATGGACCCTCCCGGTAAGTTTCAATTCATCAACCAGGTCAAGGATCCCTTTCGCATAAGCCGAATCATTCTCCCCGGCAATTACAAGATCATAACCGGGGAATTCTTGCAACAACGGCACAAGTACCCGGAAATTTTTTTTTGCCGTGATTATTCCGATCGTGAAAAAGAATTTGTCGTTGGTCAGAAAAGGGGGTTGCTGTGCTCCGGGAAATGTTTTCACGGTGATCCCGTTATAAATCCGGTACAGTGGTTTATCTTTTACATCGAGATGTTCAAGAACCTGCGCCCTGGTGTAATCAGAGATTACCGATATGGCAGCAGCCTTGTTTACGTTATCCTGAAGTTTGCTCAGGTAGCGGGTTGATTTCCGTTTGTCTTTCTCTATCATGAAATTCAGATCATGTATGGTCAGAATCCATTTTGAGCCACGGTTGGGAATATGCGATGGGAACTGATAGAGCGAATGCCATATATCGTAGGTTTTGTTAAACCATGGAAGGTACCGCTTCTGGAAATTAACCTTCTGTAAATGCACAAGCCCCCAATCTCTGCCGGGAAAATTTCGCGGACATAAAAAATCAATGATGTATCCGGGGTCGGAAATTTTTGAAATGGTCTCCGCAAAATTGACCGAAAACTGGCCGATTCCTGAATTTAAATTCCTGGTTTTATAAACATCGATCAGCAGCCGGGGCATTGCAGTTGATTGCATTTTTTTGTATTCAGTTCCAGTTCGGGAATTTGATCTCCCCTCCAAAACTCTTCATCAGATCTGGAAAGACCTTCGATGCAGAGGCATAAAAAAAGGATTCCTTTTTATCCTCATGGGTAATCCATTTTCCTTTGGGATCGACACTGATGACAATGAATAACAGGATGCTTACCAGGATAATTCCCTTGGCCAGCCCGAGTACCGCGCCGCCAAGATGGTTAAAGAATCCCATGCCGGCCACCTCAACCAGCCTTTCCATGAGTTTTGCCACCAGTATAATCCCTATCACCACCAACAAAAAGGTAATGCAAAAAGAGAGGATGGGTAACCATTTCCTCGATGGTCGCACATGTTCCATAAGGGTGGCGTCCAGGTAATTTGAAAAATGGACTGCGATATAAATTCCCAGGATCAGCGCGGCAATGCTGGCCAGGCTGATGATGATCCCTTTGCGGTAGCCATCGATTACGAAGAGCACGGCAAGGATGATGATGACATAATCAATAAAATTCATGGCGGCTGAATTATCGTTTTAACCTCGAAGTAAGTTCTGTACCGAAAACAAATTCGTTCAGTTCGGGGTTTTGGGTATGCAGGATGGTCTCTTTATCCCCTTTCCACCACAGTTCTCCCTTGTAGATAAAGACCACACTGTCGCCGATGCCAAGAACTGAATTCATATCATGGGTGTTGACAATGGTGGTGATGTTGTACTCCCGGGTAATCTCCTGGATCAGCCGGTCGATTACGCCCGAAGTCTGGGGGTCGAGCCCCGAGTTGGGTTCATCGCAGAAAAGATATTGAGGGTTCATGGCAATGGCCCGGGCAATGGCCACGCGTTTCCGCATGCCGCCGCTGAGTTCGGAGGGCATCAGCTTGTTGACATTTTCGAGGTTGACCCGCTTCAGGACGAAATTGACCCGTTCTAATTTTTCGGCCAGGGGCTGGTTGGTGAACATGTTCAGCGGGAACATCACATTCCCTTCCACATTCAGGTAGTCAAACAGGGCGCCACCCTGGAACAGCATCCCGATTTCTTTCCGGAGGGTTTTCCGCTGCTGGAAATTCATCGTGGTGAAATTGCGGTTGTCATAGGCCACTATACCGCTGTCGACTTCGAACAATCCCACCAGGCACTTCATCAGTACCGTCTTCCCCGATCCGCTCTGCCCGATGATGAGATTTGTCTTTCCCTTCTCAAAAGAGCAATTAACATCCTTGAGCACATGATTTTCGCCGAAGGTTTTGCTGATATTGCGGGCTTCGATCATGTGAGCAGAAGTTGAGTTAACACCAGGTTGAAAAGGATGATCATCACACTGCTGAAAACAACTGCTTTCGTGCTGGCCTGCCCGACTTCCAGGGCTCCCCCCTGTGTGATGTACCCGAAAAAACCGGAAATCGAGGAGATAAGAAAGGCAAAAAATACAGTTTTCGTCAATGCATAAAATATCGTGTATCCCAGGAAATCGATCCGGATTCCCTGCACAAAATCATTGGTAGAGACCAGCCCGGTGGCAACCATGGCCAGCCACCCTCCCAGGATGCCCATCCACATGCTGAAAACGATCAGCACCGGGTTGATCAGCATGGAGGCAACGATTTTGGGGAAAATAAGATAGTTTGCCGAATTCACCCCCATGATCTCCAATGCGTCGATTTGCTCGGTGACGCGCATGGTGCCAATCTCGGAGGCAATCCTCGAACCGACCTTCCCTGCCAGGATCAGGCTGATCACGGTGGGGGAGAATTCAAGGATGACGCTCTGGCGAACGGTAAAGCCGACCATCGACATGGGAATGAGGGGACTGGTGATGTTGTAGGCCGTTTGGATGGCCACGACCGCACCCATGAAAGCTGAAATAAAGGCCACGATGCCCAGCGATTCAAGCCCGAGGCTGTTGATTTCTGTCAGCAGCTGGTCCCAGAAGATCCTGCGCTTTTGCGGGCGGCTGAAAACCTTCTGCATCAGCATCACATATTCCCCGGTGGTAGAAAATACCTTGAGCATAAAATGTTTTTGCTAAAATACCAAAAATCATTGAATCTACGTTTTATTCCTACTTTTACCCCCGAAAACAAGGATGATGAAGATATCGCGGTTCCGTATGATTTTCCTGGCTTTCCCGGTCATCCTGATGTTGGTTGCCGGGGGGTGCAGTTCAAAGCGGTATCCGTCTCATTCAGGATCGCATCCCAAAGGGTGCGATTGTCCAAAGTTTAAATAGCCAACAGGAACATCGTGCAGCTCTCCCTCTTTCACACCAGGCCACCCGAAGCAAAGCGGGTATCCACCCCTTTGGCAGACAAGGTCAGATCAACACTTGGCCCACGACTTCCCGAAGCTGCCATAGAAGATGTTGTGAGACAGATCCAGGAAAACCCGATCAACCTGAAGGTGGTAAATCACCGCACCTCCAAAACCGGCGATTTCCGTGCCCCACACAAAGGGAACCCCGCCCGGATCACTGTTAACGGGACCCTCAATCCCTTCGCCTTCCTGATCACCCTGGTGCATGAACTGGCACACCACCAGGTTGAACTAAATCACAGCCGGTTGCTGCAGAAGTTCACCCTGCGCCGTAAATCGAGGCCGCTACCCCATGGAAAAGAGTGGAAGGAATCCTTCCGGCAGTTGATGCAGCCCTACCTCAACTGCGAGGTTTTTCCCCCTCAAATCCTTCCTGTGCTGATCCAATACCTCGAAAATCCCAAAGCCTCCTCTTCAGCAGACCATCTGTTGTCGAAAGTGCTGAAAACCCAGGATCCACCCGATACCACGGTTCGGCTTGAAGAGCTCCCGTTTGATGCTGTATTCACCCTTCACGGACGCAGGATTTTCCGAAAAAAGGAGAAGGTGAGAACCCGCTACCGGTGTATCTGCATGATTACCAATCGCATCTACCTTGTGAGTGCCGGGGCTCCGGTGACATCTGCCTGATATATCGAACTGGTGCACATTATTTAATTCATAATTCGCAAATCGCAAATCGTAAATCTTTTTGATTATGTTTGTATCAAATTAAATCCCTCTGGCATGGCGAAATCAAAACACAATTATTGCGTGATCATGGCCGGCGGCATCGGTGCCCGGTTCTGGCCCATGAGCCGCACATCACACCCCAAGCAATTCATCGACATCCTTGGAACGGGAGAAACACTGATCCAGCAAACGTATAACCGGTTCAAGCGGATCTGCCCGAAAGAAAACATCTATATCGTGACCAACGAGATTTATAAGAAGTTGGTTCAAACGCAGATTCCGGAAATCAAAAGCCAGCAGATCCTTTTGGAGCCTTCGCGCCGGAATACGGCCCCCTGTGTTGCCTATGCCAACTATTGCATCCTTGAACGCGATCCTGAAGCCCGCATCGTGGTAGCCCCCTCCGATCACATCATTCTGAAAGAAGATATATTCCTGCACAATATTGAAACAGCCCTCCAGGCGGCTTCCGAAAACGACTGGCTCCTTACCCTCGGGATCCGCCCCAGCAGGCCCGATACCGGCTATGGCTACATCCAGTACGTGGATGGGAAAAAACATGCCTATCCCAAGGAAAAGCACCTGAAAAAGGTGAAAACCTTCACCGAAAAACCCAACCTTGAACTCGCTGAAACCTTTCTTCAATGCGGCGATTTCCTCTGGAATTCAGGGATATTCATCTGGTCGCTGAAAAGCATCATGAAGGCATTCGAAAATCACCTGCCCGATGTGGATGCCCTGTTTAAAAAGGGGATCGGGAAATACGGCACCAGGGAAGAGAAAGCATTCATTGCCGGGACCTATACCATCTGTAAAAGCATCTCCCTCGACTATGGTGTGATGGAGGCCGCCAGCAATGTATATGTCCTGGCTGCCGATTTTGGCTGGTCCGACCTTGGAACCTGGGGCTCACTTTATGAGAACCGGCCAAAAGACGAAAACGGCAATACCGTAGTCGGAAAAAATGTGATGTTGTATGATTCGTCCAATTGCATCATCAACATGCCTAAAGACAAGGTGGTTGTGCTCGAGGGGCTCAACGATTTTATTGTGGTTGAATCGGAAAATGTCCTGCTGGTTTGCCGGAAAACCGATGAACAGCAAATCCGGCAATATGTCAATGACGTAATGCTTGAAAAGGGCGAGAAATATGTTTAAATAAAAAACCCCAGAATTCCGGGGTTTTTTATTGTGTATTTTGCTGTTATTTCAGGTGTTTCCCGAGGAATGATTCCATGGCCCGGTAAAAATCAAACCGGTTCTCCTCGTTATGAAATCCATGGCCTTCGTTGTCTTTGATCATATACTCCACGGCAATATTGCGTTTCTTCAGCGCCTCAACAATCTGGTCTGATTCCGCAATGTTCACGCGCGGGTCGTTCTTGCCCTGGGCAACAAACAATGGCGTCTTGATTTTATCCGCATTCAATGCCGGGGAGGTGGCCACAAACTGTGCGCTGTCGATCTTCGGGTTCCCGACCATCTCATACATCATGTCGAGCATAGGCTTCCAGTAGGGAGGAATGGTCTTCATGAAAGTGAATAGATTCGACACCCCCACATAATCAACACCGGCCGCATAGAGATCGGGTTCGCGTACGAGCCCCTGGAGGGTGGCATACCCACCGTAGCTTCCGCCATAGATGGCAACCTTTTTTGCATCGGCAATGCCTTTTGTGATGAGCCACTGGGTCCCGTCGGTGATATCATTCTGCATGGTCAGTCCCCACTCCTTGAACGATTTTTCCCAGAAAGCTTTTCCATACCCGGTGGAGCCCCTGAAATTCATCTGGAGAATGGCATATCCGCGGTTGGCCAGGAACTGGATCTCGGGATTGAAATACCAGCTGTCGCGCGCCCAGGGTCCTCCGTGGGGGTTCACCACCACCGGCAAATCTTTTGCAGTCTCCATGGTATAACCGTTCGGAAGGGTCAGGTATCCCTGGATCTTTACACTGTCACGAGCGGTGAATTCGATGGGAACCATTTCCGACAGCTCCTCCTCCTTCAGCCAGGGGGCGATATCGGCCACCTTCTGCAGGGTGTCCCTGGTGCGGTCGTAAACCCAGTATCCTCCCATCGAACGGTCACCATATGCCCTGATCATTAATTTATCTTCTGCCCGGGTCATGGAGGTGATGTTGAAGACATAATTCCCCAGCTTTGACTGGATTTTTTCAAACATCTTCCTGCCATCTTCGTCAAAAAAGTACCGCTCCTGCTTCCACGATTCAAAGTTGGCGCAGATCAGCGATTTTTTGGCCCGTGACCAGGAGAGGTCACTTACATCATAATCCTTGTTTTCATAAAGCATCTGGATCTCCTTGCCGTTCGCAATATCAAAGATCACCACAGCGCTTTTATCACGGCCAAGGTTCGATGTGGCATACAGATTCTTGTTGTCGAAGGTGAACAGCAGCGGCGAAAGGCTCTCCTTGAAATTGGTGGTCAGTACCGGCTTGAACTTGTCTGCTTCTTTTTCACGGTAGAGCAGCTGGGTATTCACCCCATCCACGATGGCGATGGCAACACGGAGCTTTCCGGCATGGTCAAGCATCCATCCCTGGATATTTCCCGGGTTCTCAGCCAGTATGGTCATTTTGCCCGTCACGATGTTCAGGCGGTAGGGATCAAATACCTCGGGGTTGCGTTTGTTGAGGCCAATAATCAGCTCCTCAGGAAAGTCGTAAAGATCGTCGATGATCTCGGTCCGTACCTTAGGAAAATCTGTGAAGCACTGCAGGTTCGACCCGTCGATGTTCACGCCGTACAGTTTGAAATTTTCGTCGCCTCCGGTATCCTTAAGAAACACGATGCGGGTAGGATTTTTCCAGAAATAACCTGAAATATCGCGGTCCTTCTCAGTAGTGAGCTGAATGGTCTTGTCCGTCCCGATCTCCTGGACAAAAATATTCAGCCTCTTTTCAAAGGGAGCCATGTACGAAAAATATTTCCCGTCGGGGGAAATCTGGTAACGCGATTTTTCAGGATTCTTAAAGAAATCCTCCAATGGAATTTGTCTTGCCTGCATGGGTTTTTTAGATTTACATCCCCCCATCAGAAGGGCAGTACTGATTAATCCTCCCATCAGGAGGTACAATAGTGTTTTCGTTCTCATAAAGGTTTTATTTTAATACAATGATAAAAAACAATCCTGAAACCTTTGTGGTTTTTCGATCATCCTCTTTCATTTATCTGTGAATTCATCGATTATCCTGATAAAAAATCACATACCTTTGATAACCAGATGAAAATATATTTCATGGTTTGTCGTTATTTTACGATGATCCATGATACGGGGCGCATGGAAATGGTCTCGAGTACCAATCCCCGGGTATACTAAATTTTGCATTGTGGATATATATCTCAGAAAAAGGCGCTGGAAACTGATCCTGTTTGCCTTTGCCATTCTCATCGTAGCCGCATCACTCTATTATACCAACATCCTGGTCCATGAGATCCGCAAGGATGAAAGGAGAAACGTAGAGATCTGGGCTGATGCGATCCATCAGAAAGCCGACCTTGTTAACTTTACAAACGACCTTTTCGAGAAGATTAAAAACGAAGAACGCAAAAGGGTCTCGATCGTGGCCGAGGCTCAGCGACGCATATTTAAAGCCACCTCCAACGAAGACCTGAATTTCTTTCTCAGCATCATCGGTGAAAACAACACCATCCCGGTGATTGTGACCGACGAAACAGGAAAAATCATCAATGCCCGCAATATCAATGTTGCTTTGGGAGAGGTTCTTGAGGGCGATCTGAAAAAAGAATTTTCTGTCTATCCTCCCATTGATGTTACCTACTACCCGAATAAGAAGATATCCCTCTATTATAAGGACTCCAACATTTTTGCCCAGCTGAAAAAGGGGCTGGATGGCCTGATCCGTTCATTCTTTTCCGAGGTGGTGCTCAACTCTGCCTCAGTGCCGGTCATCATTACCGACAGCACCGGGAAAAAAGTGTACCAGTCAGGAAACATTCCCCGTAATAAACTGCATGATAAGGCCTGGGTAGCCCATACCCTGCAGTCGATGGCCTCTCAGAATACCCCGATCAGGGTTGATGTGGCCAACACCGGGGTTCATTATATTTATTACCAGGATTCATTCCTGCTCACCCAGTTGAAGTATTACCCGGTGGTACAGCTGGGGGTCATTTTCGTTTTCCTGGTGATTGCCTACCTGCTGTTCAGTTATGCCCGTAAATCGGAACAAAACCAGGTATGGGTGGGCATGGCCAAAGAGACCGCCCATCAGCTTGGCACCCCGCTCTCGTCGATGGTGGCATGGATGGAATTGTTAAAACTGAAGGGACTCGACCAGGAGACCATCCGCGAAATTGAAAAGGATGTTCAGCGTCTGGAGACCATCACCGACCGTTTTTCGAAAATCGGATCCGCTGCAAAGCTCGAAAAGATCAACATTGTTGCCGTGATTCACGACACCGTTGGCTACATCCGTTCCAGGGTCTCTGCAAAGGTCAATTTCGAAATCAAACCCGGTCTGGACCGTGAGATAATGATCCCCCTCAACCTCCACCTGTTTGAATGGGTTATCGAAAACCTGTGTAAAAATGCCGTGGATGCCATGGAGGGCAATGGACAGGTGAACATTGAGATTACCGAGGATCTGGACCACATTCACATCGACATCGGCGATAGCGGCAAAGGTATCCCAAAGTCGCGGTTTAAGACCATCTTCAGGCCGGGCTATACCAGTAAGGCACGCGGTTGGGGGCTGGGTCTGACCCTCACCAAACGGATCGTGGAGAACTATCATTCAGGTAAGATCTTTGTAAAATCCTCGGTCCTGAACAAGGGGACCACCTTTCGCATCATCCTGAAAAAATAGCCTCTTGGCCGGAATCTACATCCATATTCCTTTCTGCTGGCGGAAATGCCATTACTGTAATTTCTTTTCCCTGGCTTCACAAAAGCTCAGGGCCCCGTTTCTGCCGGCACTGAAAAAGGAGGTCGCCCTCACCCGTGGTTATCTTGCTGGTGAACCGGTAAACACGATCTATTTCGGCGGCGGGACCCCGTCGGTCATTGATCCGATGGCACTGCAGGAGATCATTGATCTGATTTTCCGCGTCACGCGTCACGCGTCACGCGTCACGTCTTCCACCGGCGATCCGGAAATCTATCAGGATGTAAACAGTGAAATCACCCTGGAGATCAACCCCGATGATGTCACACCGGCTTACATTGCACAGTTGCGGCAAACCTCCTTCAACAGGTTCAGCATCGGCATTCAGTCGTTCTTTGATGAAGACCTGAAGTACCTGAACCGTTGTCATTCTTCGCTTCAGGCAATTCAATCGGTCAAACTGCTGCAGGAGGCCGGCTATGAAAATCTTAGTATTGACCTTATTTATGGTATTCCATCCTCCTCAAATGAACGATGGCTGAAGAATCTTGAAATCGCCTTTTCCCTGGGAGTGCCGCATATTTCAGCTTATGCGCTGACTGTAGAACAAAAAACCCCGCTGGCCTGGATGATTGATCAGCAAAAATCACCGCCAGTCAATGATGAAACGCAGGTGGATCAGTTCAAAATGCTGACCGAAAAAGCTAAGGAAAACGGATACCTTCATTATGAAATCTCCAACTTCTGTAAACCCGGATGGTATGCCCGGCACAACATAAGTTACTGGAATGGGATTCCCTACCTGGGTTTGGGTCCCTCTGCACACAGTTACAACGGAATATCCAGGCGGTGGAACATCTCAAACCTGTCGGAATATATCAATGGAATGACCAGGGGTGAATGTGTTTATGAAGAAGAGATACTGACCCCGGCCCAAAGGTATAATGAATATGTGATGACCTCGCTGCGTACGATGTGGGGATGTGACCTGGACAAAATAAATGACGAATTACGAATGACGAATGACGAATTTATCAGGAAAAGTGCCGCATCCTTAGTTCAACAGGGATGGCTGACAGAGAATTCGGGGGTTTATTTCCTTACTGATGAAGGAAAATTGTTTGCCGACCGGGTTGCCAGTGAGCTGTTTATTACAGATTGACTCTTCTCATTACCCGGAAACTGTTATTTGTCGAAACGCAGGAAGGTTCCCAGCGGCAGTTTTCTCTTTCCCTTGTCCTCAAAGTAAAACTCCCCGACCTGAATCCCTGGTATATCCCCGAACCGGGTTTTAACCAGACTTTCGGGTATCAGCGGCGAAAATCCCATGGAATATAAGCTCAACACGAAGAAACCATGCTCCGGCTCGAGCAATTCCTTGCACAGGGCCAGCATTTCGTCGATTGAATCTTCAAGGATCCATTTTTCACCATCAGGGCCCCTCCCATAAGCGGGCGGATCAAGGATAATCCCGTCGTAGCGGTTGCCCCGCTTTACCTCACGGCGCACAAAATTCATGGCATCCTCCACCACCCAGCGTATGTTTTCAAGATTGCTGGCCGACATCATCTCCTTGGCCCAGGAAATAACCGGTTTAACAGAATCGACGTGCACCACATCGGCGCCGGCTGCCTTGGCTGCAAGTGAAGAGCCGCCTGTGTAAGCGAAGAGGTTTAAAATACGCGACGCCGGATGCGTGACGCGGGACGGATCAGGCGTGACGGAAGATGGATCCTGGGCTTTGATTTTCGATCGCCGGGTTACCAGGTCATAGATATAGTCCCAGTTGATGGCCTGCTCGGGAAAAACACCGATATGGCCGAAGGCTGTAAGGCCGAGCCTGAAGTTCAGGTTCATCTGTTTGTATTTGTACCCGATGATCCACTGGTCAGGCATCTTGGGCTTTTTGATCCAGGAGCCGCGTTCGTTTTCTTCGCCTGGTTTTTTGCCCTTCTGGCGAACATACCGGGCATGCGAAATTCTTTCCCACTCGCTTTCGGGCATCGATTTCTGCCAAACGGCCTGGGGCTCCGGGCGGATCAGGATATGTTTCCCGAATCGTTCCAGCTTTTCCCTGTTGCCGGTATCAATCAACTCATATTCGGTCCAGCTGTTTGTTGTAAGAATTTCCATATTGAGCATAAAACTATTCTGTTCGCAAAGATAATCAATTGAACTGCCTTTCTTTGAATAATTAATGGGAAACAAAATTGTCACCTCTAAAACTGAATACTTTACCGTGAAATGTTAATCCTGCCGGGATTCATCTCCCCTCCGGTAATGGCTGGTGGTCATTTCAAAGGCCTCACTGCTGGAGTACTTCGGGGTAAATCCAAAATCACAGGCTGCCCTTGAGGAGCTGAAGGTGAAATCGCTGCAGGTATACAGCACGGCAAAGCGGCTGAATTTGGGATTGTACTTTTTTATAGGGCGAAGGAGGAGTGCGGAAAATTCGGCAAGGGCTCCCATCACATAGGCCAATCTTCTGGGGATCCATATATTCTTCGGACGGATGCGGTAACCGGCTCCTTCAACGATGGCATCGAAAAATTTGAAAAAGTTGGAGGGCGGACCATCCGTAATAAAAAAAGCCTTTCCAGCCACGGCTGTATTTCCGTCCTTCAGGGCCTTCAATGCCTGCAGGTGCGCCCAGGCAATGTTTCCCACGAAGACATGCTGTGACCGGGAGGTGCCGTCTCCCAGGCGAACATAAAATCCACCTTTGGCCATGTCGATGAGAGACCCTATATGGAATGGGTCTCCGGGCCCGTAGATATCGGCAGGACGCAGGACCGAGGTATTCAGATAGGCTGGAAAACCAGCAGGGAAATCATTGTGATTGATGGCAGATAGCAAGTTCCCATTGGCCTTTATCACAAGTTTTTCCGCCTGGCATTTGCTCCGGCAATACATATTGGGGTGGACAGTCGGATAGCAAATGGATTCATCAATGTCGACCAGGGACTTCCCGGCATAAATGGCATCGAGCGAACTGGTGTATAGAAGTTGTTTTACTCCCGTTTTAAGGCAGGCTGCGATCACATTTTTTGTCCCGTTAAAGTTGATGGCATAAACCTCCTCCTCCGGCTTGGTGCCCCAGTCAACGATGGCTGCAGCATGAATTACGGCATCTATCCCCGTGCACGCCTTTAAAATGGCCTTGTCGTCTCGTACGTCGCCCACAACCATCTCGATCCGCTGATCCGGGGGCCCGTCATACGGCTTCAGATCAAAAATCCGCAGCATGGAAAAGTCAACCGGTGAACCGGCCGACAGGAGCTCCTTTACAATGGCCCGCCCGAGAAAGCCCGAACCGCCGGTAAGTAAAATGGAATATTGGGAAGATAATTTGCTTGAGTTTATTGCTTCCATAGCCTTGATTCACGGATGAGGTGCAAAAGTAAAAGGAAAGATTTACAGAATACCCGTAAGGATCCCCTTTTATTATAGGAAAATTGATACTTTTGGTTCCTATGATGAAAGAGATCTACCTTATCGGCGGGATGAATGAAGAAACTTACCAGGCTTTCACTGACCGGATGCTGGCCACAGCCGAAGAAGTTGTTTCCGTTTATCATCCAGGAAAACTTTGGGTCACCCTCACCGAATCACCGCCTCCCCTTGTTTCCATTATCCCTTTTAAGCGTGGAAAACTGGCGGCATTTTCCCTGTTTAGAAAAGAGGGGGATGGTAAAGAGTATTCATTGCTGACCTCTATGACCGGGTTCCGTTTTGCCTCCCGGGTTGAGGAGGCCATACCGGTGAACTATGAGCGGAACTGGCCCTGTGGGACGGTAACTCCGGGCATCTGCATGCTTACACTTTTCCGTTCACGGAAAGACATTACACAGGATGTTTTTATCGACCGGTGGCACAACAGCCACACCCCTTTGTCGCTCAGAATCCATCCCCTGTGGCACTATAACCGCAATGTGGTAACTGCCCAGCTCGGATCAGGAGAGTCCGGCTGGGATGGTATCGTGGAGGAGCATTTTAAAACCCGCAAGGATCTTCTGAATCCATTCCTTTTCTTTGGAAACCCGCTGGTGATCATTCCCCGGATGATCGAAGTTTACCGCGACACCAATTCATTCCTTGAATACAAAACCATCGAACCCTGGCTGGCCAGAGAATACCATATTTCTTAATGTTTTAAATCATATACTCGTCTCCCTAAATTGCACACCATGGCCATGAATTTTTTCCCAAAAATTGTACGGTTCTTCGAATTGTTCAAACAACAGAATGATATCCTGGTCGATACCTCGCATATACTGAATGATTTATTTGACGATTACACCAATATCTCAGTAAAGTGCAGCAAGATCATAAAGAATGAATATGCAGGAAACGATATTTCAAAAGAGATTGCCAAACAGCTATCGCTCACCTTCATTACGCCCATCGACCGTGAAGACATCCATGCCATCAACATGGCACAGGAAAATGCGTTGAATTCAATGCGGGCCATATCTGCACGGATCGGACTCTATAATTTCGATCATGTCACCCCGGGGGCCAAGGAGCTGGTCAATAAACTGAAATTAATGTTCGGATTCATTTCCATAATGCTCCTCCAGCTAAGCAAACGGAAAGAGGTTGAGGAACAGGCTGAAAAGGTGAAGGAGCTGAAAATTGAAGCCGACATGCTGCTGCTGCTTTCACTGGGCGAAAATTATGAATGCCCGAATGAAAACACACGTGATCTTTTAGAAATAATCAAATGGTCACATATTTTCGACCGGATTGAAGATGCCCTTGCCCATGCTGAAATTTTAGCCAATACCATCGAAGGAATAAGCCTGAAAAATGCCTGATATACCCTTACTCCTCATCCTGATCATTCTCATCGCTGTCGTATTTGATTATACCAATGGCGTTCATGACAGCGCCAATGCCATTGCCACCATTGTTTCCACAAAGGTTATGTCCCCGAAAGCGGCGGTGATGATGGCGGCCTCCCTGAACCTTGTCGGCGCTTTTATTGGCACCCATGTGGCCTCAACCATCGGGAAAGGAATTGTAAATCCTGAAATCATTGCCGGCTGCCAGCCCCTCATCCTGGCCGCCCTGTTGGGGGCCATCCTGTGGAACCTGATTACCTGGTACCTGGGACTTCCCTCTTCCTCATCCCATGCCCTGGTCGGAGGACTCATCGGGGCCGCGATTGCCTACAAGGGATGGGACACACTGCAATATGATTCCATCCTTGATAAAATCATCCTGCCATTGTTTCTTTCCCCGCTATCAGGATTTATCGGCGGATACCTTCTGATGCTGGCAACTGCCTGGATTACCTGTAGGTTAAATCCGCGGAAAATGAATAAGTTATTCAGGCGGTTGCAGGTGATCGCTGCGGGATTCATGGCCATGTCGCATGGAAGTAATGACGGGCAAAAAACAATGGGGATCATCACCCTGGCCCTCTTTCTGTTTCATCAGATACCCACCATCGAAGTTCCAATATGGGTCAAACTGATCTGTGCCCTCGCTATGGCTGTCGGGACAGCCAACGGGGGGTGGAAAATCATCAAGACAATGGGAAAAAAAATCTTTAAGATGGGGCCCATACATGGATTCGCTGCCGAGACCTCATCCTCCCTTGTAATTATATCAGCCTCCATGCTCGGGGCACCAATCAGTACCACCCATGTTTTTTCCGCATCTATCCTGGGCGTTGGATCCTCAAAGCGATTTTCTGCTGTGAAATGGGGGGTTGCCGGCAATATGGTTGTCGCCTGGGTTCTCACCCTGCCTGCCTCCGCCCTCGTGGGTATGGTATGTTTTTACCTTATTGATCTTGTTTTCTGAGATAAAAAGCGGCGGAAGGTATATTGTAACAAAAGGTCGCTATTTTTTGAAATTCTTTGCCCTGTTTCCCCCCAGGAATCCCCAACCTCCGCTGCCAATCATGAAACCGAAAGCATACCATGCCCCGTTGTTGTTCTGGGCAAATACCGACACATCCTCTCTCCAGAGCATTGCGATCAGATCGATGGGAGCTATAATCCCATGCCACAGCCCTCCCCAGAAACCATAGGTGTGACCCTTGAGACATTCGGTTACCAGTTCTTTATTCGCACATCCTGAAAGAACCAGGACTACAGCCAGGAGCAAAAGGGTGATACCTACTCCCCTGAAAATAAGTGACTTTTTCATGGTTGACATATTTAGGACATGCAAGTTAAAAATAAAAATCCCATCTTCGCAACCACAAAAACAGGGATGCAATGAAATACGCCGTACTGAAAAAACAGAACAATTCGAAGATGTGTTTTGTTTGCGGGTTGAAAAATGATTTTGGCCTTCACGCCTCGTTTTACGAAACCGAAGCCAATGAACTGGTTGCAATCGTCAACCCTTCGGAACAGCACCAGGGTTACCCGGGTCGCATGCATGGCGGCGTTGCTGCAGCCATCCTCGACGAAACCATCGGTCGTGCCATCTGCAACGGGAAGGAAAAAACCATATGGAGCGTCACGCTTGAACTGACCACAAAATTTCGGAAACCGATCCCGCTTGACCGGGAATTACGGATCGTCGGCCGTGTAACTCGTGAAGGTATTCGCTTTTATGAAGGATCCGGGGAGATTGTCCTTCCAGATGGAGAGATTGCCGTCTCTGCCACCGGGAAATTCATGAAAATCCTCTTCGACTCGGTCTCCCCGGACCAGTTAAATGACATCGATTGGTTCAATGTGGAAAACTCCGGAGACCCAACCGAAATTGAGATTCCGGGATGACTTGTTACTCCACCAACACCCTTAACAGAAGTATATTTTTACCGTCGACATAGGTGTAATCAACACTTTTACATCGTCCGGTGATCAGTTTTAATCCGATGTCATCCTCCCCGGGGTGTTCCTTCAGTGGATTCACCGGGGCCCCGGCGCTGACGCATTGAATCTCCACGGTTCCCTCTTTTTCGGAGTAGGAAAGACTGAGCTGAATATCTGAAAAGTCGTACTGCAGGCATAAAACCTCTTCGGCAATAAGCTGGACATAGCCGGTAACCCGTTTCGAAAGGATGTGTTTCTCACAAAAGGCCGCCATCTCCCCCTGCATGGCATACAGGTCGTAATTGCTGCTGGAGACCTTAAGATGCAGGCTGCGTACGCGGTTGATAAATGCCCTGGTCTTTCCCTTCTGTGGATTATCAAAGATCTGCTGCGGTGGTCCCTCCTCGTAAATCAACCCCTCGTCCATGTAAAAGACCCTGGTCGATATGTTGCGTACAAATTCCATCTCGTGCGAAACAATGATCATCGTCATCCCCTCCCGCGAAAGGCGTCGTATCACCGCCAGAACTTCGCTCACCATGGTAGGGTCGAGGGCTGAAGTCGGCTCGTCGAACAACAGGATCTCGGGTTCCATGGCCATGCAGCGTGCTATTGCAACCCTCTGCTTTTGTCCGCCCGAAAGCTCATCAGGGAAACTTCCTTCTTTTTCAGCCAGGCCCACCAGCTTTAAAAGTTCAACAGCCCTGCTTTCTGCCACTGACTTTTTCTTTCCAAGTAATTTGATGGGGCCTATGGTCAGGTTCTCAAGAACGGTAAGATGGGCATACAGGTTGAACGACTGGAAAACCATCCCCATCCGCTGCCGTACCTTCGGAACATTGGTACGTTTGTCAAGAAGCGGGATGTTATCAATAAAAATACTTCCGCCTGTTGGGGTTTCCAGCAGGTTCAGACAGCGCAGAAAAGTGCTTTTTCCGGTTCCCGAAGGGCCTATCACGGAGATGATCTCCCCTTTGCTGATCTCCGTGTTGATATCTTTAAGCACGACCAGCGGGCCGAAATGTTTTGAGAGATGTTCTGTCCTGATCATCGTGCTGCCTCCTTTGCTCTTTTTTCACGTTTTCTTTTCGGATCGACTGATAGTTCAATTAAGCCCAGGGCCCAGGTAAGCAGCCAGGCGAGAAGGAAGTACAGTACGGCTACCATAATGAGAGGGAAAAAGGCATCGAAAGTACGGCTGCGGATGATATCGCTTGCCTTGGTGAGGTCCTGTACCGCGATATACCCTACGATGGATGTCATTTTGATGAGAGAGATGAATTCACCCTTGTACACCGGCAGGATTTGACGCATGGCTTGGGGCAGTATGATATAGATAAAGGTTTGCACCTTGGTAAAACCGCCGGCTATGGCTGCTTCTTTCTGACCGTTGTCGATGCTCTGGATCGAGGTCCTGAACATCTCCGAGACATAGGCCCCGAAGTTCAGTCCGAAAGCAAAGATAGCTACCACCACCGGATTGATGTTTACCGAAGCAAAAACCACGTAGTAAATGATCATCAGCAGCACCAGTACCGGCGTGCCGCGAAGAACCGAGATAAAAGCCCTGGCGGTGGCTGAAAGGATATTGCGTTTCGACATCCTCATAAAACAAACCAATCCTCCGACCAGGGTCCCGAACAGTGCGGCAAAGATTGAAATGATCAAGGTAATATAGAGGCCGTTGATGATGTGGAGGTACCTTTTTTCAAAAACGATGTTGCTGTAAAAGCTGTTCGAGATCTTGGTGAACAGGGTCGTTGTGGACACTTCCGTCTCAGCATCTGCATATCTTTCAAGGTTCTTTTTCGGTGTAACCACGACTGTCCGAAACTCGGCATAAGGATCTGAAAAATCGATCTGTTTTGCTCTCTCCTCGCTGATCGCAATCCCGTCGGAGATCATTTCGACCTTGCCTGATGCGAGAGCCGGTAACAGGGAAGGGAACTCCATGACCACGAACTCAATCTGATAGTTCCTGCGTTCGGCGAATTTATTGAGCAGTTCTATGTCGAAACCAACAAAGTTGCCGTTCATTTCAGCTATGTACGGGAGATCATCAACCGATATTCCGACTACCAGCTTTTTACCGTGGGAGGGGGGCTTAAACGCAGGCATCACTGCTGTTTCCGGATCACCAGTGAACCAGCGTTTGTAAATTGGATCGTATGTGCCGTCTTTTCTGACTTCTTTAAGAAATTCGTTGAACTGGTCGCGAAGGGCATCATTGCCTTTGCTGAAACCCACTCCAACCGGCATGTTCAGGACACTGTCGCTCAGGATCCCCAGTTCGGGGTTGTGCTTTAAAATCATCCTGCCTGTGATCAGGTCGAACATGGCAAAATCTACCTTCCCTGCCTTGACCGACATTATCAAATCCGGGGTGCTTCCGAACCGGAATATCTGGGCTTTGGGATATTTCCTGGTGATGAAGGCATCGTGAACGGTTCCGGTAAAGATCCCGATTTTTTTATCGGCTATATCGTCAAGTTTTGAATATAATGGAAGATTTGGCTTTACGATATTCTTCTTTTTGGCGATCACACTCACTCCTGATTCGTAATATGGATCCGAAAAATCGATCTGCTTCTTACGTTCTTCGGTGATCATCAGGGAGCTGTTGATGACGTCGATCTTGTTTGTCGATACAGAAGCGAGCAGGCTTGCAAAAGGCAGGTCGACCGGTTCGTACCCTTTCCCGACATAGGCGGCAAAACGTTTTGAGAGCTCAATATCAAACCCTATCAGCTGACCGTCTTTGATCACGGTGAAAGGCAGCCCGAGATCACTTACGATACCTGGTTTCAGGGTTCCGTTGGTTGCCCGTGTTTTTATTTCAGGCATTTCCGAAAGGCCTTTCTCCATCCAGCGGTCAACCATATCCTTGTATATACCGTTCGATCGGATTTCACGCAAAAATGCATTGAACTGTTCCCTCAGCTGGTCGTTCTCCATATTGAAACCGGCTGCAATAGGCACTATGAACACGCTTGGATCAACCACTCCGAGCTCAGGGTTTTTACTGAAGATCTCTTTCAAAGATGATTCATCCATAAATGCAACGTCGACCTTGTCGGAGTTCAGTGCGAACAACATGTCAGAAACATTCTGGTACTCAAGGATGGTTGCGTCAGGATAGGTCTTTGTAACATACGCATCGTGGATGCTGCCTAACAGGACGCCGATACGTTTATCATGGATGTCATCGACGGTTTTAAGTAATCCTTTTGCTGCAGCCGGGGCTGATGCAGGTTTCCCTCTGACAATAACCGCCAATCCTCCTTTGTAGTAACATTCAGAGAACAGTATGCTCTTTGCACGCTCAGCCGTGATGGAAAGTCCGGCCCCGATCATGTCGACTTTGCCCGAGATCAGGGCAGGGATCATTGCGCCGAATTCCATATCGGTGATGCTGAGTTTCTTCCCCAGTTTTTCGGCAACCCGGGAAGCGATTTCAATATCGAATCCGACAATCTGTTTGTTTGCATCGAAAAACGACATGGGTTCTGTGACAGCAGCAGTGCCGAAGTTCAGTGTCCCCTTCTTCCCGTCCGAAGGAAACTGCGGCATTGGCGCCGGGTCACCCTTTTCGGGGAACCACCGTTTTTTCATGGCTTCATAAGTGCCGTTGGACTTGAGCTCTGCAACCACCTGGTCGATGGTTGTTTTGAGCTCCTTATCATCCAGCCTTACAGCAAATCCGTACTGATCGTCCATGATAAGTTCCGGAAGCACCACCAGACCTTCATTCTTGGCTGCGATATTGTTCAGGATGGGCAGGTCGTATGCCGTGGCATCGGCTTTGCCATCCTTTACCGCTATGGAGCAATCGAGGATGCTGTTGTAATATTCGAATTTAGCATCAGGGATCTTCTTCAGCACGATCTGGTCGGCAGCTGTTCCTGTTGGAACGGCAAAGGTCTTGCCTCCCTTCAGCATCTGCAGTCCGGTGATCTGGGATTCTTTTTCACCGCATCCGCCAAGCGAAAGGACGACAAGGAGTGACCCCCATGTTATTAGGCTTCTTATTTTATCCATGGTTCAAAATTAAAAAGATTTAGGATAAAAAATTATGATTTTTCCCGTCCTTTGCACCCATGTCCCTCTACCTCGCCTCACTCAATTCAGGAAGCAACGGAAACTGTTACTATGTGGGTAACGGGGCGGAGGCCGTCATGATCGATGCCGGTATATCCTGCCGCGAAACGGAACGAAGGATGATGAGGCTGGGATTGCCCATCCGCAATGTCATGGCGATTTTCATCACCCACGAACATACGGATCACACGCGGGGGGCTGAAGTACTCTCACGGAAATATGGAATCCCGGTTTACATTACAGGCGCTACCTACCGGAGCAGCAGGCTGAACCTCGATCCTGCGTCCATGCGTCCCTTTACGGCCGGATCACCCGTGCATATCGGCGGACTCCGCGTGAATCCGTTCCCAAAGTGGCATGATGCCTCGGAACCCCATAGTTTTACGATAAGTGCGGGCGGACTCACCGCCGGAGTTTTCACCGATATCGGAACAGCCTGCGAACAGGTGGCGTACCATCTTAACCAGTGCCATGCTGCTTTCCTGGAGGCAAACTATGATGAAGGGATGCTCGATCGGGGCCGTTACCCCCTTTACCTCAAACGGCGTATCCGGGGCGCCGAAGGTCACCTTTCGAATGTTCAGGCACTGGATCTCTTTACCATGCACCGGTCCTCCTTTATGCAACTTCTGATACTTTCCCATCTTTCGGCCGAAAATAACCACCCACAGCTCGTCCATGACCTCTTCAGCCGCCATGCAAACGGCACTCAAATAGTTGTTGCTTCCCGTTTTGAAGAGACTGAATTGTTTTGTATTCAGGATTAGATACTTATAACTAATTCTTCAGTAAGACAAAAATTATCCGTATCTTGTAAAAATACCGACAATGGTATGTGGTAAAACAATCGGAAAATGAAAAAAGACACGCTGGAGTACAGGATGATGCAGGAGAGGCAACGGTTGAAAATTCCCGATTCGAAAATATTGACAGGATCGCTTACAGGAAAATATCCCATCTCACTCGATGGCGGAAGAACAACCATTTTTATTTCTGATAAAACCAAGGAAAACGAGATACGATTGAGGTATGAATCGCGGATGGGGAACAAACTGATGGTCTCTTTTAACAAACCTAAATAATTGCGGTTTATCGCCCCATTTTTCCCTATTTGGTCAGTATGCGATACTCAAAAGGTTGCAGCGCAACCTGGCTGCCGAGGGTGATCGCTGCACCGGTGGAGGCATTAAGCCAGGCCGTGTTTTGAAGCTCTGACGGCACATTAAAGTTTTTCACTGCATTTCGTGTGTTGACGATTACAAGTATTTCATCATTGGATGCTTTTCGCCTAAATCCAGCAATGTCATTATCGGCATAGGAGATCAAATCTCCGATTCTAAGGGCAGGATGTGTGGCGCGCAAGTTCATGAGCCATTTGTACTCTTTGTACATGCCGGGGTTGGTTGTCCAGTTGATGGGTGAACGGCTGAAGAAAGGCAGTTTGACCGCACAGCCAACCTCCTGGCCGTTGTATATCAGCGGGATTCCTCCCATGAAGGCAGTTATGACAAATGCCGACATGGAGGCCTCTTTCCCTCCAAACAAACCCAGGGGAGTATCGTCCCAGGCACATTCATCATGATTGGAGGTAAAGCGAAGTTTATGGGAACCTGCCGGAATGGCGTTATATTCGCTCAGGTGGGTCTGAAAATACCCGCTCGCCGGTTGATTATTCTTAAAGACGTTTTTACTCTTGTTGAAAAAATCCCATCCGAAATTCACTGAAAATCCGGCAGTAAAATGGTCGGCACGGGCACCTTCGGCCAGCATGATGATTTTCCGGTTGGGGATTTTTCTCAGGGTATCAATCGCCTGTTTCCAGAAACCAAAAGGGATAAAGTCAGCGGCATCGCAGCGGTAGCCGTCAACATTTGCCTTCTGGATCCAGTATTTCAGGCATTTGATCATCTCCAGCCGCATGTCGGGATTGTCAAAATTGAGATCCGCCACATCCTGCCAGTTCGTCCCCGCCGGATGAATGATATTTCCATTCCCGTCCTGCGTATACCAGGATTTGTTTTGAATCCAGGGATTGTCCCAGGAGGTATGGTTGGCTGCCCAATCCAGCAGGACCGCTATTTTCCGCTTATGGGCCTCTCTCACCAGGGTTCGTAAATCCTCAAGAGTCCCGTATTCGGGGTTGACCTCACTGTAATTCCTGACACAATAGGGTGAATTTACAGTTTTAATAACCCCTATCGGGTTGATCGGCATAAGCCAGATCACATTCACCCCCAGGGCGCTGATAGAATCCAGCCGTGGTATGATCCCTGCAAAATTACCCGTTGTGCTGAAGGCCCGCTCGTTGATCTCATACATCGTGATGTCCGCTATATCAGGCACCGCGGTGAATGGGGTTTCATACTGGGTGGTATCTACCGGAGGGGTGTTTTCGATTATAGGCTCGGGGTCCTTCTTGCTGCAGCTGCTGATAAGGATCAGAAAAAGTGCAAGAACGGAGAGCAGGGATATTCTTTGTCTCATAGGGACAAAGGTAGGTGATTATTTTCACCGGCAGACTATGAATACATTAAGATGATCCCGGAACGGTCAAGCGGTTAATTGGTTTGCTGTTCACAATAATCACTGCCTTCAATCGACGATGTGCCACTGCTGCCTTCATATTTGATTTTCAGGCTGCCGTTTTTTGTCGTACCAACAGCCGAAATCGAAACGAAGGTACTGGAAAGAACCGGGATGGTAATGGTCCACGGCAGTTGCGGATTCTGAACAGTGACTGTTCCCCCGTTGGTTACATAGCTTAAGGTGGCAATGGTTCCGTCGCCGGTTTGCGTTGCCGTGTAAACTATGTTCATCTCAACCGGTGGCTGGGTTGGCATTGTATTGAGATAACAGGTGATCTCATTTGCCGTCTTTTTACACCCGCTGTTGCTTACGAACGCAGCAAACAGGAAAATAAAAAATAACAATTGCTTTTTCATCATGTTGGTTTTAGGGTTAGTCATTGCTTATGATTGGGTTTGTGCGAAAACAACTTATCGACTTCAAATTTATACAGGATATCACAAAACTCATCTTCTGCAGCAAGGGTTCCCATGGTATACAATGCAGAGGCCCTGCATCCACCCGCACAGGTAGCAACAAAAGGACAGCTTTTGCATTTCGGGATTTCGAAAGATCTGACCCTTGTTTTACTATTCCGGCCGCGTTCCAAAATGACATTAAAATCCTCGGTAAGGATGTTTCCTACGATAAAACATGCTTCACGGAGCAGGTGACAGGGATAGACATCGCCGTTCCAGTCAATATCAACCGTATAAAAGGCATTTCCGCACACAAATTTGCGCCGCGTGTCGTGGAGTTCCTCACAGCTTTTATCTGTCAGCCCGGCAGGCTGAACATCAAGAATGAACTCCTGTCCTATTTTTTCAAACGTTTCGATGATGCATTTCCTGAGCGAATCAGGCTTCAGATAAATATCCCGGGCATGCGGGGCATGCGGAAACTTGCGCAAATGGTTGGGAGCAAAAAATCCACCGTGGCTGTATGCAAACCTTGCGATATCATATATTTCATGCAGATTTCCTTCATGCAGGGTAGGTGCAATCGCAAAAGGTACTTTTTGTTCTATGAGATTCCTGATACCGCTCATCGCTTCATGCCAGGTGTTTCCCCTTGTCAGGGAATGAACTTCAGGGGTTATGCCATCCAGGCTGGCCTGGACAAAAAGGAGTGTTCCATATCCCTTTAGCCGCTCAGCGCACGATCTGTCAACCAGCACCGCATTGGTGCCCAGGCTGAATTTTAGCCCGTATTCATTCAGGATATCGAGTATCTGAAAAACAGCAGGATGGGTAAATGGTTCTCCCCCGGTAACTGCAATGCGGGCCGAGGGATTAAAATCCCAGATCTTTTTCAGGATGATACGGGCATCATCAAGGGTCATCATATGATCGGGATTTCGCCGCTCATCGCCAATATAACAATAGGTACAGGAAAGATTGCATTTTGTGGTAATGGAAAAATAGACCATCTGGAGACTCTGAGATTCGGGCTCGTTCATTCCTTCCCTGAACCAGCCTTGCTGCCTGAGTTTTTTCAGGAATATATCGGTAAAACCGGCAATCTTTTCCTCATTGCACCCAAAATCAGATAAAACCCTGCGCAACAAGGCCGGGTGATCCTCTTGTGGTGCGTGGATGATATAGTTGAAGGCCAGATACTCCGCCGGAGAGAACAGGCTCATGGCTCCTGTGGAAGACAAACTTACCAGATAGTGCCCACGAACGATCTCGGTCGAAAAATCAATTTTCGCCTTCACATCCCAGCCTTGGTGCAGTCCGGGTTCAGACAGCCAATTTCAGTACAATTTGATCCGGCCCCGGTGCTCGTACACCTGGGATTGCGAATACCAATCTCTGCGCAATAAGGACCGGCACCACCTGAAACATGATCCAGTTCCTTTTGTTCCAGGGTAAAGTCAATCTCCTCAGGATTGATACCCAGCTTTTCAGCCATCTCTTTGGGATCCAATGAATCTTCCATGTAATTTTTCTTTTATGTTAAACAAAATATCTAATATACTCCGCAACGGGTACGACCATCTACTTTTTATTCCTTTTTTTAAGCGACGTTATCTTGAAAAAAAAACCGAAGTTGGTGCTGATGTTGTTCCATACATACTGTGTGGTCCAGGAATCCGGGTTAAACTGCGGAAACCCATGCTTATACCCGGTTTGGGAGATCACCCAATCAAGCGTGTAATATAAACCGAACCTTTCGTTGGTATCAAAAAACAGGTTGTAACCCAGTCCGATCACATTGTTGATATAGGTGTTGGTTTCTGTTCCCGGCACTATCTGGTTGCCCCAGCTTTCATAAATATCAAACGATCCGACAAATCGCAAGTACTGGAATGAATAATGAACGAAAAGGTTTTCCCGGCCATAAACATTGAAGACAAAGAATTTATACCCGGCCATGACTCCCAAACGCGGACTCACATTGTTCCCGGTAAAATAGAGGGCATGAGCAGCCAACGGATATAGCAGGCCTGCCGAAAACTCATGTTTGCCTGTCCTCACATAGGGAGCGACATAAAAAACATTGATATTTTCCTTAAGGTAATTTTGATTGGCTGGAAAATTTGTAAATGCGCCGGCCGTAATACCAAACTCACTGTTAATGGAACCCGATTGGGAGTACAGGGAATTCGCAGGGAGACACAGGTACAGTGCAGTCAACAAGATGAAAATATCTCTTTTCATTTTTCGAACTTTAATACATAAGTGATTTCTTTTTCATCTCCTTAACACCAATTTTGCTCGAGTTCTGGTTTTACTGTATTCCTCTGATTTAACTTTCCTGCTGTTCATTCAAAAAGAGTGCAATTCCCTGTTTGTTTCTTGTTGAAGGATATCATACATAAAACAAATATAAACAATTACCCGGGAAATGTTTTCCTAATGCAAATATTGTAAAAGGACTAACTTTCCGAACCTGTTTTCCCATTAGATTGAACCATTTTGTAATTTTACCCGAACAAACGAAATTTAAAATGAAGAACAGCTTGTTTTTACTGGTAATGATTATAGTCCTGGGGATATCAGCGGTGGCCCGGTCGCAGCAAAATGATTCAGGGGCCGGGACAATCGATTACGGGTCTAACCCGTCAGCCGGAAAATCCATCTATACCAGGGGTTTTAACATGTACTATGAGGTGTACGGGAAGGGGGAACCCCTCCTGCTGATCCACGGGAATGGCGGATCCATTGCTGCCATGGCAAACCAGATCCCCTGTTTTTCAAAATCCCGGAAAGTAATTGCAGCCGATAGCCGCTCCCAGGGCAGATCAACCGATCCGCAGGATTCACTTTCGTACGAAATGATGGCGGATGATTGCAATGCCCTGCTGGATTCATTGCACCTCGACTCCGTATGTGTGGTTGGATGGAGCGACGGGGGTATCATCGGTCTCCTCATGGCCATCAGGCATCCTGAAAAGGTAAAAAAACTGGCCATTACCGGCGCAAATATTCGCCCCGACACAACCGCTTTTACCTCCGTGGATATTCAGAACATGAAGGATTTTGTAGCCCAGCTGCACCTGAAGGCGCTGGATCAGAAGGGAAAAAACGACCTCAAACTCACCCAAATGATGATTGATGAACCCAATATTTCCAGGAATGCCCTTCAGCAGATCCATTGTCCCGTCCTGGTGATCGGCGGGGATCATGATATCATCAAAACCGAACACACCCTCGAAATTTTCCGCACCATCCCGGGAGCCTATCTCTGGATTTTGCCCGGGTCGGGCCATGATACCTGCATCAGGTTCAAGGATGATTTCAACACGCAGGTCGAAAGATTCTTTCAGAAAAATTGGGTTAAATAATTGATTTTTTTGTCACGCGTCACCTGTCACGATTTTCACTGCCATTATGTACCTTTAAAAAACATTATTCCATGCGCAAACGAATCCTGATTTCCCTTGCAATCATTGTCGGGTTGCTTGTTCTTTTTGCAGGCTACTTCGGGCTCAGGTTTTATCTTGGTGTCCGCAATATGACACCCACTGCAACCGGCCAGGTTAACGACTCGGTTTTTTGCATCAAAGATGACTTCGTAAACGCCTACCTGTTTAAATGGAGATTTGGCTACCTGATGATTGATGCAGGAATGGATGCCCAAAAGGTTAAAACAGAACTGGCCAAACTGCGAATTCAACCTGACCAGGTCAACTGTGTCCTGCTGACCCATACCGACAGCGATCACACCGGGGCCATTGGCCTTTTCCCTATGGCCAGGATATATATGCACAAAGATGAGGTTCAGATGATCAACGGAGAAAACGGGAAGTTCCCTCTGGTCAGGTTCAAATGGAAATATGGACCCTATACCCTCTTTGGCAGCAACGACACCCTCAGCCTGGATGGATTTAAAATAAAAGTATTCCATACCCCCGGTCATACCCCCGGGTCATGCTGTTTCCTTATAGGCAGCGATTACCTGGCAACGGGCGATAATCTGATTTACAAGGATGGAAAAATTATCCCGTTCGAAGATTTCTTCAACATGGATACAAAAACCCAGGCTGTTGCCATAAAGAGCCTGCCCGATCCTTCCACCCTGAAATATCTGCTTACCGCGCACCAGGGAGTGCTGCGGATTAAAAGCCACAGGACGAACAACAATTGATTCAGTTGAGCAGGGAGGAGTGCCGCAGGTAAAAATCGTCCTGGTTATAAATAAATAAACAGGTGCCTTTCTCGATGGTTTCGATCACCGGTTTAATCAAATCGGGCGGCAGGGATGGACATCCGAAACTCCGGCCCAGCCTGCCGGTCTTCCTGATAAAATTCTCGGTAGCATAGGCCGCCCCGTGCATGATGATCTCCCGTTTGAGTGCATTGTCGTTAAATCCTTTTTCCACCCCTTCAATGATGAGCGACAGTCCGACCGTAGCCCCCTTGGCCGGATTCCTGGTTATGTAAAACCCCAGGCTGCTTTTGCAGGATCCTGCCTTGTTTGAAAAATATTTTGCAAACTCCTCCCCGGTGTTCCTGCCATGGGCAACATAAGTGTTGAACAGGATCTCCTTTTTTTTCAGATCAATCACATACAGCCGTTTGTTTTTACTTGATTGAGACAGGTCGGCAATGGTCAGAATGTCGGAGTTCTGAAGCTTTCCAACGGCCTCCAGTTTTTTGTAACCCTTCAGGGCAAGCTGAAAAACCTCGTTCGATAAACCCTTCTCCGCCAGATGCAAAACAGCATAGATGTCGCCCGTCCAGTCAGAAACAACAACCGGTTTATCCGGCTCAGCCTTGTTAATTACAGGAATCAGTAAAAAAAGGAGGTACAAAAAAGGAATTTTCATTGTGTAAAAGTACGCATATATTTAATAATCTGCATGTTTATAACACCGGGGGTGACGAACTGTACCTGACAAACGTCAGAATCTGTGGTTTCGTACCTTAGCCGGATAATTCCTGCAGGATGCTGATCCGTTTTCTGGTTTTTACACTCGCTTTAATGTCTTTGTTATCCATCCGTGCGCAGCAATCTGCGGGACATGCCTCATCAGCTGAACCAGTGAAAGGGGCCCCGGGGATTGACAGAACAGAGCTTATTGCTTTTGCAAAACAATTCCTTGGCACCCCTTACCACAGGAACAGTGTGAATCCAAAAAAAGGTTTTGATTGTTCAGGGTTTGTCTATTATGTATTTAAAAAATTCGATGTCAGCCTGCCCCGCAGTTCTCCGGAATATAAATCGCTCGGCAAGGCCCTGAAACCTGAAAAGTTTAAAGTGGGTGATATCCTGGTCTTTTATGGTCACAGGGACAGTTTACATATCGGCCATGTTGGAATTATTTGCGAAGCGGAGGGGATGAGATCCAGGTTCATCCATGCTTCATCAGGGAAGGCCTATGGTGTAACCATCAGCAACCTTGACTCAAAGGAATACAAACGGCGTTTTTACAAATGCATTGATGTGCTTAAAACGCCATAGGGTGTTTGCTAATATTCTCCCATCAGCAATTCAGCGAGCCGGTCATCCATCCCATAAATATCATCATAGAAGTTGATCTCACCCTGGGGATTAACCCAGGCAGTCAGGTAGCCGATATAAACGGGAATCTTGTTCTCCAGGGTATAGGTGCTCTCTTTTCCGGCATGCATCGCGGCGTCAATCTTTGCCGGGGTCCATTTCGGGTCATCCTTCAGGATATCCACTGCCAGGTCCCTTGATTTTTCAACACGGATGCAGCCATGGCTGAAGGCCCTGCGCTCCCTGGCGAAAAGGCTTTTAGCCGGTGTATCGTGCATGTAAATATCATCGGCATTCGGAAAGATGAACTTGATCAGCCCCAGCGAATTATTTTTTCCCGGTTTCTGGCGTACCTGGCCATTGTTCCATTCCATGTTATGCGATTCAAGATAATTTTTATTCCTGGCCATCCCGGGTCTAACCTCCTTTTTAATGATGCTCTGCGGCAGGTTCCAGTAAGGACTGAAAACGATGTAACTCAGCTTGCCGCTGAAAATAACGGTTTTTGTCACATCTTTCCCCACGATGACCGGGGATTCGAATTCGCTTTTCCCGTTGCGGAACAGGTTCAGTTTGAAGGCGGGAATATTGACAACGATGTATTCTTTTGCCCTGGCAAATCCGGGGGGAATCCACCTGCACCGCTCCATGTTGACAATGATCTTTTTTATCCGTTCGGTGATGGGCATATTCATCTCCCCGATAAGTTTCGGTGTGATTAATTTGGTTGGATTATACCCGTTGCGCCGCTGATACTTGTTTACAGCTTCAGTGAGTTCGGGGTCGTATTCGTGACTGCCGTTGTCCTGCTTTATATCACCGGTGATGAAGAGCCGCTGTCTGATCTGGCGTATTGCCAATGCGGTATCACCAGGTTTGTAGGCCTTTAACCTCGGGCTAAGGTCAATGGGGTTCCATCCTCCTTTCTGTTCAATTTCCCGGTACCGTTTCAGCACATCCCGTAGCTTGTAATACTGACCCGACAGCACACTGTCGTCGCGTGTGAGCAATTCGGGATCAACCATAACTGAATCAAGCATTCCGACGTAGGAGAGCTGTTTTCGCGGCAGCAACCAGCCGATGGCCTTCGCTGAATCTTCTGCTATCCCCTTGTATACATTTTCAGCATAGAAGAAATAAAGGTTGGTCAGCATGAGTTCGGTTTCGGTTTTTGTCAGGGTATTTTCCGTATTGTTATCAAACACTCCGTCCACCTTATCCTGGTAAGGAAATTTTGCAGAAACGCCCTCGGTACCCAATTCGTTGACTTTGCTGTTCAGGGTTTGTCCAAACTCCACCACCCCCCGCGAATCATACCAAATCTGGTTATAGTGATGCTGACGGTAAACTCCTGTAACCTCCTTCTGGTATTTGTTCAATTCCGGATAGGATCGGTAGAATGTAGCGACCAGGTTGCTGTCGAAGGGCAGGTTACTGTGCTGGTTAATGGCACCGCGCAAATGATCCCCGCTGGTTGTCCGGGATCTCTTCCCCTTGAAATTACAGGATCCAAGGGCAAGGGCCAAAAGCAAAATAAATACCGGAAACTGTACACCTGTTTTTCTCATCCGTGGAAATCTAATTTAATAAAATTTATCCTCTCCAATAAAAAGCCGAAGAGCTCAAAGATACAACGAATACTATAAAAATGCTGCGAGAAACTAACGACGCTTTTTATCAAGTGTTACGCATCAGGTGTCCCGTTTTTTGTCATACGTCACATTTTATTGTCACGCGTCGCTATTTTCTTAACTTTGTTAAATGGTGGACTTTTGCCGTTCATCATCTTCCCTCGATTGTCAGTCCACATAACGCCCAAATATGCGTAATCTTAACCCGTTCAAAGGAAAAACCACAGGAGAATTACTTCTGTTTCTGTTAATCCTTATATTGGGTGGTTTGTTTGTCGGATATACCTGGATAAGGATCGGCAGAGAGCAATCTGAAAATGTAATGCAGATTGCCCAGTCGATCGAAACAACTTTGCCAAAAGCGGATCTGAAAGCGCTGGATGCAGTTCCGGGCGACATAGATAAACCACAGTACCGGGTGATTAAAAATACCCTCAAGTCCATCATCCGGATCAACCCGAAGGCGAGGTTTGCCTATTTATACCTCGAACGAAAGGGGAAAATTGTCTTTTATGCCGATTCGGAAGCGGAAAATTCAAAAGATTATTCTCCTCCGGGACAGGTGTATACCGAAGCAGACAAAGCATACCTTCAACCCTTTATGACCGGGGCGGAAACGGTTACAGACCGTGTGGTCGACAGGTGGGGAACATGGATCAGTGTGCTTATTCCCATTAAGGATGAGGTAACTGGCCGTACCATCGCAGTATTTGGAATGGATTTCAGTGCAAAATTGTGGGATAATGCTCTTTTTTTTGAAGTAAGTCAATCAACCCTGCTGATTGTTCTGATGCTGGTGGCATTCTTTTTTTTACTGAACATCAAGTCAAAGAACAGGTCGCTTAAGAAGGAAAATACAGAGCGCCGCCTGGCGGAGGAGATGTTGCGCACCAGCGAGGAAAAATATCGTTTGATCTTTGAACATACGCCCCTGGGTTTGTTATCATTTGATGAACATGGTGTTATCCTGGCTTGCAATGACAGCTTTGTCCACATCATCGGCTCATCGCGCGAAGCGCTGGTCGGCCTCAACATGCTCACCCTGGCCGATAAAAACATTGTGTCAGCTGTTCAGAAAGCGATGAATGGGGTTCCCGGGTTGTACGAAGACCTCTATCATTCGGTTACATCAAACAAGATCTCTCCCGTGAGGGCCCTGTTTGCTCCCATGCACCTGGGAAACGGCCAGATCCATGGCGGAGTGGGCATTATCGAAGATATCACCAGCCGCAGGCAGGTAGAGGAGGTGCTTTCAAAAAGCAAGGAACGTGCCCGGAAACAACGCAACGCAATTGCCAGGATTGTGGAGAATGAGGTGATTTCATTTGGCGACATTAAAGGATCTTTTCAGAGGCTCACAGAGGAGGTTGCCGAGGCTGTCCAGGTGGAACGGGCCAGCATCTGGCTTCTGTCTGATGATAAGACTGTTCTGGAATGCATCTCCCTCTTTGAACAAAAAACAAAAAAACACAGTTCGGGAACCATCCTGAGGTATGCAGATTATCCACGGTATTTCGAAGCCATCAAACATGATAAACGGATAAATGCCGAAGATGTTCAAAAGGATCCGCGAACAAGCGAGTTCACTGAAGGGTACCTTGTCCCGATAGGTATAACCTCCATGATAGATGCCGGGATTTATTCTCAGGGCGAGTTGAAAGGGGTAGTCTGTCTCGAACACATTGGTAAAAAGCGCGCCTGGCATTCCGATGAAGAATCCTTTGCAAGCACCATTGCTTCCATTGTTTCGCAGACGCTTGCCAACAACGAACGTAAACTGACGGAAGAGGCGCTCAAGGTTAGCGAGGAAAAATACCGCAATGATTTCATGTTCCAGCGCTCTATTTTAGAAAGCCCGATCGATATCATCATTTTTGCCCTGGATAAGAATTATTGTTATACCGCCTTTACAAATTACCACCACGATATCATTAAAAAGATCTGGGGCATTGATATACGGATTGGCATGAACATGCTTGATGTGATCTCGGATCCTGAAGACAGGAAATGGGCGAAAAATAATTTCGACCGGGCTCTGGGGGGCGAGTATTTTGTCATGAGCGAAGAATTCGGAGATAAAAAACTTTATAGAACCTTTTATGAAGATTATTACAGTTCCATAAAAAATTCCGATGATGTGATTGTCGGCATTTCAGTTTTTGTGATCGACATTACCGAACGCAAACAGGCCGAAGAGGTAATTAAAGAGGCCCTTGTGAAAGCCGAAGCCGGCAACCGTCTTAAAACGGCTTTCATGAACAACATTTCACATGAGATCCGGACTCCGCTGAATGGAATTCTTGGGTTTACCGCCCTGATTACCGACCCGGACATCACCGGTAAAGAGAAAGAACAATTTCAGTCGCTGCTGAAGGAAAGCAGCAACCGGTTGCTCTGTACCATAACCAACTACATGGATATTTCCCTGATGGCCTCCGGAACGATGGAGTTGAAATGGACAACCGTTGACCTGCACCAGCAGCTTCACCAGCTTTGTTATCAGTTCCAGCCTCTGTGTACCAACAAAAACCTTGGATTTCACCTTGAGATTCCCGAACAAACCCACGGCCCTGCCCTGCTGACCGACGCTGAACTATTCCAGAAAATCATGTCGCATATCCTTGACAATGCCGTAAAGTTCACAAGCAGGGGCGAAATACGGTTTGGCTATCATCAAACGCCGGATGTATTTGAATTTTATGTGAAAGACACGGGCATTGGCATCAATCTCGATGCCCATTCGTTGATTTTTGACAGTTTTATTCAGGAGGAATTGTCCTTCACAAGGGGGCATGAAGGGAGCGGCCTCGGGTTAACCATTGCACAGGGCCTGGTACGGATGCTTGGCGGTGAAATGCGCGTGGAATCTGTCAAGGATTCGGGCTCTACATTTTTCTTCACCCTCCCCTGCCCGGAGAAGAATGAACCTGTGATTTTGCCAGAAGCGATAATGACCAAGGCAATCCCCCGGGAGCGGCCGGTTTTACTGATTGCCGAGGATGATGAACCCAATTTGCAGCTGATCAGGGCTATTCTCAAAAAACCCGGAATATCTGTGATGTCGGCCACCAATGGGAAGGAGGCCGTTTCACTCTGCCGCGAACATCCTGAGATCTCACTGGTGCTGATGGACATTAAAATGCCGGTAATGAACGGTCTGGAGGCAACCCTGGAAATTAAGTCGTTCAGGAAAGAACTCCCGGTCATCGCCATCACTGCATTCGGAATGAGCGGTGATGAGAAAAAAGCGCGGGAAGCCGGGTGCGATGATTATATGGCCAAGCCTTTCGAGCGGAAGATGTTGCTGTACAAGCTTAAACTTTTTGGTATTGCACCCTGATACACCCTTTGGTTCTGTTTAAAAAATCACGGCAGCAACTGCGGCTCCGTTTTACCCAGCAGGATCGTTTCCGACGAAGGCCGCACAATCCCTACATTTTCATTTCGTCCCTGGAGGATGAATCTCGGGTTAGGGAGATTCATTTCTTCTACAGCCTGCTTGCAGAGCTGGCCGATCTCCCCGCCCTTCAGCCTGTTCCAGATCAGCCCCAGTTTCATTCCGGGGAACTGCGTCAGCATCTCAATGTCCCCGTCGCTGTCGCCTCCGGCAAACAGGGGATCATGATTTTTACCCGGCTGGGTTTTGATCACCAGGTTGATGGCTTCAACCTTCCCGGCTCTCACCGTCTTGACCCAGCCCGCCTTGTATTCCGGAATGATCTTTCCGTCGGGGCCGATGGTAAGTTCCATTCCGATCACATGGTCGGCAGGCAGATTGTAGCCGAAGGTCCCGATGCCCCCAAATACCTCTACCACCGGCTTGTAACTGGCCGAAACAATATACACTTCGATGCCGTGATCCCGGCAGGTAGTGATAAAGTTCTGCATCTCCGGGAAAACACGCAGTCCTGAATTAAAGGAACAGCTCACCCTCCCTGTCAGGGTGGTTAAACCGGCAGGCGACTCCAGGGTGTGGTGGCCGATCAGGTTGGCAAGTTCATACGAAATGGCCTCTTTAGCCAAGGCTCTCACCTCTTCCACGGTAAAACCGGTGAACAGGTATAACTCCCACATGTAAACATATTCCATCCCGATGCCCTTGGTGCCCATGTATCCATCGGCCAGGAACAGCATCCGGGCGACAAAATCGTTATAACGGGGTGTCGCCTTGATCTCCTCCAGGGTCATCATTCCATTAAATCCCTGATAATTATCCAGGATGAACTGGTAATCGTTCATCAGGTCAGCATTGATGTCGGCCAGCCTGAGGTCCCTGTATTCGTCCGACAATTGCGTAATACCATTGATGGTGTCCTTCAGCAGGCTTTTGAACTGTTGTATAGAACATTTAAACCGGAGATTGAAAAGCTGGTAACGCATCAGGGCCTCCTCCACATCAAAATGGGCGCAGGTCTGATCCCAGTCCAGGACAATGTATGGAATTTCTCCTTCATGATAATACTTCCCACCGATGCCGTTGTCTGCGATCATTTGGTTCAATAAATGGTAGTTCCGCTCCGACCAGTTCAGCCTGTCGAGCGAATCGCCTGCCCGGGATTCGGTTTTTGAGCAGCCGGTAATAAGCTGGAAGAAAAGGAATATCGCAATGATTACGAGAGACCTGGGTAGTGTTTTCATGGTTAAAATATTTTGTTGTTTCGGACTTCTGGATGAGCAGGGTCAATTTACACTTAGTGCAAATTTAAAAAAATAAGATTCCCTTTAATCCTGAAATCCCACAAGTTGACACCTTTCCTGAAATTGTGTAACTTTCGGACAATTCCGGAACAAGAAATACTTGCACAAACTGCGGACATGTCCAGCCTACGAAGCCTCATCCTTGTCTTTGTTTTACTTCAGCAGCCCTGCCTGGCACAAACCATTAAAATCAGGGGAACGGTCATGAACGAACTTTCCTCCGGGCACATTTCCGAAGCCAACGTCAGGGTTTATGGCACAACGCAGGGTACCTCCACCGATAAAAACGGCAACTTTACCCTGGTTCTGGCCAAACTGCCGGCCACGATCATCATCAGCTGCATCGGTTACGAACGAGCCAGGTACGACATCCTGGAGAGATCAGCCGCCCCGCTTGCGATATTGCTTCGCCCGGTCACCTACGAATTGAAAGAGGTGGAAATATCCCCGGTGAGCCATTCCGTGCTGTACCAGGATAAAACCTTTTCGGTGCTCGATTATGAGCTGATGGGTGACAATGTCGTGATGCTTGTCTTCCGCAATGTGGCCAAACGGGCCGGGATGGTCCTTCTCAACCGGGGTGGTGACACCCTGGCCGTTGAAGACCTGCCTGAGCTTCCACCAGAACAACTCTGTAAGGATTTCCTTTCCAATGTGCACTATTATGCGAAAACAGGGAAGGCATACCAGTGCTATTATGACCCGGAGCTTCACAGCCTCGATTTTCTCCACCCGATCTCCGTCGATTCGCTTGAAAAGTATGTCAGGCCATACCTGTTCCGGATTTCCGGCCGCCTTTATTTCCAGGAAAAGGTATTGGGCGGGTTCGGGACATCCATTGCCTATTTTAGCAAGGATCATGAAAAGCAGTACATCAAAAACAGCCTGAATGACAAAAAAATATCGGAGTTCCTCGATGACCAGTCCTTCTATTACAAATGGAACGGCGCACTCGGCACCTATGTTGACCCTGCCGATGACATTGAAAGCGAAACCAGGTTTGACTTTTCCATTTCACAAACAGAAGGAGGAGGATATGGCAAAAACGAAGCCCGGGCCCACCGGTTCGAATTCTACACCATGATCTACCCGCTGATCAAACTCAATGAAGACAGCATGGCCTTCTTCAACTTCGGAAGTGACCTTATCGAAATACTCGATCCCGATGGCAAGGCAATCTCAACTGTTCCCATAAGTTTTCACAAGGGATCCGTTGGAATCAACCCCCTGGGGAAGAATGACCGCGCTATAAACGACGGCTGGCGGTGGGGAACCGCGATCCTCGACGACGAAGCAACGCATAACCTTTATACAATTTTCCTGAGGAGCGGCATGGTGATGATCAGGAAAATCGATCTGAAAACCGGGAAGCTGGACGAAGGGACCGTCATCCCCTTCCTCTTCCCCGAAAAGATAAAGATTTACAAGGGCGAAGCCTTTTTCCTTTGTAAGGAGAGCGGCATCTCCGAAAACTGGAAACTGGTAAAATGCAGCATCCGATGAAACACAACATGGACCGGCAAAAAAACATGAAACGTATTGGAGTATCATTCTTCCTGCTGCTTTGCACTGTTTCATCCTTTTCACAAACCATCATACAGGGCAAGGTCAGGGACTCAAAAACAAACGAAGAACTGCCCTGGTGCAGCATTTCAGTCAAGGGGACCAAAAAAGGGGCCATCACCAACAGTGAGGGGACCTATGTGATATCTGTCAGCATACCGAAGGACACCCTGCTCTTATCCTATGTAGGATACAGATCAATCGAGGTCCCGTCGTCGGGGTTGTCCCGTAAAAGCACGGTGCTGCTGGAAAGAATGGATATTCAACTGGAAGAGGTCACCGTTCATGCCGACAACGATTACCTCTACGATATCCTAGAAAAGTGCAGGAAAAAACTGCTGAAGGATAAGCGCTATCATGAAGCCAAAGTCTATTATGGTATTGAAACCCAAACAAATGAGCAGCCGATCGAATTGCTGGAATGCTACTATAACGGGTACATGAAGGGATCTTCCATCGAAAACCTGACCTTCAGAAATGGCAGGATCGGGCTGGCTGAACTGGACCGGCGCTATTTCCTCACCCTGAATTCTTCAAAGGCCATCAGCCAGATGAACCTGGTCCGGCAGGATCCCGATTACCCCTCCATTCCCCTGCAATTCGCGAAGAAAGATCTGAAAAAGATGTTTCAGCTTGCCATGAAACCGGGTGAAAACGGCCTCTACCATATCGGGTTTCAACCATGGAAGGAGATAGGCAATCACTTTTCAGGAGATCTGTGGATTGACAGGAAAACCCTTGCCCTGGTTAAAATTGACCTGGCCATCGATGCTGCGGCCCGGCACCCTTTTCTCCCCATATTTAAAGTTGACCGACTGAGCAATGTGGACATAAAAATCAGCCATACCTTTAAAAATGATGGTGTTTCCGAAAACCTCGATCATATAAACTTCAGTTACCATGTCACCTATAAAAGTGTGAGGGAAAACCTGGCAGACATGGACCCGTTGGTAGTTACCCGGGAGATCACCACCCATGGCATCCTCTGTTTTTATGATTACGACGATCCCTTTATCATCCCATGGTTTGATTATGATGCCAACTACGATGATTACAGGAAAATGTCGATCATCCCTTTTAACAAAATTTTCTGGGACAACAACAACACCCTGATTCTCACTGCAAAGCAAAAAGAGAGCCTCGGCTTCTTCGCGGATAGCGGGCTGCTGGTCAATTTCGGAGATGGAAACTTTGGAAAGGATTTTCTGACCCTCACCCATTACGATTCAACCTTATATGAAAATTGCTATACCTTCTGGGATTCCGTCAAACGGTTTTCCCTGAACAGAAGCCTGCCCCAGAACAAGATCTATACGCAGAGACAGATCAACAGCAGCATATTGACCGACCAGTACAATCTGGACATTCTGAAGGTTCAGCTGCTGCTCGATGTTACCCGGGCCGGCGATGCCTTTTCCTGCAGGTCCTATACTGTTTTTGACGAAAAAAAGACACATTTTCATCTTCCCGATGAACCCGAAACGAAGGCATTTCTGAATATCTTTTTCGATCTCTGTGAATTGGAACGAAGAAAAATGGAAAAGACACTGAACACAGGGGATTACAAAATCAACCAAATCGATTCAGTGTACCGGGCTACCATAAAAGGGATGAATCAGACAACAGCCAAATACCTGGAAGAGGCGAAACTGGGTAAAAATAAAAAAGCCCTGATGAAATGGAATGGCTGCGTATTAGAAAACCTGGGCATTGATAACCTGAAACTTTTGAAACAATAGGTACAGGTCTTTCATCTTTCCGCTGGATAAACTTCAGTCTTTGGAATCAGTCTGAACTTAACATCCGGTATCTCCTGTTCTATCCTCGACGACATGTTCTGTTCCACCTGCCCGATCTTTTCAAGAGAGGTTCCCGGATCAAAGAGTAATTCGACCTCAATGAACTTTTGTTTGCCGCTCTGCCTTGAAAACAACATGCCAAAACCTGAATATTCTTTATAAAACTCAGTGGCCACCTTTAGAATTTTAAGCATGTCTTTTTCAGGCAGGGGCAGATCAATCAGGGAACGGAAATTATTAATGACGAGGGGCAGGCCAACCCGGATCATATACAGTGACAGTAAGACCGACAAAACCGGGTCAACACGGACACTGAGAAAATGGATTCCGAAGACCGACAATAAATATCCTAAAAAAAAGGCCAGGAACAGGAATGAATCCGAGGTTATGGAAACTTTGAAATTGATAAAATAGGCTTTCAGCAAAGGGGATGGGTTCGGACTATGGCTGAGAATGCGGTTTGTCCAGATAATCAGCATCAGTGTCAGTAAAAGTGACATCGCAACCGGAACAAGGCACAGCAGGTAGGTAACACTGGGTAAAGGCGAAAACAGCCTGATGATCGAGTCAACAAAATAATAAGCCCCCAGGGGGACAATGGATACCCCGAAGAAAAAAGAGGAAAAATTCTCCAGTTTCCCGGTCCCATTGGGAAACATGAATTGATTCTCTTTCGTCATGATCCGTATGGAGATCAGAGCAAAAAGCTTAACGGAAATGGCGATGGCTGCCCAGATAAAGTAAATCATCAGTGTGACTGAACCTGTGATCATTGAGAAAATGATGGATAAGGGTGTAATGATCAGTGAGGTGCCAAAACTCACTTCACTGATCCTCTTTAAACCCCTTAATTCGTCGGGATTATTCATGTAATGGATGGTTTGTGTTATTGATTGAAAAGCACCAGTGAAAACCATTGGTTAACATCGGTATAAATATCTTTTATCTGCAGTCCGGTACTTTCGGCCAGTTGATGAATATAGGCCGGAGTGTATTTATGTGAGTTCTCGGTATGGATAGTTTCTCCCTCCTTTAAAAAGATACTGGTTCTAAAGCGGGGACTGGTGACTTCAATATCCATCAGGGCCCTGAGATGCATCTCGATCCGGCCATCTGCTGAATTGTAACAGGCATGATGTTCAAATTGCCCGGGATCAAAATTTGTGTGTGCAAGCTGATTTACCGAATGCAGGATGTTCCTGTTGAATGCTGCTGTTATTCCCTTTGAATCATTGTAAGCCTTTTCCATCATTGCCACATCCTTGATCATATCGAATCCGATCAGCAATTGGTCGCCCGGATTCATCCGTGATTTTAAATTGCGCAGGAAGGATATTTCCTCTGTCCTGGTGAGATTTCCCAGTGTGCTGCCGAAAAAGCAGATCAGCTTGTTTCCTTCACAGGGAATTTGATCAACATGCTTCAAAAAATTGGCGAGGATGCCGTGAACTCTGATTCCGGGATATTTTTCCGATAGTTTTACGGCTGATTTTTCAATCGAGATTTTACTGATATCCACAGGGATATAAGTAATTTCTCCGATCCTGTTTTCGGGTATTGCATCCAGAAGAATGGATATTTTTGAACAATCCCCGCTGCCCAGTTCCATTATATTTTTTACTGTCTGGCCGGCCATGATCAGCGGGGCAGCCTCTTTCAGGATGGATATCTCGGTCCGGGTCAGATAGTATTCCGGTAAGCCGGTAATCTCTTCAAAAAGTTCAGAACCTTTATCATCATAAAAAAAACGGCAGGGTAAATTTTTCCTGGGAGCAGAAAGACCCGTTAAAATTTCAGAAATATTTTCCGGAATCCCGGTTTCAACAGGGTTATCCGGGTCGCTGCTCCATTCGAACCACCCTCCGTCGTAAACCGATACCCGCGGCCACCCCATCAGCCAGGCATTGAACCAGGCTTCGCTCCCGCGCCACCCGGTGCCGCAGTAAAAAGCAAGGTTTTTGTCGGGAGTAATGCCGCTCTTAATCCAGTTTTCCGCTATTTCATGATATTCACGGCTTGTCTGGTCAGGATTCCTGTAATTCTCCATGTGATAGGCATCTGAACCACAGTCGGCAAAAATGGCACCGGCAATCCTGCCTTTTTTCTCTATATAGTTGTATCCGCTTACTTCGCCGGTAAACTCCCTCCAGCTTCGCACGCAAACCAATTCCGCTTCGGGTGAGGAAATGATTTCCCTGGCTTCCGGGGTATCCACGGCCAATTCAGGATGAACGGGTATAACGGCACCAAAATCATGGACCGGTGTTTTGGGTTCATCATGGTAAGAGATTTCAAAACCTTCATCCTGCCACGACTGAAACCCACCGTTTAATACACGCACATCCTTCACCCCGGCATACATCAAGACAAAGGCACATCTCAAAGCTCCAATATCGCCTGCTGCGCTGCCGGGAAATGGATCATGGTTATCGGGCGACATGAACTTGCCATACATTACCACCGTGGTATCGGTGGTAATGCCATGCGTCTCCAGTGCTTTTTTAAGCTCCTGCGGACTCCTCCGGTTCCATGTCTCAGGCGCTTCAACGGCCAGGGTGTCCATGTCGATTGCCCCGGGAATATGGCCGCCCAGGTAAGCCTCCCGGTTGCGGTAGTGGGCATGAACAACAATATATTTATCGTTGTGGTAATGCTTTGGCCGGTTACCTGTAATGAGCATCCTCACCCATTCAGCCGGAACCAATTGCCTGTAACGTTCAAGCTGCTGTAATGGAAGATCTGTTTTCAACGTCCATTCACTTAAAAACCTGTTGTAGACAGATACCTGACCATATCCTGATTTCCTGAACCTGGTGGCAACATCTACTGCATCTGCCTCATTGTAACCATAAACGACAATATGGTGTTCGGGAAAGATCTGCTTGTGCCTGACCGTTTCTATCCAGTCAATGTACCTGGTCCATTTTAAGGGCAAACTCCTGGCATGGGTGATATGTCCACCGCGGGATTCGTTCTGCATTTGCCAGCCATTGTAAGCATCCGCCGGCCTCACATCGATGATTCTTGCGTCAGCCTTATCAACAAGACGCAAGAGTTCTCTTGTTGAGATTTCATCAAATGAAATCATGCAGGGTCAGTAATTATGGTAAAGTATCATCAAAAATACAAAATTGCAGGAAACAGGCCATAATGTGACCTCCCGGATGAAATTAAATTCAATTCCTGGCCAGAAAAGGGATCCCGATGGTAGAGATTATTTTATTCAATCCTGATAACGCCAGGGGGTGATTATGTTGTTGATAAATTCGGGGATGTTTAATACATTTGTTTCAATAACCGGTGTGATCTGTAAGAAAGGAAATACCCTCCTGTCCGATCCGGAAAAATTACCTGGTCCCTTGTATGACTAACCAAAATCCAATTACCATGAAATCTGTTGCTGTAAGCCTATTATCTTTTGGAATGATCGTTGGATTCATCCTGTTGTTCCTCGTTCCTTTTCAGGGCTGCAAGAAACCGGAAACGGTAGAGCCTGACACCGCAAGAGTGTATAAACCCAACATCTACATCTACCCGCAACAACCCTTGAATCTGAAGGTATTGGTATCATTTCCAAAAGGGGGGAAGATGGTGACATCAATCCCGGCTTATAAAAATGGCTGGGATGTACACGTTGATACCACGGGAAGAATTGATGATAAATATGATTACCTGTTCTACGAAAGCGACCAGCCAAATGAATGGCAAACCAGGACAGGCTGGATTATTGAGAAAGAAAAGCTGATGAGCTTCTTTCAGAAAAACATGGCAGAATACATGTTTAATCAAAAGGAGATTAAGGACTTTACCGAATACTGGATACCGAAACTAACAACCTTCAGATATTACCTGATCTATCCCCAGGAAAAAAAGATCATAGAAAAATTAATCCAGGTTGATTATTCCACCCAGCCGGATAATTCCTTGAGATTGTTTTATGCGATCAGGGGAACCGATAAGGTCACCTCCGTCGGACAGCATCCGGTCGACCGCAGTTTCAGGCGGGCAGGATTTTTTACAACAGAATGGGGAGTGATCATCAGGCAATGATTCTCCTACCTTTTCCTGTTCAGCATGTTCTTTACTGACCCGAAGCTGAGTGTCCTGCATATATCCCGGATCATATCGGTTTGTTTGGTCTCCGGGCTGATGAGACCCTCCCGAAGCATGAGCGCGAGATAGTCGTGGTCGAGGGCGCCGAAATAGGTGCCCAGCACACAGCCTGTTGCACTCAAACCGCAAAGGAACACGGTGTTCACCCCACGCACTTTTAAAAGACTGTCGAGGCAGGTCTTCGCGAAGGCATCCTGGTACTGCTTGATGACCTTGGGATCACTGTCGGCGATGGCCACTGATTTTGGATATTCAAATCCATCGGTACCCGGTTGAGGCCCCCGTAATGCATCATGATGGTAGATCCGGATCACCGGCAGGTTGTTTTTGTGAAAAAGAGCGATCGCACTGTTGATCGTATCCAGTGCCGTTTTTTTATCCCCTTCCGACATGTGAGGAAGGTAGTCGTTCTGCAAATCGATGACCAGCAGCGCCGGGTAGATCTGCTTGTCAAGCTGCCCGGCTGAGATCTTTTCCTGGGCTTTTATCATGGGACAGATCATGCAAAAACAAAGCACCAGGGTGACGGCTACATTTTTCATATGCTTTTATTAAAAGTTTGGATCTGCAGATAAATGTATGAAAAAAAGATCTGCAAAATGAAAAGCGGTCTTCCAACCATGAAAATTTGTCGCTGAACACATTACAAAGGAATACGAAAAACACACCAGGCCTGTCACGCGTCTCGCGTCAAGTGTCACGATTTTTCCTACTTTTGCAAAAAAAATTCAACCGATGAATAGGCCCGCAGGCATGCTGCTTTTTTTCCTGATCGCTACCCTGTGGGTTATAACATCCTGTAAAAAAGAGGACAACCTCCCTTCGCAAACAGTGCGTGTAGCCATACTGGCCCAGGGCACCACCTTTGATGATCTTGCATTTCTCCAGAGCTGTAAAACAGGGCTCGAACGGGCAAAGAAGGATTTCAGCTTCGAGACGGCCTATAACATCGATACCACCAACAACAGGTACATCGAAAGGCTGGAATACTATGGCAGCCTGAATTTCGACCTGATCATCGCCGTAGGCTATATGTGGAACGATGCCGTGATGACGGCTGCTAAAAAGTACCCCGGATCGCGGTTCGTCCTGGTGGATGCTCAATTGTCGGAACCCCAGTCCAACGCCGTGAGCATTTTGTTCGATGTGGACGAGGTGGCCTATCCGCTGGGCTTTTTATCGGCATGGTGGGCCATCAGTCACGACAGCCAAAACCCGGCAGTGGGATTCGTCGGGGCTTTTGAAATCCCGGCAATCAGGCAGTTTACTGAACCCTTCCTCAACGGTGTGGAACGGTTCAACCAGCAATACGGAAAATCGGTAGCCCATCATGGTGCCTATGCCGGATCTTTCATCGATTCGGGGTTGGGCAGGTATCTTGCCGACAGCCTCATTACATTGGGCTCAGATGTGATGTTCGGGGTGGGCGGGCAAACCGGGAACGGGGTCCTCCTCCAGGCCAAAGAACGCGGGATGACGGGCATCGGGGTTGATGTGGATCAGTATTACTCCTTCCCTGAGGTTAAGAATATCCTGGTCTCTTCGGCCATGAAAAGCCTGGACAATGCTATTTATGCTGTGATTAAATCTTTCATCTACAACACCTTCAACGGCGGCAGCATCTATACCGGGAACCTTGAGAACCAGGGCGTCCAGCTCGCTCCCTTGCACGATTACAACGCGCAGATACCCGACAGTGTAAAACTTGCCGTTGACCGTATCAAAGCCGGCATCATTGATGGCAGCATCTCCACCGGCTGGTAAGCTGACTGCATCCCTCAACGGGCCAACATAATTTTTGATAAAAACCTCCCGGATCTCCGACTTTTTCCTAATTTTATCCATTGAGCTTTTCATCAAACCGGCCATCCCATGAAAAAAATTTCCCGGGTATATTTCGGCTTTCCTCCAACAATGCTGGCTGTTGCAGCACTCACAGGATTTCGTGATACTCCCCCTGCCCGGAATACAACACATCCAAACATTCTGCTGATCATGGTCGATCAGATGCAGACTCCGCCCGAGGGATACGGATCCAATGAGGGCGCAGTCCAGGAACTGAAGGAGATCCTTGGCTTCCGGACACTTTCCGCAGGCAATGCCTATACACAGTTTTTCCCGGGCTTGATGCGCCTGCGGCAAAACGCAGTTTTACTTAAAAAGAACTATACCGCCTCTGCCGCCTCGGTACCCAGCAGGTCATGCATCATGACCGGCCAGTATTCAACCGTTACCGGCGTTGACCAAACCGACGGGCTGTTCAAGACGAGCGAAGATGTGCCATTCCTTGATTCGCTCGGCGCCCCTACCCTGGGCGACTGGTTCCGTAAAGCAGGGTATACCACCCACTACTTTGGAAAATGGCATGTTTCGGAAGCTACACCACCCAGTTACCTCGAACCCTGGGGCTTTTCGGAGTGGGAAAGCTCCTATCCCGAACCGCATGGTGGAACGGCCGACAACCTCGGGGTGTACCGCGACGTAGTGTTCACCGACAACATCACCGGCTTTCTGCAAAACCAGGGAGTAAATCCCTCCGGAACCCCGTGGTTTACGGTCGCCTCCCTGGTCAATCCGCATGATGTAAGCTCCTGGCCTGTCAACTGGCAGGTGCCCGATACCAACGGGGTGGTTCCCTGGGTTGATTATCCGCCCGCGCTGTTAATTCCCGCCATGGGTGACCAGAGCCTCCTGGGCATCGTTCCCACCTGGGAAAACGGACAACCCGTCAATAAAAACATCAGAGTTGACCTGAACCCCCAGGGGTTTCCCCAGGAAAACAGTTCACTGCCGCCAACCTTTGGCGAGTCGCTGACCGACAAACCAAGCTGCCAGCAGGACTATTCCTTTAAATGGGGACTGGCATTTGGCGCCAATACCGATTATGGTTTCAGTCAGCTCGGCCTGAAAAAAGTTTCCCCCTTGCCTTTCCAGCTCCAGGGAAGCGATTACTCAGACTGGTCACTCCGGTACATGCAGTTCTATTTCTACTGCCAGTACCTCGCCGAACTTCAAATCCGCCGGATCATGAAAACCCTTGATGAATCTGGCCTTACCGACAACACCATCGTCGTATTCATGGCCGATCATGGGGATATGCTGGCAGCCCACGGCGGCATGATCCAGAAATGGTATAACGCCTATGAAGAGTCGGTCAGGGTGCCGCTGGTCATCTCTTCCCCCCTGGTCAATTCAAATAAAGATGTGATCAGGGAGATTGTACAGCCTACAAGCTCCATCGATCTTGTGCCAACCCTGCTGGGTCTTGCCGGGTTTAAGGCCGATTCATTGAAAAACACGATGGGCGGAGTCAAAGGTCACGCCATCACCCAGAATTTCCCGGGAATCGACCTGTCGGCCTATATCAAGGGCACAAATACCGGCCCGATCATCGGTCCTGACGGGAAACAGAGAACCGGTGTCCTGTTCATGACCAGCGATATGATCACGGAACTTGGAGACTCTGGTAAGATCAGCCAGTACAACCTTTTTCTCGGTCGGGTTGATTCAACCATCAACCTGGGATATTCCCTCCTCCCCGGCACTGTGCGCCAGCCCAACAATGTAAGGGCCTTCTGCACCGGAGACTGGAAGATCGCGCAATATGTGGACCCGAAGGGGATTGAAAAGGATCAGTGGGAACTCTATTGCCTTACCAATGATCCGATCGAACTGATCAACCTGGATGACTTCTCGACCGGCGAAATCCGCGATGGCGTGAGCGTGCCAGGTATGACAAACGAGGAATTGAGGTTAAAAAATGTGGCCCTGAGAAAGGAACTTTCCGCGGCGCTTGGTGTGGCTGATCCAACACCTGCCCCAAATCAATTAATGCTGTTCCAGAATTTCCCAAACCCATTCAGCCAGCAGACGGCCATTTCATTCTTCATCCCCGAAACCGGGAAGGTACGGCTGGCGGTTACCGATTTGTCAGGAAATGAGGTGTTGGTATTGGTGGACCAAACGCTGACGCCCGGCGTTCATAAATATACCGTGAAGGCCGACCGGTTTGGCTCCGGCATCTATTTTTTCGGACTTGACTATAACCAGCAAATGATGGTGAAGAAAATGATCGTGATGAAATAGAACCGGCCGGTTGATCTACCTTCCTGCCTTTGACCGCGGACGGCTTAACGCCCATTTTTTCACATTCAACGGCAGCCGCTGGTGCCGCAGTTCATTGGCCATGAAATCAAAGTAAGGGAAGGCGTGTTTATAGAACATCCTGAAACCGGGACAGAGATAGTTTAATCCCGGCTCCCCGTCGGGTGTGTTTACGATGCGGTTTTTTGGACATTCCCCGTTGCATAGGTCAAGGAATCCGCATTTTATGCAGTAAGCCGGTAGCGTGTCACGCTTGTCCTGGCCAAACTGCTGCTGAAACGGCGAATTCATCATGTGCTCCATCGATGATTCGTTCAGGTTGCCGAGTTTATATTCGGGGAAAACAAAATGGTCACAGGAAAATACATCCCCGTTAAATTCCACAACACCGGCATGGCCGCAGGTCCTGGCCGAAACGCACACAGGAGGGGGAACACCCATCAGGTTTGCAAGCATGCAATCGAAAGTAAGCACGAAATAATCACCCACATCGTGGCGGACCCAATCATCAAATATCCCGATCAGGAAATTCCCATAATCAACCGGGTCAACCGTCCAGTCAGTAATCTCGCCATTTTTTATGGTGCTGGCAGGCAGGATCCTGGGTTTATCCTGTTTCGCCGTACCATCGATCCATTCAACAACCGGCAGGAACTGCATATAACGGCTGCCGGTGCTTTTCAAAAACCGGTACACCTCTTCCGGGTATTTTGCATTATAATCATGAACCACCGATAGGGTGTTGAATTCAGTTTTGTGCTTTATCAGCAGTTCCAGCCCTCTCATGCATTGTGTAAAACTGCCATGTCCGTTCCGGTAAACCCTGTAATGATCATGGCAATGTTCAGGGCCATCGATCGAAAGCCCTACCAGGAAATGATGGTCGCTGAAAAAACTACACCATTCATCTGTCAGTGTTGTTCCGTTGGTTTGCAGGGAATTCTCGATCACCCGTCCCCCGCTGTGTCTCTGTTGCAGCTGGATAACCTTTTTGAAAAAGTCCATTCCACGCATGATCGGTTCACCGCCATGCCAGGCAAAAAACACAACCGGTTCCCGCGACGAATAAATCATTTGCGTAATATAGGTTTCAAGGAGTTTTTCACTCATGACCCTTTGACGCATCTCCCCCGGAAAGAGTTTTTCTTTCTCGAGATAATAGCAATAGGTGCAATTCAGGTTGCAGGCCGACCCAACCGGCTTGGCCATCAGGGAGTAGGGAAGCTTCCTGGAAACAGATACATTCATCAATACCCTGTTAAAAATTATTTTTTAAAATAGTCATAGGGAATACCTTTATAAACCTTCATTATACAAAATTCCCGTCAATGTATTCCTGAAATTTTTCTTTGAATTGTTCGCTGACGGGAATATAAACTTTGCCATCGAACACAATCCTGTTCCTCTCAACTACAGAAATCTTTTTAAGATTAACCAGGAACGAACGATGAACTCTCATAAACCTGTCGGATGGCAGCTGTTCTTCGATCGCCTTCAGGCTCAGCTGAGTCATCACTGGATCACTGTTGGTCAAATGAATCTTGATATACTCGTGCTGGCTTTCAATATATTTGATGTCGTCCAGTTCGATCCGGATCAGTTTGTAATCTGATTTTACAAACAAATGACTGGCTGTTGCCCTGATGCTTTCCTTTTGGCTATTCGCGGTTAAATCAATCAGATTTCTCACCTTGTTGGCCGCTTTTAAAAAACTGCTGTATGTGACGGGCTTTAATAAATAGTCTGCTGCATCAACCTGGAAACCCTCTACGGCATATTCACTGTATGCTGTTGTAAAAACAATATAAGGTTTGTCAGCCAGTGATTTTACAAACTCCAGTCCGCTCAGGTCAGGCATGTTGATGTCAATGAAAATGAGCTGGATCGTGCGGTTGTTGATGATCTCCATCGCCTCGAATGCACTCCGGCACTCAGCCACCAGTTCCAGGAATGGGGTTTTCTGAATATATGCTGATATCTTTTTTACAGCCAGCGGTTCATCATCAATGGCGATGCAGGAAATCTTCATAATGGAATTTTAAGGTCAACTTCAAATTCACTTTCTTTATCCCGGATGTTCAATTGGAATTGATCCTCATATAATAACTTTAAACTCTCTTTAATGTTATCAAGACCGATTCCTGAATATTCGCCCTGGGAATTTGCTGCAATTTTATGTTTACTGTTTTTAATGATACAGGTAAGGAAAGTGCTGCTGATACGAAGTTCAAAATAAATATACGACTTCTGCGGATAACTAACCCCATGTTTAAAGGCATTTTCAAGCAGTGAAATAAACAGCATCGGGGGTATTTTAGTATCGGGAACCTGCTCAGGAATCACAACAGTCACTTCCACCTCCTCGGAATGCCTGAGCAGCATCAGCGAAATAAAACTTTTAATAAATTCGATCTCCTTTTTTAGTTCGATCGTGTTTTGAGCCGAATCATAAAGAAGGTACCGCATGAGGGTGGATAGCCGAACGACAGCATCCTGGGCTTTTTCAGTATCTATTTCAATAAGTGAATGTATGTTATTCAGGGTGTTCATGAAAAAATGGGGACTTACCTGGTGCCTCAATAAAGCCAGGTTGGTTTTGAGTTGCTCTTTCTCGGCATCCTTTCTCAGCCTTTCTTCACTCAGCCATTGCGACATCAGTTTGATCGTCGTACCGGCACCAACGATTAAGAGGCAGATAATCAGATTATCCGCAAAAACCATGAAAGGCGGTTTTGAATTTGGGGAATTCAGGTCGGGCTGTCTGAGCCCGTCGGGTGAGAAATTCATTCCGGTATCAGCAAATGAAAAAAACACGGAACGTGCGATCAAATTAATGGCTATCCCTATGATTATTAACACCAAAGCCAAAACAAAGTAGTACAAGTATCTCTTTTTCAAGAGAAACCGCGGCACAAGTAAATATACATTTACCAGGAAAATAATGAGAAACCCGCAGAGGTTTACCCAATGTCCTGCCATGGTATTCCAATTGAGATGTCCGGAGCCGCGTTCGCTGAAATAGGGCACCGAGAAAACCAGCGCCCATATTAAAACGTAAATCAAAATTTCAATTTTCCTGCTGTTCAACCAAAGTGATTTCATTTTACAAAGTTATTTAACTTCTCTAAAACTGTATTTTGTAAATAAAATTCGGGAAAAACCCAAGTTGGTATGTCGTACTGATAGTCTTGCTTCTGTCATCGTAACTTTGTGAGAATACGTTTTTATTGTTCGTTATATTTTGCATATCCAGGGAAATCGATTGCGATAATTTTTTCGTCCTGCTGTTCAGGGTATATCCAACCTTGAAATCCAGCCTGAAATAATCGGGATAGGTACTTGAATAGGCATACGCATCTCCTTCGAGTACCTCCCTGCCCCTGGCCTGGGATGCGGCTAAATCTATCGGTGTATAATATCGTCCTCCGGCATAGGTGACTTTGATGTCGGTTGTGATGGCATTTCTTTTTTCCTTGCCGAGTTTCCATTCTTTCCCTGCCAGGAGGTTGGCCACATACCTCCCATTGAAAGCAGTGTTTCTCTCTATTCCGTCACTGGCGGTGTATTTTGACTGGTAAAGCGAAGCCGTAAATAAGCCATAGTACCCCCTGCTGAAGAACTTCTCAACAGTAAGTTCAACGCCGTAGTTTCTGCCGGTGCCGGTGTTTGCCAGACTGTCTTCCAGGTCGGTTTGAAAACTTGCCCCGGTATTCAGCATGGAGTAACTGCTTGGATATGTGTTGACCGGCACATTGACGAGATGCTGATAATAGGCTTCAACTTTCAAACGCCAGTCTTTGAAGGGTTGCACATCATATCCCAGCACAAAATGATGGCTCTTCGTAAAACCCAGCTCCAGGTTATCATAATTGTATGAACCATCCGGATTGGGCGTCTGTAAAAAATAGACATTCAAAGGCTGGGTTTGGGAATGCAATCCATAACCAAAACTAAAACTGTTTTTATTGTTCAATTCATATTTTAATCCCAAACGGGGTTCCAGGGAGAATGAATTGTTCAGGAAGAACTGCTGTGCATGGAGGCCTGCATTCAGCGTGAGTTTTTCGCTGATGTTGTATTTCAGATGTGCATAAACCTGGGCCAGCGTGGTGTAGCTGTTGTAATCCCAGATCTGGCTCCATTCTTCACCTTCGCGCTTTCTGAACCTGTTGAAAAGGTCAAGTTTCATATATTCAGCCTGCATCCCGGCCTTAAAAAAAAGCCTGGAATTGATTTTCAGATTGTAGTTGGTAATGAATTCGTAACCTGTTCTGGCAACCTTATTTTCCTCTTTGCTGTATGAAATCCTCAATGAATCCAATCCGTAGTTCAATTGGTTGGTCCCCGAATAATTGATGCCGATCGTAGAACTGATATATGATTTGCTGTTGATCTGCTTGAAGTGTTTCAAGCCCCCGATGGCAATCTTGCTCTTGAAATCTGATTGTTGTCCCCCGCCATATAATTCATTCGAACTGCCACCCTCCAACGAAATGCTGCTGGCAGCCAGGATGCCAAACAAGGTGAACCGGCCAAGTTTTGTATCCCCGCTGTTTATTTTAAATGAGAGATCCTGGTAGGTGGGCGTTGCGGTGGTGCCGATGTCAATCCCTATGGCTTGTGCCAATCCTGCCAGTGAATACCTGTAACCGATCAAATACGATGAACCGTTCGATTTGCTGATGGGCCCTTCCGTCAAGGCCTCAAGACCGGTGGTTACCCCAAGTTGAACAGTGGTCTCCCGTTTTTGTGTGTTCCCGTTTCTGAAACCTATATCAAAAACTCCGGAAATCGCATTGCCATATTCTGCCGGCCAGGCCGAGGTGAAGAAATCGGAGCTCTTCAGCATGTTGGTGTTCAGTGCGCTCACTGCACCGCCGGTAGTGCCAACGGATGCAAAATGGTTGGGATTGGTTGCATCCATGCCATCGATGCGCCACAACACCCCCACAGGAGAATTACCGCGTATCACGATGTCATTCCTGCTGTCGTCGGTGGCGCTTACGCCGGCAAAATTCGCGGCCAGCCGTGCCGGATCACTTCGCCCGCCGGCAAACCGGTTCACCTCTTCCATGGAGAATGTACGGCCGCTGATGGTGGATAAACTGTTGATGGTTTTGTCCTTGCTGTTGGCTGTGATCACGACCTCGTTCAGGGATTTTATATCCTCTTCCATCGCAATATCCAGGATGGTCTCTTTTCCTGAAGTCACCACAACGCTGGATATAAATACATCCTTGTAGCCGACATAGGAGAATTTCAACTCATACCTGCCTGGCAACACATCGGGAATAACAAAAATTCCCTTTTCATTGGTTACCGCTCCCCTTTTCTCCGCTTCATTCATTATTTGAACAGTGGCCCCGGGAAGGGTTGTTTGAGATAGCTTATCAATAACGACACCTCTTATTTTCTGCCTGTTGTTCTGAGCATAAGATAAATGAGCTGTTATCAGTAAAATAATCAAAAAGTGTCTTTTCATTTTTGTTAGTTGATATTTCTTACAAGACGTACAAAGTTTAACACCCTTTCTTCTCCTTGGCCTGTTCCTACTGTCTTCTTGTCGAAACGCACTGCACCGGCGCCGTGCAGGTCTTCACCATTCCCATCTTCCGCCCTGCCAAAAGCCACATACCATGCAGAAGGATAGGTGCCATTTGCTATTGAAATAGCCGATGTACTTGTCCAATAATAGGGATAGTCATCCTTTCCACCGTCATTTTGAATTCCGGTACAACTAAACAGTGCATTTATTGCCGGTCCTACGTTGGCTGTGTTTGTTGCACCCGGTGAACGTGTGTAATCCACAAGGCTTTGAAGTTCCTTTGTATTGGGCAGGCGCCAATCGTTGTGGCCAAGATAATTTGCATTATTCTGCGATTGAGCATAAGCCAGTGCGTGTTCCCAATTCGTTCCATAACCGTTGTCGGTTTGTTGCCACATTAAGCCGGTAGCCAGATCGGAAATAGTTCCGTCGTTATTGTTTTGAAATAAATTGACGCCATACGCAAGATTGCCACGAACACAACGAACAAAGTGCCTCGGCCCTTCAGCAATACTATAGGCTTTTATATGGCCGGTGCCAAAATTCACGCCAAAGGCAAGTTCTGCGCCGGCCGTACCCTCGGTTACATTGCCCAAAACACCGGTATATTTGTCGCTGCTCCAGAATATTGCGTGACTAAGGTCTTGTTCGTCGGTATATATAATGTCAAAATAGTTTGTATTAATATAAGGCCAACCTACACTTGCATTCCATAAAGAGTATAGTTCCTTTATGGTTGGCACGCGCCAATCGTTGTAACCGCCATAGTTTTGATTGTTCAGATTGTCAACTTCAGTTTGAGTTTCGGCCCAGTAATACATGCCTCCGGAAGTTGGTTTTTCATAGGTTTGCTGCCATGTTAAACCGGTAACTTCGTCTTTTACAGTAAGGCCATCACTGCTTTTGGTGTAAGCAGGCGTTATATGTTCAAACTGGGAATCCTGTCCGTAAAAGGCTCCGCCTGAAGCAGGCATGATGATGTTGCCGGCGCTGTCCCAGCATTTGGTTTGACTTGTACCGACAACCGGATAACAGCCCGCATAGGCCGGTACACGCGGAGCTACCTGCAAATCTCCGGAGATGGTTGTTTTATCTTTTTTACACCCATACGATGTTAAAAGAATGCCAGCGACCATAAGGATAGCTGTAAAACGGGGAAACGAAATTGATTTTTTCAAGGCTGAATTTTTTAGTTATTGTGAGCGCAAAATTATCGTGCAGGAAATCTTTCAGGAAATGAAATCACCAGAGAGCATGGTTGTATCACCCAATAATTGATAATTATCACTGAATGGTTTTGAGAAATTGGTGCCTTTGGATGACACCATGAAAGGCAGAAGAAATAAGTATGGATTTCCTTATCAATCCAGGAGCCTGGTGCTCCCTGCCTCAATTTTCAGAGCCTTGCCTTTCATTTTGATGAAGACATTGATCGAACTCAGATTTGTAATCATGCTTTTATCAACGCTCAATTTCAGGTTTTTAAAAGCATTGATATAGTCAACCAGGCCTATTTGTGTGGTGTAAAACATGTCAGGATTCCTCGAAACCATTTTAAAGAATTTCTCCATTTCAGTCCATCTGTCTCCGGCACCGTCGTTCTCCCAGCTATGTCCCCACACGTCCATCAGCGCTAAACTATCTGTTTTAAGAAAACGATTTACTACCTGGTAGAAATCCGCTAATTCTTTTTTATCATTTTCCGGGTTACCGGGGGTAAAATAAGCCTTGCCAAATTGATGAATGGTAGGGTGCCATTTAAGAAATTCATCGGGTATTCCAAATGCATACGTGTCTTTAACGGTCCTTGCATACTCGATGCCAAGACCGTTGATTATTTTGACTACTGAATCATTGTAACTGCCAAAAGGATATGCCATCCCCCTTACAAGATTACCCGACAACCGTTCCAGCTCTCTCCGGTCTTCACCCACCTCGTACAGAACCTCTGCCCTGGAAACATTTGTAAGACCGGGGTGATTAACAGTGTGTACAGATACTTCGTGACCTTTATAAACAACTTTAATTTCTTCCTTTGTGAGATAATCTTTGGTGCCAAGTTTATTTGAATTGAGATGAAAAGTTCCGATGAGGCCGTATTCGTTCATCAGTCTTACAAGCCTTCTGTCAGCGACCATCCCATCGTCGAAACTCAAAATCAGTGCCTTTGTTTTGCCTCCGGGGAAAAGCATTTCTACTTTTGCCCCGATACCCTTATTATCACCCTCATCTGCATTGGAAGCCTTTGTCTGTGATTTTCCTGAATGAAAGGTAAAAATCACTGTAATAACCAGGATGATTGTTCTTATATCACTCCTCATATTTGAAAGATTTATTTGATGCTCCTCACCATGCGAATATAGTTTAAAATCCGAATGGCATCTCCCTGCGGACCATGTCCTTCAGGAAATTGGCCGGCATCTCCGGTTTTGGGGTCGCTGCGCTGGCAGCCTGCTCCATGCACATCCGACCAGCCCCCAAACTCCGGCATATAGCCCATGCCACGACCAAAACAGATATATGCAGCTGCAGCGCCCCCTCCCATCATGGATGCATGGGTGGTACTGCTCCAATAACACGGATAATCTTCATTACCGGCTTCATTGGTAATTTTAGTACAATGAAAAATGGGATTTATTGCCGGCGAACTTGTTGCTGCCGGAGAACGGGAGTAATCAACAATACTTTGTAACTCTTTTGCATCTGGTAAACGCCAATCGCCATATCCTGCAAATTCGAAACTTTCGGCATAACCCAATGCATTTTCCCAGCTTACAGCTTGCGCATTATCATCCTGCATCCACATTAATCCAGTCGAATTATCGCTGATTGTTCCGTTTCCATTGCTGGTGTAATTATTTACGCCATAACTTGAATTTCCCCTGACATACCTGAAATAGAAAAGATTGGTTGTCAACTTTCCCGGAAAAATAATTGGATAGCCTTTAATACGACCATCGGCAAAATTTACTCCAAAAACAGCGTCAACAGATTCTCCGCAGGTTTTACTGACACTTCTGGTTGAAGAAACGAAATTACCATCGATGATACGGTCCCCGGCAGACACATCACCATAACCGAATTTGAAATAGGCAGTATCGATAAAAGGAGTCAGGCCAGAGCCTGATGTAGCCTCGACATTTGGGTCAAGACCGCTAAACTCAATGAGCGAATAAAGTTCTTTGATGGTTGGCAATCTCCAGTCGCGGTGTCCGCCCAACCTGTAACCCGCAGCACCCGCCACCGCTGCTGCGTAACTTACTTTGTCCGAGGCATTGATCATGCCATCGCAATTATTGTCGGGACTCTGCTGCCACATCAAGCCGGTAACCATGTCGGTAACCGTTCCGTCGCCGTTGTTTACATAGTGCGGTGCATTTCCGGGGTACATGGCATTTTGACCCCAAAAGGCGTTACCCTGGGCAGGCGCTGCAATTTCATTTAAAGTATTATAGAACTTTGTTTGATTGGTGCCTGCTATCGGGTAACCGGTAATGGCAGGCAGATTATCCACACTGTCTTTCAGGCTCGAACAACCTGTTCCTACTGATGTTTCATCAGCAGAAGTTTCTGATTTCTTACATCCCGTTAAAACTATGGTTAAAAGGAATAACATGCCGATCATAAGTGAAACTGCTCCTGAATAATTGATTTTTATCTTCATTTTTTTATTTACTGTTATTATCCTTGAAACAAAAGTATTATTCAGGTGATCTTTCAAAAAATGCATTCACCAGATAACATGGTTGTGTCACCCGTTCGGGGTTTTTTATCACTGAATGGTTTAGAAAATCCAGGGGTTCGGCCAGGGAAGCCACATCAAATATTTACCGGAAGATAACCTGGACAAGAACCGGGTCAATAGCAACAACTGGTCAGCAAATATTAAATCGCTTGCCCAGGACCTCATAAAATTTTCCCTCTTTAATTTTATGACTTTGTGACGATCTCTTCCTGTATGTAATTTTGATTTCCTCCTTTGTCATGTTTATAACAAAACCAGGAAAAAGTCTGTAATCAGCTATAAACCGCCATGTTTCGCCGCAGGTTGGGAAGTCCCCATTCAGTGGTTGTCCGCATAGAAAGCAAAATTTTTCATTGCCCCCCGTTGACGTGCCGCATTTTGGACATTTAAAAGCGTTCATTTTACCTCCGTTTCTTCAGATCATCTTTTGATTGCATGATTAACTGCTGAACTCTTGTCTTGGGTGGGAAGACACGCAAAGGACGGGCCATAAATCACGGGCATATACCTGCTGTTTGAAAATTACCAGTTATCCTCCTGAATATGAATGCTTACAAAAAGATTTGTAATTTTACTTACGTGATTTTATCGGGCATTTTGAGGTGCAATTCGAATTTATTTCAGAACAATTTCGCGGATAGGCTCAAAAACGCGTAGGGTAAAATTGGTTTATGCTATCAAAATCGATGGCATTCATCAGCAATTATTTTTTCGTCACGCGTCACGCTTCACGTGTTACGATTTTTTATCTAACTTTAACCTGCCGGATTAAAGATCAATTTTTTTAAACCACTGTTCCTAATACCTTACACCATGAAAAAATTTATCCTCCTGCTTATCGCAATGATCTCCTTCATCACATTCCAGGCCCAGAACTGGGAATGTATAAACCCCTTTCCGCCGGCGTGGAATCTTACAGGTGTGCATTTTCCTGATGCCAGCCATGGTTATGTGGTAGGCGATTTTGGCACCATCCTCGCCACAACCGATGGTGGCACAAACTGGACACCCAGGGTGTCGGGCACCAGCAAACAATTGAATGCGGTCTGTTTCCCCACCCTTGAGTCAGGCATTGCCGTCGGCATGGATGGTATCATTTTAAAAACCGAAAACGGAGGAACCGATTGGGTCTCCGTGAACTCAGGCGTGACCGGTCACCTTTCAGCTGTTGTTTTCACCAATACCTCCACGGGATATATCGCCGGCTGGTATGGGGTCATCCTGAAGACCACCGACGGCGGATCCCACTGGAACGCCCTGAACACCGGGGTGACTAAAACATTGCTGTCCATCTGCTTTACTGAGGCGAAAACCGGCTTTGCCGTGGGCATGGATGGAACCATCATCAAAACAACCGATGCGGGACTTACCTGGTCTCCGAAAAACCCGGAGTCGGATGTGGAACTCACCTCGGTTTGTTTCCCCGATCAGAACACAGGGTATGCGGTGGGCAACGTAGTATATTATAAACACCCCGAAGGGCCTGCAGCCGACACAAGCTATATCTATAAAACCATGGATGCAGGCGAAACCTGGGTGCTGCAAAATAAGATCGGCCCGGAATACTTCACCCTTCGCAGCATCTATTTTACCGACATCAACATCGGTTATGCATCCGGAACCATCGGCTCCTTCTTTAAAACCGTTGATGGGGGCTTCAGCTGGCTCCAGGAACCCAATCCGGCCACACAACAGCTGAGCGCTGTATTATTCATCCAGGAGGGACTGAACCACACCGGATATATCGTCGGAAGTGAAGGCCTCATCACAAAGACCACCGACGGCGGGACAACCTGGACAAAGTTCATAAAAGGGAGCGAAAGCTGGTTTTCGGCCATCAGTTTCCCCACTGCCCAAACGGGTTATGTTGCTGGAGAAACAGGAACGATAATGAAGACCACCAACGGTGGTTCCAATTGGGTGCCCCTCAATACAGGCATCAAAAGCAGCTGGCTGAAATCCATTACATTTTTCGTAACCACCAACCCGGAGACCGGGATTGCAGTCGGCGACAGCGGAACGATCCTAAAGACAACCGACGGCGGATCAAACTGGGTGAAGATCTATACCGATACCTATGAAACACTCAGGGGGGTCACCTTTTCCGCCACCCCGCAAGGGGACCGGGGGATTGCGGTTGGCACAAACGGAATGATCTTGCGTACGATGGACGATGGAACGCTCTGGTATGAAGTTCCTTCAGGGACGAAACATCATCTGAATTCCGTTGATTTCATTGATCCCTCCACGGCATTTATCGTCGGGGATACCGGCACCATGCTTAAGTCCACCGATGCAGGTATCACCTGGTCCCATGTACTGTCGGGGACAAACGAAACCCTGCATTCCATTTATTTTCCGGATCACACCACTGGGTATGCTGCAGGATCCAACGGGGTGGTTGTTAAAACCATCGATGGCGGCACAACCTGGGCTCCGGTAGGCAGCGTGCCGACCACAATAATCTTTGCCATCTGTTTTCCTGATGTAAACACAGGGTACGCCGCAGGGGGTGATTTTTCAACGGGAGGCTCCATTGCAAAAACAATCGACGGGGGTGCATCCTGGACCACGTTGAATCCTCCGAACATCAACATGATGAGTGCAGCCTTTTTCACGGACGTCAATACAGGCTTTGTCGCCGGCTACGGAGGCGTCATCCTGAAAACCACGAACGGAGGAACCTTTGTTCCTGACATACCTAAAGATGATCATGGCCTCATCGTTTACCCGGTCCCGGCCGGTGACCATATCACCCTCATTTTGCCCGGATATATCAGCCTGAAAAACGCCAGGATTACAGTCTGTGATGTTCACGGCCGCACCCTGCTCGAACAACCCGTTCTGAGCTTCAGCCCACAGATCAGCCTCACCAGGTTCTGCAGCGGAATCTATTTCATAAAGTTCTCCAGCGACAATGAAAACCTGACCTCAAAAATAATAAAGCAATAACTCATAACCTTTTACTTTTTTATCCCCCACGCCATCAGCGCCTTTCCATGCCTGAGATAAAGCACCCCGTGATCGATCACCGGATGTGAGAAATGCTCCTTGGTCCCTTGGATCACAGGGAACTTGCCTTTCAGCTCAAGTCCTGCAGCACCGGTTCCCACCAGGTTCATTTCGCCTTTCTGGTTGTAGTAGTAGAACATCTTCCCGTCAGAGATCAGTGCACCGGTTCCGCACTTCAGCGTATCGGTTACCTGGCCTGTGGCGGCATTGAGACTGTAGATCGATTTTTTACTATCGGTGCAGGTGTAGATCAGGTTTCCCTGTTTGATAAATCCGCCCATATAGTTATCGATGGCCGGGTTGCGCCAAACCTGCTTAATGCTGTCACCGCCGGCTGAGAGGGTAAGCCTGACTGCACCGTTGCCATCCCCTGCAATATAGAAGATCGTTCCGTCTTCATACCATACGGTATTGCTGTGGGTATCGCCGTTTCCGGGTGCATGCTCGGCAACCGGGATATTTACCTGCGGATGGCTCCACAGGAGCCTGCCGTCGCGGGTATCGATGCCCATGAGTTCATAGGCCGTAAAGGTCACCAGCACAGTGCGTGAAGGCAGGTGAATGATCAGCGGGGAGTTGTATCCCGGCCGTTCTCCTGCACCCTTGCTCACCCACACGATTTTTCCCGTAAACCGGTCGAGGGCGACTACATTGGTATCCTTCCCGCCCGGGACGAAAAACACGAGGCTCCCATCAACGGCGGGCGATTCGGCATGACCGAACAAGGGCAGGGTATTGTGAAAGCCCCTCCTCCCATCCACACGCCACTTTTCATTGAAGGTTTCGCGGTCGAGGCATACCAGGTCCCCCAGCCCGGTACTGAGGTAGATCGCCTCCCTGGTGATGGTCGGGGCATTGCGGCATCCCACATAGTTGGTCGTCCACTCTTTGCCATAAGGCATCTTTAACAGGGGCCGGCCATCGGAGGTAAAAACAAAAAAGATGGCGGTTGAGTCGTAGGCACCGCAGATATAAAGTTTTCCGTCGAGAATAACCGGTGATCCATAGCCGTCGCCTACCTGGTCGGTCGACCACAGGAGTTTGGGACCGCCATCAGGCCAGGCGGTCAAGGCAGACGGTTCGGGATAGATCCCCCTGCGGTCGGCGCCGCGCCATTGGGCAAGGGCCTGGGGCAATGCGATGGTTGGAAGTAACATGATCAGTCCCAGGAACACCAGGGATCGGAATAGATGCAGTTGGTTCGTCATAGCAGGATAGTTTCAGATAATAAAGATAGAGATGTTTTTAATACATTAATTGATGGTAACGAGGTGCTCTTCAATCTTATTACTCACCGTTTCAACCGTATCCTTCCCGATATCGAATATCCAGACATTCCCGGCATTCCATTTTCTGGCCACTGCTGAAACCAGGCCTTTTCTTACAATCCACATCTGGGGAACAATGCTTTCACGGCATAACGTCTCGATTGAATCAGCCCACCCACGGTCATTCAGTTCCAGAGGTCCGATTTCATCAATGACTACAAGTTGCTTCTCCTTTGCCTGTTCAGCCTGCAAAAGTTCATGCCCCAATTGAAGTCCTTCGGGGTTGAAATAAAAGGAACCGGTTTGTATCCAGTTTTCGTGTTGAATCCTGGTACACAATTCAACCTCAACTCCAGTGGACAGGTCAGAAAGCCGGAACCCGGTACGTTTCCCGTTATCATCGATCCCCGGAGCTAAAAACCCGGCGATGGCCAAACCCTTTTTTCTCAGGTCAAGAACAACCTGTTGCGCAAAGGTGGTTTTCCCCTCTCCGATCTCCCCGGTAATGATGAAGATGGTGGGCCGGTTCAAATCCTCCTTCTCGAATAACTTCAAAATGATCTCGGCCTTTTGAAATAACATGGAAAAGGACAAGAACGACTTTTTAAAGATCACTTTTGACCTGGGCATCGTGGCAATCATCTCAGGCAAGGCAGAAAAGGCAAGTCCCAGGGATTGATAAAGGCTTGAGAAACCCTTTTTAACCATGATCGATTTTATCAGCGGATTTCTCAGTTCGACGCTGATGGCGGCATATCCCGTGATTACAACGATAGCGCGGTAAATCATTTTCAACCCGACGATCAGCCCATCGGTACTGAAGAAGTTATCTCCGGTAAACCCGTTCCACAGAAAGGCAGTAGCTATCGTAATGACGATAAACTGGGCCCAAAGGAGCTTGTTCCTGAACCTGCGCATGGCCCGGGTATAGCGAAAGATGCAGAATCCGATATATCCCACCGGGAAGATAATGGCCGCGGCGATAAATCCGGAATTGATCAGCACAAGGCTTCCGATTACAGCCAAAAGATTGAATATCAGAAACAGGAGAGAATAACGCTGGCCCTGGTTCTGTGGAAAGGTCAGGCTACTTTGCTGCAGGACTAAATTCATCTCCTCCAGGGAGTCGGGACGATTATGTAAATAACGGCGACCCGACCGGTAGCCCAGGATGGCCGCGATCATCCCGGCCGAAAGGTAAATGCCCACAATGACCATTACGGCATATTCAGGCCTTAGTTGGTTTAAATTGACCTGCTTTACACCGTATTGGTACAGCGCATCCAGGATGGTGATAAAATCAAAGCCATAAAGGATCAGCCAACCGACCACCTTTTGAAAAAGCGTGCTGAATACAGCGAGGGCCCCTCCCAGAAGATAGGAGACCAGGTTTTTCCCAATGATAAAAATGACAAATTCAAGAATCAGGGCCTCGGTCAATATGCCGATCATGGGGCCGAGGATCATGGCACTGGGAGAGATGGATTTCATCAGGGCGCAAATCACACCCGTGCGCCATATAAGGCCGGTCTCTTTCCACGCCTGGAAACTGGCAACCAGCAGATAGACCCCGGCAAATGAAAGGATGGCTCCTGTAAGCGGGATCCTGAGATTGTGAAGGAAACTTCCAACAATGATTTCAACGGAGGCCCAAACACTGCCCACCACAGCTGCCTTCAGCCACACCGACCGCAGGGGCTTGTATTCTGATATTTCCAATTCGTTCGTATGAACTGCCGAAATTGTTCCCCTGTTACTTTGTCTCGCTCTTTCGTTCCAGCTCATCTAACCGGTCGTTTGCCGAATGAACCATCATTGTGATACGGACAAATGGACCTGCAAGCAAAAACAGAGCAATAGATGTGATTAATCCCAGCCAGTTAAAACAGATGCTGTTGGCAATAATTCCGGTCAATCCTATTAAAGCGGCGATAATACCACCGGGGATACCCATCGGGCATCTGAGTTTTTTCTTCTGTTCCATTTTCAATACATGTTAAGTTTGTTGATTAACTCCTGTTTGGCAGGGACTTCCCTGAATACGATTACACCGTTGATTAAAAGGGTTGGTACTGTATGGATGCCTAACTTCAAGGTTCGGATCATACCGATCGGCCCATTGGCCAGGGTTGTTTTTAATTCAAACTTGTCGCCGAATTCAGGTAAGACTTCTTTCAGCAATCGTTTGAATGGTTTACAGTTCGGACAGGTGAGCGTGTAAAACATCTCAATTTTGATGGGTGTCGGGTTTTCGTTCATTAAAATATTTTTTGCTGACTCAATGGCCGGCAAAGGTAATATTTATAACCGCGCTGAAACGCCGAAATTAAAAAGACCCTGGCTGCCAAAACCAATCTCCAGGAACCCGCCAATATCCTTCCCCACCCGGATCCCTATCCCATTAAGCTGGAATCCAAAGGCCACTCCTGACGAAACGTCATCGGGCTGATTGGTGTAATTATTACGGAATAACATGTAGGTAGCACCTAAAGCAATCCCTGAATACATAGTGAACCAAGGTCTGCGGATATAGGTGAAATCAATACGCGGCATGAACGACAGGAACATGCTGGAGGTGTATGAGGACGTTCCTTTATCGTACCTTATTTCGAAGCTGCCGGGATTATAGGTCACAAGGGCCCCCAGCTGGATAAGCTTTGATAGGCGGTACTGGTACTGAAAGGCAAATGCCCCGTATCCATTGACCGAAATGCGTAAAGCCGTGTCTAAGGGTATGATAAAGATTGAACTCGTAGTCACCAGCATGGTAAGGGCTATTTGATTAACCGTGGTCATTCCATAGCTTATACGGACATCATTTCGGGGGAAATCGCTGCTCAGGTCTGACTTCTGCGCCATACTTCCGGCGAAAAGAAACAGGACCAGGCAAATCAGGAGGATAATTTTTCTCATACTCGGTGTTTTTGGGGTTAATGAAGTGCAAGATAATAAAAAACAAGGCTTTTCCCATTGGTAGTAAATTATTATCTTGTTACTTTGTCACCCTGTTACCCTGTTACCTTGTTACTGTGTTACCTTGTCACCTTAAAATGCCCCACACCAGAACTTCACGCTCATTCCTCCTCTTCTGCGCCATATGCCTGGCATTTGTCATTTCCTCCTGTAAGACCCTGAAAATTGAGCGGCCTGCCGAAAATTACCAGCCCGTCTCCTATTCCCCGCAATACTCCTACATCAACATCCCGGTTGACCTTGAAGTGAAGGCGCTGAAGAAGCTGATTAACAGAGAAATTTCCGGGACCATCTATGCCGATACCAGTTTCGAGGACCACGACCAGGATAACCTGATGTTAATAGCCAGGAAAGGGGACAGCATCGACCTAAACATCAGCCGGAACCAGCTTTCTTACCGGGTGCCATTGAAAATCTGGCTGCGGAAGAGGTTCAAAGCCGGGATCCTGGGCTTCAACGTGACCGACATCAAGGATGCCACGGCCGAGGTTGCACTGAAGTTTAAGACTTCTGTAACCATCAACCGCGACTGGAGTGTTTCAACCATTACTCAATCCGACGGGTATGAGTGGATCACCGCTCCCCAGGTCATGATCGGGGTCACGCAGATCCCGCTGCCCTTTATCTCCGATCTGCTGATACAGTCAAATCTTCAGACTGTTGCAAAAGAGATCGACAACTCCATCAAACAAACCCTCAGCATCAAAACGATGATGAACGATGCCTGGACCCGGATGCAAAAACCCGTTCTGCTTTCAACCGATTATCCCCTGTGGATGAAAATAACGCCGGTTGAGGTAAGTACAGTCCCAATCCGCGGCACATCGGCCTTTATCCGGCATACCATCGGACTCAAAGCCCTGGTCCAGCTCTCTTTTGGCGACGAACCCTCAAACGCTGTAGTCGAAACAATGCCTCCCCTCAAGATCACCAGCGCACTGCCCGAGAAATTCAACATCAATGTCTCCATGGATTTTCCTTTTCCCTACCTCAATAAGCTTGCTCAAACCCAATTATCGGGTTACACCATGGCATATAAAAATTACAAGCTGACCGTAAGCAATGTGGCCCTGTACGGACAGGGGGAGTATCTGATCGTTGCCGTAATGGTGGACGGAAGTGTGAAGGGGACCATCTACCTGAAGGGTATTCCTGTTTTCGACAGGAATAAACTGACAATAAAGTTTGAGGACCTTGATTTTTCATTCGCCACCCGCAATGTGCTGCAGAAAACGGCCTCCTGGATATTTCACTCAGGGCTATTGCAGAAGATGGCCCTGAATCTTGAATTTCCGCTTGAAGATAAACTGAAGTCCGCACGGGAGGAGATCGCTGCCTACTTCGAAAAAAACCAGTCGTTAAGCTATTTCAGGATCAAAGGTGAGGTCGGAAAACTTGAACCCGACAGGATCCTGATCGCTCCCGGATCTGTCAGGGCCTGCTTTGTATTCGAAGGGAAGGTGTGGGTAAGCATCAACACAGACTGATATGAAATTTCTGTTTTCTTTAATCTCACTCTTTCTCATACCCGGTTCGGCCATCGGGTTGTATGCCGCGTTGGTTGCTGTTTTCAGCAACCATGAACTCTGGGTTCCCCTTACAATTGGTTTCGGATCCGGGTTGATTCTCAGTATTTTAATTATCCGCCATTTCCTGTGGTTCACCACATTTGAACATGAGTTCACCCACGCCCTGGTGGCCCTGCTTTTTTTTCGTAAAATCAGGAGGTTTATCGTTACAGCAAAAAAAGGAGGTTGCGTGGAATACTCAGGAGGATTTGGGGGTAAATTCGGGAACCTGCTGATTACGATGGCCCCCTATTTTCTTCCGACATTCTCTGTCATTGCAGTCCTGTTCATCCCCCTGGTGGGAGCTCAAAAAATTAATTATTACCTGGTATTTACTGGATTCACCCTGGCATTTCACATCATGAACTCGGTCTCAGGGACCTATGCCAATTGGAGTAAGCAACAGGTAACCAACGTCCGGGGTGAAACATCAGTGACCGATATAGGGAGGATAGGCTACATCGCAGCCTTTCTTTCAATCACCGGGTTGACCCTGTTCAGCTATGGAATCGCCCTGAGTATGATACACAGCGGTTACCCGGGAATCTGGCCATTTTTAAAGACCGTTTGTTTAGCATCCTGGGATATATATTATGAGCTTATGACCAGGGTGATTTCGGTGATTTTACACTGAAACTGAATGAATACATCAATGTTTATTCATGGGGTCATCGGCGGTGGCAAGATCTGAGCCGGCACCGGCAAAACTGGAAAGCCTGGCCAGGGAGTTCTTATCCCCCAGCATGGTAAAAGTTACCCGGTTATCCATAATGAGCTGGTTCCGGAAATTTTCCAGGTCAGCTATTTCAATTTGCATCAGTTTCTTTTTCTTGGCCGTTTTGTCGAGATAGGTATCGATTTCAAAAGCTGCCTGCTCCAGAACAGCCTGGCGGGCCGACATCTGGTTGATAAAATTGGCAAATTCCCGCAGGTTCATTTCAACCTGATAGGGCACTACAGATTCATCCTTGTTCGCCAGAAATTCAGTAAGCATCGCCTCCGTCGACTTCATTTTGTCAATGTTACCGTTTAAGAAATTACTGTATTCCTGTAAGGCAACGAATGTAGGCTTTAACTTCTGATCCGTATACAGGGGATGGTACCTGAGTATGGCTGATGCGGTATCGATCTGACTCACCACCCTTAAGGTAAATTGTTCAAAATACCTGAGAATCTGGATCATTCTTTTAAGCTGCAGGGTATCCCTGGTAAATTCATTTCTTAATTGAATGGACTGTTTGCTCATCGCCTGGGTTTGATCAGGTTCAGCCATAGCCGTGGTTCCTTTAACATAATTTTTGTCTACGGGCTTGTTGAACAGGGTTATCATTACAACAACGCCGGCAGCGATCAGGATAAAAGCGGCGATCAGAATTTTGGTCTTTGATTTCATCAGCGGTTAGTTTTTTAGGTAAAGTACTTTACTAAAATACAAAGAAAGGCGAAAAAGTTGGTGGTTCCCGCAAAATTTAAATTTTAAATTGTCTTTCCTTTCCCCTTGTCACCTTGTCACCCTGTTACCTTGTCACCTTGTCACCTTGTCACCTTGTCACCCTGTTACCCTGTTACCTTGTTACTTTTTTACTTTTTCGTACCTTCACCGTATATACATCAGAAGCAACACATAACATGATGCCGGAAAATCTTCAGGAAACCATTGGGAGTATCAGGAAAGGCGATCGTACGGCGTTCAAAAAACTGGTAGAGATGTATCAGCAACCTGCATTCCGGCTCGCATTCAGGATCCTGGGCAACGAAGAAGAGGCGAAAGATACCGTCCAGGAAAGTTTCATCAAGATCTGGCAAAAAATCGGTTCGTATGACTCCTCCAGGGAGTTTGTCCCCTGGATGTACCGGATCACGGCAAACACGGCGGCCGACAGGCTGCGGTCCATGCGCCGGCACGAAATGGTCCCGATCGACCTTGTCGCTGAAAAACTCATGACCCTGCAGCAGCGCGACCAGGGAACCCCGGCCGATAATCATGACCTGGCTGTGCTGATTACAGGACTTGCCGGAACGCTTCCTGAGAAACAGAAGATGGTCTTCCTCCTCCGCGACGTCGAAGGAATGTCGTCGGAAGAGGTGGAAACGATTACGGAACTAACCGCCGACGCTGTAAAAAGCAACCTTTACCATGCCCGGAAGAGCGTCAGGGAGCGGCTTTTAAAGATACTTGAAAAAGAAAGGAGCATAAAATGAATTGCAGCGACCTCCCCGTAATCCTGGACAGGATGATATTTGAAGATGTTCCGGTTGATTCCGGCTTCATGCAGCACTTACATACCTGCACCTCGTGCTCCCAGGCGTACGCGGAGGCCCTGAAGGCCAGGGAGGTGATGAACCTGGTCCGCAGTTCGGAACCGGTGCTCCATAACCCCGGTGAACTCACCGGGAACATCATGGCCGCCATTCCGGATAGTCCGGTGAAGACATTCACTGTCCCGCTGCTTCTTACACGACTGCTTGCCGCCGCTTCGGTTGCCCTGTTCCTTTTATTCGGATACGAGCAGTATGGCATCGTCATAAAAATCAGTACACTGGAAAAACAATGTACTGAGATCAAACCCGATTCCCGTTATTCAAACCTGCTGCATCAGGCATCCATCCTGAACATCAGCGAGGCCGGGATCTCCTTTTCAGAGCTGGAGAGACTCCTGCACAACCGAAAGGGAAGAAATCCACTGTCGGCCTTATCTACGAGTAAAAAACCTAATCAAAGAA
>Ga0247841_10000193_pt1 | contig 164793 bp, 220 predicted proteins | sample LaCruzMarch2015__2_FD_192410 | JGI IMG/M metagenome (GOLD analysis project Ga0247841, IMG submission 192410) | Freshwater microbial communities from meromictic Lake La Cruz, Castile-La Mancha, Spain - LaCruzMarch2015_18m | ecosystem: Environmental > Aquatic > Freshwater > Lake | place: Spain... | reverse complement strand
CGACCTAGCTTGTTCATAATCTTGTGAAATAAACTCATACATTCTCCTATACTATGTAATATTATAACATACTTTTGAATTAAACGCAAGTGATACACGTAGGAAAAGGGCACGAATGCCCTTTGTCTCATCTCAATATAGAGATTAAACTAGACCCATTGCCATTGCACGGTAACCTGCGGCTACTACTGCACGGGTTGGTGTACCCAAACGGTACTTAGTGAAAGTTTCACCACGCTTGTTGGTACGCTTGTTAGCGTAAACAGCAAAACCACCGCGGATGCGAAGGTCGCTTACGGTTGCTGTTGGGTTAGCAATACCGAAACGGCTTGTGATTTGCTTTGCAGTGAGTTCTTCACCGTTCTTTAGTGCCTCAAGTAAGGCTGTTTGCTTAGTTACGTTCATTTTATTTTCCTTAAAAATTTCGTTGTTCTCACAACGTGTATAGATTATACGATACTTTCTATTATCATACAATATATTCTGGACACCTTGTTTCATTTATATGTCCAAAAACTTTAGCTGAAATACATCAGCTTGTTCATCGTGGCCCGAATATCCGCGAGGATTACAAACCACTCTGGTCGTGCCGATCATATAGTCAAACGGGTCGTGCATATGACCGTGAGTCCATAATTTAATTTGCGGATGATCCAAAATAAACTCACTTAACTCACTGCGATATCCACCATTCATATGTGTTTCGTATTGATATCTAGGGTGTGTACTCATTGCAGAAGGACCATGATGTCCTACAAACACAACCTTTTTATCTTTCAAATCAGGTAAAACTGCCTTCAAATAACCAATCGTTTGATGATGGCGTTGTATTGTACTATCTGGGTGCAATCTAGCATACTCATGTTCATCGTTGCGAATAACACGGTAATCATTCATCATGTCATTCAATGACAATATAGTTAATCTATCACTCTTATTACAATCGGTCCACAATGTAGCACCAATGAATGTATAATCATTAATGACTTTGATATCACGTTCCAAAAAGTAAATATTTGGGTACTTGGCACATTCAGTACGTAGGTGCTCTAAACTAGCATTCCATTTGCCGTGATAGAATTCGTGGTTGCCTGCAACATAAACAACGTGAGGAAACCCATTACTTACTCGTTTGAGGAAGTCACGGAAGCGTAATGCTGTTTTTTGTCTGCGACCTAGGTCTTCAAGTTTAACAGTCGAATACATTTCATAATCTATTTCCGGATGACTATGTAAATCTGCCGCCAACATAATATCACCCGATAGGATAAGGACCTCAGCATTTTCTGTATTCTTGAGGTCTACATCTTCAAACTCTAAATGCAGGTCACTGCATAATGCTATTCTCATTTTATTTCCATTTTAACGCAAACGCTTTAGCATGTTTGTATTCTTTAAATCTAAAAATGTGTCTTTCAAAAGTACCACCTACAATGTAGGGATACTTTTTAGTTCGTAACCACTTACTTGTAGGACTATTAGTCGCTGACATTTGTATGTTGTTAGTGGGTATTACGATAGAGTATGGATACTCGGGATCTATATGCGTATTATAATCATTCATTTAACTAACTCCGTAATGTGTTTACAAGTTCCACGATACATATATCCTGGACATGTACAAGTTTTTTCATCAGTGTCGATAGAATAGACATTGCCTTTACTACCAGACACTTTGACTATTGTACTCTTTTCTTTAATCTTTTTAAAAGGATTCGGGTTTACTGTTACAAATTTACGACCACGTTTGTCTATTGTGATCGGAGATTTGAAATAGACAGGAGTAGTAGAACCAACCTTGATATACGCAACCATTTTGGTTCCATCAAGTAAGTATGTGTGATTGGCAAGGTTGCTATCATTCCAAACTGTTGTTTCTACTACTGCTTCCATATTAAGCTACCTCTAATTCTTCTTGTGCTTCTTTAGCAAGTGCCTCTGTCAACAACTTAAAGTCACCGCCGTGATCGGATACGAACCAAGTAGCAACACCATTAACATTACGCAAAATGTAATCGTATTCTTCTTCTTGACCGTCAACCAAAAAGTGTAGATCATAGTCTTTAAAGTATGTAGCCTCGTATTCACCTTCACCACGATCACGTCCATAGAATGTACACATGTCACGATACAGGTTAGCGTATTCATCCTGTGTCATGTTTGCTTCAAACATACTGAAGGGATGTTTAGTACCAATTTGAGGACGCAAGCTAGACAAGCTACCGAGGTCAATCAAGTCACGCAAAACGAAGGGATTAGAATAATACTCCATCAACATTTTACCGTTGTGAGCTAAATAACCATCCCAGTGACAATACACTTGACCAATAGTACCATCAGCGAATTCGAGAGCGATTGTAGAGCGAGTTGCCATTTTGTAAGTCCTTTGTTTAACTGTTTAAGATTCTATTATATACCCAAAATCATTTATTGTCAACCTTTTAGCCACGAATTTCAAAAGAAAATTCAGTGCCGGCCCTAGTGACATAAATCTTACGGCCATAGACCGTGATGTAACCCCACTCACCATCCATATAGATGCCGTGAGGATCTGGTTCAATAGTGACATTACGCACAATCTCACAGAAACCATTGCGCCAAGTAGGCATTTTCTGCTTGAAATACTTGTCGTTGTCACGTTGATTAATAAAGATTTTTGATTTCATAAATGTATTATAGCACAATGTCCATTTATTGTCAAATTCTGTATGAGCAATAACCACGGATTTTGCTTTGTTTATTGGTAAAACTCTCATTGAATTTGACTTCATAGCCCTTGGCCTTAAGAGCCGCCATCAATGTTGACAGGTCACAGTCTTCCTCAAGGAAAGCATTAGCTCCATTCTGATAACTGTAGGGGGTAATCTTATCAGCGATACCAAGCTTGACCAGTCGTGCTTTGGGGAAACGTGCCCAAGCGTGTCCGGGGTCGCCAAAAACTTTGATAGAAATTTTCTTAGTCATCTTTAGTCCTTTAATTAAGTCAATACAAGTATTATATACCCAAATCCATTTATTGTCAAATTTAGGATACTTTAGCATCCATCATTTCTGACAAAATAAACTTGGCAATGTTCATTTGCTTGCGGGAAGCTTCGTTACGACCCATAGCTAACAACTCTTGGGCATCACTAAGAACACCCATCACGACCATTTCAAGGCCAGAACACTTAGCAGTGATGCTTTCCATGTATTGCTCACGGATAGCCTGTTCAGTTATACCATAGCAGTTTTTTTCAAAATTTGTCATTTTCAAGTCCTTTAATCAATCTATACATGTATTATAGACCCAAATCCATTTATTGTCAAATTTTGGTAACCGTAAAAAAGCCCCGTTTCCGGGGCAAAAAGTAGTACTTTTTATTCTCGTTTTTCGATAATTTTATCGATTAATCCATAGTCCAAAGCTTGTTTGGCTGACATAAAGTTATCACGTTCCATATCTTGTGTAAGCTGTTCAAATGTCTTACCTGCACTGTTATGCTTAACATAGATTTCAGTAAGATTCTTTTTCATCGCTAAAATTTCTTCTACCTGAATCAACATATCAGTTGCTTGACCACGTGCGCCACCACTTGGTTGATGAATCATATGTCGTGCGCTTGGCAACATAAAGCGTTTATCTTTAGCTCCTGCTTGTGCAAGCAGTGAACCCATACTACAGGCTTGACCCATAACAATTGTTTGTACATCAGGCTTGATGAATTGCATACAATCATAGATAGCCATACCAGCAGTTACACTACCGCCTGGGCTATTGATATACATTGAGATATCTTTTTCACCCTCAGACTCTAAGAACAATAATTGTGCAACGATAAGATTTGCCATTTGGTCATGCACTTCGCCTTCAAGCAAAATAACACGGTCACGCAATAGACGGCTGTAGATATCATAACTACGCTCACCTTTAGCTGTTTGTTCAATAACGATTGGGACTAGACTCATAAACTTCCTTTATAAAAATATTTCTACTATTATAACAAGTGTTTATGTTGTTGTCAAATGTTTTTGGTAATTATTTACGTTTCTTGCGACCAACACCACCGGTATCAGTATCAACGGGTTCTTTACGTTTGGGTTCTTTTCTGCGAGATGGTTCAACAATGTCAGCAGCCGCAACCTCAACATCGTCACCATATTCATCCGGTTGAACCACATCACCTGTAGCACCATCTGGTCCTGGATCTTCGTAGTCTTGTGCATTTCTACCCAATTTGAAACTAAAGCCTGCACTACTTGGTTCTTTAGCACTTGATTTGTTTTCTAATGTTACAACACCTTCTAACTTAGATGGCCATTGTGTTGCAAAGGTTAACTCACCGTTACTATGATAATCAGTGTATTGTTGGATAAAGTTCATTTCCAAAACTTGTAAGATAGTATCAGCGAATTCAGGGATTGCATTATCTTCATTTACAGCACGTGCTATTGTTTTTTTGATTAGATATACTAACTTACCGCCATCAGTAGCAGTCTCACTTTTTACTGTATTAAGCAGTGGTTGGTATGATGCTGGTAATCCAGATCCATTGTTTATACTGTCAATACTCTGTTGTAATATCTTTGGAGCCTTAGCTGAGAACGGTAAGAACTTATGCCATATTTTAGGAATACTATTTGGATTTACTTGATATAAAAAATCCATAATTTTAAATGCTTGCACAATCGTACTTGGCCCGGTTGCATCTTTACCTGCTTGGCATAATTCAATAAGCTTTACTGCGTTTCTTAGTTTAGGATTACGTTTAATATCTTCACTAACTTTCAACCCAGATACAGCAGGGGCCGCGCCACCACCGGTACCTTTACTTGAAATATTCAAGCTATGACTTGTTCCTGGATTAGTAATAGTAGCATAACTATCAGCAATATTGTTGTTAGCCGCACTTGGGAAGTTTAATACTAACGCACCCATATCACCACCTAGCCATTCTTGGAACTGACGTTTTCTTGGGAAGCGACTACGGTCATATAATAATGCTAATACGCCTAAGTATTCACCAGCATAGTCAACGATAGCTTTACGTTCTTTTTCTTTTTCTTTTGTTGTATATTCCTCTGGCATTTGAACATACTCACCGGATACAATGTATGTAGCAAGCTGTTGAACTACTTGTCCGTAATCTGTACTAGCTAGTACTTGGTTGTTTTCAATAGTTGAGTATAAGTCCGATGCTGGGATGTTTTTATCCGTGATTTTAATTAATGACGGCTTTAGTAAAACTGACTCTTTAGTGCTACCACCAAATTCTTCATTCTTAGCTAGTTGGGCCATTGGGATTTCTCTACCATCTTTAGTTATGATAGTAATCTTCTCCCCCTTAAATTTACCGTCATCTTTAAGTTGGGTCAATCGATTTATTTCACTAGCTTTGATGAAGATATCCTCACCGGTATAATTGTCAACGAATGGTTTGTTAGTTTTTATTTTATTGATTAACAAATTCCATCTTCCTGGTTCTTTGTTAATTTGTGTAGGAGTTAAGCCGTTAGCAAATAATGTAGAAGGAGCATTGGGGTCCTTCTTTGCGGCTTCTGCCATAGCCAAGTTTTCAAGTAATGTTAATAAATCACGCATAATGTGTATTTATGCAATATTAACACTTAAATAAATTTTGGTGCTTAAACCATCGTTTGCGACCGTGTGCGCTTTTTAATGAAATGCCGTGTGCTTTTAGTTTATCTCTGAACACAAAGAAACTAGGACCGTGACTCATAATAGGCTCTTTTCCAATTTTACGGCGTTCAATACCCTGTACATCCCATTGATACTGATGACACATTTCATGTGCTAGTGTAGTAATTAACCATTGTTTGCAGTACCACTTGTCCATCAATCTAATTTTACACGAACTTTTATAGAGTGTAGGCTCATCATAAGAACCATAACACATTCCCCAATATTTTCTACAACGGGGCATAACTTCAATCTCAGGCATTAACAATTTGTTATTGAAAATTAACCTATTTAACATCTTATATAGTACTATTACCTCATCACGGTCAGTCCTATAACAAAGACGTTTTTGGTATGTGATTGGTGGCAATTCTTCGCACATGAGGTCGATGATAGAAGTTTTTCTGTACATAATGTATTTATGATACTATATTACCCATAATAATACTCATATTACGGAAAAAATATACGGGTTAGTGTTCCGAGTAAATATATGTTTAGGAGATAGAAATGATAGACTTTATCAAGCGTTTATTTGGCTTTTCAGCTAAACCAGTCGAGGCAGAACCGGCCAACGTAACTGCACCGTACAAAGTACCAGAACCGGCAGCTACTACACCAATTCCGTTGGTTGTAGAAGCAGTTGCACCTGTAAAAGCTAAAGCCCCGGCTAAACCAAAAGCTCCGGCAGCACCAAAAGCTAAGGCACCTGCTAAGCCAAAAGCCCCAAGAGCACCAAAAGCTAAGCCTACAACGCAATCTTAATGAATATAGGATTTGATGTTATTAGCGACCTTAATCTGGACGCTGAAGATAGCTTTGATTGGGAAAATAAGGCAACAAGCCTATATCTAATCATAGCAGGAAATATAAGCAATGATTTGCGAGTAATACATCAAACCCTGCTTCATTTATCAAAATTTTATCGTGGTATTTTTTACACGCCGGGTTCTTTAGAACACGATAATATGCATCTTGTAAAGAACAGGTACCTTGAAATATCTGAAATATGCAAATCACTACCTAACGTAGCACTACTTTATAGGCACGTTGTTGTATTAGATGGCATTGCTATACTAGGTGCAAATGGTTGGTATGGTAGTAAAGTGGATACTACTACTGCATTAGAAAAACTTCATTTACACGCACAACACGTAGAAGATGTTTCATACATAGGTTCAAGTTTAGAAAAACTTCAACTACATTTAGATGTTAAAAAAATAATAATAGTCACAAATTGTGCACCAGGTCCAGAATTATTTTTTGGGGAAGAACCAGAAGAAATTGCTGACCAGATCCCACTAATACAAACTTTAGGCCACGACTCTGAACATAAAGTATCTACTTGGATTTATGGTAGCTATGATAAAAATGTTGATACAACAATAGATAATATTAATTATATCAACAATTCATATTTTAAAAAAATACCTTATTGGTCTAAACGAATTGAAATAGAAGTTTAAACTTCTGCTTCAACTTTAATCTGTAGTGGAAATCCTTGACTACGTGCATCAAGGGTCACTTCAATGCCTTTTTGTTCAGCAATTTCATAAGGCAATACAGCAACTACCGCACTACCCTGATCGTGAATACTCACTGTTAGTGATGATGCAGTATCCTGGTTGTAATTGAAATATTCAATCAAACTGTTAACTACAAAATTCATACTGGTTACTTCATCGTTGAGATAAATGATTTTATACAACGGTGGTTCAGCCAAATTGATGTTGGGTTTGATTTTAGGTTTAGTTTCTGTTTTAGCCATTTTTTATACTTTATAAAATAGTGTGCGACATTGCCGCACACTGTTAACGAACATCTATTATATTATTTAGTGTAAGTAATAGCAATAGACTTGGGCTTTTGTTCTTCAGGAACTTCACGTTTTAAGTGAATACTTAAGATACCCAATTCTAAATGTGCGTTCTCAATTTCTACGTGATCCGCAAGACGGAACTCACGACGGAAATTACGTTCACTAATACCTTTGTGTAGATATGTGGGTTCTGTATCAGTTTCAATACTATTCAACGCATGATTACCTTCAATAATTAAAAAGTTTTTTTCTTTAGTTACTGATAGATTATCAGGACCGAATCCTGCAACAGCGAGACTAATCATATATTCATCTTCATTAATCTGAACGATGTTATATGGGGGATAGTTTGTTTGTTGCGATTGATTGCGAGTTAGTTCGTCAAACATACGGTCAAAACCGACTGAGAACTTATGAATAGATGGAATATCTATGGAACGAAGGGTTAATTGATTTGTCATTTTTTTCTCCTATAAGCAAGATGACATATTTCAGACCCGACCATCGGCATCTGAATACATATTTATTATAATAAAAATATGCAAAAAATTCTACTATTTTGGAACTTAAAATTCTTTCTTCGGGAGACTCTGGTCTCTCAAATACTTTTGCCATCTACGTTTAGCCTGACTCTTTGCTAGTTTGCGTTTGATAGTGGGTTTTACATATTCTTGACGGTCACGTACCTCTTGTAAGGTACCATAGTCTGCGATAACTTTTTTAAATTTTCGCAATGCTTTGTCTACGTTTCCATCCTGAACTAAAACCTTTCTACCTCTCATACTATAACTTTTGGCTCCAAAATTTGTTTTCTATCTATATTTATGTTTAATACCTGATTATCCCGATACTTTTTAGTGTAGAACATATGCGGCATCAATACACGTTCAATCTCAGTATGCAATCCACGTGCTCCTGTCTTAAGTGACATTGTATTTTCTGCTAATTGGTCTAGTGCATCTTCTGTAAAATTTAAATCAATGTCATCTAAACTAAGCAAATATTTGTATTGGTCAATATAGTTGTTTTTAATACCGGTCAATACTTTAATTAGTTCCTCTTTTGTCAAATCTTCAACATTTACTGTAGTAGTAAAACGTCCAATAAATTCAGGAATCATACCAAACTTAACCAAATCATCAGGACTAACATTACTCAAATCCCCGTCTTTGCGATGGTCTTTAATCTGAGCACCAAACCCAATACTAGTACCATTCTCTCTACTGTTAATAATATCTTTTAATCCAACAAAGGCCCCGCCCGCAATGAATAAGATATTTTTTGTATTGATTTCTATCATATCACCGCCTGGATGCTTACGACCACCACCAGATGGAATGCGACATACTGTTCCTTCAACCATTTTCAATAATGCTTGTTGAACACCCTCGCCTGACACATCACGTGTAATATTGGCACTTTCACCCTTACGTGCAATCTTATCAATTTCGTCAATGAATACGATACCACGCTCGGCCAATTTAACATCACCGCCGGCGGCATTCAATAGCATACTAATCATTGATTCAACATCATCACCCACATAACCTGCTTCTGTGATACTTGTAGCATCTGCAACAATAAAGGGAACTTCTAAGTATTTTGCTACTGTTTTAGCTAATAATGTTTTACCTGAACCAGTTGGGCCTACTAGTAATACGTTACCCTTAGATATTTCTAAATCTTTTGGTGGACGATTAATACGTTTATAATGATTAGCAATAGCAACACTCAATACTTTTTTGGCATTATGTTGTCCAATAACATGCTGGTCTAGAAAGTCTTTAATGGATTCAGGATCATATGATACCATATTTTCCGATACAAAATCACTTTTACTTTCCTCATCAACCATTAATGTGTTGCATAATTCTACACAAGTACTACAAATAGCTACCTCTTCACTTATAATTAATTTTTTTACGTTATCTTTATGATTACCGCAAAAAGAGCAATGGCTTAGTTTATTTTCTGTTGACATATTAATACTTATCTATGTTTTTTCTTTGAATGATTTTTATGGACATTTGTCATCAGTGACTATGGTCAACTCAATATTTTGAATTTGCTTTATTGCATCTTGCATATTGGTTAAACTTAGTTCTATTTTATTTTTCTCTGTTTGATTACCATACAATGCTAGTGTAGGCCCTACATTATAAAACGCGGACTTCTTTCCTGCAATCGAATCGGGTACATAGCATTGACGAAATACTGTTTTGTTTTCAAAGTTATTGATGGTCAATAGTATATTAGGTTTTCTCTGTTGTAATGTAGTTCTAATATTAGATACGGTAATCATATCATTAAACTTATAATGATTCTTTGTACCTATGACCCAATCTTTAGGATCCTTTGCCATAACAACAACATTACCCGGACTATGTTGAAGTAATCCATTACTACCATCTTGTAATATCTTTAATGCCTCATTAAATGATTCAATAAAGTTATAATTCCATTTTACTTCTAATGGAATTTCGATGATACCATTACGATATGCATCAACTTTAAATTGGTGCACACCCTGTGTTATAGTGTATGCCTTTGCAGGATAATCATTTAACACTTGCATTAATAACTTATCACCATTACTTTTACCATATAGATAAGTTTGATATTGATTACCGTGTTTATCAGCTTCAAAGTTTTTAACTTCTTTACCTAAACCTAGTATTCTATCAGATAATTTGCTACTAGATACTTGAACATCAACAATAACCTGAACCTGATTCCCCGATTTAAATGTATTAATGATTTTGTAGTCAGTTACATAACCGGCACTATAAACTAAAATTTCATCTTTAACTAGTTTATAGTTGATAGATTCACGTTCTGTGGTTACGACTGAACCAGCAACAACCTCAATCGCTGTTCTAAAAGCATTTAGTTTAGCTTCTTCAAACGTAGCACCCTGACCACTAATCTGTAGTGCATTTGCAAAGGGAGCTACCAGACACAACAAGCCTGATAATAGTTTTTTCATTATTGACCAAAGCGTTTACGCATATACATTGCGGCACGTTCAGTATCATGGTCCCAGCGAATAACTGCTTTAACAGTTTGTCTATCTACTATTTCGGCATCTTTGAGTAATGCACCACGTAGTTTACCTTCAGCATTATTGCGAATGCTTTCACTTAGTGTACGAACAACCTCGTTGTTGTTTTCACGTATAGCAAAGTTTGTATCCTTGCTTGCATCTTGGTCGCTCATTTCAACTGCTTCGTCTGATTTGATACGATTCTTAATTCGGTCTTGTGCTTTCTCTACGTTCTTTGTAACAGTATTAGCAAAGTTATTAGAGCCGACACCCTCGTTCATAAAACGAATCAATCGTGCCTTAGCATCCATCTCAGCGGCAATGAATGCACGTTCACGTAATGCTTCACTATTGCCAAAACTATTTGCGTAACCAGTTACTTCAATGGCTCGAATCTCACCCTTGACACACAATGCATCACTTACACCGAATAATCCTGTACCCCATGCACAAGACCATTCAATCTTAATTCCCTGTCGTTTAAAACTAGAGGTTAGTTTTTGTGTATTGATTGCAGTGATAGGTGCAGACTCTACACTTGCATTTTTTGTTGTTGAGCAACCTGTTAGCACTAATACTAGTGAGATTGCTAAAAGCTTGAGTTTCATATATACTCCGGTTTTGTTAAAGATGTGTTTATTATACACTACTTTTAACTAAACGTCAACTGTTTTGGTTATTCTTTTGAATTTTAATGTAATCTTCAATTTGGGCACGTTCATTTTCTGATAGTAATTCAGGATCGTATTCGCCCTTACCCAACATCTCAATCAAATACTCAATGTATTTTGAGTTATACAAGTATGTATTGCTAGAAGTTTTGGCAATTTCAATCCAATTTTTACCATCATATTTGTAAACCTTGTTTGGTAATACATCTACACGTGTAAATACATCTCCTTTATCTGCGGACTCAGGAAACTTAGGACCAAAACCACTGTTAACCAATTTACCCGAATCAACTGATAACTTTAAGAATTCGGGATGCATACTGAATAATGCATCCCGTTGCATATGCTTACCATCAAACGCTACATACCCGCCTGGTAATTCTTTAAAAGGTAAATCTTGTTTAACTATCATACTATGGTCTTCATCTGCTGTAGGTTCATCTACTGTTGCTTCAGCTTTGGGAGCGACCATTGGTTTAACATCAAAATTAACAAATGGTTTAGTTAAATATGGATGTTGTTCTAATATAGATTTGGGTTCTTCAAAAGGACCATCATTAATATCACAATTTTTATTTGCACAGAACAATCCTATACCGGGTGCATTTTCTAATGTTGCACCACACTTGTGACAATTTATTGTAGGGTCATTACCTTTTGGTTCTAAGTTTTTAAAGGCTTCATCTTCTTCTGCTGTAACCTCAATATCATTAACACTTTGTTTTATTTGTTCAATCTGCTCATCTGTCAATGGTCCGTCATCTGGTTCATAATCTGGTTCTGTGACAGCGGGAGTCGATGGTGTTTCATTCCCTAGAGGGCTGTCACCCTCCTCATCTTTTTTATCCCATTCTTTACTTGCATTGGCAGCTAACACTAATGCAATAGCTAATGGATCAAAAACAATAACAAGTAAAATAATAACCCAACGTACTGATGCTTCCAGCATATTGGTATCAGCATTGTCACCATATATTAATGCGGCAATATATTTTATCGGACCGACTTCTGCCTCAACCTTGCGTACCTCGGCAGCAATAGGGGCTCGTTCTTCATTAAGTTTTGTAATTTTTTTCTGTTCGGCTTCAATCTCAGCAAGTAGACGCCCACGTTCTTTTTGTTGCGCCCTACGGACAGCCACGGCCTTATCTGCACCCGTTTCTGTTGTACTTCGACCCATAATTTGGTCCACTGCCTCATCCATTTGTTTGAGAGCTTTGCGATTAACATCTATGTTTTCCTTTGAAGTTTTAATCTTCTCATCGTATAATGCAATCTTATCTTGCACCTCACCTGAGGTAATACCTTGTTCCATGTGTGCTTTACTTAAGAAGCCAAAGATACCCATGCTTGTTAATAGTGCAAGTGCAATAACAGCGGGTACAAGATAGAGTTTAAGTAAAAATCCACAACGACTCCAATATTTACGTAACCATACTGTGGTGGTAATCTTACCTATTTCTAGTATACCTCCCATAATGATAACAGGAATAACCGCACCTGCAAAGATGGCGGTCAATCCAATGATACTATACCAGGCAGCTACCGAACTAAGCGATAGTGCCACTAATAGTGTAAGATTTGAGAATGATAGAAATTTTAAACGCATCTAATATTTAGTCTTTAAATAGGTAGCCATAAGTGTTGATAAATTCTTCGACGCCCATTACGTATCTGACGGGTATACCTGGACCTGTCTTAGTCATATAAGTAATCCAGTATATACCCTCATCACGTAATTTAATTTGTGTGACAGTGATTGTAGCACCATCCTCAAATACAAATGACTTACCTATTAACTTTTGTAAGTCAGGTGGCATCATTTCGTATTGTGATACACATCAAACTGTGACCACTGACCTCTCCAGTTGTCGTGTTCACTATCCATACCCTCGTCATCAAGTTCAACACCATCATATACTAATCGTGTGACTACGCTTGTGCCTTGAATATCCCAGTTGAATACTTTAAGTTTCTTAGGTTCAAATACACCTTCGATACTTGTTTGAATACACGAACCCTTGCCACCTTGTGTCCACATCAACCAGTAACCCTTGCCTAGATGTTCTGGATATAGTTCTTCTAATTCTTCAGCACAATCATAACGACTATCTTCTTCTCCGTGTGCTTCACTAAAGAATGATTCTAAGTCACCGTCATAGATAGTCTCACCTTCACTATTCTCAATAGTCATGTGAGTATCATCTTGGTCAAAGCCCCAGAACGAATGTTTGCCTTGATACTCATAGTAAGGACTATCAAATCGTGCCGCTTTAGGAGTCTCATTCTCATCATAGTCATAGTTCTCATTAAGTGCATCACTCAAATCATCTTCGTGTTCTTCACTACTCCAATGTTCGTATTGTGCCTTCTTAATCTTATGTACGCCAATCTCACGTGTGCGACCCCACACACGAATTGTGTATGTATCTTCAGGATAACTTTCCTTCAATGAGTCATCATCCTCTACGTTGAAGGCTTCGTCAAGGTCCTCAAACTCACGCTCAAGTTCTTCTAAGTCTCTTTCCAAATCAGCTTCGTCACCTGTTTCTTTTTCCTTAGCCCAACGTGCAGAACGTTCTGCACTTTCTTTTTCTGCTATCACACCAGCTTCTGTTAGTTCAGTGTCACTTTCACAGTAAGGGCAAACTTTTCTAGGATCATCAATTTCAATACCGTCTTTATCTTCCCAAGACCATTCAGCATCATAACTCTGTCCAGTCCACTTGCACTTAGTGCATTTGTGAGTATGCGGTGCTGGCTCAGGCTCAACAACCCAACTAGACTCATCACCTAGTTCATATGTAACATCGTAACCACCTTTGCGGTCAGTCCAGCAATCATCGTATTGAAACTCCCATTCAATTTCTACATCATTCTCATGGGCATCGTTAATAACATCTTCATAATCAACTTCACCGGACTCAATGTCAGCAAGTTTTTGTACAATCTCATCCTCATCTAATTCAGGATAAATTTCACTTAATAATGCTTCATCAATTTCAATAGCATATTGTCTATCATGTTGATGCCATTCGTGTTTAACTATTGTTACCATTTTGCGCCTCCTTAGCGTTTTTATAAATTTTTGCCGCTATATCATATAGAGGCTTAATAATAAAGATGCCCCAGATTACTCCGGTGACAAACATTGCAAATTCATTTAGTGTCATTGTATCACTTATCGTCACGGAAACGAACGAATCTGGGGAAACGCAAACTATATGTTCCGTCTTGGTTCTGTGTAATCACATCACATAAGACTTCAGCAGTACGACCTATGACCAGATTACGGTTAGTCCAATAGTCATCTCTATCAGTATCACTAAAACCACTACCCACATTGACTGTAATTTCTTTCCCGTCGTCAATTCCATGACAAACCAGTGCTCCAAGTCTTCCCAAATTTCTACCAGTTCCTTCTTCAACACCTACGACTTCCAAGTCTACGGTTAATGTTGGTTTCCATTTCATCCAATCAGTACTACGTTTGCAGATATATGGAGCTTCTAATTCTTTAATCATAATGCCTTCAAACCCTGCATTGACATTATCCTTAGCATAACGTTCAAGTTGATCCTTACCTGCGGCTGTATCTAAGTCAACCATGATGTGTGGTAGTAGTTCAACGTTAGGCATTATATCAATCACGTGCCGAATATGTTCAAGTATAGCAATACGTTTGCGTAGTTGAGCATTCCAATGTCCTTCACGGAAATCACTTAATGGAATAATATCAAAGATATTGAATACACTATCATCCGCTTGTACATCAGTTTTGCGGCGAGCCTGTCGCATTAGTTCTTGGAATGTATTACCAATCACTTCTCCATCTAATACAAACCCGTTAACCAATGCGTTCTGATGACCTCTGGCAATCTTAATCCAGTTCTCACGAACCTGTTCTTCAATGTGACCAAAGTTGTCAAACACCTTACCGTTACGGCTATAACAAACAGTAGATACATCACCAAAATCACTTGGGATAACAAACATCAATACACGAACACCATCAAGCTTAGGCTCTAAACGTTTAGTGCCTTTCATCTCAGGACGACCTTCGCTATTAGTAGCAAGTTGACAACCGAATACAGGAATCTCATACTCTGTTTTCTTACAGATTTTATTGATTGTCTTTTCGCTAACACCTGCACGTAAATCTCTACGAATAACAGGAGCACAGAATGTATTCCATTCACTGCTATCAAATCGTTCACTCATTTCATTGATAGCATCAAGTGCGGCATTGCCTGTCAATTGGCGATGCCCTAACTGATTAAGTAATGAAATAAACTCATCCCAGGGATTTTCTGCATCAACAATACCAACTGTATCTGGTACTTTACGCACACCGAATGTAACATAAGGATTGTATGTAAGTTTAGCCAAAAACAAGAAATTGTTAGCATTTGAGCTACCAAGGACACTTGCCTCTAATGCTTGTTTGATAACATCTTCCTTATGCAGGCGACTATCTGATTCATTTAATTTATTAATCCAACTTGCACTCATTTTTCAACTCCTTAAGGCATGCATCCATTGGGATGTTCTAATTCCTTAAGGGAATCATTAATGGAAGAATCGGCATTGCTTGTGTACCTAGCTATCTGCCTATTCATATCCATACCAGTAAACTTGGTATGTGGTTGCCGGGCCCAATGATAAACATCGGCCAGTAAGTCTTGTGCCTGCAAGAGTTTCTCTCTTACTTCTAAATTTGTCATATATTATCCTGAGAATGGCCACGCTGTTGTTGCTACAAAAGGTGGTCTGGGTTTAAGTTCTAATGTTTCAATACTCTCATTATACACGTCCTCATCAATTTTGTCAACTACAAACGGACCCAAAATAGTAATAGTATCTTCTTCTACTTCCCAATTATGGTCACCGTCATATAGCCAACCTGCACCACCGTCTTCCCAAAGTTGTTCAATTTCTTCTTTTTCTTCTTCGGTAAAACTATCGTCAAACTCAAAGTCTACCGCACAAAGGTCCTCAAGTTCACAACCCCAACCAATCGTAGGATCAACACAATGATACCGATCATCACTATATGGCAACTCGGACTCATCTTCTACAAACCCTTGACCCCAACGATACAGTTCGGTTACACTCCAACTGCGGATATTACCCTGTTCATCCTTACTATAAACATCATAATATGCCTCAACTGATTTTTTATCTGCAGGTTTAATTCTATATAGTATTTTCATTATATTCTCCTTGTAAAAGCATATCAATAGTTTCTGTCAACCAATCTACATTCAATCCATGTGATGTGTAACCTTCAATCAAACATTTTTCATAACTTAAACCGGGCGGCTCTTGTTTACCTTTTTTGTTCATAATATAAGCCATAGCAACAGTGTTATCATCCAATACTACATTAATTTTATTGTAGTAATATGGGTATCCTTCTAATCTATCTAATGCTTGTTCGCATTCAGGTGTGATTTCCCATAACACACCTTCCATACAACTACCGGGAACTAAGTCAATATCTGCATGGATGCGGAACCTTAACTCAAAGTTCTCTAACACACATTTGCCGAGACTGACCGCGTTTGGACAACGATTGGTCATCTCGGTAATGTTTGTATTCATACCATACGCAAAATAATATTTGTTCATTACCAACTACTGTTATAAAAAACTTTCAATCCTAAGAACACTTCTGCCTTAGCGTTGTTCACAAACTCAAGGTCTTGTTCATAGTAATGACCGTCAGCGGGATTGCCAAAGAAGAAACCTTGTGTATCTGGAAGTTGATTATGACGAATAGCACGTTCAAGTTCATCCAAATCATCCCAAGTTAGTTCTAACTCAATGCCATTGAATGTAGCATCACTATTGCCTGTACCCGGCATACCCTTGCTTCGCCAAAGTTGTTCCATCCAACCATGCAAATTCGGGTGTTTTCTTCGGTATCCTATTTCAAATGGCTTGGTAACTGTCTTACTCACAAACTCACTGGTTGTTGCATCAAACTCAGCGGTATCGTAGAACTCACTATATTGCCCTGCCCTTGATGCCACATACATATATTGATCTAATCCCATTTATTTCACCTGTTCCTGTGTTACTTCTTTAACCTTGTCTACACCTTTGTCAGCCATCTTAGCGATACCGCTAAAACCTACTGTGGAAACAACAATACCAAGAATAAAACCTACTAGTAAATTAGTCATTACTCATCTCCTCAATACCAAAATGTATTAACAAATCTCTACCTAACAACGGACCATGCTCCCATACACTACAAGCATAACGATTGCATTCTTTAATAAGCAACTCCGCAAACTTCTTTGCAAAATCTTTACTATATGGAATAGTCACGGGATACCCGTCAGGACTTTGATGTGAAGCCTGTTCGGCAAATTCTTTAATCAGAACGTTCATACAATAACCTTTACACGATTAAGTTGGGTAGTGTTATCTCTATGACCTTTAACAGTACCATAAATGTCATACATCTTGCCTACATCCAATTCTTTTTTGTAAGCAAAGAAAACAACTTGGTCATCACTATTGATACCAGTAATAAAATTCACATTGTAAGTATGTGAGAATACCGATCTTAATACTTCAATACTTGTTGAAACTTTGTTGCCAACAGCACCAATCAAACCACCAGTAGAAAAGTTAACACGCTGGTCAACTGATTGACGTTTTACTCCACGCTCATAGCAACTTGGCAAACTTGCAATCACTGCCAAATCATATGTACCAGTAATAACTTCCCGATTGGCAATCAACATAGCATTGTTATCAAACTCACTTAGTAATTTACCTTGTAGGATTTTGAAAGTAAATGCTTGATAGAAAGCACGAACCTTTTTACCTTCTTCCCTAGACTCGTCGGTAATCGATGTAGCATCAACCAATAAACTTTCAATAATCTGACGATTGGACAGTTTGTTTTGACTTTTGTCGGACTCGGTCAATACACTCAGTTTAACATACGCACCATTCGTGCGTTGTGCCTGACAAGCCGCGGCCCACACATCATCGGCATTAAGATTCAACACAACCTTTTTAGTGTTAGTCCTTGCACGATATGTAGTGGTATCATCCTCGTGACCCATACGTTGGACCTGACGATTTGACATTTTTGATACATCAACAAAACCTGACATATTAATCTCCTTAAACTTCTGTACCGTACTCGTAAAACTTAACTGATGGATCCAACTGTTTCAACTCAAAAGCTGCCTTAGTCAATGCCTTGTACCGAGCATGAACCTGACTACGGGGCAGCTCACCATCGCAAGTCAAATTCTCTGGACTCAAATCACTGTCGATTGAATCGGCAATTTTCTGACGGTCACTTGCAATTTGCAGGCTAAGTTCTTTGTTACCAAAGATTTTAGCAAAAGAGTTTTTACGATCCAAATACTGTGTAAGTGCTGACATTTTGTTTCCTTTATTTAACTGTCTAAGATTCTATTATATACCCAAATCCATTTATTGTCAAATTTTTACATTGACCAATAAGTCTCTGTTGCAGGATTACAACAGTGTGGGGTATCGGCATCAATTTCAATTTCCTTGCCGGACATTAGATTTTTGACTGTTTTCTTGGGGAAAACAAAGTTGGGGTTCAGAACCTTGAAAGCTTCCAAAGTCTTAGCCGGTTGTGCTAAGGGATTTTGTGCAATAAACTGTAGTGTTTCCATTACACCTAGACCCAAGAATTGTGCTTCTTTTTGGATCTGTTTCAATGCTGTTTCTACTTTCATTTTATGTCCTTTAGTTGACTGTCTAAGATTCTATTATATACCCAAATCCATTTATTGTCAAATTTTACACATATGGAAAAGCCCCAGAATTTGGGGCGAATGATGTTAGGCTTCTAATCTAGATTTCATCACACCTAGCATTGCAACTTGACGGTCAATATCTAGTTTTAATACAATAGCTTTTTTTTCTAATTCTGCAAATTCTAGTTGCATAGTAATTACAGATTTTTCTATCGCCTTTGCCATTACAGTTAAATCTGCTTGGCTCATAGTTAGTGTTAGCGAATCACTTGTTGTTTCTGACATGTTGGTTCCTTTAAAGTTTATATACTAGTAATTATCTTAGGAATAGGTGACCTATAAATTATTCTATTAGTAAGTTTTTTGGAACTTCATTGTACCAATTTTTTACTTCTTCATTGGCAATTTGTTTAAGTTCATCATTGGTATATTTTGTACCTAAATTATTTTGATCCACCCATTTATTATAAACATCAACACATTCATCAAAGTTTTTAATTACTTTTTTCTTTTCTGCCATAGTTTGCAATTTAATAGGTATGCCACTTACTAATGCACCTTGTTTAACTAATTGTTCTATACCTTTATATGCAGAAACATATTTTTGACTATGTTCCATTAGGTAGTTTTGATCCACTAAACTTAAATTACTTTTGAGCTTATCTAACACTAATGCGGTACTATCACTAGAAGTAACATCATATTCTAGTAATTTGGGATCCATTGAACCAACATCACTAATTAATTTATGGCACTTATTCCAATCACGCCATTCAATGTTGAATATATCATTCCATGACTTCTTTTCTTTATTTGGGAAGATATCTAAATTTAATATGTATTTTTCAATATCCTTTAAGTCTTTCTCATAGTCAAAATAACTTGCCACTCTAAAATGAGTATCAGACCACTTAAAGTATTCTTTGTAACTGTATAAATAATTGGTTAATGTTGTCTCATTAATGGTTATACCATTTTTATATATGTTATAAAAAGTATCTATTTTTTCCGCATGAGTATACACATTCAATTTCTTACTTGCAGTAACTATTCCCCAACTGATAGCATGTTCAAATAAATTATTCCTACGTGCTGATATTATATAAAAATTATCATTAAGGTAATTATAAAATTGAGTTCTATCCTCAGTACTATCATTTCTGACATTTAAATGGTATAATGCAAGCCTAGCTGTTTTATAGTGGTCAACTTTTGATAAGTTGTTTACTACTTCTTCCAGTGATTGATAGTAACCCCATTCTTTACCGTTTCTAGGTTTACCTAATATCTCTCTATTATAAACATCACTGTAATATGATTCTATACCATTAGTAAGTTCATGCAAATTAATAACTGGTTTGTCATATTCATGTGCATTCATGTAAACAGTTATGAGGCGTTGTAGTAGGGTGCTACCTACACGATCGGGGGTTAGTATTAATACATTCATGTAGATATTTATAGCCGTAAAGGAAGGCTCTAAAAAGAGCCCTTCGTTAAGAATTACTTCTTAGATTGTGTTTGACCTTGATTTACAAAGCCATACATCTTCTCAGCAACTTCAAGGATTTTGTCGAGGCCGGGAAACTCGGGCATGTTAACTGTGCTAACAAGTTGTCCTGTCTTCTCATCACGTTTAGCACTTAGTTCCCAACCTTGGAACTTCATTTGATATTCGTGTTGAACAGCATCTTTAGCCATAGCCAAAATATCTGTGCGTAGTTCATAGCCGTTTTTGTTAAATTTAACTTCAGGTAGTTTTGGTGTGTAGTCTGTCATTTTATTTCCTTAAAAAGTGTATGTACATTAATTGTAGTTTGTTTTGACTGGAATGTCAACCGGTTTTGGTAATGTACCATGATTGACCCACTCCCAATCTTCATCAGTCATAGGTTGCCATTGATTCATATCCAACCTCTAAATTCATCGTCAATGATTGGATGTACTTCCCAACCATCCTTAGCCCAGTTGAATAGCATAATTAGGTCGTTAAGTAATCTCATTTTAGTTTACTCGCTTTGTAGTCTTTGATAGACTGAATTGCCTCTAAGAGACTATTGAATAGTTGTTTAAGTGTGTTCATAGAAATCTCCAATCTGATTGTTTGCGATGGAACTCGTAGGTCAATCGCTCAATGTCGCCTATATCTTGTGGATTTCGGCCGATGATATATTTTTCTAACTGTGATCCATAGGTATCTGTAGAGAAACCTAGGAACGCTATTAACATTCCTAAAAGTTTCATGATTACTTAGCCTTCTTTTGATTAAAAGCAGGAACCATTGCTTTGAACTGGTCACCCATTTCTGTATAGAAATCTTTGCTTGTGAAAATCATACCCAAAGCCATCATAGATTGCATTCCTGCATCTGCGGCTGATTTAGTGTATTTTGATTGTGCATCAATGAATGTGTTTATTGCTGTTTTGATGCCTTCGTGTTGAACTGTTTGTTCTACGAATTTCTTTTTAAAGTCTGAAACGCCGTCAATAAAGGCGTAAGTTGCTGTGTTAAACATTTTATATCTCCTATGTGTGTGTTTAAGTGTTGAGTTTTTATGAAGAACTCTAACTTCATATATATTTATGCGTTGTTTATCCGCAATATAATTATATACTTAACAGACCCGAGTTGACAATGTTATTGGTCAGCAAGTCTGATGTTTTAATATCATAGTGGTGCCCATCTCTAGCACGGTCAATTTGATGAAATAAAACTATATTTATATTCATTTTGATAATTGCTTCATCAATATCTCCATTTGGGAAGCATCCGGGAATGAATGTGTGAATAATATTTGTGTTTTCTTTTATAGACTCAACTGAATTTATACAATCAATTATATGTTGCGTATCCTGTTCACTGGTAGTATTAATAGCATAAATTCTACGATTTTCATCTGTTAATTTAATGTCGGTAGATTCTCTACGATGAATATACGACCATTGGATAATTATGTTTTTTGGTTTAATACTTAACAAATCAATAATTTTACGTGTAATCCAAGAATTACTAGCACCATCCATGCTTACGTTTATCGTGTTGATTTTTAACTTGTTAGATAATACTTGATGCCAAGTATGATGATACGGAACACCCAATCCGGCTGTAAAACTATCACCTACACACCAACATATGTCAGTTAAGTTAGAGGGCCATTCAGGCCCTCTAAAACCTCTAGAATTATACTGATACTCTACTTTATGTGGATACTTTAAAAAATGCTCTTTATCCCAACATTCCTCTAATGTATCTAACCCGGAATATTCTCTATGTTTATTTGAAAAGCCTCTGAGATATAAATTGGGTAAAATCATAACGTATATTTATTACCATATTCCTGTAGGGCTTTAATTCTTGCAGATTCAAGTTTTTTCAATATACGTTCGGGTAATTCTGTATCATCATCCCAAAGATTATTTGTGACTAGTCTAGGACGACTATAACTACGATGAAAGTCTAAATCAACTATATCATAGTTATCGTCATCATTTAGTTCACTTGCCAGCTGGCTTGGTGTCTGCCTTAGGAGCAGTTGTTGCTGTAGTCTTTTCTGTCTTGGCAGGTGCACTTTTAGTATCTGCTTTGGGAGCATCCTTTTTCTTAGCTAGTTTCATTTCTTCTTTTGGTGCTTCTACTTTAGCGGGTGCTGTAACAGCTGGCGCCGTTTTGGCAATACCTTCGGGTTGTTTGGCAGCTTGTGCGAAGGCAGAACCGATACTGAAAGAGGCGATGATTGCGATTGCTAATGTTTTCATTTTATGTTTCCTTTATGTTAATGAAGTAGATTTATATGTCTACATATATATAACGCGGCAGCTATTGATTCCGTTGACATAAATACATATTATGTTATATATATCTTATCAGGGAATTTACGACGGGCAAAACTATGAAGATGCCAATACTCCAAAACAAATAAACAAAGCACTCGGCAAAGGATTTAGTTGTTTAATATATGTTTGGCGTATTAACAATAAACTATATGTTGGTAACGGGCAACCAGTTATTGAAGTAACCGAAAAATACATTCAAGGTCCGCGCTTTTGGATTAACGCTGTAAATACTGATATGCAAACTTGGATAGCTACCCAATCAAGTACATTGTATCCAAATTATTTTACTTTTGCGGCAAGTACTCCGCCCCCACCGTATGCTACTGCTAGCAATGGTAAATTGATTACTCCGGGCACAGTACCTATCAATATTAATAGTGTTATGTTTTTACCAGAAATAAATGACCGTAGCCTGTATACTATGGTTAAAGTAAAAAGTTACGGTATATGTAGCGGATTCTTAACTCTCATTAAACGTATGCGTAATGAGGGTATTTGGTATTAACCACCCCTGCCGGTACGTCTAACTACACTAGCACCACCGAATCCTTTACTAGGCTTAGGAGCTTTTTGTTCAACTTTTTTACCTGTAATTGCGGGAGTATTTTTCTTTTTAGCTTCGTTGGCTAAATTAATAAATGGATTTGGATTTTTCTTTTCTGTCATTTTCTTACCTTTACTGAATCTAAGTAACTTACTATATCACCATATAACTCAATCATCATAGCAATCTTGCTATCATATAATCTTATGTATGGTTGTTTTTTCTTGCCTTCAATCTTATTTACACCCAAGTAGAAGGGGCATTTGATTTTTTTATTGATTTCCATAACATAGGCGTGTTCACTGGTTCCCTCTCTGAGTTTAAAATTAGATTGATAGTACTCTATTTCTGCCATTCTAAAAATAAAGTCTCCATACTCTGTTAAACGTAAGCCGTCTTGTCTACCACTCATCCATATACGCATCATTAATCCATCCGCAGTGGAATCAACCTGCTGATTGTTAGGTAGTTCGGCCAATACGGCTTCGGTTATAATTAGTTTATGTGACTTACGTTCACTCATCTGGATAAACTTTATTGCCGTTGTTCATAAACACAACACTAAATTTATCAGTTTTAAATTGTGCGTTGAGTTTACGACACAAGTTTCTAGCGTGACCAGGATTGCTGAAGCTAGTTTTTTTATATTTAGGGGTTGCATCAGGATCTTGATAATGCTGACTTTTTAAATTGATAGGTTGGTCATCATAGAAAACTGCCCATATGCCTGCAGCCTCTACAATCTGGTCGCACTTATATGTAACTTTATCTACTATCTCTAGTAAGATAGTGGGCTGTGTTCTACTCATTTACCATTTACCGCCGTTAATTTCTAGTTGAATAACAGTATCATCCTCAGATGAAGTTTTATTATGTAGCTCATAATTATCTGCTAATAACTTTGATATCTCATCACGTAACATTTTAGCTTCTTCAACAGGCAAAACTAAGTTGTTGCCCTTTATAGATGAAACCTTATCAATGAAACGCTTTATAATAATCATATATTATTTATCAATAATTCAGCTTCATCTTTTGTTTTAAACGGACCCTGATACTCATATCGTTGAATAAAGATGTATTTGGGACAAAAAATCACTTTTTCTTCACTACCTTGTTTAAATGTGTACCATCCTGCGGCATGATAACACTTGCTTTTTGGTGTTTTGGTATATAAATGTAATTTTCGTTTAATATCTAGTATCGAATTACATACCTTTGCAGTAGTAGGATACTCACTAAAAGCCACTTCCTTTTTTATACTACTGAATTTACTGAATGTTTGAAACTCAATGTTTGTTATTTTTTCTATAGCCTTAGTATTTTTGTAATGAGTTTTGTTACCATTCAATTTGAGTTCAAAGCCTGAGCCATCTGCTAGTACGTTTCCTACTTTTTCATTGCCGTCCGTCACAATCCAAAATTGGTTCTTTACTACTGGTTTTGCAATTAGTGTTTTATTCATTATATTCCTTTATTATCTAATAATAACATATTTTCATTTTAAGTCAATAGATTTGGTTAACCTATTAAACAATAGATTCTTGTATGCTTCAATATATAAATTTTTGTTAAGGGTGATATCTTGCCATTTTATTTCATTATACTTGGTATTTGAAATGTAATCATCTGTATATCCTAAATTCTTTAACGAAAATCCTATCTGCCCGGGCAAGCCTAGTCTATTACTATTTTGTGCTGTTGTATTAAACTCGTTTGCTAACTCGTTTGCAATCGTATTATCTAAATGTTGATTTTTCCAATTGATTTTAGGACTATTATGATCCGTATTTAGTTCGGTATAACCGTAATCTTTAAAATTTTTACCCAATTCACTATTGAAGGGTACGGATTCATTCTTGTATAAACTTAACCCATGAAATATAAACGTATGTAACGGGATACTATTATCCATTAGTTGATTAAAAGTATGTCGCATGGAATCTATTGGTTCTTCTGGTAATCCTAATATAAAACTTCCGTGCATTGTTACTTGATTACCATATCGTTCACGTATTTGTTTTATAGTATTGATTTGTTTTTCCCTATCAAATCCCTTACCAATTATTAATCCTGTGCGTTTATGAAGTGTCTCAATTCCGAAATAAATCCCACGCAAGCCAATCTCATATAACTTATCAATCAATTCATTGTTCTGTGCTATTAAATCTAACCGTGTATAGGCCCAGAACTTAGGTTGAAAGGTCAATCGTTTGATTGTGTTGTGTAGTATATCCAATTTATATGTACTATCATTGAAAGTATCATCAAGTATATAAAAATTAGATACACCAAACTTGTCATAGCTTGATTGCATTTCTTCATATAAGATATCACTGTGTCTAATAAAATCTAAGTTCTGTTTTCCATTCAATGGATAACTACAAAACTTACATTTAAAAATACATCCACGTGCTATCTCTAATGGTAATACCTTAGCATTTCCAACATCTAAATCTTCCCATTCAAATTTGCTATTGACAAAATTATAGTTATCATTTGTTCTGTTATCAACTATTGTAATACCATATAAATTTTTATAGCTATTAACTAGTGGTGTATTATTTTTTAAATGATTAGCGATAGATAGAATACTGACTTCCCCGTATCCAATCACACTATAATCTATGTTCTTATCATTTAAGTTAGCGTGAGCCTTTGTACCGCCTACTACAATTTTACAGTTATAGTTTCTGGATTTAATATGATTAACAACACAAGTTTCAAAATCAATACCCTGTGGTATAACTCCGGACAATACAGGTTTATATGTTTTTGACCCATCTATGTTAGTAGAGTCAATGATGTTATTAAAGAAGGTTGTACTGAATCCTACAAACAACGTATTAACTGATACTGATTTGTCAATGACTTGTTTAATCTCATCTAAATTAAATGCGTGTAGGTGATCCACGACTAAACATCTATATCCTTGTTGTCGTAGAGTATTAGCAATCTTATATGCACCGATTGCTTTATAGATAGTTACTGTATCGGTTACATCAGTAAAAATTACTGCATCATACATTATTTCTTTTTCTTGGGTTCTTCATCAAAGCTTACTAATCTATTTACACCTTTGTGTTTCGTGAAAAGATGATCGGTATATTTACCATCAATCTTTAGTGGTAAATCTAAATGAATGTGCAACATAGGACCTATTTGGTCACTAATAACAGTATCATTACCAACACTACCAATCCAACGTATCTTACCATACATACCGGTCACTCTAGCCATAAACTCATATTTAGGCTTATAACGATGTTGTTCAAAGTATTCAGCGAGACTTGCCATTTTTTAATTCCATAACAGGTGCAATACTATTATCAAAAATCTGAGCCATTGTGTTGTACAATCCTTTACGCTCTTCCGGTGTCATTCCTGATAACCAAGGAGGACCATTTGAATCTTTATCTAATCCATAATCATGTCGATATGTATAGCACATATCAGTAATGATTTCTTCACGTGATTTCATGGTAACTTTCCTAGCACACTACAGGTATCTTTTAATAGATTATAAAATTCGGGTAATGACTCACTAAACTTTTGATTTCTATGCTCGTCAAGTGTTATTATATACTTGAATGCCTTTTCTAGTAACTTTTGGTTGTCCTCTCCAATCATATAACTTAATACCTGTTGTGAGTGCGGATCAATTAATTTGTTACACAAGTATTCTTTTGTATTTTTGCTCAACATATTGACACTGTAATAATCTGGTCTAAACACCATACCTATAAAAGGTTTGGGAAGTTGTTCATCTCTACACCATTGTAAAAAATCATCAACATAGAATATATTAAATATGCTTAGTGTATGTGAAATACTTAATTGTAAATTAGTATACTCTTTTTCTTTATTTTGGTATGATTTAATATTGTCATATACTTCTGACCAAACACCGGGCCATCTTGTATATTCATACACTTTATGTGTGCCATCAATACTTAATTGCATATCAATTTTTTTAAAATTATTCCATCTAGACCAAAATCTTTCATCAGGCATGATGGTGCAATTTGTAGTATAATGTATGGTTATGTTTTTAGCATTGTGTTCAATCAGATAATCTAAGTATTCTAAGTGAGTTTCAGTACCGGTTACAAATGGTTCGCCACCGGGAACCTCAATCAATATTAGATTATCTGATATACTTTTGATATTTTCAAGGAAGTTTTCTTCTGCATAATATCTATTGTGCGGCCATGATTTAGTTTCAGGAAACACCTCTTTTAATTTTTGTTCTTCTGAAAGCCAACGACTGCTTGCATAACTTCTGCAACTTCTACAAGCAAGATTACATATATTGCCAAAAGGAACACATAATGCTTTTATGTGACTTAGATCAGGAACTGTTTCTTCAAAAACGTATTTCCAATCACGTTGTCTTTTAGATTCAACCTTTACAGATTCATCTTTCCAACATCTACTACATCCGGCTGGTTTCTTACCGTCAATAAAATCTTGTTTAAGTTGTGCTAATTCATCACTTGCTAAATAATCTTCCAGTGTGTTGGCAATAATATTGGAATATTTACAACATGGTCTAAAATCATGTTGCACTCCTATATCAATACCAACCCAGGGATAATAGCAAATGTTGTCGTTCATGAGATATTTAGTTGAAATTTTTTCAGATAATTTTTTGCTATAGAATAATCTGCTACCACTGGTTCATCTAGCATCTTACGATATTCTATAATGATTTCCATAGCATAGGCTTTGTCTTCATCTTCTAATGAGTACCACCACTCATGCAATTCTTCCGGTGTTTTGTTTAAAATATATTGTAAGTTGTTGTAATCTCTGTTCATTTCATTCTCCTAGTTGTTCCCAAACAAATTCTGATTCTTTCATGTAGGCTATAGGCTTTAACCAACCATTTTTTATAGCTTCTATAATCATCGATTTATATTGTCTTGGACAATCATTACTTATTTCAAGTCCAGCACGTGGTGCCATAACAATACCATTATCAATCATAAAGTCAGGATCATCTTTACGAATTGTTTTAATGATTTTGTCAGGTGTTGTGTATGTCATTTTTCTTGGTCAGCCAGTGTTGTAAAAAAGTTTTTAACTTTTGTTTCAGTATCCCAAGATACAACATAATCGTTGTCCTTATCACATAATGACAATGCCTCATCATACGTAACTACACGATGACTGACAATCTGTTCACCAAGATATTCTTGGCTGAATTCTTTTGCCGCTTGCATTGTTACTGTATCTAACGCCCACAATGTTTTATCATTGCCATAGTCATCAGTACCTAGGGGCACTTCAACCATATACCGTTGACGGAATGTACTAACACATTCTACAAGAACCCATTGTGTTTCTTCTTTATTGCTCATACTAAATTACCTTTATAAGGACTGTTCAACCACTTTGCATAGGTCTCAGCTTGGTCACTAATTTTAGTCAACTCATACTTACCACAGAATCGCATAAAGTGAATGCCTACTTGAGGGGTAGTAGTTACACGAACACCCTCTTTAATACGTTGGTCAACTAAATCTTTAATCTCTTGTGGTTGTGCGGTCAAGTCAATCAGTACACGGTTACGTTCGTAATCATCTTTAACCCTGTGTTCAACCTCATTATGGTCTACCCAACGTTGCAACATCATATTGTTCCAATTGAAGCCCATTTTATGTCTATCAGCATACGCTTCAGTTAGTCCAACTTTGTTCTTAGTACCTTTCTCACGTACCCCGGGATAAGCACTGAACACATTGTCAGAACTATCACCGCGCATACACTTCATAAAAAGATGCCATTGTGGGTCACCAAGTAACTTGGGTTCTTTAGTTTTCTTATCTACAACTAATCTACCCTTTTCATCATGGTATCCTTCGAGGGTGATGAATTGATTTGTGATACCGTTGTATTGGTGCACGTTGTCACTAATAAGTTGAATGTAATCAGTATCAGAACTAATAATGTAATGCGTGTCATTTGGGTGTAAGTGAACGAAACGGGCAATCATATCATCAGCTTCAGCACGTTCATGCCTGAGTACTGATACGTTTGTTTTTTCTTTTAGAAACGTAGTGAACTTTTCATACGTATCCCAAAACATTTCATTTTCTTCACGTTCAGCTTCAGTCTGTGATAGAGTATCTACTACCCTATTTTTCTTATACGGAGCATAATGATCCTTACGCCAGCTACGGCCTTCTAAGCAGAACACTACGTGATCGGCTCCAAACTTGCGTACAACCTGATTGACTGATGCAAGTGTAAGATGTAGTGCCATTCCAATCTTCTCCCAAGTATCACTATTGCGTGAAGCAATGTGTCGTGCCCGAAAGAAGGTATTTGCTGTGTCGATAAGTGCGTATTTCATATTTGTATTATATACTATTATTTAATAAATGTCAAGTCATGATGATGCCAGCCTGAGTTAAACGGTCAATCACATTGTCGCCGTCTTTCCAATTAGGGGGCATAGTTGTTTTCCATTTAAAATAATTGTTTAACAAATCGGCTTCTGCATCGCTAATATAAGCCACTGCTAAATTTCGCTGTATCATATCAGCAACATCTTGTACAGAATAGTTGTTTTTATACATTTCTAATGCCGTTTTTTCTATCCAGGCACACGGAACAATATGCTCACAATATGCATTTTTGGTTGTAAGTTGTTGTCGTCCTGCAATACTATAACCTTTAGTAACTAATTTTTTTACATGAAGGTTATCAAAAATATCTGCACCCCTGCCTAATAAAACAGGCATTCCGTATTTTTGTGCAGTATATAACACTTCGGCTGATGCAATCGCATAATTGTGTGGATTAATGGTAATACTTCTTCTAGGACCACCGGGACTTCTAAGAATTGTATTAATATTTTCAACACAGTCAACTAGTTCCCAAAAACCATCCATAACATTTTCTGCTAATTGGATGAAGAGATAATCACGATTGTCATGTACTATGACCATTCCTTTAGATTCAATTTCCTGTCTCAATATTAGAGTTTTAGCTTCTGCATTTTTAAAACCAGCAATATACACTACTTTGGGTTTACCTTCTGGATATCCCTTGGTAACAACTTTTAGTTCACAATCTACGCCATTATTAGACCTAATAGTAAATCCATTATGTATAATATGCTCTTCTGGTCTTCTATCTTTAGCACGATATCCTCGAGATGCTGCCTCATTTTCAAATATAGAGAAAGGAATATATCTTTCAAGGTCTACACTCCAAATACCTTTGTGGCTAGTGCGAATATTAGTTGACATTTAACTCTTTCTTATTTTTTATTGCCAAAAGTATATTTGTTCAAAAAGTCTTTTTGTCTCTGAGTTTTCAACATATGTACATTTGGACAAACTGTTGCATGATTTGATGTGTCGTTATTGTAACGATTACCATCAATATGATCTACTTGCAATGTAGTTTTCCAATCTTCAATGAAGTCTCCTAATGAACTAGTATCGTCTCCGTATTGTTCAATGTAACCCTTAATTGCTTGCTCAAAACAAACACCTTTACAGGCTTCACAATGGTCCTTGCGAAACAATTGATTAAGTTGGCCGTTATCAAACGCAAGTCGCAAACCCGAAAGCAACTTTTTTGGATCCTTACCTCCGAACACTCCCTTCAGAATGTAATCGATACCATCGATCATTTCAAACGTATCTTCTGTGTAGAATTCTTCTACTAACTGCATCAATTCAGTATCTTGCGGAAGAATGGCAAACGATGTAGACAGTAACGAATAGTATGAACACACTAGTGATTTCACTTCATCGGACACTTTCATCTTGCGAATGAATTCAATTCCCAATTCATGGTCACGGAAGAAAGGCAAACGACAAGTACGTGCAACAAACTGTGTATAGCTGTTGTGAATCTTTTGTTGTGCGGGGACTTTACAAACTACTGCCGTAATCAATCGAGGAATGTTGATACCCATCTTACCTGAATCAACAACAACCATCACAAGCGGTCTGTTCAGGTAAGCAGGGCTATTAGCCAATTTAATACCGTCACTCATGCGCTTGATAGCCTTACCATCAAAATGCTTTTCTTTAGATGTAGAAACAAACAACACCGCATTGATTCGTTTAACGAACTCTTTAACATCTTTCATTACTGCACCAATTGGGATACCATTAACTGCGTTATTGCGTCCTAAACTAATAATGATGCCGGGCATCATTTTTGGTATCTTATCAGAAACAGAATCCCATGTGTCTTGTGGAATCAAAACTTGTTGATTGCGAATCTCATTAACTTGCCAAGCAAATGTCTTGTAGGCGGCATCTAATGTCTCATTCAAATCTTCACGATTTCCATGATATTCAAATTTAGTGAATGCATTTGCTTCTTTGAATTTAGGCATTGTAGGCAACTGTATGTACTTGTCAGCACCAACCAATGTTTTCATACGTTGAGATTGGGTAGGTGTTGCAGTCAAATGAATGACGATAGTACCACTATCCATCATTGCAGTCTGCATGTCAAACCATTTAGGTTCCCAGTTATTATTAGTAATGCCCTGGTCATCTTTAGTAGTTGACTTGTCAGGTACGCCTAAACCACGATGTGCCTCATCATTAAAGATAAGATCGGGTAACATCAAATCAAAGTCATCGGGATTCGCTGGGTCATAGTTCTCATACAGACCATACATATATTGTGTAGTCATAAAGAAATAACGAATGTCACCCGGTAAGTCAATATTATTGACCAATGAATATTTCAATTGTTTACTGTCATAGACTTTAACTAATTTGTTGCCAATGTAGGTGCCATCATACTTCATCATACTTTCAAGTGGCTCGTCAACACATTCCTGTGAAGGCGCCGCAAAGAAAATATTTTTAATTTTCTTAAAGTTTTGTGCAATAAGAATAGAGGTGTAGTTAGTGATAGTGAAACTTTTACCACTACCAGTAGGAGCCTGCACTACAATAGCTTTTTTTACGGCTGATTTTAAAAACCTAGTGATTGCATCAAGAATATTGTCTACTAGATATTCCTGTTGTAATGGTTCGATATCGGGAATTGAAATTTCATCAACTGCTAACGCTACTGATGTTTTATTACGCTTCATGTGTTACCTATAGTTTGTTGCAATGTATGTATTATACATCCATATGGTATTATTGTCAAATTTTATTTTGTTGTATTTTTACAACACTACTTCAACTAACTTCTGTACGGCCATCACCCAAGTTTTTAGTACGGACCACACGTAAGTCACGGTTTGTAGGATCAGCCTGTTGTTGCTCATATACTTCTAATGCGATATTTCTGCAAACTGTTTGGAACCAGCGGTCTACTAGTACATCATCTGTATCACTATCTTTTTGTTTATACCCTGCACGAATCAAATTCAAAATGAACTTATCATTCCAATCTAATTCAAATGCACCGTTATTAACATCATTGGGGTCAAGCTCCATACTTAGAATGTTAACGTATGGCTCGCCAGCCGCCGTTGCTTTCTCTTTAGCAGTAAGTTCGGGTGCAACTTTCTTTTCTTTAACCTTCTTAGGTGCAGGCTCAGATTTAACTTCTGGCTTCTTAAATAAATTCTTTAATTTTTCAAACATTTATATCTCTCTAGTAATTTAAAGCTGGCAAGATTCTTTGCCTTTGATTCACACATCATATCAAAATTATCAATGAATGTCAATGCCCAATCGTTAACAGCTTCGTTCCAATAGTAATCACTATGTGCCCGAAGTTTTTGCTTACTGTATCCTGCCTCAATCAACGCATCATGGGCGGGACGTTCATTGCGGGAGTGTTCAACAAGACAATCTTCCCTACTGACAGAATAGTGTAAAGTAGGGCGAACGCCACGCCAACTGTCAATAACCCTTTTAACACGGTCATCAGTAGGTTCAATGTATTCCCCTTCACGTATCCAGTGATGATGTATGTCCATGACCGTAGGTACGAGGTCAGATAATGATAAGCAGTCTGTAAGTCCATGTGTGTATTCCTCATTCTCTAGTGTTAGTGTGTTTCTCGCTTCTGGCGACAATCTGTTGTACACATCCCTAATGCCTTGTGGGCCTCTACGTCCTGAAATGTGTACGTTTACTTTGAAGTCTTGAAATGATTTGCCATAGCCCATAAAACGAACCATGTCACAATGATATTCAAATTCTTCAATACTCTTATTTACTACCTCATCACGGTCGCTTGCTAAAACAACAAACTGATCGGGGTGAAAGCTAAGACGCACATCATTAGCACGTGCTGTTTCACCTATAGGGGCAAACCATCGAGCCAAGCTATTCTGTACATCTGTACTATGCCAAAAGTCTTTGTATTCATCCATAGTATAGAAACTAAGCATGTCGCTAGTCAAACGCAACATACGCAATTCTGGTTCTAGTGTAGCAACACGTTTAACAAGTGCGTGAGTATTCATAATATTGCGTTTAGCAACATCCATAATCTTTTCTTCTACTACACTTCGATTATTACGCTTTGCCCAAGCTTGAGTTGTACCTCCTGTGTTAAAACCTTCGACTGAAACAATCTCATCTTTGTGATTGATTTCTGCCCATTTACAAGCGAAACCGATACGTTTGATTGACTGATTTGTGTGCATAGATAGACCAAAATGATAAATAATAGATGTAGTGTAGCATACCTACGCAATAAAGTCAACTATTTACGGATACCACTATGAAAATTACTGAAGTACTAACAGAATCAAGCAAGATTTGTCCACAATGTGGAATGAGAGGTTGCACTTGCAAACCCGGAACTTGCAAATGCAAACCAAAGCCCGGCTATCCAAAGAACATTGATGAAGCCGCTAATCCAGCACAACAAGCCGCTATTGCTATTAGTATGAAAAAGGCTGGTAAGAAGCCAAAAGATATACAAGAAGAAGATTTAGATGAGGATTGGCAAAAGGTCAACAAAAAAGACAAAACTGATGGCATGAGCAGTAAGGCTGTCAAAGCATATCGCAGAGAGAATCCAGGATCTAAACTAAAGACTGCTGTTACTACTAAGCCTTCAAAACTAAAGAAGGGTAGTAAAGCCGCTAAACGCCGTAAATCATTCTGTGCTAGAATGAGTGGAATGAAGAAGGCTCACGCAAGTGCTAAGACTAAACGAGATCCGGATAGCCCAATCAACAAAGCACTACGCAGATGGAACTGTGAAAGTGTACAACAGATGGAAAAATTGGTAATGATTGCTGAACAGAAAATTAGAAACCTTAAGAAATAACGTGAGAGCAAACGAATTCATCAGCGAAGCTATTAGCCGTAGAGACTTACTTAAAGGTGTAGCGGGTGCCGCCGCATTGGGCGCTACTGGTTTAGCTAAAGCAGGTGAATATCAAGATTTAGAAACTATAAAAAAACAACCTGACGTTTGGATGCCTAGATTCGAACAACTGCAACAACGTAGTAATGGTATGTTAGGTAAATTAATGCGAGCCGCCGGTCCAGAATGGGCACAAAGACTGACAGGGACAAAGGTTCGTGTTATGTCGAATGACCAATGGGTTCAAGGAAATGCTGACAATCGCACTGTCAGTCTTGACCTAACTGTGTTTTGGGATGCTCCTGATGCTACACTGGCATTTGCTATAGCACATGAACTGGGACACATTGCCCTAGGACACGGTTTTCAGCCTGATCTCGGGCAAGCACGTCGGGAAGAAATGGATGCTGACGACTTTGCTATTAGGTTATGTAGGGCTTTGGGCTACAACAAAGTTGAGATGTTTAAGTTCTTGCATCAAAAACAATCTGATTACGACTTTTACAATAGTATAACTAAACTGCCTAATAGCAGTCATCCTAGTTATGACCAACGAATCAATCGTGCAGGTCAAAAAGGATTTCAGTTGTCAAAAGGTGGAGTTAAACAAATGAATACGCTAATGACACACTTAGCATAATTAAATCTTCAATAACTGATCCATCGTATACAAGTTACGCATATAAGGTGACACATCTTCTAGCACACTGCTAGCAATATCGCCCTTTCTTCTTGGGCCGTATTTCACGTTGAAGCTAACATCATTGACTTTTTGAAACTCATCAACAATCTCTTTAACAGTATATCCTACTCCGTGACCAAGTGATTCAACGCTATTGCTAGGCTTCTCAATAGCTTGTTTCAATGCGTCACATATCTCGTTTACGTGTACATAATCACGCACACAAGTGCCATCGGGTGATACTTCATAATCATTACCAAATACAGTAAACTCTTTTGATTGCATAGCCATAATGAGATTGTACATTAACCCATCGGGGTTAGTGGGAGCAAAGCCTTCGCTTCCAATAACATTATAAAATCTAAAGATTGTATATGGTATTTGACGATGAGTTGTACAATATTCTTTCACTACATCCTCTGCCGCACGTTTACTGATACCATATGCACTCTCACAATCTTGTGCGGCACCTGTACTTGCAAAGATAAAGTTCTTTGTCTTAATCTTGTTTAGTACATTCATTGTACCATTCAAATTAGTAATATAGTATTGAATAGGTTTCTGTTCACTTTCACCTACATTAACCAATGCGGCTAAATGAATAACACAATCAAATTCATCTTCTAAACTAAATGGTCTATTGATATCACATTGATAAAATGTATAAGGTGATTCTTGTGGTTCTACTTTATCTAAACCATACACTTGATATTCACCCTTCAACATCTTAGTAAGATGTGAACCAATGTAACCACTGTTACCTGTAATTAAAATCTTTTTCATAATCCTTCAAATAAATCTGTTGTATCTCTTGACGTGGACAAAGTTCCTTTAAGATTTTCTAACTGTTGAAAACCAAACCATTCAAAACAATCATCATTCAGTAAAGTTTGAAATTCAAAGATTAATCCGCTTTCCAAGAATTCTAATTGTTTTTTCGTAATTTTGTTTTGGAAAGACACAAAAATATAATCGCTATCTTGTTCTAAACTATACCTTTCTGTTTTACACCAGCTATGAAAATAATCCCAAACTTTATGAGGTTTATTTTTGTCATAATCTTTACCTTTGTCTGCCCTACCCATGTGCCTTTCAAATCTACTATTAGCACTTGATTCAGTCATTCCTATATATATTATTCCTAACTTGTCACTATGAGTAATATATATACCACAGGTATTTGGTAATTTATCGGTTTTGTATTTTTTTAGCTCTCCGTCAAAAATGACGAAGGGTATTCCAAACTTATTTTTAAACTTGTTACTATTAATAAAATCTATAACTTTTTGTTTCATCATTATTTCTCAATTTCAAACAAATCTTCCATTGGGTTACCGGTAAGATTTGATTGTATAGTTGGTTGCAATATTACAATTGGTGCGGGTACAAATGCAGGATCAAGAGTCAAATATGTATCGTCATCAGTATAAATTACACGATATTTGTATTTGTTTGTAAACACACTACGGGCATCATCAATGCAGATTATTCTTCTGTTTAGGGTTGCAATAAAATCTGCATATCTAACAGTTAAATTTGGAGAAGTGAGAGTCTTGCAAATACCTGCAGTACTGTTCCTTGATTGTTTACAAGCAAATTGATTAAAACAATCATTCCATTTATGAAATACTAAACTATCCATAGTTTGAGTATGTTTTAATGAGCCTTCATCATACCAACTTTGTGCAGTGTCATATGAATGATACAACGCTTCCACTACAGTTACCATTGTTTGTTTTGTACAAGTGAAAAAATATTGACTATTAAAATTGTTAGTCCATCGTATATTATCTAACGCAACAGTTGGCATTTGTGTCATTTGTTCTAAAAATGCAATCCCGTAACTCTCAACTAAACTAGGATTAAATGCAACACGACAACTAGTTATGAAATCAACCTTCTCTTGACCAATAATACCTATACGAATTTCATATGGTACACCAATTTCTTTTAATCGTGCTTCAAACTTTTTAGCACCAGTCGCACTTGTCATTACTCTTGCTGGCAATCGTGTTTGCTCAATTAAATCTAAATAGAGTTCGGGATTCTTACCCTCTTCCCATCTACCAATAAACAGTACACCTTCACGTGGCTTATGGTGTTCTTTTAATAAATCTTTTTCTGGCAATGGGATAGGTAATTCATATGCATTTTGAAATTGCAATTGATTGTATTTACTTTGTGTCCCTATAAACAATGCATTCATCTCTAATTGTTTACGCATCATTTCATTCGTACTTAATAGAAATGGATTTGAAGTATTAGTAAAGATTTGACTTTCTAAGTGAGTGTACGCAATAATTTGAATAATATCTTCTAATCCCATAGTTGAAGCTAATTGCACAGTTTCATATGTATTACATACGAGTGCATCATACATATTTTCTTCTAGTGCTTCAACAATACTATTACGGAAGTTGGCCATACGCTCATAGCAGAATGTATCACCATACATAAAGATAGCACTATGGTCTGTGTATTTTAATACATTAGTCGGTGCGATAATTTTTGCATTAAGTGACTTGATGAAATCTGTATTCTGCGGTTGTTTATCAGTAATGATATCAACTTTAATATTATGACTATCCATCAATTCACAAAAGCTTTTTGTAAATTGTCCTATACCACCATGTGGTATCAATGTTTGTGAGCTTACTAAGAAGCCAATTCGTTTATCGTATGTTCTCATTTATCTTTCACTGTGGGCACATCTTGCCATTCAGTCCATTCACGCTTTTTAGTAAAACTACCTTTATCAGTGGTTGTACTATAATCTGTTACTTCAATTTGTGTTCTATATTGTAACACTTTTTCTGGTCCGTCCCAACCGTTTCGGACAAGATATCTTAATTCATACATATATTTACCTTTTTAATAACCACATAATATGGGTATTCTTATCGTGCCAACTGTGTTCTAATACGGCAGCATCGGGGCCGTGCCAGATACTAGTTAGTCTGTAAGCTTTTACTAACCAGATACGTTTACCTGTTAGATTGCATCTTTCAGGTAACCAAACAAATTTAAGTTCTGCTCCTAGATAACTATTACGATTAAACTCAGAAGTATGACCCATGCTATCTAGTGGCATAACTATCTCCATCGTAACATAAAATGAATATAATCTTTCTCATCTGTGAATTTGAACGTAGTTTCAAATCCATCATCTTGTGTATCTTTATATTCATACGTCCACCTAGACTTTGTTCTACCAGGACCAAAAGTATCAACACACCAATCTAATGGATTATTTTTATCTCTTATAGAACCGTCTGGTCCCATATAGTATTTCCAATAATCCCATGGCAATAATACAATGTGCTGATATTTTTTCATGTTCCCCACTCATTTTTAAATAACGGTACTTGCAGTCTATCACTATAACGATAACCACGATTCATTGCTTCAATAGCAACATTCTTTGCATTTAGTTTATATAATGACTCTACGCCACCGCATGGCATGAAGTATACAGGGCCTCTAAATCCACCATTGCGAAATTCTTTTACTGCTTTATCTGCTTCAAGTGCATCATCTTCTGTTGCTACTACAAACTTAAGATAAACAAAACCTACACTTTCATATTGACGAATAATACTAGGACAAATTGCTTCTTGCCACTTCTCGCCACTGATACTTAGTTTAGGACTAACACTAAATGTTAATGCATTCTTTTCTCTGTTAATCTTCCACTTCTGTAAATATATTGTGAGGTCTTGACTAAGTTCTTGTGTACCGTTAGTTTCGAATGTAATCTCTTTAAGACTTCTCATTTTTTCATTTGAAAGTAAGTCTGGATACGCTCTTTGCCATCCAAGAAGAGGTTCACCACCTGTGATAACAAGGTGTTCATCCATCCAACGCTTGTGAGGAAGTATATCCATAATGCTGTCAACAATACTATCGGTAGCGATAACAGGACTAAGATGTTTAAAGCGAGGGTCCCAGCTTGCGTAACTATCACATCCTGTACTGACAAGCGGTAAGGATTTATAATCTGTATAATCTTCTGCTTTAATTGCAATAACATCTCTCTCACTACTCATTTCTCCCTTAGGCATACCGAAGCCACCGCATGTAAAATTACATCCATATGTTCGTAAGAACACACTGGGAACACCCATGTATCTACCCTCACCTTGAATGCTATAAAATAATTCTGATACTTTTAAATGACTCATTTGATTTTTATGTTGTAGTTGGTAAGGATGACTTCACCCCAAGTGCCGCCACCTTGTTTGTAAATGTGATTAACTTGTTTAGCACAATCACGTATAATTAATTCAGCAAATTTTTCAATAGATTCACTATCAGCAGTTTGACCTGCAAGTGATGCTCGTTTTAATGCCCAGTCAAACCCTGCTTCTTTTGCTAGTTCTTCTATTTTTTTGTTCATTTATTACCAATGACGTATAGTATTTGCTATAATGACACAACATGTTATCACATGTAGCACCACCCAGAAAGTCTTTAGGAACAATGCAATCCTCGCTTCACCCAATGTAAGAATAGGAACATCAGGCCTGTCATCATCTGTATTACCCATTAAATGGCCGGTTGCTCTTGCCCAAATTTTTTCTAAACTATTCATGTTTTTCCTCAATAGAATAAAACCAATCATCTCCTGCACTCCATTTACGTGTACCATCTACTGTCCATAGATTTTGAGCCGCCTGAAAATCAGGAAATTTAGTTTCACCGGGAATCAAACTTTGATCGTACCACAAGCAACGGTTGTTAGGCTGACAAGCAAACTGTCCATTTTCTAACTTAATAAAATTAAACGATTTGTGTTCTTCTGCAACTTCAGTAAAGCCTGTGTCCACATCCATGCCGTCAGCACAAAAGTCTACAGTAAACAAATAAGTTCCGTAATGCCATTCCTTGTCTTTACCTAGAAACTTAACACCTAAATTGCGTAATCCTATTTTTTCAATGATAGTAAAACGATACCCCATACAGTCCCAAAGCTGTAACATATCAATAGGTAACGTTGCTGTGTGGTCTTTTTTCCATACATAAGCGTGTATAGGTAGTTTATCATACAATGCTCCGTAATTGGGTAATAAACTTTCAATACGAAATACTTGTCCACGCAATGCTTTAAGACTAACCCAGATGGCAGGTTCTAATTCTCCGTGCCCCTTTTCAAAGTTATAAAGAAATTCACGTTTTATCCAACACTTAATTGGTGGCAATGATCCTACAATGTAACTCATTTTAATATTTTCCTGATGCTAATACGATTTGACAAATATGTTCTAATCGTTCAATGTGTTCAAACGCACGCCAGGGGCTTGTGTCAATTGCTACTACTCCGTGTCCTTTAATACCTACAATGTCATAGGCAATGTTGCCTTTATTGTCTAATTGTAATTGATTATGGCATTGATCCGCAAGCTCTTGGCTAATGGGAGCCACATCCCTTACATTGGGTGCTACCTTAGTGTAACGATTCAATTCTGGAAACGCACTACTGATAGTGCTTAAATCAATACCGGCGTGCATAGCGGCAATACAATAAGTAGGGTGTAAATGAACTACAACTCTTACATCATCACTGTGTTGTCCTAGTCTCTTTTGCAATCCAAAATGCAAAGGCAATTCTCCACTAGGTCTCAATCCTTGGCTTATATCTGAATAAGGAAGTTCTATCAACGACGGATCTTCTTGCCAAATCTGATCGATTATCCCAATCTTCTTAAACTGGTCGGGTTGCATCGTTTGCTTACGAACACCACTGGGTGTGATGTAGAAGTGGTCACGGTCGTGATGACGAATACTTACATTGCCATCACGACTGGTAATCCAGTTGCGTCTATATGCTTCAACTAATGTATCGCAAATTGTTTCTAACATTTTTATCCTTTATAATATTGTAACATACCTAGAAACCATACTGATGCCAGCATGCCAAAGTTTGCGGCACTAGGCCAATCTCTAGTACGTACGGCAGTTACCAACCAAGCGGCGTTGCCTACAAATAGTAGCTCAATGCCTATTATAGGATCTAGATTAAAACTAACTACTATGGCTCCTGCGAACATAATGCCAAAGCAAATCCATTTGATTATTGCCATATCAAGCCATTGTGATGGCAATAAAAGCCAACATAAAACTTAATACTGCTCCCACAATAGGAATCACAACCGGTGCGTGTTTGGTTATATCTTCTAACCATTGTTCTGTTTCAGGTTCTTTATTCTCTTGGTTCATCTTCTTTACTTAATCCATTTTTGTGTATATCCCATAGTACTATTCCTACTACAGTTACCATTATTATTACGGCAATAATTTCATTAACAGTCATACTCATGCTCCGTAATAAGTTTCTTTATCTTTTTCAGAATGTTTAGGTTCGTTCCAAACATTACGATTGTTCCATTCTTGTACTTTTTCAAGTCGTTGTTGTTCAGTAAGTTCGTCACAACGGCTACTGTAATCTGGCATACGTAGCCAGTCTACTGTGCCACCGCGTGGACCATAAGTATTTTCTACTGAACGAAACACTGCCCAAGTAGCAAACACCATGCTAATGATAGCAATGTGTCCAATCATGTTGTAGCCGATAGTCAGTAGTTCACCAACGTAAAGACCAAACGCCAGACTCCAAAAACAGCCTAGTAGGATACTGAGAAAGTATTTGACATATACGGGCGCATGACGCAGAGGATTCATATTAGGGTTTATAATATTCCAAGAGGAACGACTAATCAACCAAATGAATTTGAGTACACTAAACATTATGCAAACTCCCCGTCTTCCCTATGACCACTACGTCCTGCCATATTGCTATCAGTCTCACGTACCTCTACTCTGCAACACCAAACACGTTTAGCTTCTTCACTACCACAGTTGGGTAAGAAAATTGTGTTAATGTATTCGTATAAGAAGTCAGATATACCTTCACAACCAGTACGTTCTACTTCTGTAATCTTTGCTAGTTTCAATTCACCTAAACGCAATAGTTCATCACGCATAGGATCATCTTGTGCGACTAATAGAGTATGGTCAAACCATTCCTCTAGTTTATCTTTGAGGGGTCGTAATCCACCGAAGTCAGTTACCCAGTTACGTGCGTCTAATGTATCAGCTTCAAACTCAAAGTGAAAACTCATAGCATAGCCATGAATTAAATTACAATGACTGTCAGCACGCCATTGACGATATGCAACAGGACCTATTTGTCTGTATGTTTTTGTTGAAAAGAATTTTTTGTTTGCCATGAATTTCTCCTATGTTGTATTATAGCATAGGCAGCAGAATTTGTAAAGCGGGATGATGTCCAAAGACCGCTATAGTTATTTATTAAGAGTGTTAATAATCTGGGCATCAGCTACCCTTTTTCTTAAACTTGAACTACTGAAACTATGGTCACGTCCATTAAACACAAGTTCAATGCCACGTTCTCCACCTTCATATCTTCCGGTAAATTCTTTTTCTGCATATTCTACACCTAGTATGCGAACATCTACTGGTAGTATTAATAACAAGTCAATTAAGTCCTGTTCAGTTTGATAAACCACTACTTCATCAACATAGCGACAAGCCGCTAACTGAATTTGTCGTTCTACAATACTTTGAATGGGTTTATTCTTAGTATCAGGTCTATCGATAGTTGGATCAGTTTGTAATCCACAAATCAAGTAATCACAATGATTCTTTGCCTCACTTAACATAGCAACGTGGCCTGCGTGTAGTAAGTCAAATGTGCTAAAAGTAATACCAATCTTTTTACCTTCTTGTTTAAGTTTTTTAATGTGGTTGAAAATCATTTTGAAAGTGCTCTCCACATTTTAGTTTGGTCATGTTCTTTTAAAAATTCTTCTTCACCTGCAAACGTAGGACTATCAGACATAATTTCATCTAATAACCATTTTAATTTATGTAAATCTTTTTTGATTTCAAATTGATTGAAACCATCATTATAGTTACTATGAAGTTCTACACCACTCATATAGATTTGATGATGTACACTGTTGTAATCCATTTGTTTACGAAAGCCCATTATTGGTGTCCCTTGTGGATTAATTTATTTACAATGTTAAGGTCAAACTGTAAATTCGTAATTTTATCTTTAAGAGATTGATATTCTGGACTAGACATATCACCGTCATTAGTAACAATATCTAAATACAAATTAGCAGCCTCTTCGTGGGCTTTTGTAATTTCTTGCTCTAGTAAAACTCGTCTATCTTTTAACATTATTTGCAACCTTTATTAGCAATTTGTAAGAACTCACTACGTGCCGCGGGGTCTGATTTGAAACCTCCACCTAAACGACAAGTAACAGTACTACTACCTGTATCTTCTACACCGCGTGACTTAACACAATAATGCTGTGCATCAATCATAACTGCAACATCTTCTGTATCAAGGATGAACTGTAAGGTGTGAAAAATTTGCTCTGTTAACCTCTCTTGGATTTGAGGTCTTTTGCTAAAATATTCTACGATACGGTTTATCTTACTAAGCCCTAATACTTTTTGTTTAGGGACATAAGCTACAGTAGCCAATCCATCGATGACTACAAAATGATGTTCGCAGTTAGATTGAACATTAACATTACGCTCTACAACCATTTCGTTATATTGCATCTTGTTGTCAACTGTTGTACATTTAGGGAATGCTTCATAATCAAGTCCCCAAAAGATTTCATTCACATACATCTTAGCAACACGTTTGGGTGTTTCGATGAGACTATCATCATCTAGGTCTAAACCCATTGTTTCCATAATAGCCTTGAAATGACCTTCAATCTTTTCAATGCGATCCTTACGATCACCTAAATCAATTGTGTCGTCAATTGGTGTTTCTACTCCCATATTTAATAGATGTAGATGAACTTTTTGACCCAACTCTGGATCAGTTTTTGTTTTATTATAACTCATAGATAACCTTCCTTTGTGATGGTTTTTGTTTTGAAGTGTAAGCTACCGTTGTGTAGCTTACATTGTATTTATCACGATTACTTAGCTTTAGCTTTTTCTTCAGCACGTGCGGCTTTCTCTGCTGTAATTTCATTACGGCGTGCCTTAACTGCTTTAGCTAACTCGGCTAGTGCCTTACGGGCACGTGTACCAGCGGCTGCATTGCCTTTGTTAAATTTGTCGTTCTCACTATTGTATGCTTCTAAACTTGTTTCGATATCATTTTGTGCGCTCATTGTTTTTCCTTTATTAATTTGCGTTTTGCTTTTGGTACTTCTACCGAGTTGAGTGCTTCTCGCACTTCTTTTAATAATGCGTCATCATCCCATTCTAACATAGTTTTGCCGTCAGGAAAAGTAGTTACGGTCAAATGATTACCTTTAACTACTGTTGGTTCTGTAATTTCTTTTTTCTTGCGAGTTGCCATGATTATTTCCTATCACCAAAAATTTGTAATAGATTAATAAACAAGTTAATAAAGTCCATATACAGCGTCAATGCCCCACGTACTTCTGCAACATCACTGGCTTGTACACTTAGTTCTTCACGGATCTTTTGTGTGTCATAGGCAGTTAAGCCAAGAAAGATGATAATAGCTAATGCTGATATTACCATTTGCATCACGGTACTTCCAATAAAGATATTAACAATACTAGCAATGATAATAGCAATCAATCCTACAAACATAAACTTTCCAACACTATCTAAACTTTGTTTAGTAAAGTAACCATATCCACTCATAACACCAAACAGTATTGCCGCACCCATAAATGCTGACACAATACTACCCATAGTGAATACAGCAAAGATTGTAGCAAAGCTTAATCCCATCAATGCCGCAAAGCCATGCAAGCATAACTGTGCAGTACCTTTACTAGGATTATTTCCTAGGATCATAGCAATACCAAAAATTGCTACTAATGGTGAAAAGATTACAATCCATTTCATTACGCCTGTAAAAAAGAATGCCAGCAACTCTGGGCTTGTGCCTACAAAGTAACTAACAATCATTGATACAATAACAGCAATACTCATATGTCCGTAAACTCGACCCATTGCTGAGTTTACCTCGCTTGCCGAACGATACGACATTTCATTTTCATAAGTTGTTTCAAACATAATAGTCTCCTTTTAGTATTTACTCTCTCTGGTATGTTTGCGATAGTCTGTGTCCATACGCAACCATTGTTGTCCATTACCCTCTAGAATATCACAGATTCTATCAATAGTACCATCAGTCCAATCACTGATTTTACCTTGATTTACATGCGGCTGATGTAACATATTATACAATTTAATTGTTGCATCTTCAACACTCCAGGGTGTATATAGTCTTGTATAATCATTCGCAAATGTTTCTGGGAAACTGCGATATGCCGGATACAATACATTACAACCCAATGCATCTGCTTCACTAACTGTATTACTTACCCAGTCTTGTAAAGCACAGTTAAACAATACTCTAGTATCATTTAATAACTCATAGTATGCGTTTTTATCTAGGTCTTCGTGTACTTTTAACAAACCACGATTTTGCATATCTTGTGTACGCTTCATATAACTATCGTTATTGCTTTTCAATTTACTACCACTAAACACACAGAACTCTACACTACGATATACACCATGACGATCCTTCATACCATAACGGTTAAAGAATTCTTCAATCACATCCATATAGAAATCAGGTTGTTTTTCTTGATCCCAACGTGCTGAGAATGCAATACGCATCTTTCGTTCATCAAAAGGCTTGATGTTATTATTGATACGACCTCGTACTTCTTCTTTACCAAATGCTAAGCCTGAGATATTGTAGATCGGAGCACGCCAACCCGCAATCTTCATATGCATTACCATTTCTTCATTACTAGCAAGTACACCATCAGCGAATGAATCAACCATCTTCTCATAGTGACCCATGAATTCACTCATACCCCATACGTGTACGAAATCATCAGGATCAATACTTTGTGCTAGACAGCGAACAAAAATCTTAGGACGACTTGTGATCGGAATCTGTTTCATAATGTAAGGCAATGACTCAATTCCGGGCTGAAACATATCTTCAAAATAAACTATATCACCTGCGCCTACATCGCCTTGCTTCATCATCTTAACAAGATTCATAAGTTGACTCATACCAAAGTATGTGCGACCATGTGCATCCAACACTTGTCCCGTAACGATAGCTTGGTCATTACTTAATGTTTCGCCCGGGACAATAACATAGTTAATGCCCCTACGTTTAAATACACTTTCATTCCAGTCTTGCAACTGTAATGTGTATCGTGCTTTGTAAGGCTCTAGGCCCATGTAAAATAGTTTATGCATTTTGTCGTTTGATATCTTCTTCTACACATTTCTTACCATATTGAATCTCAACGATTTTACAAGGTTTACTAAATGTGTTAGTTAACTGATGCCACTCATCAGGTTTAATAGTAATTGTATCATGTTTAGTTAGAATTGTCTCGGTCAATTCACCCGTTTCGGCATATCTACGTATCTTACACTTACCTTCAGTAACGATCCAGTGTTCACTACGTTTGGCATGTTTTTGCATACTAAGAGATTGTTTTGGTTCTACTGTAAGTTCTTTTACTTTAGTACCATCTACCTCATGCAATACACGATAGTATCCCCACTCACGTTCTGTTTTGGGTGCTTTCCAAGTGTCGAGAATCCAACTACTAGAATTTACCTTGTCTTCTCCGCCTACACCAAAAACGAATTCAATGTTATTATCATCGATATCCATTTCTGGAATGTTGTCACTGGTTCTATCACCACCATTAGCAAACACAATAGTTGCTTCCGGATAGTTTTCTCTGATTTGTCTAATAGCATCTTTGGCAGTGTCATCACTATCATCAAATAACAATAATGCATTAGGTGTGTCTAATGCTGAAGTTACTGCTACTCGCTCACCTAATGGCAAGAATGGTCTACCTTTTTTGCGAGATAACCAAGCATCGCTATTAAGTCCGATGACTAACATATCTCCTAATTTTTTAGCCGCATTAATGTATGCGATATGTCCGCTGTGTAGTGGATCAAATCCACCTGTAATTAATACTACTTTCATGGGCGCATATCCTCTGCCCACTGATCCTTAGCCCATTTACCTGTACAGGCTTTGCTATATTGACGATATGCAAAAACACGCATATCATATAGTGTTGCCTCATCGTATTTGTATCCATAGTCCTGACAGAAAGCTAGATAGCCTTCTAGGTCCTCAAACAGTTGTTGAACACGTGGATTAGATTGTTGTTGTTTTGCCATTTTAATAATTCCTTTAAATAGCGATTGAAAGAGAGGGTTTATAAGTATTGTAAACAATCGTAGCACCGTTTTCATTATCTTCCGATACTTGAATAACGATATTACGATCTGGATATCGAGTTGCGATAACATCATAGAGGTCATCACTAATCATTTCACAACTTTTGTAATCCAATTGAAGAATGCCTTGAGAATATTGATTCTCTAACCATCTTTTGAATTGAATAAACTCAATATCACGGTCGTTGTGAAATACTTCAATAGACACTTCAAAGTGAAAGATGTGTCTATGCGGAGTTGCTAGAAAGCTAACATCATACTCATCACCTGTTGCCAAGTTAGGGTCTGTTGCTGCCGCTGGGTATTTATGAATACCTTCTTTTTGAAAACGCACAAAAATTGTACGTACTGCTTTGTCTTTAATTCGCTGACGTTTTTCAGCTAGTGCTTGTATATGTTGTTCGTTCATCTATCATCTCCTAAGTCTACCGTGTTATGGTCATGATCCCATTGCACTCTATTCATTAATCGCAAATCAGTAAAATATTTATCCTTAGTTTCTTTTAACTCGGATATTTTTTTAATATCTGTTGATCCGTTTTTTTCTAATTGAAAAATTTGATTGTCTAATAATCTAATTGATTCTTCTAGTGTTTTAATACGATTTTTATATGGCATATTATTCTCCTAATATTTTAGAAATTTCATCATCGCTATCTTCAATGACTTCTTCGAACTCTGGTTCGTCTTGTACATCAAACAATTCATCAAACATTGTTAGTGCATTCATAGTTTTCTTACCACTAATACCTTGACTACCTGATTGAAATTGCATCCACAATCTACTGTTTTGATTAATTAAATCAATAGATTCCTGTTTTGTTTTCTTACTGAAAATTTCATCAATCACATCTTTAAACAAAACACGTTCAAATTGTTCATTCATCAACATCTTAGGTACAACGCCCCTTTCATATTGACGATTAGCTTCCTGCACAGCGTTCATATGCATCCATACATTATGACTTTGAATCAATGTATAACTCAACGTATCCCAGCTTGTTTTAGTTTCTTTACCATGTTGACCAATGAATCCTTGACCTCTATAGCACAAGTCCTTAAGTAACAGTTTATCAGTTACTGGACTGTCTGTAAAGACTTTATGGATGCCTTCAGCTAGTACAGCATCACGATATTTACGATTATCATTAGCATAACTTTTCTTTTCAGCAGTCTTTTCCATACTGTATGACCATTTTTTATTATGCTCAATACTTGTATTAAAATATGCTAAACCTTTAGCCGCACTAAAGAATGGGCTTGCACAGTCAAATGTAATTTGTAGTTTAGGGTTATGATACTTGCGAATAGCTTTCTGAATATCAGTAAACAATACAGCATACTCTAAGATACTTGTACCCAAACAGTGAATCAAATCGTGTTTACCTTCTACCAGTAAACCATCATAGATAATATCAACCATTCGTGTTAGCATCAAATGAACATCAATCTTATTCTGACCACCGAATGCCCAACCATTAAAATGATTGTCTGGATACTGATTTGGATCACAATACTTTTTCATTTCAGCATACCAATCGTCACTTTGTTTATGTGTACGACCTTGTAATACATTTAAAAACTTACATTTACCATTACGATTCTTAATGAAGTATTCGTTATTGATATGGGTAGCACTAATAGCTTCTTCAATAGTACTGATACCGTGAAGACTGACACCATTCTTATCTTTCATATGAAAGGTAGTTAATGATTGTGAAGGAATATCAAGGACCATACCATAGTCCATATATGTATCCATCCAGTTCAACACCGCTTTACGCTTTATCATAGCTTTAGGGCAGTTAGGATCTTTCCAATCAGCAGGCCATTGACCTTTAAGAATCTGAAATCCACCACTGTCACCTAACATAAACGTGCCAGATTCACGTTCTCTAATGATACTTTCACTAGGATCGTTTTTAGTAGTATCTAAGTTTGCGTGACCAGCACTGTACAAGCCCCATTTGTAATAATAGAGACCTTCACTACTATTTAAGAAGTTTAGTTTTTCTACATCACCATTAAATTGTGCAGGGATACGTGCAGGATCAAAGTACTGTTCACCTTTACGTTGTTTACCCAAGCCAGCAATATAAAAACTACTGACTGCAGGTAAGAACAATGCCCAATCAGGGTTTTGTTTTTGTGATAGATTGTCTTGTTCCATTATTTTGCGTTAGCTGGCAATAGATATGTATATGTAGCCAGACCTGAATCTACTGTAATCTCAGTAGCACCTGCATCAGCAATACGAACTTTCTTGTCACCCGGCAAGTCCATAATAGCTAAGAACACTTTAACTGGCCAATTCCAAGCTTTGTTTAATGAACCAGTAACACCCGGTTGAAATACAAAGTTACCACTGTGAGTTGATGGATCACCAAAGTTAACCTTCAAGTCACCATTAACTGTTGTGAATGTAAAATGTTCTTCTTCACTATTAGCACTTGCTTGTTTCTTTAGTCGTTGAATGCCTGCGATAGTAGGCTCAAACTCAACATTCCAAGTAGTACCCTTGAATGTAACACTTTTAACTTTTTCTTCAACGATTGATTTAGTCATCAAGCGATAGTCATTAACAAATGAACCGTCTTTTGTTTCAAAGTGAATAGTACTAGGTACATCAACACCATCACGATTAGTGCGTAATACAGAAATTTTAGCGTGTTCATCGTAGTCATCAAAACCTAGAATAGTTTTGAGTTTAGTTAAGTTAGGCATACCGAACACACCGATGAAATCAGCTATTGGGCTATTCAATACTCCTGATACAATAACAGTTTTCTTTTCTGAAATTGCGTTGATAGTTGTCTCGGTATCAGTACCTGAAACTTTAATTAAGTCTACATCACCTAGACCGTTTGTGTGTGTAATTAAATCTTGTAAATAATCTTTCATGTTTTTCCTTTGTATACCTATTTAGGCAGTTTATGTTGTATATTATATTATATTTTATTGCGTAATGCAATAGCAATTTACCCGAAGCTGAATAAATCATCAAATGTACTATTCGTATCTGTACTACTACGAATATCCCAACCAAGTACTCCCAACAAGTTATCAATCTTTTCATCAACCAATGTTTGTTCCATTGCTTGGTCATCGAATGGTAACTCTGTGAACCATTTTGGTAATCGTAATTCGTCAACAGGATATGCGATACTGGTAAAGCCTAATGGATTAGGTTTAAGTTTGCATACCACTACCTTCATACCATCAATAATCTTCTGACTATAGTTGTCGCTGTTTACTCTACGCAAGTAGTTGTAGTTTAATGCCGCTCTTACGTGACCGGGCATATTTGCACGACCAGTACTGCTCTTAGCTTCTAAATCACCGTACATTGTAAGTTTGTTAACACCTTTAGGAGAACCTTTAGTCCAACTGTCTTGTGCAGTTAATACTCGTTTAAAGTCTTTGATAGCTTCAATGACCTCATCACGACCTTTACCTTCTTGCAGAATCATTTGCAATACATTCATTAAAAATTCTTGTATGTATTTAGGAGTATCAGCACGTTTCAAGTCAAGACCCATAGCTTTGATATCACCAAGCTTACCATCTTTATCTTTACGCTTACCTTCTTTGTCAAAGATGTTAATAGCATAACGTTTCTTAACAATAAAGATAGCACGATCACCAATTAGTTCACGACCAGCTTTAATGATTTCACCATTCTTACGAGGTGCGTGAAATGCCTTCTCCATAAATGATGGGAAACTTTCATTAGCTTGGTCTGCAATACTATCATACAATCCGATACAGAGTTCTTTGTCCCATACTAACTCACCTTTATCAATCTGTGGCTTCAGTGTGGGATAAGCAGTGAAGTAACAACTATCAGTATCACCATATACAATTGCATTGCCTTCGTGTGAATACGTGCCCTCAACTGATTCGTTGATGGTACTCATCATATGACGAACAATTTGACGACCGCTTAGTGTAACACTTTGACCTATACGTTTATCATAGAACCTACAATGTTCATTCAACAATGCACCATACGCTGAATTCAATAAAATCTTACGAACAAGTTGTCGCTTATCCCAGTATTCTCTATCTTCAGTCGTAGTTGCTTCTTTTAGATTCTTCTGCATTTCTTTACGGTCTGAGTACCAACGTGTTAGTAGACCAGGAACAACACCTTCTTTCTCATAAGTAAAGATTGTACCATTAGCACTTAGCATCCAGGGCTTATGACTATCAAATATCATCTTCCAGACTTCTGCCGCTGACATTTCTTCAGTACGACCATCTTCAAAGTCAACTGTAAGCATAGTACCACGTTCTTGGTTCATAATCGCAGTATACTCTAATGCACCGAACAGATTCTCCCATAGTATGGCACCAGTCACATCATCGTCACCTTCTTTATAGCGTTTCTTCTCACTTGCTAGTCGAAGGCCCTTGTCTTTCATATACTGGTCTGTGATTGTCTGTCTGATTTGAGCAACGATGGTCTCTCCACCCATGTTGAGGGCACGAATAACCGAGGGATAGAGCGAGTTAATGTCAACTGCCCCGACATATTCGTGCATTCCTCTTTTCGGCGTAGCAACAAAGGCACCTGCCGCTTGCTGGATTTCTTCTTCATTTTCAACCTTTCGTTTTTTATCTGGAACAACTAACCCACGTTCGTGAGCCTCATTAAAAATAGCCATCTCAATCATTGCTACTGAACCCATTACTGTTGGAAGCAGTACTGTGTTTTCGTGTGCAAGTTGATTAGCTAATTCTAAAAACTTAAGTTTGTTGTGAATCTTCACTAACAACATTGTATCTTGTCTATTGTATTCAATGAACTTTTTAAAGTCTTTGTTATACAGTTGGTCAAGCGTACCTTCATATTGTGTTTTGTTTTCACCGACTTCCATCTCACCGATAGAGTCAAGTTTATAACTGTGACGAGATTCATAGTTATACTTTTTGTACAACTGTAAATAGTCCAAGTGAATACGACCTACTAAGTCATAAGTTGTTTCACTCTTACCGAATCGTTCGTATTCTCTAGCTTTAGGAAGTTGACCCATCAAGCAAAACTTGCGTGTGTCATCTTTACTCATCACTCTAGTAACACGATTGACCATATAGGGAATATCATAGCCCTCTGAGTTCCAGCCAGTCAATACATCTGCATCTTCAATGAGTTGAAAGAAAACATCAAACATTTCCTTCTCTGATTTGAATAGCATTGTGTTTTCAAATTCATTAGTGATTTCTTGGGCTGTTTCACTAGACATATGTTTAGGAGCAATCACTAGTGTAATGCATTGGTCTAGCCAATCTAAGTAACAACTGATAGCAGTTACAGGATTGAATGGATCGCTAGTAGGACTGAAACCCTTCTCAGGATCAAAGTCTACCTCAATGTCAAAGAAGCAAGTATGAAGTTTAGGAGCATCAACTTTAAGATAGTTTTCACTTAGACAGCGAAAGACTACGTTAACATCACTTTCAAATAATTTCTTACCTGAATGAATGCGTCTTTCTTTTTCAAACTCTTGTCGTTTTCGAGTACTGAAACGACTGACTGGATCGCCATAGATACTACGATGTTTACCCTTAGGGTCAGGATAATACAATACATAGTTAGTGGGATATTCTTTGTATTGACGCTTGCCGTTATTATCCCGTTCTACTACGTAGATACGATCCTCATCCCTGCTGTGAATAGCGTCAACGTAACTCAAAGTGTTTTGCCCACAGTTTCCAAGATAGTGTTGAGTTCATCGTGGTCTTTGTTAGTCTGACCGAGACTTGCCTTGTGAGCAATCTTAATTGCTTTCTTCAATGTAGAAGCCTTGATTTCAAGTTCTTCTGCAACTGCTTTAATAGTGTCGTTTAGTCCACCATTCAATGTGTCAATTTCGTGTAGTACAGTCATACCCTCATTGACTAGTTGAGTTAGCTTAATCTTTGCTTCACCGTTAAAGGTTCTGTTATAATCTGACATAGGTTCTCCTTAAATAATTAGTTAGTATACTTGGCTTGCGTAGAGAAGTCAAGTATTTTGCTTACCTTCGACAATCTTTTTGACCAAAGTATGTAAGCCTGGGTTGACTCGTAATGCGTGTGGCATCAATTCATTGCGAATGTAATTACGGGTATAGCGTGAATTTTTGTTTGATTCATCTTCAATCCAAGGCACATTATGGCTTTCGCACCAATAGATAAACTCTTGTTTGCGTGTAGTTAAAAATGGTCTGATTACATTGTTGCGTGTTAATGGAATGACTTTGGGTGTGCCGTGTAATGCTGACCAAATATATGTTTCAACACAATCATCCAAATGATGACAAGTAATGACTGGACCAAGCTCACTTAAAAATTCATAGCGTTCTCTACGCCAGTATTCTTCCTGTGATTCTTTGCTACCTTTTTGACTACGAGGTGATCCGTACAACATAGGAATATTGTTATCACCGCAATACCTAGAAACAAACTCACTGGCTTTTTCACCGTTTTGTGTTCTGTGATTAAAATGGGCAATCGTTACTTCGTGCTTGCGACTTAGAAAGTCAACTACTGCCATACTATCTACACCACCGCTACATGCGATTGTAATACTTTTGGGTAAGGGAACTGTTAGCTTAATCATCTATGCATTATAGCATAGATTAATCTTTATTGAAAGATATGACGGTCATTCATATTTCCATAATATAGAACCATCTAACTCTATACTTTTTAATTTAAGATTGGTTATATTATTCCAATCTATTTCATCAATATTTTCTATGTCACCTATTGGATATCGATTGAGTTTTTTATTTGAATTGATTACAAATTGTTGAAATTCAGGATCTTCTATTGTTTTTGTAAATATTTTATTAGGGTCAAATGTAATATTGGGAGTCATTAAATTGTTACCGCCAATATCATCATTACTAGGGTCATCTTCTTCAAACCAACATTTAAAATGATCCTTACCCAAAATATCATCAGTTATCCAAACATTATGATTATATGATTGTACGCTAAAATCAAATTCTTCAGTTATATATTCTACTGTCTCTGTTCCCCATATTGCCTCGTTATCTTCTAAATGACTAGTAGATGCGGCATGTAACCCATAATACATTTGGTTAGGAACTAGTTTGTTTATCCTAGATAATTTTGGATATGTTAATGTTTCTAGTAGATGTGAATTATTGTTTAATTCATGTATTGCATGATGTATTTTATCTATTGGTGTGTCGGTAAATGTAGTAGAGGATACAAAGGGATTTAATAATTTTGCCAGTGATGTAAAGTGTCTATGCCACTTGTTTAAATGATGTTGAGTAAGATTACTATAATCAATTAATAAAGATTTAAGTTCTATTATTTCTGCACTATAATCAATTTGATAGTGTTTACCTAATAATATAAATGATTTAAGGATATTAAATATAAAAAATCTATAATTTACATTAGTAACAAGCTGTTGTGTTACATGATGTGGATGAAAAGACCAATCTAAATGTGGGAGACGTTTTGAAGTACGTGTAACATAATCTTTCCAATTAGATACGAATGAATTATTCAATAATTTTATTTTTATATAAACATTTGTTTGGTCATTATTAAATTTATATATTAACATTTTTATTGAAAGATATGGTTATTTTTTTCTCCATAAATTTTGATATATTTTCCTGCAAGCATATCTGCCATTGCTTCAATTGGGCTACCGGGATAACTATCCCCGGGTTCAATCATATTTAGTTCACCTTGACGGACATGTACTAATTCATGGAATACTGTACGTAGTATATCTACAAGGTTACGATTTTTAGCATAGACCCAAATATTATCAGTACCCATTTGATGACCACCGGTATGATGATTAGTTTGAGCCTCTTCGGTATCCATACTTAATTCAATAGATGGAGTAGATTTTAAATGTAATATTTTGGAGGCCCACTGAACAAACATATCAACTTCTCGTTGTAGTTCATTTTCACCAGCCTCATCTAGTTTATTTTTAATCCAACTGTCAGGGTTACGATGATATTTTTTGACAAATAAATCATGTAATGCTTTACCAGTAATTTTATGTTTACTAGCGATTCTTCTCATTAGCCTGTCGATTGTATTATAGTCGTGCTTTTCTAAGCTAGGAAGTTTCTTTGCTAGCTCATTGGCAGGCGACTCTAATACAATCTGACTAAACCGCATTTAATATATTATAGATATTCGTGATAGTCGTTAACAATTTCAGTACCATCGGTACGTTTAATCGTATGTATTAATTTTTGAGATACTAACCATTCTGCATAATAATCAGAACCAATATCAGTGTGGTTACCAACACTGTCATTAGCAAGCCAATAATCATATTCTTCTTTAGTTTTGGTAGCTGATAACCAATCGTTTAGTGGTAAAAATTTATCAACTTCGTATACAAATGTGTGCATTCTTCCTGCATCATCTGGAATTGGAGTAGTAAATGTTTTTGTCATATAAAAGTTCCTTTATTATACATGTATTTATCAAAAATCTCTAAAAGTAGTTTAATTACACCAACTTTGTTTGGCTTCTCCGTAGTATTCTCTTGCAAATCCGTTTTGTATTAGCATCATTCTTAAACTTTGTCCATCAAGTAATATATCACCTAATACACGACCACCGTATTTATCCCAATCAGCGATAGCTACTTGACGTTTTTGTGCTTTACTGATAGCATTCTTTGTAAATGCAGTAGCGGCTTGACCACGTTGGTCTTCGCTTGGGCACATTGCTCTATGACCTTTTTCAGGTGTATCAACACCAAATACACGAATACTTAGTTCTTGTTTTAAAGGTGGAGGTAAGAATGTTGCTTGAAATGCAACAGTATCCCCATCAATAATCCTAGTGATAGGAAAATCATAGATGTTCATTGGCTTTTGCTTTTGTGCAAATGCAACACTAGTTAATGTTAGAATTACTAATATTATTATTTTTTTCATTTTTATCATATTACCTTACGATTCTTTACTCTTTCAATATCAATACCAAACGGTGTCTTGTTTGTTATTGATTTAACTATTTTCTCAGTAGCACCTTGGCCAGGCTTTAGTTCTGCGGCAACTATTTGAAAGATATATCTGTTCTTCTTTACACCCAAGAACTCACCTACTAACACTTGATAGTTAGGATAGTTGGGTGTTAAATCTACTTTAGGATTTTCTTGTTCTTCTAAATAAAATACATCCTCATCTGAGGATACTTGCAATGTAGGATGTGCGGTTAATACAACATATGCATTTTCACCATAATTATCTTTTTGCTTGGCTATAGCTACTCCTAAATCAGTAGTTTTAACTACAAAAGTAATATATGGCATTTTCATTAGTTCATGTCCACGTCTAGTTTCTAACTTATGTAATACTCGAAGGACTTTTTCTATGGGAATGTTACGTTCAGAACCATCACTTCTATCATTAATAAAGTGTTTGCTCACAACTAAATACCCGTCTGCAAAAGGTATTTCCTTATTAATAAACTCTGTTGCTCTCATATTAGCTCATTATAGGTAATACTTCAATGTCTGTACCTTGATCGTACCCATTGTCTCTTAGCCATTGAATAGCTACACGATTAGCATCACGTTGAACGTTACCTACTCCACTAAAGCGATGTACTTCTTGTCCATCAGCTAACACTTTCCAAGCACCAGTAAAGCCACCGGCTGCACGTTGTTGTTGTATATCAGTTGTGCTACCTGGTGCGGGTGCTGGTTGATCCATACGTGATAGACCATAACCTCTTCTATCAATACCTTGTTGTAACAACCAAGCTTGAGCTTTTTCTCTTGCTTCTTCAACTGATGTAGCTTGGAATGTATAAACTATACTTTGGTCTGCTGTTCTGTATAGTTTGTAATCTTGTGTTTCACCACCTGTAGCACGAATAGGTTGTGCTAATATAGGCTCACTATCACCAACACGTCTTATACCAAACATATCTCTTGCTTGGAATGGTTGTAGTCTATGTGGTCCGTGTTCAAGGTAATCATTTAGACGAATCAATGCTTCTCTATCATTGGTAATGCCTTCAGCATCTTCTACCTTTCGGTTAGTATCCAAATTGAATATTTCATACTTTGGTTCACTACTGTCGTCCCTTTCATACGGACGCAATGGCTTGGCAACCAATGAACTTCGATAGTCAGCCCAATTTGGATAACCACCAATGGCTTTTTCTCTTGCTTCTTCTTTAGATAAGGCAACAACTTCTATACTAGCAGTACCACCAGGACTACGAACACTCCACCAATATTTTTTGCCGCCGGTAGTATCTTTCTTCAACTTGCGTTCTAGTTGTGCTTGCTGAACAAAGCTACGCAATGCAGCCTTAGGTAACTCACCTGCGGCATACTTAGCAAAGTATTGAATAGTGTCGGTACTATCTTTACTTGGTGCTAATAACTTATAAAGTTTTGTTAGATATTCTTTTCTATATTTCTGTGGATCAACTGCGGCATCTAATGCTACTACAAATCGTAACAACGTGTTTTCAATCTTAGGGATATCAGCATCTAACCAATCACCACCGGGACTACGAAACTCAATGTAGCCGTCTTTGGTATTGATACTTGTGTATTTGTGTGTTGCACCACTATGAACTAGTTTGCTAGCGATATCACTTAGTCCTTCTTTCATTCCATCTAACAACTTTTTAGCACTATCTGGATTTTGTCTAATGTTATCTTTAACTTGTTTCAAAGCACTCTTACAAAAAGTGTTACCTTCACGGTCAAACTCTTTCAATATATATTCGTCACCTAACAATAATGCTAACTTAACATAGTCAAGTTTTTCTCTACTAAAGTCAGGTACACTTACATTAATATGTAATCCAGTGCTATCATTCGTGTAGCAACCTTTATCTTTCGCCCAAGCAACAACTTTGTTAAAGTCACTTATCATTTCATCTATGGGCATTGGTGGAGATACGAACTCTAATCCACCATCACTGGAATCGTCAGGCTCTAAGCTACCATCAGGCTCAACAACATAGTGACCTGCTTCTCTGCGAGCACCGTGATAACGTTCGCTTGTATTGACTGGCTTACCAATCATTCTGCTAAACTCATCACCAATATCATCAACGCTTAACTCACCACCGTTATCGGGATAATACCAATGTGGCCAACTAATATCATAGTTACTTTCAACGTCTTGCATTGTATAAAGACCTTCACTTTCTAACCAATCGCTTTCGTCTGGCCAGTCAGTTTCATCCATCCACTTTTCACGTGCATTGTCATACAATCTTTCTTGATTGTCCCATTCTTCTTCAACAAATTGGTCACGCTTTTCTTCTACCATATCAGTAGCTTCTTTCCAGTGTTTCCAATCTTCGTTATTTTCTTTGTCTTTTAGTTTAGTTGTTTTTGCGCCGGCTTTGTTTGCCGCTTCTTTTTGTTCATCTGTTAAGCCTAACTGGTCATAAGCCTCATCTAGTGCGGCATCTTCATCAAACTCGCCTTCACTTTCAATATATTCACGTAGATAATCTTTACCTTCACTATCCCATTGTTCGCTACGTCTTTCATCAGCCCATTCGAGATAAGATTGAGTTAGTTCATCAACTAAACTTTCTACTTCTCTAAGACCATTGTAGTTACGGTCATAAAAAAAGTTGCGTATGTTTTGGATACTACCGGAACTCTCATCACTATCATAATCAGCTTCTGGATCCCCGTCACCTTCTTCTTGTTTAACGTTTGGAACAATCATCTCAAATTCCATACCAGCCTGAGCACCAGTCTTGGCAGCTTCTTGCTTTAGTCGTGTAGGATTCATCGCTACTTCGTCAAGTACTTCTGTTTCTAATATTATAAAGTCTAGTGCTCTCATTTTTTTAACTTATTCCATTTATCGTATATATAGTTTTTCAACTCTATTGTGTTCTTAAAACCATTGTCGTTCATATATTTAATCAACTTCACGGCACTAGCTCTATCTCCTGCGTCTGGCTTACGTGCGTTACTTAAATCAACACCTATGTTATGATCGCCTGTTGTATCGTGATACCATAACAGGTTCTTTAGTTGTCTCTTAGCTCTATCGCTTAAGTATTCCTCTTTGTCTTTTTCAATCAACTCAATCCAAGGCTTAACAAAGTCTGTTGGCTTGCGAGTAGAACCTCTAGTTGGTTGACCCTTCAATACATCTTTAGCTTGGCTTGGCTGAACACTCTTGCGTGTATCTAACAATCTCCAAGCTTTTTCATCTGTATAAAGATATACTGGTATATCTCTTTTTTTAGCTGTTATCATTAGCTGTCGTGTTTGTGGGCTACGATATTCATTTTGTTCTTTTAGTAAGATATGTATCTCTGTAACAGGTGTCATTGGTATACTTGGCTCTTTGCTGAATACTCTATCTTCTGATTCACGTGTTCTTGTGCCATCACTTTTTAACCAAGCACTATTCCAATAGTCTATTGGCTTAACAATGTATCTACTGTTGAACCAATCACCGTTCATTTTAAACATTACACCACCAGTACCAACATATCTATGATAGTCACCGGTTGGTGTGCGTGTTAAACTTAAAAAGTATGGATAACCTTTTGGTGCATAATCTTCTTCGCTTGGATTACCTGTTACACTTGCAAGTTCAAAGTTGCCTGATTGTAGAATCTTTAATGCGGCACCGGTACTAGTGTAATGAAATACTACACTAGTTGCACGTTCATTCAGTTGTTCATTTTCACTAAGTTTATTTTCAGGCTTGTCGTATGCTCTACGGTCAGTTAGTGTAAAAATCATTCCATCGTGTGGATCTTTTTTGCTATATAAGTCCCAATCAGGTAATAAACGCTTAATCATCTTAGCATATAATCCAATGCGACTATCTTCTTTGGCATTGAATGTTATTTCTTCTACTTTATCAAGACCATATTTTTGTAAGAACTCGCGGGTAATATCAACCGCGGTAGACAATACTTCGGCTGAATTACCTGTACCTGTTGTGCCCCAAATATCCATTTCCTGTGGATCAGTATCTTTTCTACCCATCATAAACTGAACTTCCCATTTCTTAGGATTGGCATTGCGGGAAAACGCTTGCCAATGATAAGTTCTATCGCCTACTGTAAAGTTTGCTCTAGCTTCTTCACCGCCGCGAAATTTCCATTCCCAGTTCTTTTTACCTTGCTGGAATAGTTCGTTTAAAAACTCATTCGCTCGCATTACTCACGTTCTCGTTTTAATATAGAACGAATGAACCAAGCTTTCTTGCCGTACAAATCTTGTAGTTCGGCCATATAGTTTTCGATACCGTGTTGATTCTCACTAGCTGCCTCATCAAACATTGCTGTTACTAACTTAAGCATTAATTCACAGTCTTGTAATGATTCAGCAAACATTAGTTCAGCACGTGGGATTTTAATTTGGTCTTCAATGATTGATAGTTCTGCGTATCTTGTTAAACTTCCGGGCGTATACGAACCTAATATTCTGATATATTCAGCAATAGGGTCAATAGTAGCATTTACATCTTCGTACAATGTATTAAAGAAGTCGTGATATTGTGGAAAGTTGCTGCCTTCAACATTCCAATGAAAGTTCTGGCTTTTGATAGCAAAGCTTTGTGTACTAGCTAATAGTACTTTTAGATTATCTGATAACATTATTGTCCTTGCTTTAATAGTTCTTGTGCTTTCTCAACACTAATCATAGGTCTTGGATGTGTGCCATTTACCACGCTCTGTAGATATTCTTTACTAAAGCCTTTTGGTGCTTCTGCTTTTGTAGGAGTTTGAGTTTGTACAGGTTGTGTGATATTGGGTTTGCCTGTTAAACGATTAATATTAGGATCATCACCGGGTGTAACTCTAGCATTAGCGCCGGCTGCTCCTAGTGCCATTGCCCCGGTTAATGCAGCCGCACCTAATTTCTGTTTCCAATTCTCGTCTACATTTTCATTAGAGTTTTTCTTTGTATTAACATTGATAGCTTTACCACTACGTTCTGGATTAGGATCTTCTCTACGCTTACGTTGAGCGGCACTAGCACGACCTTTTTTACCTAGACTGTGAGCTTTTGCTTGTGGCAAACATTTTGGTTTACCTTCTCCGGGTTCTCTAGCACAAGGACCTTTAATATTGCCTTTAGTATCCATACGAACCCATTTTTCTTTATTGAACCAATCGTGCAAACTTTCATCCGCTTGTTCAATACCTTCTAGTATAGAACTTTCATTTTTCTTTCCACCGTTGCCCCAATTGCTTGCACCTTTTTTACGACACTTTACTAATGCACCACTGGCATAAGCACTTGGCCATACTTTATAACGGCTCTTTACTTTATAGTAGCAAGCATCTTTCTTTTCGTTCATTATCATTTCACTGAACATTGGGCCATTACAATGTGGACATTTTTCTTCCGTTATATCTTGCTCATATACATTCTTATCATACACAATACCTTCATCGTCATCGCCAATTAAATCAATAATTTTTAAGCTGTTAGTGTCACTATTATACTCTAAGTCAGGTAATCCGCGATATTTACTCATTGGTTTTTTAGAGTCATACCATGCTTCTCTTGCAATAGAATGTAAAAATAAAATATCCATGTCATCTTCAAATATAGAAGTTTCATAACCAAGTGCTTTAAATTGTGCTACATTTTGATTAAATATTTTAGTTTGTTCTTGTTGACTTAATTGTGCCATTTGCCCTTGTGCGGCTGTTGGTACATAAGAACCTTCCCAAAATATTTCTAATGCAGTTTCACTTAATGCTTTAAGTTGTATGATGAGGTTTTTATTCAAAGGATTACGAGGTTGCATTGGAATAACCTCCCCTTCTTCTACACTTTCTTTTGGCACACAGTTGGGAACTTGTTTACCGCCCTTACTTTTCATACCTACTTGCTTATGCGTATCCCAACATTTTTCATCTAGCTGTTCTTCATTAGTATTTTTTACACAGTTAGGATATGTTTTGCCAAACATTTTCTTGTTACCCTCTTTGTGATAACCTTTCCAACAGGCTTCATCTAAATTAGTATGGTCTACGTGTGTTTCACACATACCGCAGTCTTCACATACCATTTCCATTTCAATACTTTCATTGTGCTTTTTCTTACCAGCACAATGAGCCTTTTGACTGAAACCTTTAGGATGACTACAGTTGATACTACTCTTATACTTTTGACTCCAACCTTCATCAACACCTTTTGGTTTAGCATATGCGGCTTTGTTAGTCAATAATCTGTTCTTAACATACTCTAATGCTTTGTCTAGTTTTCTATTCAACTCAACATAGTTATCTCTTGCACCATCACGTGCTAACATACTTGTATCAACACCGGCTTCAATGTTTGGTGTCAACAGACCCTTCTTATCAAGCTTTTGAACTAAGTTATCTAATATACCTTGTTTTTCAATAGCTTTATCAAGTTGGCTTAATCTTGCTTTTAGTTCAGAATGTTTCTCACCTGGCATTGCTACCATAGGGGTAGATGTAGCTCTTTGTCTAAAATTAGGTTCTCTTGCTGTGAACTTAGAAACAGTATTTTGTTTAAAATCTTTTTCCCACTGCTCTAAATCAGCTATACGTTGTTGTTCAAGTTGTTGTTTAACTTGCTGTAATGCTTCTAATGATTTAGATTTTAGTTCATCACCCAAACTTTCTGGCAGTGGTTTATCTAACTTCTTTACATTAGGTTTACTTGGTGGATAGTAAGCTGACTTAGCTCTATTTTTTGTTCCTAATATTTGAGGATTGTTTACTCTAGGGTAAGTAGATTTGAATGTTTTTTGTTCTTCATCATCTATATTTTTTGTTAATGCATTAATAACTCTTTGTTGTGTATTTTCATCTAATTGTGTTATTAATGATTTAGCTTTTTTATATACAACATTGATATCTTCTTTGACAGTTTTTGTATCATTGGCAAACTGTTTCTTAGTTGCTTTAACAATACCACTGAAACGTTTATCAGCTTTCTTATAGTCACCTGCTAAATCAGCTTTACCTGCATCTAATGCCGCCGCTGTTTTATATTGACTTAATTTCTCATTAGAGATTTCATCAAGTTGTTCTTCACTAACACCTTGACCTAATTGTTGTAAGTCACTTGTTAATACATCTTGCGTAACTTCACCTATACCTTTTGAAATTGTGATGCGAGAATATTTACGATCCTTACTCATAGCAACTACTTTTGATGGTTGTCCAAAATACTTAACGGTGTCACCAGTCTGTATATTTTTAATAGAAACACCACCAAGATTAACCGGCTTATCACCTGCAAAGTTACCTTGATCTCCCCATGGATCATCTATACCTTCATTAGTACCAGTTGCTAATCTATCATGGTCTGCATCACGTTTTTGTTTTTGGCTTAGTTGATACATCTTTTTAGAGTATGCAACATCGTCATCAAATGTATCATCTTCTTGTGAACGATAGCTGGAACGACTTCTGCCACTACTAGCAACGGCATTTTGGTAATCCCAATCACTGTCGTAGTTATGTGGGTTGACTTCGTTTAGACCTTTAAGAATTTTGCTCATATTACTTTTTACTAGTTATTTTATCTACTGCACGGTCAATACCAGCCTGACGTTTTTCAATCTTAGCATCTTTCTCAAAACGACTTGCAGGTAATTTTGAATTGAATGCAGATGTAGCTACCCTAGCACCTTTTTGAAACTGTGTATTACCTTTACGGTTTGCCATATCACCGGCTGCTGATTTTACATAACTTCCTAATGCTTGCGGGCTTAACTCGTCAAGTTGACTTTCACCCATCTCACCATTAGTCATAGCACCAGTAGTGCCTAAACTTTCAGTAGCACCTTGCTTACTATATGCATCAATCATTTGCCTAATATAGAAATTATAAAAACCACGACGGCTATTGTATTCTCTATCTCCTAGTACAGTCTTTAGTGCCTTTACAGCATCACCTACTTCTGCACCACGCATTATTTTTAATGCGTCAGTAACAAGTGAGTCACCTCTTTGATTGTTTTCTGTAACACTTCGTAGTTGTTTACCTTCTAGGTATTCACGTACTGTGTTTAGATAGTCATTGGCTTTGATAATCTTTTCTTGTACCCAGCCTTCTAAGCCTTCTTCTTCACTAACACTTCTTACGATGTTATAGATTTTCTCAGCGTTCTTACCTGCACTGAATAAATCACTCACAGCCATTTCTACTTCGTGGTCTGTTCTATCTTTATCGTGTGATATAAAACCTGTCTTTACACTACGCCCTTGACCTGGCACAACGATTAAGTCTTGTTCGCTTAAGTCAGCTTCATTGACTGGTGGAGTTGGCTTTTGAGGTTGCTTGCTCATAGAAGCTTTCATTTCTTCTCTAGTTTTACCGTATTTCTTTTGAAATTCAGCTGGCTTCATAGTCTGTAAGTCATACGCTAAATCTTTCATTGCGGCTTCGTTTAAGCTATTAGCAAATGGCTTGCTAGTTTTCTTACCTTTAAGTAGGTTGCCTACTTTATTGCCACCGTAAACACTTGGGTTACGACTTTGCATTTTGACGAAACCGTGTTCTGTAGGTGCTATTGAACCTGCTGTTGTACTTGTTTCTTGGATAATTTGACTGATTTTCATATGGGATCCCGTTTGATGTAGTATTTATCAAAATACCATAATATGGAAACTTAAGAGATTTTGCCTGATGGCTTTGCTGTTGGAGGAATACCAGCTCTAGTTGTGAGCCAGCCGAACGCTTTTGCATTCTTTTTGATACTATATGGATTAACATCTACTGTTAATGCTGTCTTAAAACGTGGGTCGTTTTTCTGTTTTTCGCTTGGAATGTAGCCAGACGCTTCATTAATCGGCTGTTTTAATATCTCAATGACTTTATCTGCGGCATCTTTTATTGCTTGGTCATATCCCATTTCATCTGCTTCTTCGCTAGATTTACCTAAGAACGGTTTAAGCATACTCTTAGCAACATCCAACATTACTTTTTTCTCGTCGGGATGATTGTATATTCGTTGTAATTGGCTTTCACGTTGGAAATAACTAGACCAACCAATAGCATCAGCTAATCCTTGTATATCGTATCGTCTATGTTGTAGTGTTGGATTACGATTATCAAACATCTTATGTTGTTTAATAATACGTGGATCTAACACAACTCCTTGTGTTGGTTCATTGTAAGCAATCCAACCACCACCGTCGTCATACACACTGGTAAAGCCTAAATCACGCAATACTTTATTCCAACGAACAACATTAGTTTCATCATTTTGTCCTAGTCTACTTAAGCAGTCATAGATAAACCAGTATGGTGTACCATCGTATTCATCTTCTTCACTTGCTTGTTGTATTACTTCTTCAGGGCAATATTGACTTAATACTTGTTTTAGTTTAGCAAGATCAACTTTAGTTTGTTTAGTCATTTCGCCTGAACGGTTATACTGAAACAACTGTAGATAGGGGAAGTTATCTCCCCAAGGCAATGATTCATCACGGTCAGCCATTTGCATAAAATATCTTAATGGATAAAAGTAAATGCCTTTGGGGGTGTCTTCACTAACAGCCGCACGTGGATTAATACCTAACTTGGGCTCCATAGTCATACTAACAGCCCAGTTATCTTTATCATCAATATTATCTTCGGCGTAATTAATAAGGTCATATTTTCCAGAGCCACTTTTTCTATTCTGTTCTGGGTTTCTACGTGCTTCTTCTACGTCTTTTTTTATCTTACTCAATTCGTAGATAACTTTGTTGCCGGTGTCTGCACGGAACGCTTTAAATCCCCAAGACTTGGCATAGCGTTGAACTAATCTATCATACAAGCTGGATCTACTTTCTGCATTCTGTCCTTGTTCAACTTCTTTACTGGCTGAAAAGATTACACGATTAGGCTTATACTTTTTAATAAATGTTTGAATAGCACTTAACACAGTGGCAAATACACGTTGTGCATCACCTTCGCCTGTGACTTCCTGGCTATTGTTTCTATAGAATTCAACACTCCAGGCTTCCTCTTTTGAATCTTTACTGACTCCCTTGTTGAACATAATACTTAGAAAGGTGTTGTCATCTAATCGTGCTATTGCGTCTACATCACCGTAGTCACCCTTTTCCCATCTAAGTATTTTATAAGGTTTATCAAATGCTTCATTGACCTCATCATTGATAGGCTGATACATCGTTTCGATAGTTAACTTCTCACTATGTAATTTGTCACGCAAATCATATAACTTAGTGATGTAACCCTGTACTCTTAATGCTTTATATGCTAGATTCTCAGGACCAAACTCACCACCTTTATCTAGTCCAGCTTGACGATAACGTTTGATAGTTTGTAATACTTGTTTTACTTTACTTAATTTCTTTGACTTTAATGCATATTCTGCTAGTTTTAATAACTTTTCATATTTCTGTTTAGTAGCAGTTTGGTCTAAATTACTTCTACGTTTAGTAGGAATTCTAAGCCACTTGTCTTTTAATATGCTGTATTCGCCTAAACTAATTACAGGTTCGTTGCTATCTTGCACATACAATTCTACTGGAATTCCGTGAACTTTAATGTTGTGTGAATCATTGTATATTGTTTTTTTAGCGTGAAATAGCTCTTGGTATATCTCATCGTCTGGATACTGACTTAAATCAACTAATATATGTAAGTCTAAGTCGCTGTTGGGCGTATAGCTGTAAGCCGCATTAGATCCGGATATAGTTATATCTTTAACATCTAAATCTTTAATGCCTAACTCTTGCAAAAAATCTTGTGCTATAACTTTTAATTGATCGGATACGTCAGCTTGTAGGTAAGTGCCACGAAATAACTTTGGGTTAAGTTGGTCGTGAAATGTGATTGCATCCGACATTTTAAATGAGTCGAGTTCTTTTAAGTCCATAGTGTATTTAGCTGTTAACAAATACAAATGAAAAAGAGCTGAATTATGTTAATTCCAGTATTTAGATGAGTCTAAACTATCCCAATATTGTTTATTATTACGATTAATGAAATTCTTTACTACATATTTACCCATACCAAAATATCCCATCTTTTTAAATCTACGACTATCTTGACCACAGTGATGTTTTATTATTCTGAACTTTTTTGGACTATATTTTCTGGACAAAAAGAAATCTTCGCTTGTTACTAAGTTTTCAGGGAAGCCACCGTATTCATCAAATTTATCTTTGCGGGTTAGCATAAACGCTCCAACTGCGAAAGGACTAAAGAATTTTAATGTGTGATTGATTAAGTTAAATGCAGTGAATCCAATCTTTGCCCTTGGATCTTTATCATAAGATTTAATATTCAATCCTACAAGATCCAAGTTTATTGATTCCATTTTATTGACAGCATCATGAATTACCGTATCCTTAAAGAAACGAACATCGGCGTCAATAAACAATATATACGGAGTAGTGACTAATCGTGCTCCATTGTTCTTGGCAACGGATACAGGGCCGCCTTCAATGATTTCTACATTCAATAAATAACTGTTATCTTTTATCACTTGTCTAGTATTGTCAGTACTACAATCAGCAATGATAATTCTAGTGTTACCTATGTTTTGTGAGCGTAGTGAATTGAACAAATGATGAATATAATTTTCTTCATTCTTACAAGGGACTACGATAGTTATTTTATCACTTATTGTTTTTTGCATTCTGCTATAACCTTAAAATTGTCAAACTTCAGTTTGTATTTAATTGTACTTAAAGCCTGTTGGCAAGAGTGCTGGTCTTGGAATGTCAGTTCTATCCGTCCCGGCACGTCTTTTGAGTCGTGCATATGAACTGCTAGTATTATCAGTATCCACATCGTCCTTCTCCTTAGTCCAAGTAACTATTTCCCAACGACCGTCGTGATGTTCTACAAGTGCTGTACAACTTTCAACCCAGTCACCGTCATTCATGTATGTGACACCATCTATAATTTTTATTTCTGCGTGGTGTATATGTCCACAAATAACTCCATCAAAACCTCGCTTCTTACAATATGCCGCTAGATTTTTTTCAAACTGAAACATAAAATCTATGGCTTTTTTTACTTTGTGTTTAAGGTATTTGCTAAGACTAAAGTACCCAAAACCAAAACGATGACGTATCCAATTGAATTTGCTATTAAGCGATAAAATGAAATCATATGCTTTGTCTCCTAAAAAACTTATCCACGGGGCTAATCTTGTTATACCATCAAACAAGTCACCGTGTGTTACTAAATAGTGCTTACCATCAGCACCTATATGTTCTATTTGATTGTGAATTTCTACTAAGCCAAAACTGAATCCATATGGAATCATAGGTCTTAAAAATTCATCATGATTGCCTGCTACATATATTACTTTAGTTCCTCGTTTAGCATGACCCAAAACTCTACGAACAACATTGGTGTGACTTTGTTTCCACCGCCATTTGTTTTGTTGTATTCTCCAAGCATCAATAATATCACCTACAAGATACAATGTATCACATGTATTATGTTTTAAAAAATTATTTAATTTATCTGCTTTACTATCTCTAGTACCAAGATGCACATCACTGATAAAGATAGAACGATATGTTTTCATCTTGTATTTATTTGGAATATTGTGACAAATATGTGACAATATAACCATTAAAAAGAGCCCTTTTGAGGCCCTTAGTACTGGTTACGCAAATCCAGCGACACGCTATTTTGTGTCCGATTTAAAAAGGGTTGATAGCCAGCCTTTAACGCTGGTTATTATTTTCCCAATAGACTGTCTACCTTTGCTTCAGCAACATTTAAACGAGCTTCAATAGCGTCCAATGCTGGATCTGCAGGAGTAGCAACTGCTTCAATAATTTGTTGTGTTACTTCTGGAGTAACTGCTTCAACACCTGTAGCCGCAATTATAATTTCTTCAACTGCATCAGCAACTTGTTGAGCTACTTCTGGAGTTGGGGCTGGCATATCAGCAACTGCTTGCATGATAGCTTCTGTGATTGCGACTGGATCAATAACAACTTTCGGCTCTGCTGTAACAACTGCCATAACAGCGGCTGAAACAATATCAGCAACTTCAGTATGAACAATTGGATCAGCTTCAGTTTGTGCTGTAACAACATCAGTAACGATGATAGCGGCTTCTTCATGGAATACGCTTGATGACAATGCAACTACTTCTGCTACGTCAACTGGTGCGTCATTTGCTACTGCGGCAACAATAGCGTCAATGTGAGCTTCTGTTTTCTCAGCGATTAATTGGTCAACCTGAACTTCAACTACAGAAAGTCTTGCGTCTAGTTCTTCAATGCTTGTGGCACTGTCTGTATTAACTGTTGTACCAGTTAGGTTTGCTAATTTGGCTTCTACAGCTACTAATCTTGCGGCTAAATATTCTAATCTCATGGGTTTCTCCTTGTGTGGTTAATTTTGTGCCACTATGACACACAAGTATTTACTTCAGGAATTGTGACAGTACGATGACAAAGCTATGACAATATGCCCACTAAAAAGCCCCTTTCGGGGCTACTCATTTAAGAGATTTTTAGTGTAACGTTCCCATTACTATCTGGGACAACTTGCGATGCAACCTGTTGTGCTGCCGCAGCCTTTGCTTGTTCTTCTGCAACAAACATAGGTCCAATTGTACTCATCAAATGTTGTTGATTTTCCATACAGAATACATAACTACCTGAGTGACGTAATAGAATACGCTTGTCAACCCAAATCTTACCACCTAGGTCACGCCAGTTTTCACAGAATGTCCAGTCTTCACTGTAGTAACGATTCTGACGAACTGCTGTGTCAAAATATGTTTTCAAGTGTTGGTCATACTTTGGATCTAATCCAATGTCGTTCTTATATTGCTTAACAGCTGGGTGAGCTTTCAGTTTGTCAAATACGTGCTTCTTCATTAATAAGAAACCAGTACCTGCTTTACTTACTTCTTGGAAGCCATCTGGTCCTTCTTCAGCACCTTCAAATCCGTTAACTACCCACTTGATTGGCATTGTCTTCATTGGATATAATCCTGCACAAACATCTACGTCACGGTTCAATAGAACTAATAGATGCCATGGCTCCCAACCAATGTCAGCGTCAACAAAGAATAGGTGTGTTGCGTCTGGCATGTCTAAGAACTTAGCAGTTAGTGTATTTCGTGCTCGGCTAATAAGTGATTCATTAACCATTGTTTCTAATGTCCAATCGATACCAAGTTGACGGGCTGTGTTTGCCCACTTGATAAAAGACATGAATGTTGATTCTGTCAACATACCACCATAACATGGCATTGCAATGTGTACCTTTGTTGTACGTAGAAAGTCTACGTTAACTTGTACTTGTCCTGGAGCCGGGGCTTCAGTTGGGGTAGCAGCCGCAGATGCTTGAGCGGCTTGGTCAGCAATTTCTTGTACTTTTTCTACTGGAACTGTTTTTGGTTCCGTAGATTGTTTTACAGTTTTTACAGCTTTTGCTGGTGCTTTTGGAGTTGTTTTCTTTGTTGCCATTTGGTCCTCTTAAATGATGTAAATATTTACACTAGTTAAGAGGGGTCGAAATATTTTTATTCTTCGTTTAGGTAATCCTCATTTAAACCTAATTCACTATGGGGGAAAGCAATATAGCTATCACCGTTCTCATCACCTATTCGTATAACAAATACACCGGCATCGTCATCATCGGATTCATCTTGACCAATCTCCCAACCCATTGCTTGTAATGTTTGTTGGGCTTTCTTCATTTGTTGTATTGAACCATTCCACCATTGTGCGGCTAATTGACGCAATATTTCTTCCTCGTCCGGTTCTCTATCATCACTACCAGGTGTAGCAAACTCAGTCATAGCAGTTATACGCATTGGACCTCTACGTTTGAACTTGTTGTTCTCTTGTTCATAGGTAGTAGGATAAGGTATACCCAAATTTTCAGTTACTTTGTCAGATGATTTGAATGAGAAATCAGTAGGTTTAAACTGTGGATATTTCTGAATAACTTTCTTTACATAGCTATCTAATATTTCATAAGGTATATCAGTTGCAACTAACTTGGAACCTTTACCTAATCTTAAATAGATACTAACTTTCTTAGGATGCATAATACGTTGTACAAAAGGACCTTCAGTCATATTATGATTGATGCTTTCTCCTCCTCCACCGTCGCCTCCACCCTCACCTGATTCACTACCACCACCGTAGTAACTATATCCCGGAAAGAAGTATCTTCCAAGACTACGATTTTTACTTTTCTTTTTTCTTTTTTTCTTTGCTTCTGCCAAACCTTGCTTTACTGTTTTATAAGCACTTTGTAGCACAAACATATATTCTTTATCTGTTATGTCCGATAATATACCTTCAACTGTTGTATTGAAAAATTCATCACCTGCTATCATATTCATACCATGAATCATACCTAATTCATCAACATTTTTTTGCTTTGCTACTTGTATAGCAATTTCTAATAATTTTCTTATTCTACGACTTCTACTATCTCCGCCGCCATCGTCACTACTGGGTGGGACAAATTCGTTTAATGATCCTTCTGCTAATTCGTTACCCATGCCCATATCTAACATCTTAACAACATTAGCGGCAAGCTTAGGATTCTTTTGTGTTACAGGATATAAACTCATAACCATTGCGGTCTTGCGTTTATCATTCAATGTGGGCCATGCCGCACGAATTTCACTTGCACTTGTAATGCCAGGACCAAACTCTACTGTTGGTAAGTAAGCAATATATGCGTGTTTATTAAATGGCTGTAAGTTCTTACCAGTCCAAGGTTGAAAGTAAGCTGGACTACCATCTTTCTTTGTACCACCTGGCTTGGGTTGTTCGTTCTTATCTTTTTCACTACGAACAAAGATTAATACATCTTCATCTGGGTTATAATGTTGTGTGATTTCTTCTGCCTTGAATGGACTCTTAACTTGCACAAAGTGCTTATCAGCTACACCGGCTAATTTTGCTAACTTCTCTTTAATAGCAAAAGGGAATGGTCTTGTTTTTGTGTCATTAGTAGCGGCTACATACACATCAGCATTATTAAATGCTTTTACTGCACTCTTATATAATGCGGCGTGTCCTGCGTGAAACGGATGAAAGCCTCCCGGCATAATGACAATAGTTCTCATTTAATAACTTAACTTTACAAAATTAACAACACCCTGAGAGAAATCCTCAACCTTTGCTCTCATATACACATAGCTACCTTCAATGTTGGTGTACATACTTGAATTTGCATTAGCGTTACTGTCAGCTACTAACTCATACACTTTAAACCAATCATTTTCAAGCGGACTGGTTGCTAACGTAGCTTGAATAATTATATTACCATTTACGTCTGATAAGTTAATATTAACCGTTTGTAGTGCTCTGGGAGTTATAACATATGATGCAGCCGGTTGGCTATTACCGGTAACCGTATAGGAATTACCATTCGCAACCTGTGAACTCCAAGTAGTTTGTGGTAATAATATGAGTGTGGTTGTTTGGCTCATTATGCTTTTACAACCTCAACAACTACACTATCACCAATTAATTCTTGGGCAACTTGTTCTAAAGCCGCTTGGATATCAGGACTAGTGATACTAGTTCCTTCATCATTGTCTTTTACTATCTTACTAAACGTGATTACAATTGATTCTGTTACAATCTTTGCCATGGTAAATACTCCATTTTATTAGAGTATTTATCATTTTAAACAGGATCAGGTCGTTTTTCTAATTTGTAACGTTTTCCAAGCATATCTCCATAAATTAATGCCAGATAACTCAATACGCTCTCGTCATCATAATCAATAAAATGACTAGCATTACTATATCGATATCTCCAACTATGCTGATTGTTGTGAATCGAGCCTTTAGCCCAATGTTTTAGTGCAGGACTAGGGTATATTGACTTGTTTTTCTTAAACATATCGTTCAGGTCTACTGCAAAAGTTCCCTCAACTCGTCTAGATTTTAGATAAACTCTAAATTTATGATTAGGCTTACGCACAAAATGCTTAATTCCTATAAAATCAGATTTTTGAACCTGTGTATAATCTATCTCAATATCTGGAATGTGATTTATAATGTCTCTTAATTCTTGCAAGTCATTACTAAACACCGCTACAGTATTATGTTCGATTCTAATACTAGATGTTTTATTCTTTTTAATAAGATTTCGCCAATGTATGAACTTTTCTAATTTAGAAAGATTGGCCCTCACGTCATCTCGTTCATATGCAATACGATGATAACTTAAGCCTACTGCAGGAGCATCCAATCTATCAACTAGTTCTTGGATATTGTGTTTGATATACCATGTATAACGAACACCTACAAGTTGAAATCTTGCTCGGTATTCGTATTTGTTATAGTAATCACTATCCCGATATTCATAAAAATCAACACCGGGTACGTCTTTAACTAATTTCAATAATCCCATCTTCGCCCACTCTTGCTATTGATTTTTGTGTCACGCTATATTCAATAACGTCATCAGTCATAACCGCTGTGATAACACTATTTTTAATGCGTTCAAATAAAATCTTCTTACTTAACGGTACACGAATCAACTCATCAATCTTACGTGCTAACGGTCTTGCGCCCATCTTCTTATCATAACCCTGTTCAGCCAAATACTCAACTACAGGTTCTGATAAGTTCAATGTAATATTGTGCTTGTCTAACAATGAATCTTTTAATTGTTCTGCAAACTTAACAACAATCTTCTTAATCGCAAGCATATCCAATTTGTTAAACTTACATACCAAATCTAAACGATTTCTGAATTCTGGTTTAAAGAATTCTTTTAGTGCTTTGTCATCCTCACCCGATTTTTCTTGATTACCAAAACCAATGTTATTACGTTCACTATCACTACTACCCAAGTTACTAGTCATAATAATGATAGTATTCTTACAGTTAACTTCTTTACCGTTACTACCAGTTACACGCCCTTCATCTAGCATCTGCAAGAAGATGTTAAAGATATCCGGGTGTGCTTTTTCAACTTCGTCAAACAACAAGATACTATGTGGGTTCTTACTTAGGTCGTTGATTAATCTACCACCACTTACTTGACTGTCACCAAAGCCAACATAACCAGGAGGAGGTCCAATCAAACTAGATACTGAATGTCTTTCACCGTATTCACTCATGTCATATTTGAGCAATGGCATCTCTAAGTTTTTACTTAACAACTTAGCTAATTCTGTTTTACCTGTACCAGTTGGGCCTAAGAACAAGAAACTTGCTGTAGGTTTAGTCTCACTACCAATACCTGCAAAACTAACATATACTCGTTCAAGTACCTTATCAACTGTTTCATCCTGTCCATACAGTTTACCCTTGACATTAACTTCAAGTGTTTGAATACGATCCATGTTATCACCACTAAGTTTATCAGCAGGGACACCTGTAAAGCGTTCAACTTGCTGAAAAATCATATCTTTAGTAATCTGAATTCCCCTATTGCCATCAACTTTCTGTCTAGCACAAGCCGCATCAAGCAAGTCGATAGATTTGTCTGGATTTTTTCTATCGTGAATATAACGTTCAGCACTTTCTACTGCGGCAGTAACTGATTCAGGAGTAATTTCAACACCATGGAAGTCATTCAATCTTTCACTTAATCCAGTGAGAATCCTGATAGTTGTATCTTTATTTGGTTCGTCAATACTTACACGATAGAATCTACGCATTAACGCACGATCCTTTTCAAATGATTCATAGTACTCTTCCCAAGTAGTACTAGCGATAACTTTCAATGTACCTTTAGTAATTGCAGGCTTAATCATATTAGCAAAGTCAACACTTCCTCCACCAGATCCTCCACCACTACCTTTCATTGTGTGTGCTTCGTCAATGAATAATATGGCTTTCTTTTTTGTGTTCAATGCGTCTAATACGTGCTTAACTTTTTCTTCAAAGTCACCGCGATACTTGCTACCAGCAAGTAGTGAACCTACTTCAAGACTATATACATCGTGATTAAGAATAAATTCAGGGCAGTCACCCATAACAATAGTTTGTGCAAGACCTTCTGCGATGGCAGTTTTACCTACTCCCGGATCACCTACCATTAATACATTTGACTTGAATCGTTTAGCCAATACATTAACAATCTCATCAAGTTCTTTTGCACGACCAATTAGTGGTTCAAGTTTACCTTGTCTAGCCAATTCACTTAGATTGATAGTATATTCTTCTAAAATTTCATCTGCTTGACCATCACTTAGTTTAGTAGTGAATTCAGCTCCCTTGTATGTTTTTTGCCAATGAGTTACAAACTCTTGTTTGTTAATCCCATACTTCAATAAGAAGTAATGTGCGTGACTATTGCCTTCACTTGCCATACTTAGATACAAATCAATCGTTGTAACTTGTCTACGACCAGTGAACAATACTTGTGTTACACTACGGTTCATAACACGTTCTAAACTGTTTGTTTTACGTGGTTGAACTTCTTCCATTGCAATATGTTTTAATTCAATAGCATGTAATCCATCTAGATAGCTACCTACTTCCTGAGTCATTAATTCAGTATCAGCACCAAAACTATCTAAGCATTTTTTAAATGGTGTGTGATTAATTAATGATAGTAGCAAATGCTCAACGGTACAATATTGATGTTTACGTTCTTTTGCAAAAGCAATAGCTTGTTCAATAATGTTTTCAATTTCGGGTGAGTTGGTCAAAGTATTATTTCCTTTATATTTATTTACTTAGCTTTAAAACGCATAATGCTATCAGTTATTTCAGAGTCAATTATATCAGGTATAATTGGTTTAATCAATATGATTTGGTCGCCAAAAAGATTACTATTGACAATGGGCATGCCTTCTCCTGCTATTTTTAAATGCATATGCGGTTGTGTTTTTGGTGGTATTTTTACTAATAATGTTTTACCTGCGAGGGTATTGAATTCAAATTCAGTACCAACTATTAAGTCTAAAACTGATATAGTATGATTACAGTATAAATCATTATTTCTTCTTTCATACTTTAAATGATTTTGAACGTGGAATTCAACAAGTAATATAGAGTGTGGTATAACGTTTTCATAACGCATTTGTGCTCCGTGAGTTACACCTCTAGGTATTTGTATGTTGATAGCATGAGTGCCATTAGGTGTTTGTAGTTTTAAATTTTGCGTGTCTCCGTAATATGCTTGTTCAAGTGTGACACTAACTGTTGTTCTAAATGTATGGGGTATGTTTGGATTTCTACGATTATGTTGTTGAAACATTTGTCCAAACAAATCATTTAAATCACCGTTAAAATTAAATCCTCCACCCTGAAATCCTCCAAAAGGATTACCTTGAGGCATTGGATTATCATATTGCTGTCGTTGATTCGGGTCACTAAGAATACGATATGCTTCTTCTATCTTTTGGAACGTAGCAGTATCTCCTCCCTTATCAGGATGATGTTTACTTGCTAGTTTACGATATGATTTTTTTATGTCGTCAGGGGTAGCATTTTTAGCTACACCCAACGTTTGATAATGATCCATCTGAATAGTATAACACCTTATGTGTTAATAGTCAAATTAAGATTTACCCTCAATCTTTTCTTTTGTACGGCCATATGCGGCAATACCAAGAACAGCACCCATAGCGATGTGGTAAAGACCAGCACCTTGTAATGTCAATGGTTGCCATTGCATTGTAACACTACCTTTGCTCATTGCTTGCAATAAGCTCCATAATATTGGGAATATAACAAAGTCCATTGTACAAGTTAGCATATAGATCCAACCCATAACTGGACGCCATTTTTTGTTGATCCAATCAGTTGAATCTTTATCATGTGCGACTAATACATCTGCTCCACTGGCGGCATTTGTTGGTGCGGCTCCTGTGAGTACTGGTTGATTGCTGTTTGATTGATTAATGTTCTGTGTGCTTCCGAAGCCTGATGTTGATTGTTGATTGAAGCCAGGATTTGAGAACGATCCTGATGAACCAAACGAACCGCCACCGAAGCCTCCTGACGAAGGTGAGCCAAATGCTGAAGGCCCGCCAAATGATGTGTTTGAACCATAACTGCTACCTTGTGGAAATTGTTGAATTGACGGGTCAGACGCTAGTGCATCATAGTGGTCGTCATCTAATGCTGTTGGTACTTCATATCCTGCTTTTTTAGGTAATATAGTTGGCATATTTATAATCCTGCTATTGACTTGAATGCTTTAAGTTCAGCATCCTGTTTATCTGTGTATATAGGTTTAACATCTAATCCTGCACGATGTCTCATTTCATTTAAATCTTCTTCACGTTCTTCTTCAACACGATAGTTATGCGGTGATAAAACTAATACTTGTTTTAGTACTTCTTCTGTTGGTTCATATTCTTCACTATCAATCATAACAGTCCAATCACTTAATTTCATATCAGTTAGTGTTTTTAAATCTTCTAATAACTCAATGATACGTGATGGAACACTACTTCTACGATTCATTTCTACAAACACCAGATATCGCCCGGGACTTATTTCACCATCACTAACCTGTGCGTCTAGTACAAAATCATACCCACGCTCAAACCAATCACATAGATCGTCACCGGCTTGTTTGTTTTTAATAGTAAATGCTAGTGTAACAATTTCACTGTCTTTACCCATATGCGCGGCATATTCATCTACTGTGACTTGTGGTAGTAATTGACCCTCTAAGTCGTGATAGTCTAAACCTTCGTTAATTATAATTTTACTCATATTACATTGCTCCCATTGGGGGAGGTGCATTAGCATCTAATGGCATATTACCCGTCATACCCGGTTCTTGCTGTTGATTTAAACCACCATCTTCACTACCATCACTATCTTCTGACTCTAAATCATCTATATATGAATCGTCAAGTTCATTCAAGTCAATATTCTGTCCAGCTAAGTCAATACTACCTTCACGTATGTCATCCATAATTTCTTTAGGCATTTCAATGTTGACCAGCCAGACTGCTTTTTTATTCATCTTTGGATAGCGTGTCCCTGGTACATAATCGTCATAATCATCTACTTCAACTGGAACTTGAATTGAAGTTTTTTTCCATTGTATTTTACAACCCAATTTAACTAAACGTTTGGCCCCGGTTGGGTCAGGCATTAGTTTGTATGGCCACATAAACATACAGGCTACACTATATCGTTTTACAACAGGTCCTTGAACTAATTCTCCAAGTTGCCAGTTTCTAAAAGCATATAAATCGGCTTCATCCAAAACACGTTCAAAGTCTAATAATACGGACATAGAACCGTTGCTGGTGTATATCCCTTTAATGGTGCTGATAATGCTGACATAATCAACATCATCAAAAAAATCGTCGGCTGTAGGTAAGGTACTCATGCATATATTTATCTTAATCTGATTTTATATATAGATTTGAATAAGGCCCAAATTAGCCTAATATTTATCATTTATATGTGTGCTAAAAGTATGCTACTATGTTGATATATATTAACCTTAAATAATATTGAGTATTATGAGTACTCACGCTCTACAAAGGAGAACAACTTGAGCAAAAGAAAAACTAGCGCATTAAGAACACAGGACACACGCTTCTCACACAGTAAAAAAGAAGGAAATACATTTTATACGAAAGAATCAAAAACAATTGACTTTTCACAAGCACAAGTAACGCAAAAACCAAGGGTACGTAAATCCGTAGAACTCATCCCAAAATCCATTAATCAAGAAAAATACATATTAGCACTACTTGATGACAAGACAGATATAGTCGTGGTTTCGGGACCTGCAGGGACAGGAAAAACATATCTTGCAATGCAAGCCGCTATCAAAGCAATGCGAAACGGAGACTGTGATAGGATTATTCTATCCAGACCCGCAGTAGGTGTTGATGATGAAAAACATGGTTTTTTACCAGGGGATATCAATCAAAAGATGGAACCTTGGACAAGACCTTTATTAGATGTATTACGTGAGTATTATTCAACTAAAGAAATTGCCGATATGTTAGAAGAACAAATAGTAGAGATAGCTCCACTAGCGTTCTGTAGAGGTCGCAACTTTAAAAACAGTTGGATTGTACTTGATGAAGCTCAAAATGCAACCCCAAGCCAGTTAAAAATGATTATGACACGTATCGGGATCGGTAGTAAGATTGTCATCACTGGTGATGTAGAACAGACAGATAGACGCACGCCTGAGAATGGCCTCCTAGACCTTTTAACAAAGCTAGAGAGTGGAAAGGGGGTGATTCCAGGTTTAGCGTCTTGCAAGTTTGATATGCGTGACATACAACGTCACAAAATTATTGAACACATCCTAAAGATGTACGCATAAGAAAAAGGGGCTTAAGCCCCTTTTTCAGTTTTGTGAATTTGCGGTAATAGCCGCTTCTTTTTCCAATTGTTCAATCAGATTAGTATATACTTTCTTATAGTATGTGTTCATCTTATCAAAATCAGTATCAACTACCTTACCTTCAATTACACACTTGTCTACTTTTTTCTTTGCATAGTCAATGATAACATTACAGGTTTGTAAATCTGCTGGTTTAACTTTCTTACTTACTGCAACTGACTCATCAATCTGACCTCCCGGTCTTCTCATAAATGTAATCAATAAATATCTCACGCTGTTAACTCCACCAGTGTTGCTGCCAAACTGATTTCAGGAATACCTACTAGTGGCAGATTTGCTAAACCATTTCGAATAGTAATGATGCTTGCATCTTTACGTTCCTGTGAGTTACCCCACAAATCTAAATTCTCATACATCCAACGATAACAATCTTCAATACGTGTAGGATACATAGCGATATATTGCATCAACTGTTGCCGTGCCTCTAATATCTTACCTGCTTTAAATAATTGTGTTGCTTCTAACAATAACTCATGTTCACTACTACCCTGTGCTTGTGGCTTCATCAATTTGCCATTATTACTATTAACCTGCAATTGATTTAAACATTTACGCAAGTCTGGATATGTTGCACGAACATAACTATCTAAATCATCTAAATCAAATTCAACATTCTCAGTAACCAATACTGTAGCCGCACGTGCAGTGAACTCTGTTTGGTCTGTCTTTGCAATATGAAATTCATGGCATCGTGACTTCAATGCAGGGATAATCTTATGTTGATAGTTACAAGTTAGAATATATCTTACTGTATCAGCATATGCTTCCATATCATTACGCAATGCGGCTTGGGAAGCTTGTGTTAAATAATCAGCCTCATCTAACAATACTACTTTAAATTTACCGAACGGCATTGTTTGAACAAAGCCATTAATCTTATCACGCATATTGTCAACACCGTTTTCTCTACTAGCGTTAATTTCTAATACGTCATATTCTTCTACACCAAGTTCGTGTATCAATACTTTAGCAAGAGTGGTCTTGCCTGTACCCGGGTCACCTGATAATAACAAGTGTGGAATACTACCATCACGTACCCAGCCTTCTACTTGTTTCTTTTGTCTTTCATCAACGAACACATAGTCTTGCACAGTGTGTGGACGATATTTCTCTACCCAAAGTTTATTCTTCATTTTCTTAACATTTCAAGTGTGATGATGTGTGCGATACCTTGACCTAAATCTGTATCAGAGTTAATAATGTGTAATGCATTATCGTGTCTGTCTGTCTTATCGTTGTAAGTTGAATACTCTAACACATAGCCGCCATTAGCCATATGGATTGTAAAATTCATTCCTCTATTATCAAGTTGTGACCCTCTACTAATAAGGGCACGCCCTCTATGAGTTTTAGTTTCTACTAACTCATTGGTATCCTGGGGGAATATAAAGTTATGTAATTTTTGTCTAAACCAGTTTATCATTAGTATACCTTGTCGCTAATTGTTTCATCATACATCGGCTCATCCGATATCAATAGTATATCATTAGGATCGACTTTACGCAACGTCTGTTTGCCCTCTGGTGTTTCAACTGTAATACCCCGTGTCCAACGTCCGTGACTAATGAGGATGTACTTACCGATTTGTAGTTCCGGATCCTTCACATCAGGACCCAATCCATAAATCTTTGCCCAACGTGGTCGAATGCCAGAACTTTTCTTGTCGTCATCCATTAAAATAATTCCACCAGCTGTGATACGCTCATCAAACTTCATATCGGATACAATAATGTGGTCCTTAAAGAAGGTTAATTTGTCAACTTTTGTAGGACTAAACGCTGGTTTACTATATTTGTTCATTTTTTTCCTTTTTTAATTTCTTCTGCTTTAATTTTTTCCACTTCAATATCATCTTCAAAACTTTCTTCTAATTCAATTTCTGCCGGAGTAAGTTCTTCTTTGAATTGTGGTTTAGGTGTAACAGGTCTTTTTGTAACCTGTGCCGATTTATTTCCTACAGTTTTACTATAGGCTTCATTTACTTTGTCAGTTACTGGTTTAATAATTCTACCAGTAGCATCAATTGTGTCACCCCTAGCATTAACACGCATATTACCAACTGCTCTTGTATGCTCATTGCGTGAGGCTAATGCAGCCATATCAATTGTTTTTCCCATTGCGGATCTGTAATTTTTCATTTTGTTTCCTTATTTTAAAAACTCATCTATAGACAAGTCATAGTACAAACTATTTATACGGTGTATTTCTAGTAAAAACAATACAAAACTTGCTACACTAGAACCTCGACCTACACCCCATACAATATTATTACTACGCATAGTGTCGACCAAATACTTTAGATATTTTAACAGTATAAACATCTCACGTTCTTGGAACTTAATTAGTTCTTCCCCTGCACGTTGCAATTCTGCTTCAGTATTGCACTTGTCTAATACATATTTGGCAATATCCATATTTAAATATTCGATGGGTAAATGCCAGTTTGATTGATTGTTATTGTCAAAATCTTCTAATGAAGTTTTTGGATCAACATATTTTACAAGTTTAGGTGTAGTTTCTAATTGTAGAATATCGTCAAAATTGATATCTTTTTCTACAAAGGCATATTTTATTGTGCGTAATGGGTCTTGCAAATATAATAAACATAAATCTGCTTCAGTAAAAATTTGTTGACCGTAAATATCTGACTTCATTTGTGTATTATAACACAAATTATACTAGGACACAACAACTTTGGATAGTTATTTGTCCGTATCCAATGTGAATATAATTTCACTTGCTTCGGGCTTACATACGTGTTTCCAACCCAAATCTAACTCTGTCCATTCATTGTCTTTATGAAGTTTAACAATTTTATCTTTTTTATTTGATTTTTTATTATTACTCATATTTGAACCACTATCATTCCACCAATTATCTTTACTAACAAAAGGTTCAAATTCATCTTCAATGTCAATCAAATATTCAACATCATCACTCAATTGTGATTTAAACGTTATGTGTGTGATATTCAATTTATTTTCAGTTATAGCATTCATTTTTAATAATAGTGCTATTGCCAGTGTTTGGTCATATGGTTCTAATGGTAGCACACCTACTTTCATACCTAATCCGGTAAATGTATCTATAGTTTTCTTATCACTGGCTTCTATAAAGATGCTGTTAGTAGCAACCTCATCAATAAAGTATTTCATTCTTTCCAGTGCCACGGATTGTTCATACGGGTCATCTGTTACTATTTCAAGGAACAATATGAACGAGTACATTCCAATCTGATATTCTCCCTCTAGCCAGATTCCGGCTACAAAATTAAATTCTCGTTTAACTCTGGTAGTCATTTTTTGCTCTCTTTTTCAACACTAACTGTTGTTTGAATATTTTGTTTTTTCATAATCTCATCCATTTTTTTATTATGTTCAGCTTTATAGCTTTCAAGTACCATAGAAATTTGATGGATCATAGGGCCGTTCTGCATACTGTATGCAAAGTTAAGTTTTTTCATTAGATCGGTAATACTGGTCTGCAAGTCCTCAAGAGACTTGTCAGACAGATTGTTTATAAAAGGATGTTGCATCCCTAGTATTTATTACCAAGAAGTTAGTTGAATTCTTTTCCAGATATCAGTACCATTGTAAGATACTGATGATATGTTTCCGGATGCATTGCTTAATGCCACATTGGCCCCTGCTGTACCACTTGTTCTAGTCGCACTGACAGATATATTTCCCGGTGCTCCTGAATCTGCTATTCCTACTACATAATAAACTGTATTAGCAATCAACCCACCTATATTCGATGATAAAATAATAGGATCATTAGCAGTAACTTTGGCAGTATTGTCAATCGTAACTTTGTTACTAGTTGTGGTAGTAGCTGTTACATATACAGTATTGGCTATAGAATTATATGAGTCAGTACATACATATACATAATTTGCATCTACTGATACTGTTCCAGCTACATCACCTTGAAAGCCTGTTGGGGCAGGAGTGCGTTGTTGAATCTGCATAGTTTGTCTAGGCAAATTAAACGGTTCGATTGTGATATTGTTACCGCAATCTAATGTGCTTAATCTAAATGCTAATTGGTCAACACCATATGGCACTGTTAGAGTTGGTATACCATTTGCGTTACTAAAGTTTTCAACAGTTTTTACTCCATACGTACCTGCAATTGATACTTGTGTGGGTAATGATATAACTGGATTAGAGTTTGATGCGATATTCAATTGTAATTGAAGATTACTTTGTGTTCCAGCTGGTGCCCAACCTGCAAACTGAATAGTGGTATTACCAGAGATAGTTCCATATTGTACATCACCCAAACTAGCATTGATAACAATTGAATTAGAAATATTGTTACCCAAATTATAACTACTAGCTCTGAAGCTACGTGTCAATGCATTGCTAATCAATGTGTTAGCCATATTGTTATCTACAACCGTATTGGCTAGTGCAGATTTAACCACTACATTGTTTTGTAAATCTGTAATTTCTGTACTAGCAGTATTCAGATTAGTTCTAATTGCGGCAAAGTTATCTCTAAACCCTTGGCTGTTATTGTTAACGCCGGGTACAGGATAATTTACATTTATTCCATTTGTGTTTATTTGACTCATATTCGTTTTCCGTCTAGTATTTAGTTATTGAGTTTCATTCGGTAAAATTGTTTGTCTAGGGAATAAAACATAGAAATCTTTGCTGTTCAATGGATCGGGAGTAGGTGTTGCACTTGGCAATTCAGACCAACTAGCAGGTACCGTTCTATTGTTATAGTTATAAGTTACACTCTTATCTACACTGAACCTGTCGATTTGGAAATTAATTTGATTTAGTGTGTACGGCCAATTAGTTTCAATGTTAGTTTTAATAATATTCGCTAGTCCTGGCTTAGTATAACATATAACCCAAGCTTGTGTATATCCCAACGTGCTACCGTTAGCCTGTTGACTTGTCATCCATAATGGTAATAATGTACTTTGCGTTACTTGACCCACAACCTGTGCCACACGATTACGCATATTGTATAAACTGTTTGGATACAATACTCTTGCAAAGCCCGGTGTTAAACTGGTATAGTATTCTTGTCCTAATATGTCGCTGTAACTAGTATAGATATCAGTAATACTTGTATACCATGGCCCTAATCCCAAATCAATGGGTCTTGGCCAAACTATTTCTTGCTGTATGCTTATACCTGATGGATTAACTAAGTTATCAATTACTTCACTGTAAACAACTTCATAAATTATTTCACCAGCACTATTTTTTGCAACAGCAGTTTTTAATTCACCTAGAGTAATATTTCTCCAGTAATGATTTTGTGTGACAGCAGATAGATATTCTTCAATATCACTTGCATATATGCCATAAGCGTGTTCATATATAACACTTGATGCCTTACCAAAATATTGGTCGTTACTTCTATACAATGAATCAGTTGGTATCAATTCAGTATTGTTTAACAATGTAGAAAGTATTTGCCTATCATTAAGTGAAGGTGTAGCTTGAATGTACAACGTATCTGTTGGTTGATCGAATTCTTGTAACACGGTTAATGTGAACGATTTAGATGAGCCTATTACAGGAAATTCTGCACTGTATGCTTGAACTGTAAATGTAAAATCTGTTGTTGAATTTTGTTCTAAATATGTACTAGTTGGCTGGTCAGCAACTCTTCCTATAATTTCTCCGTTACTTGAAATACTTAGATTTGGTGGCAAACTACCACTTGTTAATCTATAACTTAATTCAACATCACTTACTGCTCTAACAAACAATGTACTGATAGTACCATTAAATATTTGTCCCAAGTCACTATCACTTATCCAAGATACAGTACCTGTAATTTCTTTCTGTAAGTTATATGTGAAGTTAAAGAAAGGACTTGCATATATAGGGTTATCAGATTTATAAACACCTACACTAAAATTATAACTACTTATGCCTGTGGTTGCTAATGCGGGGGTTCCGGTTATCCAACCAGTTTGAACATCACCGGTTAATCCTATAGGCAATCCGGAGTAATTATATGATATGGGGTTTCCATCAAAGTCATTGCCTATGATTTTAAATGCAAAATATTCGCCACTTTGAAAGTTACCCATAAATGCAGATTGACTAGGGGCAACTGGTGGCAATATATAATATCCATAGTATGGATCATCATTAGTTAAATTAAACGTTAGTGGTCTTGTGTTTAATATGACCGGTTCTCTAGTATTAGGCAATCTGCCTGGTCCACCCTGACTTGTGGGGGTATTTTGATTAATAACAGTTATAGAATAATTACCAATGTCTCCGCCTAAGGGACTGGTAAGTTCTAATGCAAAAGTATATGTTCTTATTGTAGGGGTACCAGTAGATGATGTAGGTAGTGTAACAGTCATTGACCCTGAACCAGTCGTTAATATTAATTCAGGTCCATTTTGTGTTGAGGTAATTGTAAATGTAGTTGATGAGGGTATTGACTTGACAAAATATTGCTGACCAGTGTTAATATCACCAAACGTAGTTCCACTGAATACGACTGCTCTACCTATAGTAAATCCCACAGTTGATGTAACTGTAATTAAGTTAGTAGAGCTTGTGGTATCTGATGCAGTAGTTATAACTGACGGTGAAGTTAATGTTATTATAGGTGGTGTTGCATATCCACGTATATTACCCAACAAATCAATTTCTAATCCAGGTGGCAATGCGCCTTCTTTAACCTGTACTATTACGGGATTACTTGTGCTAGGATTAGTATATGTAACTGGAATACTTATCCATAAACTATCTAAGGTGCTTATTAAACTTCCATTGGGCGTAGTAAATTGCGGTATCGCAGAACCTGAAATGTTAATTGAGAAAGTTCTATCCCTAATATTTTGTAAATTATCAGTAACTCTAACAGCAAAAGTAGACAATGTATTCCCGGTTACAAGCGTAGGTGTACCTGATATCAATCCATCTTCATTAATGCTTAGTCCACTAGGTAATGATCCACTTAGTAAAGTGTAATTTACATTTGAAGCCGGTAATACTGCACTTGCTGATAATTGAAATGCCATTGGCAATAATGCAGGAAAACTTCCTATCGATCCTGCAGGGGTATTCCATACTGGTTGTGCCATATTAATGTGCGCCCAAATGTTCTAGTGCTAAATGATAGTGATGTTTTCTATCTTCTAATCCAATTATTCCACCGTTGATACGTTTTGTTAATGTGATAAAGTCATCACGGTCACAGAACTGATTTAGTTTATTGTTATCCCAAAACCAACCAGCACTTGCAACAGCACCATTTGGAGTTTCTAAATATCTAACTGTATCTTCTAAACTCATATCTAATGCTTCTGCAAAACGTGTATAATTATCACGACCGGTCAACTGAATCAATCCACGACCTCTGAACCTAAAGCCGTCACCACTATATTCGTCACCGTTCTTCATACGATTAGCATAAACACGATTGGCAATCATTTCTGGCTTGCGTTCATATTGCTTTGCTAGTTCTTCGTTAGGAAAATACTTTTTAAATGTACCCATCAATCCTTTAGCACTATAATTTAAGTTTTCAACTACAGCATTAAATCCACCACTTTCGTGTGCAATTTGTGCTAAGAAGCCTGCAACTCTGCGTGGGTTCTCAAACATCTCGTAGTATTCTGCTACTGTGTTTAGTGGCTCAACAAAACCCTCTAACGTAGAGCGTCTTGTTTTTGGACACATTGCTGTTAATAATTCTATCGTTACCATTTAATTTCCCTTTATTAGAAACGACCCACTGCTACTTCAATAACACCTGAGGTATCTGTAAAATTTTCTAGTGATTTACCAATGATGGTTCCCGCACGTGCTATATTATTAGCAATAGCGTGACCATTGTCACTTGATACTAGTAAATCGCCTTTGAAGACTGGGCCAATTACTTTAACTGGTACACGACCTTGCAGTGCAATAGTAGCAATAAGTTCTCCCAGACAATCATTGTTCATAGTATATGCTGGATTAGTCGTTACAACTCCTGCAACTCTAAATGAATCTGAAGTTGTTGATAATGTAACTTCGTGTTCACCGCCAAAGACCAAAACTGTGCCTGGAAGATAATCTGCATCAGCAACATATTTTTCTGCTAAGTCAGCATATGTAGCATTTAGTTTAGAACCAGTAGTTAATGTCCAAGTTCCTGTAATATAACCTGCCGTAGTATTGGCACCACTAGTCAAGTTAGTAGTTGTTAATGCAGAGTTACCCGTTACAGATGTTGCACCGGATACAGTTAAACTTGTTAATGTACCTGTACTTGTTATATTTGGTTGAGCCGCTGTTGTTACTGTACCGGCGGTTGTTGCACTACCTGCACTTGTTGCAAATGTTGCATTAGCAACAGTACCGCTTACATTACCGCCGGCTACACTATTAGCTGTGGTTGCAAAAGCAACTGCACCAGATACATTGGCGCCAGCTACTGCATATGCATTTAATGCGTTCCCTACATTGCCTGTTACGTTAGCCCCATTGATAGAAGTTAATGATGAACCATTACCAGAAACATTTGTGAACACACCATTAGTAGCACCTATATTACCTACGTTAGCATTACCTGATACACTCAATGAACTTAGAGTTCCTAATGAAGTAATGTTTGGTTGAGCCGCAGTATAAACAGTACCTGCAACTAATGCATTAGATACTTGCCCAGATACATTACCACCTGCTACTGAGTTAGCACTTGCCGCTACTGTTGCACTAGATGCAAGACCTGTTAGCGCACCAGTGAATGTTGTAGCACTTACATTACCGGCATTGATGTTACCCGATACTGATAAACTTGTTAATGTACCAACTGAAGTGATTTGTGTTTGAGCAACATTCACACTGAATACACTACCAGTTAACGTTAAACCTGTTCCTGCTGTGTAACTTCCTGCACCACTAAACTGTGCCCAAGTCATTGCGGTTACACCAATTGTTCCACCTGCATTTGATGTGCATACCCAACCAGTGTCTGCTTGAGTAGTTCCTGTTTCAACGAATACATATGCTCCTGGAACTTGTGCCCAAGTTGCCATATCTGTTGTTCGTGTCCATGAACCTGCGGCACATAGATACAAACCATTTTCTGCAGGTGCTGTTTGATTTTTAACTAATACTCTATCACCGGCTACAATAGATACACCATCAATAGTTTGTGCGCCGGTCAATGTAATATTAACTGTAGTTGCGGCTACAACACTTGCTTTAGTATCAAGACCTTGTGCTACTGTATCTACATATGCTTTGGTTGCCGCATCTGCATCATTAACTGGTGTAGCAAGATTAACAATATTGTTACTGGTCATATCTAAGTTACCAGCAATGGAGCTTACGCCAGTGCCAGTAACACTTAATATACCAGCTGTTACTAAATTACCTGCAGTTACGTTACCTGTTACACTAACACTTGTTAATGTACCTGTACTTGTAATATTTGGCTGTGCCGCAGTCGTTACGGTACCGGCTGTAGTAGCACTAGTTGCCGCACCACTTAATGCCCCAGTAAATGTTGTGGCACTTACGTTACCAGCACTGATGTTACCAGTAACTGCTAAACTTGTTAATGTACCAACTGATGTAATATTAGGTTGAGCCGCAGTTGTTACAGTACCTGCAGTTGTTGCACTTGTAGCTAAAGCGACAGTACCGGATACATTAGCACCGGCTACTGCGTTGGCTGTTGTTGCAAACGTAGCTAACCCAACTGCACCGGATACATTAGCGCCGGCTACTGAGTTAGCCGACGCCGCTACTGTTGCACTTGATGCAAGACCAGTTAATGCACCAGTGAATGTTGTAGCACTTACATTACCTGCCGCAATATTGCCTGATACTGATAAACTTGTTAGTGTACCAACTGATGTTATGTTTGGTTGAGCCGCAGTTGTTACCGTGCCTGCTGTAGTGGCACTTGTAGCCACACCACTTAATGAACCTGTAAACGTAGTAGCAGACACATTACCAAATGTGCCATTACCAGTAGCACTTACTGCACCACCGGTTACTAAGTTACCACCGGTTATGTTACCGGATACACTTAAACTTGCTAATGTACCTGTACTTGTAATATTTGGTTGTGCATTAGTTGTTACTGTACCTGCAGTAGTTGCGCTACCACTAACGTTTCCAGTAACATTACCAGCAGTAATATTACCAGAGACACTTAAATTTCCTGTAATATTAGCACTTGTGTTCGTTATGATAACTACGTTAGGTGTTCCTATAGCACTAATAGTTACACTACTATTAGCATTAACAGTAACATTACTATTACCATTAACAATACTTGAGCCGGCACCCACTGTAATGCCAGTTAATTGACTACCATTACCAAAATACACGTTAGCAGTCATATTACCCAATGTGCTAATATTAGCATTAACGTTGTTTAATACAATATTAGAGTTTGAATTTAAATTACCACCAATCGCAAGACTTGTTAAAGTACCTAAACTTGTGATGTTATTTTGTGCATTTGTTGTCAATGTTCCTACAATATTAGTAGCACCAATGTTACCTACGTTTGCGTTGCCAGTAACAGATAAATTACCTGTAATATCTAATTGTGGATCATTGAATTTAATGTTTCCAGAGGCAATAATGTTGTTTGCACCATTTGATAATAATACTGTATTTGCCGCACCCGGGATAGATTGAATAATAGCAGAAGCAAACGATAAATTACCGTTACCATCACTTTGCAAGAATCCTGTAGTACCTGCAATTTTAATGTTACTGACTGAACCTAAATTAGCAGTACCGTTAACAGTTAAACCAGTCAGTGTGCCTAAACTTGTAATATTGGGTTGTGAATTAGTTGTTACTGTGCCTGCTGTTGTTGCCGCGCCACTTAGTGCACCAGTGAATGTTGTTGCAGATACATTACCTGCACTAATATTACCTGTAACTGCTAATGAAGTTAGCGTACCTGTACTGGTAATATTTGGTTGTGCCGCAGTTGTTACGGTACCTGCTGTTGTTGCCGCGCCACTTAGTGCACCAGTGAATGTTGTTGCAGATACATTACCTGCACTAATATTACCTGTAACTGCTAAACTTGTTAATGTGCCTAAACTTGTGACATTAGGTTGTGAATTAGATGTTACTGTACCTGCTGTATTAGCACTTGTTGCCGTCCCAGTCAATGCACCAGTGAATGTTGTTGCAGATACATTACCTGCAGTAATATTACCTGTAACATTTGCACCGGTAGATGTGAAGGTCGCAACATTTGCAACCCCATCCACACTTATAGTTACATTGCCGTTTGTGTTAGTAATATCAACATTACTATTTCCATTAGCAATAGAACCGACTATAATATCTCCTGCGTTTAAATTTCCAGTAACTGATAAATTAGTTATTGTTGCATTACCTGAAACACTTAGACTTGCTAATGTGCCAGTGCTTGTGACATTAGGTTGTGCGGCTGTAGATAGTGTTCCGGTTAGTGTGGTAAACATTGCATTATTACCACCTATGTTTCCTACATTAGCATTACCACCAACTGATAATATCCCGCCGGTTAATAAATTACCACCGGTGATATTACCAATAGCAGTAACCAATCCACCTGTTGTTAGATTACCACCAATGACATTACCTACACCAGAAACATTTCCGGAAGTATCAATATTACCACCGGTGATATTACCAGTTGCGGTAACTAATCCACCAGTTATTAAATTAGCGCCAGTTAAATTACCAGTTGCTGTTATTAATCCAGTACCAATATTACCAATATTAGCATTACCTGAAACACTTAGACTTGCTAATGTGCCAGTGCTTGTAATATTAGGTTGTGCGGCTGTTGTTAGAGATCCGTCAATAGTTGTAAATACACCTGCGGCTGCTCCTATATTACCAACGTTTGCGTTTCCAGTAGCACTTATTGTTCCACCAGTTATTAAATTAGCGCCAGTTAAATTACCAGTTGCTGTTATTAATCCAGTACCAATATTACCAATATTAGCATTACCTGAAACACTTAGACTTGCTAATGTGCCAGTGCTTGTAATATTAGGTTGTGCGTTATCTGATACTGTTACCGCAACATTGGCATTACCTATTGCACCTGTAATATTAGCACCTGGTATATTCGTTAAGTTTGCACCACTACCAATAAAATAGTTTGCTGTAACACTATTTCCCAAATTAGCATTTGAAGAATTTATTGTTCCATTAACATTTACACTATTACCGGTTACAATAACAACGTTTGAATTACCTGCTACTGAAATAGCAACGTTACTATCTAAATATACATCAACGTTACTATTTCCGTTAACAATAGAGTTGCTGTATGATGCACCATTACCCGACACAATTAATTGACCACCTATTGGATTGGTTAATATCAATGCATTTGCATTTGCTTGAACTGTAGCATTACCTAAATAGATTGTACTATTTGCAAGGTAAATGTCTTTAAAACGATTAGTATTATTACCTAAATCATATGTAATATTAGCGGTAGGGGTGATATTACCACTAACAACTAAACTAGTAAGATTACCAACGCTAGTGATGTTAGGTTGTGCATTAGTTGTTACAGTGCCTGCCAAGTTAGCATTACCTACAGTCCCGGTAACATTTGAACCTTGGATATTACTTAAATTATTACCACTACCACTGAAGAAATTAGCAGTTGCTAAATTACCTAAGTTAGCATTTGCTACAGTTAGATTACCCGTAGCAGAAACAAAACCATTAGCAGTGATATTACCAATAGATAAATTATTAGGGATTTCAATATACAGTGTTTGACTATAATTAGTATATGATGCTGTATTAGTTGTTGGACTAGGACTTGTTCCTACTTTTAGTGTTACCGAGCTGAATTGTATAGAAGCGATATTAGCACTTACAATAACATTACCAGTAGGTCCATTAACTGTTATGCCGGCACCTTGTGAGCGATTAACTGATAATACCGCGGCGTTAGCTGTTGAATCATAAATTTCATCAAAGTTTTGTTGAACTTTTTGAAAAGCCGTTCTTATTGCATCCGCATCTGGATCATCTGGAAATGTACCAAAGTCAATATTCTGCTGGCTCATCCTATCACCTTATCTTTCAATTTACAATTATCCATATGATATCTTTTCATATTAGAACTTCCACCTGATTTATCACAATAGGGACACGATAATATATATTGTGATTTATATTTCATCCCTCTTTTAGGTAGACCACTAGCAATACGATGTTCTGCTGTATGTGGGCCTGTGTTTTTACCTAACATAGATATTCTTATTTTTTCACTAGATTCTGGTTTATGTTTTTTACCAGTCATTCCCATAGCTTTGCCTCTACTAGAATTTACTCTTTTTGTTACAACTTCTAATGATTGTTTTACTCCGCCTGCTCCGTCACCGCCGTCAGTTTTATTTCTAAGTATTCCAGTATTATTGTCTTTTCTTCCGTACCATCTAATCAACCTACGCTCTATGGCTAAAGACCCTATATTAGAAAGATACTTTTCTATTATAATTATTTTAGATTTATCTTTAGGAGGATAAACTTCTCCTTTACCTTTAGTCCAGGCACGTTTATTTTTTCCCTTACCAATATAATAAGGAGTGCCATCTTCACGAAGGTAAGCATACACATAATAGTCAAATATAGTAGTCATATAGAGTATTTATCGTTTTAATATAAACACATACCCAAAAAAATACCCGACTAGTGCCGGGTATTTTTGTGCAGAACTAATTACTTAAGTCCAGCTAATTTCTTCCATTGAGCAACCGCATTACTAGAATCAACGGATTCGTTGATATCAGTTGTATTACGTGACATTTGTCTACCTAACTGGCTTGCAATGACAGGGATAGTTGTTTGACCAGTTTGCTTACGCTTGTTCAAACCACCACTGATAACGTTCATCATAAAATCGATATCAGTTTCAAACGTAGTATCTGAAACAGATTTGCCTGGACCTGCATCATTAGCCCACTCGTCTAACTTCTTCTCTTTCTTATCTTTCTTGTCATCATACTCAATGTCTTTTTTGACTTTCTTGCCGGCTTTTTCAGCTTTGTCGTCATCTTTACCTTTATGACCTTCGTCATATTCGATATCCTTAGCGACTTTCTTAGCGGCTTTCTCTGCTTTGTCATCTTTCTCACTAGTAGATTCTTCTGATAACATTGCTAGTTTCTTATAAAGATTAACAAAACTTGATTCTGACATTTCTTTCTTTTCTTCTTCTTTACCAGCTTCTTCACCAGTTTCATCTTCAGCTTCTTTAACTTTACCCTTGTAGCCCGGGAAAGGAACATTTGCAGGATGTTTTTTATCAAAGTCATCTTTTTCAGCAGGAGTTAATTCTTCAGTTTCGTTAGTTGGGCTTGAATAGATTTTAGCTTGTGCTTCATCTTCTGCCGCATCTGCTGTTGCTAATGCTTTGTCACTACCTACTTGACCTGCAACATCAGCATCAGTATTATCAGCACCTGAATCAGGAGGATTATCTTCAGCCATTTGATAAGTCATTTGGTCTTCTGATTCAACTTCATCAACCATTTCTTTATCTTTACTACAAGAATGTCCTGCTTCCATCATTCCACCACAAGACTCGCAGGTTTCTTCATCGTGTGATTGACTACCACCAATGCCTGATAGTTTCTTCATCAAATTCATCATACCATCGTGATCGCCCACTACTTCAATAGCATCACCACCGGCGCCAATTTCAGCTGGCTCACCATTATTGTCTACTGTCATTGGCTCTGCGTGTGACATTCCAGAACTATCATCTCCACCAAACAAGCCTAAACCTGCTGATTTGATAACGCTCAATAATTGGTCTGCTTCACTGTCTTGTGCTGACACACTTACTGAATCAGGACTACCTTGTTGACCTTTACTAATAGATACAGTCATACCTTCAGTAACTTCTTTATCTTCTAACAATGCATTTAATTGTTTGTCTAGTGCTTCAAAAGCGAATGCATCATTCTTTACAAACTCTTTTCCACCAAGCTTGAACTTCTCACCTTTTGGTGTGTTCTTAGCGGCCCATGTGAATGGACTTTCTTCAATGTCTGCTTCGGCTAATTCACCTTCTTCAGCACCATAGCTTGCCATTGTGTTTATTACCGGAGTAGTTTCACCAACATAACCTTGAATTGGCACTTGACCGTAGCACTCATCTAGACCTTCTTTGTAGCCTTCATGGTAGCAACGTGCTTCTTCCATGTCTTCGTAGTTCTTGCCACAATGTGAGTGACCACGTAGTCCGTGTGCTTTGCCTTCTGAACGAGCGGCATTTAATTTTTGATCCATACCTTCTTTAACCATTTTCTTTTTGCAATCAGCTATCATTTGTTTTAGTTCTTTTTGATCGCAATTAGGATGCATTTTACAAATTTCTGCTACAGACTTTCCGTCTTTGCACATTTTCTTAATGTGTGCCATCGATGGTAATTTACTTTTATCAGTCTTTGATTCTGAACCCATATCTTCTTTCACTTTCTTTTTCTTTAAATCGTTTTTACCCTTGCCATCTTCAGCATAGTCAGGGATACCATTCTTATTAGCATCTGGTTTTTTAGCTTCATTGGTTTTCTTTTTCTCATCATACTCAATGTCTTTGGTAACTTTCTTGCCAGCACGTTCGGCTTTATTGTCATCTTTACCTTTGTGACCCATATCGTATTCTAAGTCTTTAGTAACTTTTTTACCTGCTTTTTCAGCTTTGTTATCAGCTTTATTACGGCTTTCTAATGTCAATGGACTTGCCAATGCATCACGGGGAGGCATATCAGCTTCACGAATTTTCTTTAGTTGTGCACCAGCAATGCGTTTAGCTGCCTCTACACCATACTTAGGTGTTAGTTTACGAACTAGTGCATCAAAACCTGTTGTAGCATTGTTATGCTTGCCAATGTCGCCTTCTTTCATTTCTTCATCACCACCAAACTTAAGTGTACCTTTTTCAGATGCTTGCTTAATCATATTAGCAGTTGCCGCATCAGCAGTACCCATTGGCTTACCATCTGCACCGATGATTTGACTTGCACCAGGCATTGGTTTAACAGTAATACCCATTTCATTCAATGGTGCATACATTTGGTCAAGATATTCTTTGATGCTATGCTTCTTAGTTTTTTTCTTGTCATACTTAGGTAACTTAACGTCTTTACCTTTAGTTACGCCAAACGCACTGAAGTCATACTTCTTATCTTCACCTGATGTGGATGTAGCTTTCTTTGGACGACCTTTGCCTTTTTTCTCGGCAGTTTTGTCTTTAATCTTATTGCCTTCTTCATCTTCATCGTCTTTGCGACCATAACCACCTGGCTCAGCAGTATGCTTTAGTCCAGTTTTTGTTTTTTCTGTTGCTTCGTTCAACTGGTCAAGTTGTGATATTAAACTTTTGAAATCCATTTTATGTTCCTTTTATTTAGATGCACTTGCGCCAGTTTGTGGCTTAGGTGGACGTTTGATTGTACTCATTGGGCTCTTATCACCCATTTGCTTGTCATCCAAGTAAGGCTTGAATGGATCGAATGCGTCAGGTGTTTTTGCACCTGCGTAAGGGGTATCAATCTTTGAACCCTTAGATTGGTCTTTGATACTCTTTAAGTATGAATCGCCGTAATTTTTACTTGCTTCTTTAGCACCAGGTTGTTCTTCTAATTCAGGATGTAATAGTAATGGGTTGTGACTCATCTCATTAGCATATCCTGCATTCTCACTATTGATACTATCATCAAAGTCACTTGATATAACTCTAACCATATCAACCTGATAACCTAGTAGTTGTGCAATTTGCTGAATCATTGGCTCTGTCGCTGGATAGCGAAAATCTGCTTTAATAATAGTAACACTCTGATTACTCAAGTTAGGAAATCCATATGGATCCTTTTGAATAGGAGTCTTTACTGGATCACTAATTCTGATAGGATCAAATTTATTAAGATTGTACTTAAACAAATCTATAAAATTCTTATCCACATCGCCAGCAATCTTGATAGTGTAATTGTAAGTATGTACACTTTCTGTTATATAATGTTTGAGGCTTTTCATTTCTTATTCCTGTATTCTGTATTTATCATTTATCTGTTGTTTTAGTTGCCAACATCTTAAGCAGTTCATTACGGTCTAAACTCTTACCCTCACCTAAAGGGGTAGCATTTATTTCTTCTTCCTTGCCTGCTGTTTTTTGGTCTAGTTGTGCTTTTTTAAGCTGTAAATCAAGCATTTTAAGCTTCTTATTGATTTTAGCTGTTTTTGATGTTATGGCGTGTCCTAAGAAACTACTAGCACTATTAAAGATTTCACTGGCAAAACGACTATCAACCTGCATACCCAAATCCATTAAATCTTTATAACTATCTGTTGCTAATCTAGCAAGCTCATCCATCTCAGTATCACTTGCTTCTAATCCTCTTACTTGTGGAAGTGCAGCCTCAATCTTATCTAATGCTTCTGCTGTATCCTTTGTGATTTCTTCCATAGTTTCAGGCAAAGCAATGGTAATTCCTCTATCATTGTTTTCAGGAAGCTCAAATAATTCTTCTAATTTTTTTGTCATATGCTATTTATTCGGTCTCTGTTGTCCAAAATGTATTTTACTCTATCCCATGAAATTTGTAATTTAATAGATATCTGTTTAATATTTGTACCACTATCAGCTAACTCAAACACTTGAGGGAACAAATGTTTGTTCTTGTTAAGATATGTCGCAAACATCTGTTCTCTTTTTTCATCAGACCAGTTAGAGCCTTTTCTATTTTCCGCAGCCTTCAAGCAATTATTAAGCCTATTTTCTAATGCCTTTTCCGTCCAACTTCTATTACGCATTTTTTCTTTCATCGCCTCTGATCGTTTAGTACCTTTAACTTTAGGTCCTATTTTTTCAGCATGTTCTTTTCTTTTTTCAGCAGTCCAAAAATTGTCTAATGCAGTTTTATAACACTTTCTTGCATATTCATAAAGTCTACTGCATGGTGTGTATCTACCTTCACCGATGTTATTGGCATTTGATAACATATGCAGTGCAAAATTCATTTTATATTTGTCGTTTCCTGTTGTCATTTTAGTCAACAACAGGTGACATATAAAATGTTCTCTGGCTGTTAGTTTTACCAAGTTGTCAGCATCATTGTTTCCGCCTAATGAACTGGGTATGATGTGGTGTTTTTCTGTGTAGCCATCAATTATTCTATTTTTGGCGTTATTGATTAGGGAGTTATACCACGAGGTATATTTGTTGTTGATAAATATCATTGCTGATTGCTCCTTGTTAGCATTAGAGAGGGTGGGTATTTCCAGTACCGCGATCCTCACTATTATTTATCTTTTATTTTTGTAATTTGGGTTTCCATTGTGGAACAAATCTGATTCCGTAATTACGCGGAAAGTGTATCCTTGTTGTTTACAGAAAGCCATAGCGGCTTGCCATTTGGCGTGATTGATTGCTACAACCATTCTATCTTTGGCACTTGCAACTTTACTTTCAATAAGACTTTGTTTCTTTGGTTTAATCTCTACGACTTCAGCTATCTGTTTACCATACTTATTTTGATAAACTACAAAGAAGTCAGGTATATATATTGTTGGTTTGCCTGTTAATGGATGACGATAAGGAACACTAAATGATTCACTAGCCCAGTACAATACACTCTTGTTGCTATCACAGAAGGTCATAAATGTAAGTTCCCAACCACTGCGATATCTAGGAGTATGTTTACCTACATATTTTGTTGGGTTCTTGGGAGTATATATACCCTGTGCATACTTAGCCATTATAATACTACGTTTCTAGCAACATTCTGATTAGGTTGAGGTATTGTTCCTATACCATATAATGCTGTTTTGCTTTTAAAACTGTTAAGATAGTATGTAATAACAGTATTCATTTCTAACTTGTTATTCAAACCTCTGATATAATTTAATAAATCTAACACAGGTACTTGTGTTTGTTGAGATATTCTAAACAAATGTGCAGTGAAATTATTAGCTATTTGTTTTGTATCACATACTGATATAAAATACCCATGCACAATGTCATACTCATTACCATTGACTACTAAGTCAAATGCGTAAAAGTCGTCAAATATTCTTACTGTTGAATCAAGTTGAGTTCGTGCGTCAAGTATTCTAGCCATGTATAAATCTCCTAGAAGTATTTATACATTTAACCTTGACCAGATTGAATACCGGCTCCAGCTGGGCCAATGCGTTGCGGGAATGCTAATACATTAGGAGTAGGACTACCGGCGCTTGCAACACCTGCCGGTGTTACACTAAATCCGGGATAGTATTGAGTTCTTCTAACTGTCCCGGGCAATGCTTGTTGCGTAGCTCTTGTTAATTCTCTGTCAATATCTGATTTAGCTACTTGTTTTAGATTTGCATTTTTAAATGTATTGTATGCAGTTCCGGCTATTTGAGCTCCTAGTAAGTAATTACCATCACTTAATGCTTGTGTAAATCCACCGGCTGCATCTACTAAACCACCTTGACCTAATATAGTTTGATTAGAACCTAAACGTGATATAGGGCTCAATGTTCTATCATAATTAGCATCTAGACCAAATCCTGGTACAGTGTTACTAGGAGTACGACCATCTAGTGCACCTTCAGCATATTGTACAGTTTCATAATCAATAGTCATTGTATTAGTCATCGTACCATTACCTGAACTATAATCATATGTATCGTGGCTAAATCTTGTAAGTATAGGATTTATCAATGTGTACAATACAAAGTTGTGTTGATTAAAACCATATATTTGTATGTTTTTAAAGAAAGGTATTTTACTAGTACCCTGTGAAGAATTGCTCAATGTCTGTGATGGGGATGATGTATCACCTATATATCCCCAGTCTTCATCTCCAACTATTGAATTATTGTATAAGTTACGTGAATTATAATCTGCTGCCAAATTCAGTGGTTGATTTGTAGGTAATTGAGGACCTACACGACCAGCAGTAGTTGATATTGGCTTGGTAGCATCTTTGTAATAATATGTATAATAGTTATACCACATATTACGAATACTATTTCCATTATCGTCATGAAACGCAATATCTATCGGATCATATTTAATTTTCGTTTGTACAATACGTTTACGATTGTATTGATTCATCGTATGTGTATCAAAACTATATGAAGGGAGTTTAATTGTTTTTACTGTCAAACCAAAGTTTGTTCCAGTAGAAAGTCCAATTGAATAAACTGCAGGATTTATTTCAAAATATACATGGAATAAGAATTTAAGTTTAGGTGCATACTGATATGCATTTGGTCTAAAAGTCTTAGCGGCGTGAGTATAATCTCGAAGGTAGTCGTTGCCGAAGAATCCTCCGGCAGCGTCCTTAAGTAGATTTTGAAAAAATCCCGACATGGGTTAAAATTTCAATATAGTCAATTAACCTTGACCAGCACCGATACCAGTAACAATAGAACCACCGAGTACTCGACCGATGTTTGTACCAACACCAGAACTCAATGGAGATTGTACTGCATTATCGTAGCGAATTGTCAATGCAATTGTTGCAATTTCATTCGAACCATAATTTAATGAACCATAGTTAGCTGTTTTCAAATAGCAACCATAACATTCCCAAGTTTCTAATATTTGAGGAACAGCAGTACCGTTACCACCATCTAAGATTTCAATGTCTGTTTGGAACTTGTAATCTTGACCGGTTGCGGCTGAAGCTTGTTCTACCATATCTAATTGTTTCTGAACTTGTTGACCAACTAATTTAGAAACGCTACCAGAAGCATCATCTCTTAAATTAACTGTCAATTCATTCCAACTATGTCTACCTGCCAAATACAACGTTGAGTTATAGATAGGTAGTGTAATTTCTTCAAAACTGATTTGTGGTCTATTAATATCCATTACCTGTTTTGTTAGTTCAACAGTTGCGCCAACACCGAAATTCAGAAAGTTAACTCTGAAACGATATTGTAATTTAGGCATCAATAAGCCCTGGTTTCCACCTGCGTTATCTGACGCTACGGTCATGTTGAACAATGATTGTGAGGCTATAGCCATTTTTTAATCTCCTGTATCTTTATTTATCTTTAAGATGATACCCCTTTCGGGCATCATTTATACACCTGATATTTCACCTGTGTTTAGAACACGAACCGGTATGTAGATGAACTCAGCCGCTTTTACTGGCTCAATCGCAACGTCTACCCATAATTCGTTTCTATCTATTCTTGCCGGTGTATTATTACTATCATCGCACTGAACGAGATAATCATAGATACCGCGTTTAGCAACTAGATCAACCATCAATGTTTGAATAACACCAGCAATACTATTACGTGTTAACGTGTCATTAGGTTCGAACACGAACGGTCTAGCTGCCAATGTTAGTTGACGGCGAATATAGTTAACTAATCGTGCAACGTTAGTTCTGTCTAATGCACTTTGTGAATTGAAGCTATTCTTGTTACCATAATTCAACAAGCCGACACCAGTAAAGAATACTAATGGATTGATTTGATTGATATACAATACATCACGAATACCTAAGCGTGTCTTGATTGCTACAAATTCACCGGTCGTACGATCCAAGTAACCAATGTTTAATGCATTGTCAATATTACCACGACGAGTACCGGCTGCCGCTAACCACGGAAAAGCTACTGTGTCATTACGTAAGAATGTGCGTAACATCATATGTGATGCCGGAACAACAACTTCGTTACCTGACAAGTCATTTGTAATTCCACTTGGATAGAATAGACCCAAGTATGTATTACGTGTAACTAAACCAGTTTCACCAGTTGATGTAGCACCTGCGTCATTGTTAGCCCAAGCTTGAATATCAGTTGCACTATCAGATAATCCTAAAGGAGTATCACCGATAATGTAACCTGTCTCACCACGATCCGCATTCAATACAACCATGTTAGGTTGTAGTTCTGGATAATTAGGAGTAGCCATCAAGTTGAAGTAATTATCTTCATCACGTATATCTGTGTTTGTATCAATTGCTGAACGCAATGCTTGAACAACCATAGCACGTTGTGCCGCACGTCCCATATAAGGAGCACCATTTGCAGTGTTACCACTTACTGTAACCCAAGCCGCTGTTTCAGTTGGATAGCTACCTTCATCTGGGAAGTTAGCTGGTGTAAGGTAGTTACTACGATATTGTTTAACATTATAACCTGAACGGCGTGTGTTGAATAACAACATACCCTGTGGATATAGTGTTGGATTAGGAGCATCTAAATCTAAGTAGTTACTTGATAATAAACTAACTATTGTTGGAATTGGATCATCGGTAATACTTGTGTTACCATTTGTTGCCCAACGTGCATCTTGGAATAAGACTCCGGTTGAACTTGTTTGGTCAGTATTATTGATTAATACCCACATATCTTCACCGTTGACTGCTTGCCAACGACTGATTACAGGATATAATTCTAAATCACTTGTATCAAGCCATAAGTCACCATATACTAGTGCAGTGCCATCACTTTGTGTTGTAGGTGCAGTAGCACTAATGATAGGACCATTTGGATCAGTTGTATTTGCACCGGATGAAGCTGGTGCACCAGTTGTGTCATAATTGGTATTCTTATAACCAATCCATGCACCACCTTTTTGAACCATAATATCAACTTGGTCAACTACAGACCAGAACCAGTTAGTATTATTAGCAGGTTCAGTTACCGGGGCACCTTCGTTAGCGGTATATGTAAACTCAACCCAGTTACTTAATTGAGTTCTATATTGTGCAACAGGGGCGCCTGATACATATGTTACTGCTGTCACAGGACCAGTTCCACCTCCACCGGAAATTGATGCTACTTCAACAACTAAATCGTTAGCGGGTGTTGCACCACCAAATACTGTACCAGCAATTGTAATTGTATCTCCTACTGCATATCCACTTCCTCCTGCAGTTACACCGCTACTGTTTAGAATATAAACTCCGTATAGTGCTTGTACTTGGAATGTTGCGGCTGAACCACTTCCACTAGTAGAAGTTTGTGCTATACCAGTTAAACTTATAAATTCAGTTGGACCATACTTAACGCCAGATGTTGTACCTATAATAAAGCCAGCTTCTGTGATTAATCCATTAGATACTCCAGTTGAAACGAATGATGAATCTACTGTATCATCCATAACAATTTCACCACCTTCAGTATGTGTCAACTGAATAGAACCTTCTGTTGTTACTGTTGCTGTTGTGTATGGAATGCCAGCGGCGTACCAAGCTGTTACAAAATCAGTAGCATCAGTATTATCAGCAAGAGTAAATTGATATGCTGTACTTAACGAACTGCTTCCTGGAACACTAACATACACATCCATATAATATGGACCTGCTGTGAAGTCAGGAGTTGTATTACTACCTGTTATTACTGTAGGGCCAGTTGCAACTCTTTCCCAGAAGTATAAGGGTGATGTAGATCCGGTATTATTGTAATTATATTGACCATAAATACTTCCTGCAGGAATAGCTTGTCCACCTGTTGCATCTAACCCAGCAGTCACAGACCAATCAGAAGTAGCAAGTGTTACATTTTTTGCAATCCATGATGCTGTTGCAGTACTGTATCTTGATATAACAGGTGCTAATCCATTACCGGCTGCTCCTACCTTAAGCCAAACACTACCTGTTGGACGAGGCTGTGATTGACTGCTTGTCCATAATGGCATTTGAGCACTTGTACCGTATGTCAATATTGGAGTATAGTACGTTCCTGCACTAATACCTAATGCAGAGAATGAACCTGTCCCACTAATTTCTAAATAAGCGTTTGATGTACCAACACTAACTGATAGACGTTGACTAGTAAACAAACATAACTTACCACTTCTAACTCCTGCACTTAAGTATGTCCATCCTAGATTATTAATTGCGGTTGCAATAGTAGATACGGTATTACCTGATGAAATGGTAATAGTAGCAGAGAACAAACCACTCATATTAATAACAAGTGTTCCGCCTGCCGAAATTGTAGGATTAGAAACAGTTGATGTAACTGCAGGGGTATCATTTTTCCAATCACTACTACCTAATATAACCCACACGTTATCTGTTGTTTTATAATAATATGTTCGTTCTGCATCTGTTGAATCAGTTGTTATTTGCATTGCATTAACTGCATAATCACCAATAGCACCAATGCTCGCTAAAGGAACACCACCAGACAAGTCAGTACTATCAGTGATAACAATCGGGGATTGTAGTGCAAACTGACCGGTTGTTGCATTAAATTCATAGATACCCCAAGTACTTGTAGTGCTGTCCAACCAATATGTACCATCTGCTGGGGCACCAGTTGGGCGACCAGTTTGACCAACTAAACTTGCTAGGTCAATATCGCAACGTAGTACATAGCAACGATTAGTAACTCCTAGTAAAGAGTAAGCCGCTAACAAACCGTATTCATTTAATTCATAACCTTGAATTGGTGTACCATTTGTCGTTGTATAGAAGAAAGGTGTACCATATAAGTTTACTAAATCACGTTGACTTGTTACCTGATATAATTTATTTGCGTTAGCTGCCGTAGTAGCTACTGCTACTCCTGTACCGCTAGCGTTTGCTTTATTTTGTGCTGTTGCTAATAGAACTAGCGGAACTGAACCTGTTGCGGCCGGTAAGTATTGACTTTCGTCTGTAATCGTTACTTCTACGCCTGGAGATGTTAATGCCATTTTATTTTTCCTTTATGTAAAATTATGAGGTTTACTACCTAAATTGCATACTATTATTTAGTAGAAAATTCAAAAAAGACGGTATTACCGTGCCTTCGAAGGTAATAAATACTGTATGCTAAGACCTATATGTAAGAGTTGCGGAAAAAATCACTGTGCAGTGAATTACATCCGTGAGGGTATTACACACTATCGCAGTGGGTGCGATGAGTGCGGTCGTAAGAAAAAGAAGTTAAAGCCTAGAAAAGCAAACTGGACTAAAAGTGGCTATAAGAAAAAAGCCACGTGTGACTTATGTGGCTTTAAAAGTTTGTTCCCAACTCAAATGACAGTATATCATATTGATGGTAGTTTAGAGAATATTGCTCTTACTAATTTACGAACGGTCTGCTTATGTTGTATTGAGGTGGTTAAGCGTAAAGAAATAACTTGGCGTCGAGGTGACTTAGAAGTTGACCACTGAGTTCACTTGCTTGTGTAACTCATCAATGGTACTATTGTTATCAATGTAATAGTCATACAATAAACCAATGCTACTATACTCACTAGCGTGAACTGCATAGTTACCTAACTCTACCATAGCTTTTAGTTTTTGTTCGCTACCTTCAGGTTCATTGTTATAATCAACTGCGGCACTATACCAAATTGGGCGTTCACCCCTGCTCACACGCATAGTAGTGCCACCGACACTTTTGATAGATTTAACTTCATTGACAAATCTACAATCAGTAATAACAATGTTATCATTAGTCTGACGTAGTTTGTTTTCTACGCTGGCCACCCAGATATCAGTATGAAAGTTATTACGACAGACTTCTGTTCCCCAATATTGTAATACCCATCGTGGGGTGATTTCCATACCTAAACGATTACTCCACCATTCATCACGTTGCTCACGCCAAGCACGACTAGTTTTAGTTGAACCTTCTAAGTATTCTCTATTCCAACCAAAGACACTTGCTACTGCGTCTTTTAAACTAGCCGCAAAACTAACACGCTTAAACCCGTGAAATGTGCAAAGATAGTCAGCAATTGTATCTTTACCTGACCCAATTAATCCTGTAACTCCAATAATCATATGGTAACTCCTGTAATACATATTGTACTACAGGAGAGTTATAAAGTAAACTGTTTAGGTTAATTATCTTCCGCCACACCTTGCTCTTTCATATTCTTTTTACGCAATTCCAAATCAGCAGGAGTTGCCTTCCTGATTAGATTAAGATATTTGTCTACCGGAACTGCTTTTATTTCTGTAGGCTTGATACCTTTTACTCCAGGTATTGAATAAAATTCCCTGTCATGGGCACCCTGAACAAACTGCGGTTTACCATCTAGACTATAAAAAGGTAGTTTGTGTAGATACACATTTTCTCCTTTTCTAATCTTGCCACTAAACAAAACCATCTGTGGATCGTTAGGAAACATTGCGGTATCTGAATCGGGAGTAGTTAACCCACCAACTGCGATAGCAACTTTAGGATCACTGGTAGCATAGATAGCATTTTGATTGCTACCTGCGGCACCACCTGTATCAACTGATTGGCGTGGTTCTAACATAGGAATCTTTTGTCTTGAACCATGCCATAGATATTTTTGTTCTGAGCCTTCCGCCACACCTTCTACAATAAACTCATTGGCTCTCATAGACTCTTACCCCAACGAGTATTGATTACGTTCCAATTGATAATCTTCCATTGTTCTTTCAAATACTTTTTCTTATCACTACCATAATCTAGTATCCAAGCATGTTCCCACCTATCAACTAATAACAATATATCATTGCGTACTTCATGGTTTTTAATTGTTTTAATCTTACCATCATATGCTAGGTATAGCCAACCAGATCCTTCTAACTTCATAAATTCAGTTTCAAACTGTTCTTTCATATTATCATATGAACCGTAGTGTTTGTTGATAAATCCCATAATAGGGCCATTTGGATTGTTTTTATTTCTAACTTCGCGGAACTGAGGAAACAATGTATTATGTAAGAATGCACCTGCATAGTTAAAATCTTTATCACCCTCGCCTTTATTATAACGTTCAGCATAACCATTGGCTAATTTATCATAGTGAAGTTCTATTGTATCTTTACTAAGTACAGGTGCAAGTTCACCTTCAGTAAAGTTTAGTGGAATGATTTCTATGTCTTGGGGTTTACTCTTATCTTCAAGTAAAGTAATAAATTCACGCATCATATAATTATAAAATCCTATTTAACCTTGTACCCAAGTCAATGGCTGACTGTAATCTACATAACGTTTTAGTTCATCGTATAGTTGTTCCATTGCGGCTTTGCCTTCAGCTTTCATAGCTGTACCGTTTAATGTTGTGCCGCCGCCTGGACCTGCGATAGTACCAAACTTCTCACGTGCCTCACCAATGATTAGTTTTAAGTTAGCTAAAATGAAGTCACCAATCCATACACCAGCACCCGGATCTTGTAGTAACACTTCTTCTGGTCTTTGTACGTCAGCCCAAATAAGAACACGCTCACCACTACCTTTTGGATCACGAACAATACGTATTACTTTTGTAACTGGATCGAATGTATAGATTACATATCCACCAAACATACGTGCGGCTAGTTCTACATAACCAGCATAAAAGTCATATGTTGCCATACCACCTGCATAGTTATAGTTTAATAGATAAGTGTTTAATATAGCTGAACTGAATGGATCAAAACTGCTTGCTCCCGGTCCAGTCTCTAATCCAACTGTTCTACGATAGATACAACGAACATTGATAAACTCTTGTGGCAATGTGTAAGTGTCCACGTTTTTTACAACTGTCATTAGTGTGTATGACTCTGCCGTAGCATTTTGCGCTCGTTGACGATATACTTTTATTGCGTAGTTGTATGCCGCTTCGTAATGTTGAGGATCTAACTCAAGGTCAATAATGCCATCACCCAATCTATAACGTAGATTACTGAATAATGCTTGTTTCAACTCATCTAGTGTTAAACCAGTTGGTGTAGAAAGAATGTTTGCTGTTGCAGATATAGTCATATTAGTTTCCTGATGTTGTATTTATCAGGAAACTAATGATCCTTAGATATCGCTGTTTTAGAACGCTTTTAGTATAATCATATTCTCATTAAAGCGGCCATTAGATGCAGTAACTACTGCTTTAATGTCGTTAAAGTATTTACGAGCTGCCGGCTTACTTCCCATAATTTCTTTTAATTGTTCAGCAGGTTTACGTAGTGTTTTAACTTCACTTTTTGCTGTATCAAATCCTAGCAATGTATTACCTTTAACCGTAAATGCTTTGCTATAATCATCTGCGATATAGTGATGCAGTTTGCGTTTTGCACTATCATATACCCACGCTTCACTTGCACCGTGAAGTTTGATAGGACTAATACTGACTAAATCAAGTTTATTTGCAGTATCTTTAAATGTTTTCAAATACTTTAATTTAGATACAATTTTCTCAACAGGTACTGCTTTACGTGCCCTAGGAGCTTTTGCAGCCTTCTTAACACTGATATAACTATTCAAGTCATTGATAACTAATTCAATAAACTTAACAATGTTTTTTAATTGAATTTTACTGAGATGATTGTAACCTTGAATCAATTGACTATCAGTTCCTTTAATTACCTCTTCAAATTCATTCAATTTCTTTTTCCATACTTCAGTTAAAATACTGATATGTTGTGGCATCACATTCTTTTTAGCAACTTCATCCATTGGACGTAGTGAATGTTTTGTAGGTGCACCGGATGTGATGAATTCATCAAACAATCCCTCAAGCTCACCTGCGGCATCACGTGCTTTTTCTTTTAATATGTCTTGAATGTTGGGTCGAGCAGGTGCTTCAACTTCAACTTTTTCTTCTTCTGGTTTGTGTACTAACTTTAACAAACGATTGATTTCGTTTCCAAGTGTCAGTTCCTCGTGTTCAGATAGTTCTAGCCCACGTAACTGCATACGTGCTAACCAGCATAGTGTCAATAGAAATTCATTTTCGTGAATCCTACGCATTGTTTTAGCATCATCGGTACGTTTATGAAATTCTAAATATTGGGAAAGCAATTCTTTTGCATCTTTTTTCCCATAAAAACGATGATACCAAGTAAAACTACGCATCAATGCAACCCTGCGTTTATCCTCATCCGGTTGTAGTACAAATAACGGCTCATCTCCATAATGTTGTACATCCACATCACGTGGATTTAATGCTTTAACTAGACTATGGTCCTCTGTATTACGCTTACGTGTTGCCATTAGGCACTCCTTTGAATTGATTTATTATTATAACACAACCCATATTTATTGTCAACCTTAGGATTCAAGCGTAGGACATTGCGATAAATACTATTATGCCAAAGTTATCCTTATACCGCCCAAATAAACAAAATGATTATCGGTTCTTTGATAGAACAATATCCGAAGAATTGCGTGTCGGTGGCACGGATTTATACATTCACAAATATTTAGGTCCAACTAATCAAGGACCTAGTATTGATTATACTCAACCAGAATATGACAGTTTAAATCCTACCAATATTCAGGATTTATTATTCTTGGAAAATAGAGATAGAACATATGATCCAAACATTTATAGGTTACGTGGCCACTATAATGTACAGAATTTAGACTTTGATTTAAGTCAGTTTGGATTGTTTTTAAATAACGATATTATCTTTATCAATGTTCATTATAATGATATGATTGATATTGTTGGTCGGAAACTAATGGTAGGTGACGTATTAGAATTACCGCACTTATTAGATTATAATCCATTAACAGAAACTATACCGGTAGCATTAAAAAGATTTTATAGTATTACTGATGCTAATTTTTCTAGTGAGGGATTTAGTCAAACTTGGTATCCACATATGTGGCGTATTAAATGTGAGCCATTAGTTGATAGTGAAGAATTTAGTCAGATATTAGCAGAACCGATTAACCAAGATAACTATTTAGGATTATGGGATCCCACTAAAGTATATCCAGCTGGTTATGTAATGACATTTGGTGATAAGAATTACATTAGTAAAATAGAAGTTCCGGCTGGCACTATGCCACCAAATACAACATATTGGGAGTTAGATACGGCTTCAAATCTTAAAGATATACTTGCTACGTATAATAAAAATATTGCTATTAATGATGCCGCACTTCAAGAGGCTGCACGACTTGTACCTAAATCAGGTTATGATAGAAACAACTTATACATTGTACCTACATACGGTACCTTTGAAACTAATACAGAGTTGTCGGGTAAATACAATCAACCTGCACCACCTATAAATGTTGTGGTGCCTAATCCAGGTCCACCGGTTGCTACAGTTTCAATGGTACAATCTTCATTGTATAGAACTGCTAGTCCTGTGTTAAGAATTTCGGCAGCTTCAGCACAGTCTATTTGGGACATGACTGTTGATGGTGGTGTAGTTGCACCTAGGTCAACACTTTCGTTAAGAACTGCATCACTTTTACCTGTACTGACCGACTCTGGTTCAGGTCCAGTATCTGGTTATACTGTATTAACTGTTGATAGTATTGGTTATAATATTACAGGTCCATATGGTACTGCTGATAACACATACGCAACTGCTGACCAAAATCCAGAGGCTCCAAACTTTACTGGTACTGAACCATACGGTCCAAATACTATGGACTATCGTGCAGATAGTGATCCTAGATTCCAGTTCATTGCACGTAGTAGCCCGCGAACATTTGGTTACACAACTGGTTACTTAGACGGTGACGGTACTGCTCCTAACGGTTTCCCAACTGGTGCAGGTATTGCATTCCCGCAAAATCCTGCAGTGGGTGATTACTTCTTACGTATTGATTACTTACCGCAATTATTATATCGCTGGGATGGTCGTCTATGGGTAAGAATATCAGAAAATGTAAGGACTCAAACTGGTATGACTGCAGGAGATTTGTCACAACAATCTAGTTTCATAAATAATAGTAATGTAACGGTATTGACAGATGGTACCACTACTACTCAGAAACAAGCATTAAGTACAATACTTACAATAGCCCCGGATTCAATTCCACCAACACCTTAAAGAATAACTTATGGCAGCCTTTTTCTATGACAATCAGATACGCAGATTTTTAATACAGTTTGCAAAAATATTCAGTAACTGGGAAGTTACTAAAGGTAAAGACCCTGCAGGTAATGAAATATTTGTTCGTGTACCTATTATGTATGGTGATAGTAGTAGACAAGCAAGTACTATCATTGCTAACAATAGTGCAAGTAACTTACCAAGTGCGCCATTGATTACATATTATATCAGTGCATTAGAGTACGACCAAAAACGTACACAAGATCCTACATTCATTGACAAGATGCAGGTTAGACAACGTAGTTATAATACTGAAACACAACAATATGAGCAAGTTCAAGGTCAAGCATTTACGATTGAACGATTGATGCCTGTACCCTATACATTACGTATTAATGTTGACTTCTGGACTACTAACTACCAACAAAAATTAGAACTAATAGAGCAATTGGGAACATTATTCAATCCTTCATTAGAGATACAAAGTACTGATAACTTTATTGATTGGACTAGTTTAAGTGTTGTTTACCAAGATGGTATAACATTTACCAGCCGTAGTATCCCACAAGGTACAGGTAATCCCATTGATGTATTAAGTTGGAAGTTTTATATGCCTATATGGCTAAGTAATGCCGCTAAACTTAAAAAGATGGGCGTTATCGAAAAAGTTATTGCTAGTATCTTTAAAGGTCAAGCATTACAAGATATTCAAGATGATGATTTGTTGTTAGGTACTCGACAAAAGATTACACCATATGGATATAAGTTGTTACTGATTGGTAATAGATTACAATTACTACCTGCAGATGAAGCATTCTATCCAAGTAATGAGAGTTTAGAATATCCACCTCCACCAGATACAAGTTTATATTGGACCGCATTGTTAAACGTATACGGTACATTACGTCCCGGTATCAGTCAAATATGGTTACAAAATCCATTTATGACTACCGACATTGTTGGTACTATTGTTCCTGACCCAACAGATGATAGATTGTTAATATATGATATTGATACTGACACCCTGCCACAAAACACATTGGATCCTGTAGACAGCGTGGTTAACCCACTAGTCACTGGACCAAACGCAGGACTGCCAGGACCAATCAACGGTCGTAGATATCTTATTGTAGAAGATGTGGGTAGTCCGGGTAATACTACTATTGCTTGGGGAGCATTGATTGCAAATGCAAATGACATTGTTGAGTTTGACGCAACATCAGGTGAATGGTTTGTATCATTTGATAGTCAATCTGCTACTACAGTAGAATACGTAACCAATCTTACTACTGATTTGCAGTATAGATTTGATTATATCAACAACGTTTGGATGAAGTCATATGAAGGTTGGTACAACCAAGGGGATTATTCTATCGTCATCTAATACTGTGATAAATCATAGTATGAACAATATTTCCGCAGGTATCTTTTTCTATTCTGAAAATACAAAACGTTTCCTATACCTGCTACGTAATGACAATAAGAATCCAGGTAACTGGGGTATACCCGGTGGTAAAATAGAAACTGGTGAAACGTTACTTGAAGGTTTACAGCGTGAATGTATGGAAGAAGTAAATTACTTTCCCGAACACGCTAAACTTGTACCCATTCAGAAGTTTGTCAATAATACATTTACATATCATACATTCTTTTGTAAAGTAACTGATGAATTTACCCCTGTATTAAATGATGAGCATTGTGGTTATGCTTGGGTAGGAAACAAACAATATCCCAAACCATTACATCCGGGATTATTTAATACAGTAAACTTTGATGTTGTTCAGAAAAAATTAAACGCACTTACAAAAAAAGAGACCTAAGTCTCTTTTTTTATTTTAGCAATTTTGCTATCGTATCAAATCCCAATGATCCTATTACAACACCTGCCCCCATCATCATCCAGCGCCATTTTTCAAGCGCAGAGATTTTGTCAGACATTGCCTGATGTGCATTAGAACTAGCGTCCTTCATACCTTTTAGCATCACCTTGGTATCATCGTTGTTTTTAACCATTTCAAGGTGAATGTCTTTGATATCAGCTTTTATTTCACTGATATCATCGGTAATGTTTTGAACCTGTACCTGAAGTATTGCTACTTCTGTTTCAGTTTTTGGCATTTTGATTGTCCTACTAGTTACCATAATTAAGCACTAGCAATAACCACAATTGGGTTAGGCTGACCTTCATATGTATTAGCGGCGTATGCTGTGTTGAATGTAGCAATAACATCAGGGTTAACACTATTAACAACAGCAGTACCTGTACCGGTTCCTGCGGCTGTAGCAAGGAATGTAACGCCTGTCATATTAGATGCCGCACCGCATACTGACCAATCTGTTGTACCACTACTATAAATTGTATACAATGTACCTACACTTAGTGAAGCGGCATCAACTTGCGTTGGGAACACTTCAGTGTTATAATCATTTACACTTGAAACATATGCTGTACCAGAGGCTGCATCAGTAGACAAGATGTTCATTGTGTTTGGTGTCAATGCTGTGTTAGCAACGTTTGCTGTATAGCATTGTGCAATTAAACCAGTTGTACCACCTTGTACAAGATACTTTGTCTTACCTTTTTGACGAACAATGAAACCAGCTTCGTCATCTGCATAGATGAATGCAGATCCTGAAGCAGCCACTGCCGCATTTGCAACTAATTCAACTACATCTTGTTGTGCGTCTGGTGTACCAGTAGCACTTGACAAGTCAACTTCAGCACCACCCAATGTTGTAGAAACAGTGAATGCAGCCGCATTTGCTATTGCTTTAACAAAATAAACTTGACCAGAAACTAGACCACCCAAATTAGCAGTAAATCTTACTGTTCCATTAGCTAATAACGTTTGAGCATTACCTGAAGTACCAATGATGTTACCTGTATTTTGTGTGTTAGCAACAGCAACAGTCGTTAAGCCAGGCACTGTGTTTGCAAAACCTAGAGTAGTATAATCAGTCGTTGTACCATTAACGTTTGCACTTGCAACTTGAATTACAGAACCCACACTTAATGTGTTTGTTAAGTCAGTACCAATACCGGTTACATATGCAGTATCAGTGGCAGCATACAATATACCTGTACCAGAGATACCGATAGCTACACGTGGTAGAACCTGTGAACCATATATTCCTGTGTTGCCACCAACTACACCATATGTATTAGCGTTAGTTGCAGGGAAGCCGGCACCACCTTCAGGGTTGTTGAAATATGCATCAACTACACCAACTGACATTGCTACTGATTGACCAGTAGTGTCAGCCAATGTAACTGCTGTGCGAGTTGTGTTTGCGCTTAAGTCAGTGGCTGACACTGTAAAGTTGTTTGCATCAATAACTGTTAATATATAGTATGTTGTTGCAGTAAGTAGATTACCAACACTTGATGCTATTACGAATGGCATACCTGCGATAACACCGGTTGTTGTTAGACTTTCAGTTACAGTAACAGCACCTGTTGCCGCTGTTGTATCTGTAATTGTTAATATGGCTTGCGCCTTTGCGATTTTTAGAGGACGTCCCATTTGTTTTTCCTTTGATAAAATTAGCGGGTTCTAGCCGCTACGCAGTGGGTTACTGCATAAACCCTCCGAATGAGAGTGTATGATGTATTTATCAAAAAAGAGTAAAATTAACCAGTAAAGCTACCAGTTGGGCTGTTATAACCGCTTGTTCCTGTATTAGGATGAGGTGCGCCCAACTCAGTTATAGTAAACAAACTATTGGCTCCGTCTACAGTTAGATAAGACACTATATTACCTTGTCCAACTATAATACTATTATTAACAGTATTAGGAGGAATCATTTCACTATTTGCAGTAGCTATAGTATAAGGAACTCCGTATGGATTATATCTTGCTGTTGCGCCGCTGATTGCTACTGCGGCATTCGCTGTCAATGTTAAACTTGTGTTATTCGCAATAGATGCAACGATACCCACATTTGCGCCTGCAGTATTACCTATCCAACTGCCTATTGCTAATTCAGTACTGAATGCTGTTCCTGAACCAGTGACAGTTGTGCTGTTAGTAGCGCAAGTTACAGTGCCAGTTAATGCAACGTTTGGAAAACTAGTGGTGTATTGAATAGCTACGTTAGAAGTAGCTATTCTAATCTTATCCGTCGCAATATTTGCGGATGCTGCCGCTGTTGCGCTGTTTGCTGTATATGCGTATGATGCCATTTTTTAATTCCTATATCTTATTTATTCTTATAGTCTGCCTACGGCGACCTCTATTATACCTTCGCCGGTAAAGTTTGCTAATGATTTACCTATAACTGTTCCCATACCAGGATTGTTTGCTGGTCTAGCATAACCATCACCACCTGACACTAACATATCACCTTTACTTATTGTTCCACGAACTTTAGTTGGTACACGACCTTGTAGAGCTAACGCTACTATATGTTCACCTTGGCATTTCATATTCATAACATATGCTGGATCAGTAGATACTACACCTGCTACTTTATTTGTTCCATCTTGTGCAAGTGTAACTTCTTTATCTCCGCCAAAAGCTAAAACAGTTCCCGGCTCATATACAGCATCTGCCTCATAATATTCTGCTAAGTCAGCATATGTCGCATTAAGTCTTGATCCTGCACTTAATGAGAAGTTACCAGTAAATGTTCCTGGATTAGTATTTGATCCAGTAGTAAATGTTACATTACTACCACCAATTATGCCTGCATTTGCTGTATTTAAATTACCTACATTAGCATTACCTGAAACACTTAGGCTTGTTAAGGTACCTATGCTTGTAATATTGGGCTGTGCATTAGTTGTTACAATACCGGCTGTAGTTGCACTACCACTAACATTGCCAGTGACATTACCACTAACATTGCCAGTAAACAAAGTTGCAGATATATTACCTGCAGTAATATTACCGCTAACCGATAAATTTCCTGTAATATTGGCAAGGGTGTTAGTCACAACAACAACGTTAGGTGTTCCTGACACACTAATGACTACATTACTATTTGCACCAACTGAAACATTACTGTTACCATTAACAATACTTGAGCCGGCGGCTATATTGATATTACTTAATAAACCACCATCACCTAAGAATACGGCATTGCCGCCTACATTACCACCAATTGTACCCAATGATAATAGATTACCTACGTTAGCAGTACCAGTAGTAGTAATAGTATTAGATCCAAAACTTGCCAAGAACGTAGCAACATTACTGTTCCCATATGATACGGCTGCCGGAGCAAATACACCATTACCATATAATACATTGCTATTGCTACCATCTAAGTTTGCAGTTGCGATATTACCTAAGCCAGAAACATTAGCGGCTGCTACTGCAAATGCTGTATTAGCAACATTGGCGTTGGGTACAAAACCCGATACATTAGCACCAGCAATGCCAGTTAGTGCTTGACCATTACCTATGATATTACCTACACTTACATTACCGGTTGTAGTAATTGTGTTACTACCATAACTTGCTAAGAATGTTGCTACATCACTATTGCCATACGTTGCGGCAGCTGGAGCAAATACACCGTTACCATACAATATATTGCTTGTACTGCCGTCTAAGTTAATAGATGCAATGTTGCCTGCACCAGAAACATTTGCAAGTGCTACACTATTTGCAGTTGAAGCATAACTGACTGCACCGGTTACATTGGCACCTTGTATATTACTTAAATTGTTACCACTACCTATAAAGTAGTTAGCTGTAATACTATTTGCACCATCTAAGTTACCAGTAGTAATGTTACCGCTAACTGATAAACTACTTAATATACCAACGCTTGTGATGTTAGGTTGAGCATTAGTTGTTACTGTGCCTGCTGTTGTGGCATTACCTGATATATTTCCAGATATGTTTGCTGTTAGTGTACCTGAAATAATAACGTTAGTTGCATTGGCACTAATTGTTTGAGTACCAATGTATATTGTACTGTTAGCCAAATACAAATCATTAAATCTATTTGTGTTATTACCTAAATTGTATGTTATGTCTGTGCTTGGTGTGATATTACCTGCAACAACTAAACCAGCAAGAGTACCTGTACTTGTGATATTTGGTTGTGATGCTGTCGTCAATGTGCCAGTTAATAAATTAGCTGATACATTACCATTTGATACTACAACACTACTATTAGCTATTTCTACATTACCGTTTGCATATTTTAATAAAGCAGAACCAGTTAATACACCACTGACATTATATTGAATAGATCCGTCTACTCCAGCTGCCGGTGAGCTTCCACCGGTTCCAAACGAACTGGTTGCAGTAGCATTTGGAGAATTAGTGTATGTTAAATTTGCGCCATTGAATGCGTTAGCGAGTGTGTCATCGGTATATAAACTTACATTACCAGTAGTACCAAAATTGTTAGCTACTTTAACATATAAAGTTTCACCGTTGATTTCACTATTAGCATTACCGTTAACACCTAAAATTGTAATTGCTGTACCACTTACATAACTAACATTGTTAGGATTAAACGTCATTATTGCAGGGCTAGCATTTGATATAGCTATAATATTTGCAACTACAGTAGTCTTAGGGCTCCAAGATAAGGTACCAGAACCATCTGTTGTTAATACATATCCAATCGCACCTCCGCCAATTTTAACATTACTAACGCTACCTAAATGTACCGGTATACCTGTATATGCTGCCGTATTTCCCGGAGAGTTAGCATTACCACCTGTATTTACCCACGAACCAGTAACACTATCATATCCTAATATTTGTCCAGGTTGCAATGTGTTTGCAGTTATATTAACATTACTATTGCCACTACCTTGTACTTGACTAAAACTAATCTCTGAGTAGCTAGTAAGTACTTCAATGTTTTCGGGAGTGCCAGTAGTTTTACCAATGAATAGTCGGCTAGCATCTTGTGCAAAGCCAAATTGCGCTTCATCTAATTGTGGCAGGTCTACAAGGTTACCTGAACGCTGTTGGATTTTCGATATCTGTATAATGGCCATAAGTGTAATTCTTTGAAGATTTACACTTATTTATCTTAAAACATTATAAGAACTTCATATAGTATTGTTCAACCCGATTGAACCAAATGTCAGTATACTTGACAAACTCAGGTCCTTCTAATATGAATTCCTGATAGAGGTTATCAGCAGAACACATAAAAATGACACCTTTACGTATCTTTGTCCCGTGAACTTCATTGTGTGCATTAGCATAAGCCGCTAACTGAACAAAGTAATCATCAATCCATTCACGTTTTTTGGGCTTGTTTGTTTGTTTATGGTCCATAATAGCGTCACTACCATCGTGTACACCTACTAAGTCTGTCGTCCCTGCATAAACTTTCGGATAATAGAGAGGAACTTCTGTACCCCAATATTCACTGCATTTAACAAGACCTTGATTAATGATTGATTGGGCCATTTTATGGCTTTGCAAGCTATACGGATTGCTTCCGGGCTCATTGAGTACTCCTGTCTTAATGTAATCTTCAAGCCACTTGTGCATTCGTGTCCCACGACCTGCGGCTTCTGTTGTGATTTCTTGTGCTTTCTGAACACCAACTCGTTTACGCCAATTGTTGAGTGCTTGTTTAGATTCTTCACTTTTAGTAGCATCTAATATAGTAGTGACACTTGGGAGTTTTTCACCGTCAGGTGTAGCGTATTTGCGTGAGCCATTTATTGTTTCCCTTAGTAAGGGTGTGTAATTATATTTGTTTGGAATGTACATTGTGTTATTATACATTATTGTTATAAATTGTAAAGAGTAAAGGGATAATTATAAATTTAGTTTAGATTTCATAAGTTTTGCAAAATCATCGTGTATATATTCTGGATAATGAGAATTAGGTAGAATAGGTGGTAAGGGATTAGTTTTAGTATATTCCCATATAGCGGTGATAGGTATGTCTAAATTAATTCCTAAATAACTTAATAGTGATTGAATATCAGGATTATTTATAAATTCTAAGTTTTTCCAATCGTTGAGAGTAGATGAACTATGAGAAATTATTTCGATTTCCGTTATTCCAAAATTTAGTAAACTTGTCTTAATAGATGCTAAATCTAACAAAAATCTAAAAAAATATCCATATTCTGATTCTAGTTTTAATCTAAGTTTTAAATATATCTTTTCAATTGATGAGCCATTTAATAATTTTTGTATTCCTATATTATTATAAGTGGTTCGTGCACCATTTGGTAGTGTGTCAAATATACAATCTCTAGTGTATTCTGAAATTTGTATTATTGCAGTATCTACTTTAATATTATTTTTTTTAAAATTTAACAAATCTAAAAAAACTTTAGCTCTCCACATTGCTGGACCAGAACCACCGAATGAATGATTAATCATATTGACATTAGCAAGTGATGCTAATTTGGCAGGCCATGCTCTTTTCAATTCATACTCATATTTGTCATAATTTTTCCTAGATTCTAGCTCAATTTGATAATCTTTACTTGTTAACCATTTATAATATTCGGTAGTATTTTTGGGATTAAATTTATAAAATGAATTAAATGTGTGGTCTTCTAATTCTGCACCTGCTGAAAAACTGTCACCAATTACGTATATAGTTTTAGACATGACTATTAGTTGTATTGAAAGTTAAATCCAAGAATTTTTAGATACTCGTTTATCTGTTTGATTTGTTTAGGGCCGCAATTTTTTAAAAATCTACGGTGAAAGCCAAATATCTTTACTCTATCATTTATCGTAATTAGTTTATCAACTGAAAAATTTTCATCTAAAAATAAATCAAAACTAGAAGGGGAACATGAAATATGTTTATTTTTTATATGATTGTAATCAATTATTGTATTTTTTCCCAGGTCAATTTTATCATATGCTAAAAAAGAATATAAAATAAATTCACTTATACCATAATTTATCTTACGACCATCGATGAATAGAAGTTTATAAAAAATGTCATCTAGTATATTAGAATTTTTCAATACTTCGTATTCTATCTTAAACGGTGTTTCTGGTTTTAAAAAATATAAAGGTGTTACCTTTAAATCCAGCATATTTTTATACTGTGCTATAGCATCTACCCAACTTTTATCATTTCCATTTTTATATGGTTGATAGTCAAGGTAATTGTCGGGAGGTTCATTTACAAATTCTATAATGCCTGAGCCTATATAATTATCCCATTCATCTATGTTAGATGGCTTTATGAAGAAATTTTTACTATCTAATATTAAATAGTCATCTTTAATTAAGTTTGCTATTTCAAGCTTGCATACTTGCTGAGTAAAATGACCATATATATTTTCTTTATTTTCAAACAGTTGTTGCTGTGATATAATCTTTAACTCATGTCTGCTATAAAAGGGACTCAGTAATTCTTCCCACGCTTCTATGTCAGTTATTTTTTCATTTACTATAACCCAATGACAACATGGTTCTAAAAATTTATGTATGCTTTCAGCTTGCAATAACATTAAATGACGTTCCTTATTACAAGTTACTGTTACTAAATGTTTCACACTCTAAAACTTTCCCCACAACCACATTTATCACGTTCGTTTGGGTTTTGAAACTCAAACCCTTCATTCAACCCATTACGTGCATAGTCAATAATCATACCTTGAACGTATGCACAACTTTTTGGATCGACGTATAAAGTACAACCATTGCAGTCTACTTTAATATCGTATTCTAGTGGGTTATCAACATATTCAAGCACATAAGCAAGACCTGAGCATCCTGTAGTTTTTACACCTATACGAATGCCAAGACCTTTGCCCCGTTTTTGTATTGTCTGTTGTATTTTTTTTGACGCTTTGTCGGTTATACTAATCATTGCGGTTGTTGCATTGCATTTTGAGCCATTTGTGCTACGATTTTTTGATTCTCGTCAGGCTGTGCTGCCGGAGCAGGCTCACTACCCTTAAAAATAACATTATCGCCCTGAATGTTTGCTATACTCTTGTTTAGTGGAGGATTTTTAATCATATTATATAAGTCAGACTTATCAATAACTATATCATTATCTCTGTAGTATTGCAACAATTCTGGAACAGTCCAATCACTATGAACTTCACCCGAGTCAATCTCACTTTTAAGCTGACTAGTTGCGGCGACAAGTCTAATTAATAGTGGACTACCGGCAAACTCATATAATCGCATGATTATCTCTTAGGACGACCAACACCACCTAGAGGCTCTTCTTCAGGAGCTTCGATGCCAATGTCCATTTCTTCTTCGCCACCACCTGGTAGTGGTTCTTCAACATCGAGTTCAGCACCCATCTCACCACCTGCCATATCACCACCCGCATCAAACGCTTCAGTACCACCTTGACCGGTGATGCCATTCAATGCTGTTTTCAATGTTGCTTGACTTTGTGTCAATGCGGCTTGTAATGAAGTTAATGCTTCAGAAACTTGTTGATTGAATGTTTCACTTTCGTTAACACCAATCTCAGATTGAACTGAGTCTGTTAATGCCGGTAATTCTTTTACTAACATATCACTAACTTCTTCAACCATTTTCTGAACTTGGTCTACTAAATCTTGCGCTGCCAAAACAACCTGTGACTTTTCAACTTCTTCGTTCTCTACAACGATACGTGGCTTACGTAGACTGATTTCAGCAAAATGCTTACTCAGTGCTTGTTCCATAAACACAAGTTTTAGGTATGAAGAATTCTGTTGACTTTCATAGAAACCTGTAGATTTCTTTGTTTCAGTCATTAGGCCGCGAACTTTATTAAGCATGTCTCTTGATTGAGCATACGACATTTTACGAACATTAAACGGAACGTCATAATGCTCTTTTAACGCTTTAGTAGCGTTCTCTATTGGGTTTTTGTCAAAATCAGTTAATTTCATAGTTGTATTCCAAGACTAATATAAAGTATTTATCTTTTTTCATTTATTGTTAGGATTTTGAATCAAATCTTTTCTGTTGCCAAGCATATGAATTTGCTATATATTGATTTAGTTCATCACTCATGGCTTTTTTTTGAAACTTATCTTCATTCAATTTAGCAAGATATATCAATTTATCCTCTGTTTTTTTGGCTTTTTTGAACAGTTTGGAATGAATGGAGATATGTACTTCTACGCTACTTAAATGCATATCCAAATCAATAACTCTATTTGCTAACTGGTATTTACCTATTTTATCCAAAACACACCAGCATACTGCATTCTTTATACTAAAAAAGGAGTTAACGTCATCGCCGTTATTTAACGACACAACAATGTCATTTGCATCTTTCTTTTTAATATGATATTTGTTAAACAAACTGTATGTACCGTCAATATCTTTAAAAATTACAACATCTTGCAATTTAGCAAATTCTGAATTTGATATCATTTTATCTAGTTTTCTATCAATTTTATTAACATCAATTCTCATTGTATAACACCTTAAAATAAATATTTCGTAATTCATCTGATGAATCTAAAAACGCAGGTAATTTATCCCAAGCATTTTTAGTTTTAATCATAGGAACACTATCACAATCAGAGTATAATGCACCCAAATCAGAAGTACCATCATTAAACACACTAGGATGTTGAATATCAAAATCAAAGGTCCAGCAAATTATTTGCTCGTTATCCTCTAACAAAAATCCAAAATTCTCAAACTCATCAAACTTAATCTTATTGAAGATTGGTGTTGTGATGTTTTCTGGCTGACTACGTAATGAAACAGCCTGTATAATAGTATCAAAATTACACTGTGTATTTCTGTTATGTAGCCAAACTTCAGGATCATCATCCATTCCTGGTTTAGAACGATTGACAATACCAGTCTGTGTAATATCAAACAATGTATAACAGCTTACTTTAAAACTCATACTTGTATTTAGAGGCAAAAAAAATCCGAGAATAAATCTCGGATTTCTTTGAAGTTAAACTTCTGATTAGCTTGCGCTTGTAGCTGTAGAAGCTAAACGGAAACCAACGTTTGTTACAACAGCACCGCTTAGGTCATAACCATTAACTGTGCCTAAAGCACGAACTTGTGCTTGTAGTGCAGCCGCTGTATATGCGCCAACTGGATAAACAGCAACAGACATATTAGTTGTACTTGTTGTAGCTTGAACTGCATAGATTGCAACTGTAGCTAATTGCTCAATAGAAACCATAACTTGTGCAACCATTTCATCAACACCAAGTTGTGTTGTAGGAGCGGCGCCTAAGTCAAAACCGAAGAAGTCTAACGCTGGACCATATAAGTTAGTAGTCGTGCCGTTAGCTGCCGTGTCTGGAGCTACTGGACCATTTTGTACGTCAATTGCGAATACTGGTTGTGCATCGCCGTGTGTTCTTGTAAAACCTGCCATAATAAAATTCCTTTAAAAAGTTTGAATCATATAGATTCATACTATTATTTATGCCAGGCAATAAAAAAAGTCGGTTTTGGCTATTGTCTTCCAGCCAAATTCTGACGACTAAAGCCCATTCTATCCACAAATTTAAGACCGTGACTCACGAAACCCTCTTGAGTTTGTGTACCATCATCTAAATAACCTTTTACAGGGGCTGTTTTTGCGGCTTTATTAAGCTGGTCTACAATGTTCATTTTGAGGTTGTATATAGCTACCCAGATAGTAAATGCACCTACCAATCCTGCTTTATTGGCTTCTAAATGTTGACTTATTTTCTCACGCATTTTATCAGTCATTGGTCTTGATTGAACATATTCAATAAATCCTGCATATAAATCGTTCAAGTCTCCGGCTACAATACGCTTATTAATGTAAGTAGTGAATAACTGATTAAACGTATTTCTTGCCTGAGGTGCAGTACTCATTAACTGTTCTACTGCCTGACCATATTTTTGTATAGATGCTTGTGCTTTTTTAAACAATGCTGAATTTAATTTCAAATTAGGTGTGATCGGCATTTTAGCAGGTAATATAGCTACATCACTATTATTCTTAAGATTGCCAATAGTACCATCTAACGGTGTTGATTGATCGGTTGTTAATGCATCCGGTGGAATATATCCATGCACAACTATCCCTGAATTTTTACCATCTAAAAATTTACCTAAATCACTGTTTGCATCTACTGTATATGTAATACCTTTAGGATTTGCTTTGAATGTGTATAGCCCGTTCTTTTCTACTAATGGTTTACTAAACAATAAATCACCCCAATAATAGCCCTTACTTTTATCTGCTTTTGATAGTCCAGGCCATATTTGTGCAATTAATTGATGTAAGTCTGAACGATTTACACCACGTGCCATATCATATTGTGCAAACTGCTCTGGGCTGAATACTTGACGACCAGTACCATCTTTCTTGTTGAACATATGCTTGTCTAATATAGTAAACTTCCCGTTACTATTACGTCCAAAAATTAATGCAGGATATCCGTCCCATTTAATTGTTACCTTTTCAGGCTTAGCTACAGTATCAGCCATTGCTTGTATAGCTTGATTGGCACCTTGTGTACCACGTAAGAAAATTAAATCTTCAGGGTGATCCAAGTGACCTTTATCTTCTGTAATGATAGTGTTAATACTATCTACTTTATTTCTAAGATAAGCTAATGATTCGGATAGATTCATTTAAATCTTACCTTGTTGTTTTGCTACAGCTAACAATCTTGCATCTGAAGGGTCAACTGTTTTTTTATTGTTCTTTTGTTTGCCGACAGAAATAGTAGGTTGTGAAGTTTTGCCTACCTCATTTTGTAAGCTTTTCAATATAGATTGTTTTTGTCTAGTAGATAAACCTTGCATCAACTTAGTGATTTGTGCAACAGTCATTTTAGCTTGTTGTGTTGAAGCTTGTGTAGATTGAGTAGTAGTATTTTGTGGTGTGGTTGTGGATGTTGATGGTGTTGGTAGTGCAGGCTTTGTAGTTTGTTCCGCTTCAGGATCTTTTAACTGCTGTGCATGACTCACAGAATATGCCAAGTTAGCTAACTTGGGTAAAGTTGTTCTACCTTTATCTTTTGCATAGGTTTGTTCTAACTCTTTAGCCAATGATGCTACATTAGTCGTTACAGTAGGATCACTGATATCCACATTCTTCATAAACTGTTTGAAGAAGTTAGTAATATATTGGCTGATAGTTTGTTTTGTTCCGCTTTGTGCAGGATCTTGTTCAGCTAAAATAGTTTCAAAGATATAGTTTAGCTTATCAAAACGACTACCTTCAGCAACCTTACCTAAGTTCTGTGCTATCTGCCCAAATGCATTTTTACCTGCATTTCTAGGTTTTACATTACGCTTAGGCATCGTAATAGTATTGTCCTTATATTTTTTAACAGATTTTTTGGCAGTTGATTGCTTTCTCTGTCTTACATTAGTCGCACTTTTGTTAAACTGGTCTGTGGGTAATGTACTTACTGGTAACATTTCACCTTGTGCATTTTGAGTAGCAACATTTTGCTGTTGTTGTCTTACATTGGCAGCACTCTTGGCAAACTGATCTGCCGGTAACTTGTTCATAGGATTCATCTGACCTTGTGCGGCTTGAGTTGCGGCAGCAAGTTTTTCTTGTCTAATCTGTTCAGGTGTCTTTGGTGTATCTACTGCTACAGCCGGTGCCTTTGTTGTCATCTGACCTTGTGCGGCTTGAGTTGCGGCAGCAAGTTTTTCTTGTCTAATCTGTTCAGGTGTCTTTGGTGTGGTAGCAGGTAATTTGCTATACGGTGACATTTGTTTGTTAGGATCAATATTATACTTAGGACCTTCAGAAGCTCCTGGTTCTCTGATAGCATCTGCTTGTGCTTTTTGTGCGGCTATACGTTTTTGTGCGATAGCATCAGCCGCACTAGGTAGTTCGTCTTGTTGTGTAGTTTGAGTTGTCTGTGGAGTAGTTTGAGTTGTTTGCGGAGTAGTTTGTCCAGTAGTCTGAGCACCTTGACCTGCGGCATTAGGATCAACTAACCCGCCATTAATCGCACTTTGTAATCCGCTAAGGGCACGACTTGTGAATTTTGTAATATAATCATCTTTAGCCATTTGGTCAGTGGTGCTTAATACATTTTTACCGGCCAATGATCCTAGTCCTGTCCTTAATGCGGCAGAACCATAATCACCAAATAAACTTCTACTATCTATTTCATTTACTACAGGTTTCTTAAATTCATTCAGCTTCACGGTTTTTCCTTAATGATTTGGAAAACTTTGCTTGATCCTTGCTCTTTATAGCACCTAACAGTTTACGCTCTAAAATAGCGGCTTGCTCTGGACTATAATTACGATTAATCATCTCTATTAGATTGATAGCACTGGTAATAATATTGTGGCCACGACTCTCAATAATGTGTGTCGTGTCCCTATTGTTACCAATTGCTTCTAGTTCTTCTAAGAGACTGCGAGTTTGTTTTTGCATATTAGTTTCCTAATAGTATTTATCTACTTTTAGGTTTATTTCTTTAAACTGTTTAACATTGCCTTGAGCTTAGAACCCTGAACATCTGCTATAATACGCTTATTTTCTGGCTCTAGTATCTCTCCCGTAGCCTGGTCTATGATAGGTTCAGTTGACTGTAACGTACTTTGCGGTTTAAGTTGACTCATAATATCATTAGCACTGGGCTTAGGAGTATAACTAGTCTGATTATCAGGGTCACTGTCACTAATACGCATAGTTTCAATATCATAGTCTAAGTCAATCTTTTGTCCTACACCAGTACTACTACGACTTTTCATACATTGAATTTGATACTTACCACGCTCACGCATACTGCGACTTGTAAAGATACCAAACACATTATCCGCTGTGTTAATCTTACTGATACCACCAGCAATGTGACTGTGGTCAAACTCAATCTCATCAACAGCACTACGATTCAACTGCGATGCAGTCACCATCAGTATACCTAGCTCTTTTGCAAGATTACGTAGTTCTTCGGCAACATACTTGTCTTTGATAAACTGGTCGTTAGGATTAACTTTAACAGAGACGGGCATAACCAAGTCTAAGTAGTCAACCATCACAAAGTTAATCTTAATACCTGTTTGAATTTGCACTTCTTTTAAGTAAGCACGAATATCATTCACATTACTTTGTGCAGGCAATCCTTTAACACGATACTGTCCTGACTTCTTACCAACCATCTTAACTTTAAGACTAGTGGTATCAATATCTTTACGAATTGCTTTTGTACCCATCATAGTCAACATAGCATCTGTTCTTAATGATGTTAGTTCTTCACTAAGTTCTAATGTAATGTACACCCCGCTCATCCCTTGTTGCAACCAGTTCAATGCAATATTCATCATAACAAGACTCTTACCTGAACCTGAACCACCTGCAAAGATATTAAGTTCACCCCTACTGAATCCACCGTATAAGATACGATCCATTTGTGGCCAGCCTGTACTTACTTGCCCACCATTGTTAAAGTATTTGTTGATACGTGCCGCCGGGTCATAGAAGTAATCAGTTCCCATATCTTTTTGTAAACTGATTTGAACTGCGTCTTTGATTAGTTTTTCAACTGGACCAAAGTCATCCTTCTCAAGTAAATCGGCAGCTTTAAGAATAGCTCGTTCCAACTCTTGTCGTTTAGTAAATGCTTCAAACTCATCTAAGAACCAATTAAATTGATTGGGACTAAAGTTAGGGATGATATCAATATCTTGTCCAGTAATAGCTTTAATCTGTGTCGGATCGGGTAAGATACTATATTTTGTAGTATGTTCTTTGTATAGATTTACGATAGGTCTTAATGACCTATCAAAGTTTTCGCTGTTTAATATGTTCATAACTCTAGTGTAGAGTTCTGCCTCAGTAATCATTACACGCAAAAATATCTTTTGCATCTCAATACCGTAATCTTTTTTATTTTCGTAATCTTTTTTCAATTTTCTTCCTCTGTAGTTCTATTTTGATTTTACTAGTTGTCGCACTACTCAATATACTGAGTAATGTAGGCAACTTACCATACTTAACTACCGCGTCATTTACATCTTTAACACTGTCATCCCAGTTGGGAATACTTACACTATAACCTAGCTCTAATGCTCTATCACACGTTTCTAAACCTGTCGCATCTCTATCGGGAATAAAGATAATACGTTTATTAAGTTGTGCTAGAATCTGTGCTTGGTCGTCATTGATTGTATTATGTGTTAACGCACAAGCATTTAAGCTTAATGCGTCAAAGATACCTTCAACTAACAAACATACTTCCCAATCGGGTTTCTGAAAGTCATAACCAAATACATAGCCTGGTTGTTGCTCGTTAATATACTTTGGGATTTTGTTATCTAAGAATCTGCTCGTATGACCTACAATTTTATTCTTGTAAGTATAAGGGATAATAATTCTGTTTGACTGTCTGCCAGTATCATTAGGTGTAACTAAGAACGGGTAGTCATTATAATTTATCGACCTCGCAGATAGATAATCAATGTATACTTTGTGTAATGTGTTTTTAATATCAATTAATTCGCCTACAGGCAACGTATGTTCTTTAAATTTTATTTTTGATTTTTGTTTTTTAAGATTAGTAAAGTCTAGTAAATCTTTATGCTGTAAACTTTCTAAACTCCATTTACTAATTTGTTCAGGTTGAATACCTGACCACAATAATATATTTTTAGTATTTTGAGTAATACTTTTACCCAACATAAATCCACACTTAAACCCACAGTTAAAGCAATGATATGACCAATTGAATTGCCCATCAAATTTAATACCACCACGCCCACGTGTATCAGTTTTATGCCCACGACGGCTACAACAGATAGCATTAAAACTATGCCATCCACCATGCGTGAGTTTTTTCTTTCCGGGAATTACTGATAGGATATCAAACATCTATGTAGTATAACACAACTGTCATAGATAAACAATACTTTAGGTTGATTATCTTGACAAAATATTGGTTACTGCACCGTTATTGCTTTCAAATTGCATTCTAACATATGGATGATAACCCTGAACAACATAACCTTTTGTATCGGTTGCAGCCGTATAAGTATCGGTTAATATAGGATACCAATCACCATCTACAATCGTAGAACCTTCAACAACAACGTTGCCATAAAAATCACTATATTGTGCTTGTAGTGTTAATATTGGACTGTCGTTGGTATCAATTACGCTAGTGTAATATGTGATGTTGCTTTCACCGTTACCATCAGGGTGTAAGTTAGGGAAGTCTTGTCCAGTCGGAATACTTACTGGCATTGAAGGAACAAAGCTTGGTAATACACTATTAACGATATTCATATCACCACGTGCTCCTGCATTTTGGTCTACAAACACAGGGTAATCAAATTCTCCTACAGGAATCTCCAATGAATAATAACATTTCTGTGCATCAAGACTTGCTAAATCAGCAGAATTTAAAAGCAATGCGGCAATACCAGTTGCAGGTAATTGTAGAGTTAATGCTTTTTGTAATAGGACCACATTACCTTCATAATTAATAATCCTACAAACTATTGATTTACCTGTAATATCTACGGGTTTTTGTTCTTGGTTTAAGAACTGAAATTGAATTTGATTGTCTACACCCTTATTAAGTGTAAGTGGCTTGGCATACTGAGGCATATAGCTCCTTGGGGAAAATCCTGATAAAAGTATAACGATTTGTCTTTGTGTATAGACGAAAACTTGAGTTGAGTACATAATGATATTTATCAAAATATATTGCCAAGCTACCCGATGATAAATATTTCGGTCAATATAACAACAATGATATCAAACGAATTTTTTAATAAACTAACAACAAATCATCCGTTCATAACTATATGTTCATATGCCAACCAAGACTACGTTGGAATAGTTCAGAACCGTGATGATATAGTCACCACTATTTACGATTATGGGTCTATAATAGAGTCTACTGTTAGAGAAAAATTCTTAGAACTAGGTGATATTTGGTGGTGGGAAAGTAATAGACTTATCCCAATCAACCTCTTTTTAAAAGAAGAATGGATTATATTTAAACCATATCTCAGAACTTTTAATAACAAAAGTTTAACAGTAATACACGGCCCCTTGTGTAGTATGTCTGAATTGAGTAAGCGCAGAAGCAAACGCCGTAGTATTACACTAGTAAAAAGAATAGTTTAAGTCTGTTCTTCTAGTAAATTCATATGGACCACTACTAAATGTGCATATGCGATTGCATGACTCTTTTTAAAACTGTACCCATCAGTATTTGTATCCCAAATAGTCTTTGATATTTCAGACCATTGTTGCCCTATTAAATGTCGTTTAGCTGGTCTAATTAGTGCCAAAAACATTGCTAGTCTGGGAATGCTATTTACTGAACTTGGCATCTTCTGCAATGATTGATAATGATTCCCCAAGTGAATCAATTTCTCTACAAATTCTCTTTTATTTAAGTTATCCCAATTAGGCTCACGCATCAATGTTGCTAAATGTAGCTCATCACGAACATGAGAATAAACGTGAACATTCAATAAATCTAGTTTGAAATACCCTCGTTGTTCTGCTTGAACATAGTCAATAGCTGCCATATCATTGACTGGATCATATGGTATGTCAGTAACATATACACCAGTAGCATGTTTACGCATAGGTTTAGCATTACGCATTGCCGCCGGGGTATGACGTATTAACTTTAACAAATCATCTCTTGACCCAAAGTCAATGTCAATGTCTGAATCAATTCTCATCTTGGGAGAGGTACCAGTTCTGCTTTAATTAATTTAGTATACGCTTTTTGCACAACAATAGCTTGTCTTTCGGCATCTTCAACTGCCTTGTGACTGGTTACGTGACCGCCGTCTTTAAGACTTACTCCGGTTATCTCATACAAGGTACGTGTATCTCTGACGGTGTAGAAAGGCCAGGGGATTCGCATTTCGAGATTTCTCCAGGCCGACTCTGCCACAACCACATCGAATGATGCACCATTGCTCCAAACAGCACGGCGATTCCAACAAAACTTATAAAGTATTTCCATACACTCTCTAAATGGAATTCTGCCATTTTCTCCCATAGCCTCTTCAAGTGCTTCAGGACTTTGCTCACTCCACCAACGTAATGTATCTTCATTGATACTCCTATTGTATATTTCTGTCTGTTCTTCAATTGTAGGTCGCAACTCTAATCTTTCAACAACCCCACTACCTTTAGGATCGAATCTTACTGCACCAATGGTTAATATAACACAATTAGGACTTGTGTCAAGTGTTTCCATATCAATCATTATATCCTGTGCCATATTATGCCTGTAATGTTTTCCAAATATATTTCTTCTCTAAGTAATCTTGTAGCTTCAATGCTTCTGTCTCGCTATTGAATGCTACACCTTTAATCTCATACATATCTTCTAAGTAGGTAGCATAGTCACCGTTAACATCTTGTGCCCAAGTGTTCCATGTAATCCACATAATATCTAATTCGTCTTTTACAATTGATATGCTAATACCTACTTCTTCACTGCCTATATAGTCAAACAACACATCCAATAGTTTTTTCTTTGTGTGAAAGTGTTTAATGTTCTGCCATTTAGGCCATGATAACATAAATTTATTATCTTGTAAAGCTGTTATGGGAAAGGGTGTATTGTTCATTGGAATTTTAATAAAAATATTAGGTACTTCTTTTCGTCAACAATCTCATAACCATCTGTTATGTTGCCATTGACTATATTCATCTTTACACCATACTTTCCTATAAGATAATCTTCAAAATCATATGCGTCAAACTCACGGTTTTGTTCCATATATTCTTTACGCACTTTCTTCAATGCTTCCCAATAGTTCCAACGATTTCTACGTTGGTTTATATTTGGATCATCGTCATCGTAGTCCTGTATGTGAGGTATTGATACCATCAACTCCACCTCAATGTGAATAAAATGTAATCTCTCTCATATCTAAACTTGAAGCTAATAGTGTCATCATCAGTTACACCCCATCTACAATGCCTTTCATATTTGCCTATATTAGTTTCTAACCATTTAATTATTTCATTAATTTTGTCAAAACGTTTGGCACGAACTGTGCATTCATACCAACCGGGTTTGGTGTTTTCCCATCCGACAGCATAGTCATAATGTTCAATTATCATCCCCACCTCAACATAAAATAACTTGCATTAACATCATTGTAAAAAGTAAACACAGTATGCTTCTCTAGTTCTGGTTCCCAATTAGATCCACTAAAGCTGTCATAGATTGGTTTATGATAAGCAAAATCAAAATCTTTACCCATGAACCAACCGTGACGTTTTAACTCATTAACTATTTCTAAGGTTCTACTAACATCAATGTACAATGTTACTTGACGCACTTTAACCCCATCTTAATTCAAAATGAACAGCGTCACGCTCATCTTTAAAATAGAAATCCATATAATCTACGGTAGGATCTGTACTAAATTTATCTCCCGGTAATCCGTACTGTTCTATAGCCCAAGCACAGGTTTCATTCCAATCTATAATATCTCCCTTTTTCCAAGGTATACGGACTCTAGTACCCGCCTGCATTCAATAACTCCTTAACTTGTTTCACATTCTCAGGCTCACGATTGAATTTAATCTTCCATAGTTCTGGATTAATATAGTCAATAACCATCTTAACCTGTGATTCATTTAAACCATCTAAGAACTTCACGCCACTATTACTCTGATATAGCATCCAAGGACTAAGTTTACCATTGGTAATACTATGGCATATCTTGTTAGGGTTACCGTAACACAAATAGTCTTTAGGTACAATACCCTCTTTCTCTGCTAAATCCATAGTAGTTTGGACACTACGTGCAATAGCATCTAATGGATCTTCAATACGCAAATACTCAATCAGATACTTTGTATAGACGCTATCACTTGCCCACGTATCAATTTTGATGTTATTTTTTAACAACCAATCTACGTATCTGCTAATATTGATGGCATTGATATTTGCACAATGAGTTCCAAACTTTACGAAGGCAGTATAATAAGCACTACGAATGAACTCCTCATAAGTTTTATTCTTTTTAGTACTAGTATTCTTTTTATAAAACTGTAGCCAAGATTGAAAGCCAATACGATTGCCTTGCATATCTTTATTCATCCAACGTTGTTTGTTTTCGCATAGGTGTTTAGCCATAGTAGACTCACGTAGGAACTCTCTATTGCAAAAATCACAACCATATTTGATTGTCTTATCAGTTGCCTCTGTCTTTTTCGTATTGAGTGATATCTTCATCTGTAACCGTTTGGCTTAGTACTTCTATGTCTGCTATTTTTAAATGGGGGTATATTTCTGCAAGATGCATTTTCTTTCTCTGCTCTTGCACAAATGCCTTTGAATATTCTGTTAAATCCTCACTATTTGCTTTAGGATAAATCTTTGTAAAGTACTCTTTGATTTCTTTTACTTGTGCAGGTTCTTTTAACAAACTAACACGTTCTTTAATCTGAGGTAACCATTGATGATATTGTTTACCTTTACCGGGGCTTGCCGCACACATCATATACCATTGTAGTTTAGGATGCTTTGATACATTTTCATTAAAGAAGTATTTGTTAGCGTGATATTCTGTACTCATTGCATAGTATCCTGCAATATCACTAGAACCCTTTACATAACTTAACCACTTGATTAACATAAACGGAACAAACTTACGTTGTTGCTCGGGCGTAAGTCTATCATAATAACCATAGTCCTTCTTGTCTAGTGCCGCAATAGCTTCAAACAAGTTAAAGTCTTGATTCTCTAATTTCTCATCTTGAGGTATTGCTATTTTCTTTGTTGCCATTAGAATGCCTGACTATAATCTACAATCTCACAGTTACGACTAATCTCTTTTACAAAATACACACATCTAGGTTTAGGTCCATCATCTAACGGTACGCATAAGAATTGTCCGTTCTTTAATCGTGGTGCATACCAAGTTACATCGTGATAGATGTCTATAATCTCAATAGATACAAAACTCGGACTGAATGAACTAAGTGGATTAAACTCAAACGCATTGAAGCCTCTGTCATTGATACTTGTAAGAGGCAATGTTTCTAAGTCTCCATGTTCTTGTTCACCAATTAGTATTTGCCAATCAATTGGCATCTTAATTGTACTGTTGCCAATCTTCAATACAAGAGCAGGGCTGTTAAAACTCTCTAAAAAGATTAGTGGTATATAATGATAATCTACATTACTTGGGTTACTGTTATCTAGTATAGCAAACCGCAGGTCATCAATCTCTTCGGGAAGTGTTTCTAAGTTATAGAATTCGTTGTCTAAGGTTAATATTCGCATGTTATTATTGTAACACTTTCTTATCTGTATGTCAACTTTTCTAAGTCAAAAGGGTAATTGGCTTCACGGTAAAAAGCTTTACGTTGGGTCAAGTGACGTTTGGCAAACTTACAACTACTGGTTATGTCCCAGATTTGTACAAAGTCTTTATCTTCTGCTTTACGAATGCCTCGACCGATGCTTTGGATAACACGGACAAAGGATTTTCCAGGTTCAATGAGAACCAGATTAAAAATACGAGGTATGTTGATACCAACAGCGGCGACACCATAAGTAGCAACAATGATTTTATTTGTGCTGGTTGCAATTTCATCATATTCTTCTTTCCTATCAACCATATTAGTAGCACCACTGACGAACACACTGTCCGGTAACCTACTAATAATTTCTTTACCTGCATTAACTCTATCAACTAGGACCAAGACATTACCACTCTCTTTAATCTTTAGTATCAATTCAGCAATAGCATCCAGTCTGTGTGTATCTTCTAATAAATGTTTCAACTCACTTTGGTAATTAGTGAACTCTACATCGTCTTTCAGTTGTACAATATTAACGTGACATTGTGCTAACACACCTTGATCCTGCAATTCACTTGCACTTAATTTACTGATTACAGGGCCTAAACTAACAAACAACGATTGTGCTTCAAACTTAGCTTTAGGGATAGTACCTGTTAGCCCCCACCGAATGGGAACTTTAGCAAACACACCTGTAAGTAATGTTTTTAATGCGTCTGCTTTGGCCATATGCACTTCATCAACCATTACACAAACAACACCTTCAATGAAGTCACTGATATTTACTTCAGCTTCTCCGGCTTTTGTTTTCTTAAGCATATTGTTAAGGCTCTGCCAAGTACAGATAGTGTGTGTTTTATTGTATTCTTTACGATCACCAAAGTATACGCCAACATCTAATCCAAGATTAATGTAATCTGCTTCTGTTTGTGTTACTAGACTTTTGTTTGGAACGATAACGATACTACGTCCATATTGTTCTATGCTATAACTTAGTGCGGCAGTCATCAATGTTTTACCCGCGCCTGTTGCAATTTCTTGCAATGATTGTGGATTCTTTAAAAAGTTATTAACGATACTAATTTGATAGTCACGTAATTCTACAGGTGTACCTTCTTTGGGATGACCTTTAGGCCAGTTCTTATGAGCAAACGTTGACTCAGACACTTCAGCAAATTCAAAGGTTGTGGTATAATCCCTTGTATCATCCAACTCAATATCATATCCTGCTCTATCTAATACAGGAAGTATTTCTTCTAACAAATTAATGTAAGTACTTCCTGCTAAACTGAAATAACTTACCTTACCGTTCCATCTACCCAGTCGTACTGCGGGTAGATAACGTGCTCCGGGTACTTCGTACTCAAACATTTTCATCAGTGCTTTACGCTCTGCAAGTTCAAGGCCTTCTATCTTTACGTTAACTTCATCTTTAACGATTATCTTACATTGTTTCATTTAATTCCTAAATTTACAGGTTCTGAATTTACACATTTTATAGTTTTAAATAGAGTTGTAGGAAAATCCATTGCTCCGTAATTTCTATAATGTAGCATAACAGGTTTCTCATATGATTTCAAGTTAGAGTGGTCTCTTATGATATCAATTTCTAATTGATTTAATAGATTTTCCGAATATTCTCCTAATAAGAATAATTGCTTGAAATTAGAACTTAGCCTTGAAGATTCGGATATACCATCACATCCCAATTCACTTAACCATTTAATGGCAGTTTCTAATTCTTTGATTTCAAAGTCACTTTGAAAATTAACAGCAAGGTTTACTTTGCGTGGATCTTCGATAGTAGAGAAATATTCTATAACAGAATCACTGATGGCAATTCCATATTGAACATAATCCGCTATCATTACTAAATCGTTGGTTAGTGGTATATCTTTAATAATGTCGTACAATACTTCATTGAGTGCGGCTACATAGAAGTAACCATTGTTATATACAAGTGTCGGCTCCCAATATTTAACTGATTCATATTCGCTAAGACTGTTAATAATATCTTTAGTAGTCGGACAATAGTCTATCACTTCAAAGTAATCCGCACTTAATGTAATTAGCATTTTTAATGTTGTTGGTCCGTACTCAATTTCATATTGACGTTTGTCCCTGTGCCATTCCATTGAATGTATTGGATTCTTTTTTAGTGCAGTTAAAAAGTTTTTATTAAAAGGTGATCTAAAAATTATAGTGTCTTTTAAAATAGCAATGGATGCATTTGTATACTGCGGAGAACTTTCTATAACATTACATTTCCAAGGTAATATCAATAAGTTATCAATATCAAATTTTTGTTGTGTAAACTGTCTACGGTATTTTAATGCAATCTTTCTAAAAAGACCATCCTGATTAGTAGTGATTATATTCTTTATGCCGATTAGATTAGTTAAGTTATTTACAAATTGTAGGTCATACCTGCTTAATCGTATATTGATAAGCATAAAGGTGCCAACATCTTCAAGTGTCTTAAAATCCATTCTTTATTATATCATAGTCAAATATTATTTACAAACATAATGGCTAAAGGAGCAATGCTCCTTTATCGGAGAGGACTTATTGACGTTGCCTCTACGCACACTGCAGGGTTTATGCAGATTTCATACACGTTGTACGTGCAAGATTTTTCCAATTGTTAGGGCTAATCTTTACCAAATCAGCAATCTTCAAACACATACGCAAAGACACTTCACGCAATTTAGTATGATTGTCCCACATAAAGTCAATTACCATTTGTGATTGTTCTTCTGTGAAATCGTAATCACTAAACAAACCACCTTCAGCATCACGATGGACCTGCTTGATACGCAACATTTTGTCACGATCACCGTCAATAGTCAGGTCCAGAAAGTGACAACGTGACTGCAATGCCTCTAAGTGATCCTGCAATTTCTTAGATTTCAAGTTGCCAAATTTCAAGTTAGTAATAAAGATAGCACTACCATTGAAGTTGAAAGTATTCGGGATACCTTCTTCACGCAACAAACGACTATCACTATTCCAGCAAATTCTACGAGTCTTACCTGAATCTAATGCGGCCTTAAGAATGTTCAATGCCAAGTCATCAGTAAAAACACTATCGCAATCATCGAAAATCAATACGTTTTTAGTGTCAGAATATTTGTACAACTGAGCATACAAACCCAATGCAGTCATCGCACCTTTAACAATGTTAAAGCGAACACGTTTACCTGCAAGTTTGTCAAACATACTTGCCTTTTCCATTTGTGTCTCAACACCATATGACTTACCGACACCGGGCGGGCCTGATACAATCATAGCACGAATGTCACCATTGATTGCCGCACGTGACATTTCATCGAGGACCTCGAAACGAGCCGCAATACGGTCCATTGCTTCTGTTTCTGTTTCTTTAGCTTGTTCAGCTTTTGCAAATTTTACTGTATTTTCTGTCATAGATTCTCCATTCAAAAATTCAATTTCATTGATACTATCAACAAGCACCTTGACTTCAGGTATGTTGATTGCGAATTGACCGTCATTTTTAACAGTCACATAACCACCTTTAGCACCGGTCTGAAAACCTTTAACTAATGTAAACTCTGTATTGACTACAGATTGTTTACGATAAGAGCCAGAGAGAATGCGAATAGTAGACATTTGTTTCCTTTATTTCAGTGTCAATACAAGTATTGTATCACGTTATCCATTTATTGTCAAATTTTGTGCCTTAAGCGGCCTTACGAAAATACCCATAGGGTAAGCTAAGTGTCCAAGCCAAATACTCATCATCACCGTTAGTGTCCTCAGCTTCGTGGATCCAACGCATAGCGGTAGCACGGTCCTTAGCACCAAGTTGAATCAACGATTGAATCCGTTGCTCAAAAACAACAGTTGCCTCTGTTTCGGCCTCTTTACGGGCCTTATCTTCGGCTTCAATAGCCACACCTAGTCCTTCAAACTCAGCTTCAAACTGCTCCAAAGTCCAAGTTGAAGTGTCAACACCACGAGGGCGAACACCATAAGCGTCCTTGTACATATCCCAATATATAGATTGGGCTTGTTCCAATTGTGTCAACTCTTCCCAAGATTTGAATTCTGTAGTCATTTCCAAGTCCTTTTCTTTACTGTCTAAGATTCTATTATAGCAGAAAGCCCATTTATTGTCAAATTTTGGCTACTAAATTAGCGTAGCTTTTGTTCGAACCCATGTGCACCTTTCAACTGAATAAGACTCTATTGTATACCCAAACCGATTTATTGTCAACCTTTTGCACAAACATAAATAAAATTTATGAATAGAATACTAGTAGCATTTGATTATTGGGGCCCGAATTATCCACTAAGGAATAATCAAAACTTTAATAAATCATTTTCAGAGTTAATAGTTGACGATACCAGTTGTGAGTTTTTTAATAAGATACCAAGATATGAATGTGTACCATCATCCATTTTAAAAGATAAAGATTTATTTATTTACCCTATAATAATAGGATTCGGTCAATATGAATGGCCGTATAATACTGATATTGATATATTATCATCAACCTCAATGTCAATTAATGTAGCTAATAGCATACGTAGTAGAAATGGATTTTTATTTTTAGATTTAGGTAACGAGTCGGCAATGACAGATTCTTTATTAGATAAGGTGCATTCATATATTTTAAGTAAGGATATTCCATTAAGAAAGGTTATATTTCAAATCGGAAATTGTAATGGAATAGAAATATATAAAAATTATTGTTTCAGAAAAGGAATTATTTTTGAAAAAGCAATGAATATATCTTGTATTGAATACTTTGAATGGCATACAAGTAAACACTACCATGTAGGTATCAATAATCAAGGATTTATACCTTTACCAAAAAATGTAGATTATAGTAAAATTGAAAAAACATTCTTATGTTTAAATAACAGACAGCGGCAACATAGAAAAAATCTGTTTATACTATGGAATTTAAATGATTTAATTAAAGATAGTTTTTATACAATGCCTAATAAATCCGGATATACGCTTGACACTAAAACATATAGTCTTAATGATTATATAGATACTAATTTAATGTGCAGGGTTGGGGCAACACCTGAATACATTGATGAAATAGGAAAAACGTTGCCACTTACACTTGATGACCCTAGACCAGTAAATTTATTATCTTTGTTTGTATCGATTGGTGCGTATTATCAAAGTAGTTTAATAAGTGTGGTCACTGAAACTAATTTTGAGGGATCTGAGGTGTCTGATATTTTTAATACAGAAAAGATATTTAAACCAATGATTCATAGACACCCATTTATTTTAGTAGGCCCATATAAAACATTAGAACATTTAAAAAATATGGGATATAAAACATTTAGTGAGTTTTGGGATGAGAGTTATGATGATATTGAAGATCCTACTGAACGATTATTAAAAATAGTTGAATTATGTAAATCCATATATGAATGGAGTGACACAGAAAAAAAGAAGTTTTTTTATAAATCAATGATTGTTACTAATCATAATCATAAACTCTTAACAGAATGTTATCCCAATAACATGCGTAAAAACTTTTGGCATGAATTTAAGAATATAAACCATGAATAGAATATTAGTAGCCTTCGATTATTTCGCCCCCACTTATCCATTGCTTAATAATCAAAATTTTAATCAACCATTAGATAAATTAGAAATAGATAATGGAGTATACGAGTTTTTTAAATCATTGGATGGGTTTGAATGCGTACCGTCATTATCATTAAAAGAACTTGATTATTTCGTATATCCAATTCGTTTAGGATTAGAGCCTGATGATTGGATAAATCGTCCAGAAATAGATTTATTAGCTACTACTAATATATCGATTCATACATTTAATGGAATAAGAGGTAGAAATGGATTTTTACTTCTTGATTTGGGACATGAATCTATATTAAATGATAAAATTATAGATACTATCCATGAGTATTTAAAACTAAAAGATATTCCTTTAAGAAAGGTAATATTACAAACCGGTAGTGCAAATGGTGAAAAATACTATAAAGAATATTGTTTTAAAAAACAAATTAGTAGAGGAATCAATATATGTTGTATAGAATATTTTGAATGGCTGAGTAGTAGATTAGTAACGGAAAATAAAAAAATTAATAATAAAATTCTTCCAAAAAACGTAGACTATAGTAAAATTGAAAAAACATTTCTATGCCTAAATAGAGTTCATCGATGGCATCGTGTTAATTTATTTGTGTTATGGAATATCAATAATCTAATGGAAGATTCTTATTATACAATGAATAATAAATCCAATTTTCCTGTAGGTGAGGATTATGATAATGATATTTGGAGAAGAACTATTGATACTAGATTAGTTAATAAATTAGGATTAACTGAAGAAGATATAGATAAAATACAAGTCACATTGCCTTTAAAAATAGATGAGTTTGTGGAACCAGATGTTATGGCTAAATTATTTGGTACAGTAGATCCGTATTACCAACGTAGTTTAATTAGTATAGTTACTGAAACCAATTTTCAAAACAACGATATTTTTAATACAGAAAAGATATTTAAACCAATGGTTCATAGGCACCCATTTATTCTAGTAGGTTCATATAAAACATTAGAATATCTAAAAGAACTGGGATATAAAACATTCAGTGATTTTTGGGATGAAACATATGATGATATTGAAGATCCATTTGAAAGATTATTAAAGATAGTAGAAATTTGTAAAGATATACAAAGTTGGAATGATGCTAAAAAGAAAAAGTTTTTCTATAAGTCAATGGTTATTACTAACCATAATTATGATTTATTAACTTCTCAATACCCTGACAATATGCGTAAAAGCTTTTGGCATAGATTAAGAGATTATGCTGTATTTCAACGGGATAAAGACAAACCTTTTTAAATAAACCCTTTAATGACCTGACTATAATCATTCATAGCAGATTGTATTTTATTATTGGTTGAGTTAGGTCTGCAAGGTTTACAGAAACTTGTTATAAAATTATTATAGATTTCTTTGTGTTTATCACTACACCATATATCTCTAAAATCATCATCTATCCAAGAACCTAATTTAGTATCTTCTCGGCCTTTATATTCACAGCAAAGATATATATTTCCGTCAGCACAAAAACTAGGGAACAAAAACATCTGATGGCAACGTTTATATTCTCTTGCATCATATCTACCTAATGATACGTCTGCCTTAATGCCATAAAATTCACTTGCAGTTTTAATCCTACTAGCAACTTCATCATTCATAATAAAGCTATGACCATTCAATACCATAGGTCGTAGATGCACTGCACGTGCGTTAACATCTCTTGCGTATTCAAATATACTGTTGATTTCTAATTGGCTTGTGTTCTCTGGCATTAATAATGCTTTTATATCTAATGGAACACCTTTACTACCTAACTCTTTTGCAGTCTCTTTGACTCTACCAAAAGGGCTATCTGTCATTTTGCTTTTACGTATTAACTCATAAGTGTCAGGATTACCACTGTCAATATCAAGACCTACATAAGCCATACGCTTTAACTTATCAGTATCAATAGTTAATATCTTGTGTAGTTTTGTGCCGTTTGTATTCATAGCGGCAACATAACCTTTATCAATCACATCTTCCAATAAATCTTCATAGCCTGGAAGTAGTGTAGGTTCACCTCCACCACTGAAGATAACATTACTTAATGTTCCAATTACATTACTATCGTGTTGACGCCAAGTATGTAATCTGTCAATTAACTTGATATATTGGTCCACAGTTTGATACACCGGCAACTCTGTTCTGAATTGTTCGGTGTTACAGTAATAGCAGGCTTGATTGCAGATATTTGTAGTGTCTAAATCTATCTGCCATGGTAGTATTTTACCTGGTATATTACCTTGTATCCAACGTGAGATTAATTGATACTGATCCATCAGTCACTTTTATCCTATTGTAATATCTTCCATGCCGGCTGTACGCAATCTTACAATGTGACCCATCTGCCATTGTTTAGCTTCAAGACCTTTCATAATTCCCAACCACTTATTTCTTAGTAATGCCACTTCATTGATAAGTGTTTCAAAATCTACAACTTCATCTTCACCATCAACATACTTTTCAGCATCACGACTTGTCAATACTCTATTGTATGCTTCTAAGTATTTTTGAAAGTGTTTACGGCGAATTTGACGTAGTTTAATATTAAGATAGTTTAATACTGCTTCTATCTCTTGTAGTTGATTAAAACGATGTTCGGTATGTCCCGGAATAGCGGCAATGTTCTTTTCAACATTACCGTATACCTTTACCTCACTTTTTGCAGATAATAATTCATTCTCAAAATGAATGATAAAATCGGGTATCACACTTAAATTTTGTGATACCCTTGTGTACCAATTTGACATTTAATCCCATTCTTCGTGGTCTTCGTCTTCATCATATTCTTCATACTCTTCGGCATCGTGTTGATCGGTATAACCTTTTAACGCCTTAAGTACCTCTTTGTCATTCTTAAAGGCATCTTTAATTTCGTCTGCTTCATAATTGTTATCAATTAATAAATTGATTAATGTGTCGGCAGCATCACCGCGTTCGTTGAAATCAATATGAGTTCGCAATGCGTCCCATACTTCAGTAACAAAATTTAAACTCATTCTGTACCCTCCTCCTCAGGTGTTACAGTACTTATCTTTGTTGTTGATTTTTGACCATACTCAGTCATAACTTTGTCTAAGCATCCGTCACTATTTGCTTCCCATGCTTTACGAAACTTTTTAATGATTTCACCATCAAGTGTTGTATAGACTAAACTGTTACCTTCTTTCTTAACAAGTTCAGCCTTCTCAATCATATCTAATAATCCTGAGTAAGGGCTCATACCTGTTTCGTAAGGAATCTTAACTTGTACAGATTCAAATGGTTTCGCATAACGAGTTTTCATAATTTTACATGCCGCACGAATTCCTCGCACATCACTAATCTTATTACCATCTTCATCTTCTTTAAGTTTTAGTTTCTTCATAGCAACAACGATACTTGATGCGTAAACGAAACCTTGGCCGCCTGAGATTTTATCATCTGGATCAAACATATCTTGACTAGCATATGTGTGATTAGTAGCAACTAAGCCAATACCCAATGAACCAAACATATTAACACAGTTACGAACAAGTGCTGTTAGTGCTTTAGGCTTACGACCCATGTCACCTTTCATATCACCTGCTTCAAACTGATTAACATCAGTCGGAGTCAATAACATGCCCAAAGAGTCAATTACAAACAATACCTTAGGACGATCTGTTTCTGGTAGTGTTTTGTAATCTTTAACGAACATAGAAATAGTTTTTCCTACTTCGTCAATCATAGCCATGTTTAATTTTAATAGTTTATTATCAGCAGTATCCACACCAAGTGCGTGTAGCCATGCTTCGTCAAGGGCATTCTCTGAGTCAACTAAGACTACAAAAATTCCTTGTTCTTGTGCGTGTCGGACGAGGTTTCCTGAGCAGATGAACGATTTCCCGGCGCCTGACTCTCCGGCAAAGACAGTAACTTTACCAAGAGGTACGCCTTTATTAAAATCACCGCTAATGAGGTAGTTGAGAGCATAATTTCCTGTCGAGATCCAATCAGTAGGATCGTTAAATCCTATTGACAGACCTTCAATACTTTTTGTAATATCCTTACGGAACTTACTTACGTCAAAAGGTTTTGCCATTTAACTATCCACTTCCATTGACAATGCTTCTTTGATTACAGCGAATAATTCATCTTCTGTAGTGCAAAGAATCTTGCAGTTTGTCCAATCATTTTCATTATTACGACCGCCGACTTCAATCATAAAGCCATTGTCATATCGGTTAACAGTAAATGATTCATTTACTTTGTTTAATTTTTCTAAGTATTTCATATTATTCCTTATTTGTGTAGTCCATTGCTATATAGTTTATCACTATATGATACTTTATCAAAGAGTTCCGGGCACTTATCTGCTAAATTATCAATCTCATAATCTTGTGGAAAATGCCGTAATGCAGTCCTTGCTTTATCTCTTATTAAACTAGGCACTCTGGGTGTTTTACCCGGATCGCATAATTCTTCCAACAACCTTTTGCTTTGTTTTAGGGCACGGTATCGTTCATCTGGTAGTGTCATCTAGTTCTCCTTTGGAAGGGGCCGTAGCCCCTAGCACCTATTAAGACTTGTTTTGTCTAGCACGAATCATTGCTAGAATATCTTGTGCTTTGTCACTTGATGTGCCAGATGCCGGTACACTAACTGGTGCAGTTGTTGTTGCGGGTTCATCTTCCCATGGTGCTGAAGTTTCTGCTACGGGTGCTGTTGCGGTTGCTCTAGTTTCAGTAGTAGCTGTTTGTTTATCCGCTGTCGCTCCTGCAGGTGCTTCTAGTCCCCAAGGACGATAGTAACTACCCCAACGCTCATTGTCAAACGGTTGACCATCTACTGATGCTTCAAACATTTCTTTAATGATGCGTAACTCTGCTTCATTAGGCTTCTTAGGTAAGAAGTCTGTTAAGTTGAACAAACCATGTGCTTCAATAGCGGCTTGTTCTGACTCATTCAATGGTGATTCTTTACGTGCCCAATTACTAGTAGAGTAATCTGCGTAGCCACCTTTACTTGTTTTCTTAATGTTGAAGTCAACACCACGCAAGTAATCTGTTGGCAATTCTTCCATTTCAGGATCCATCAAACTAGATTTAATCACATTAAAAATTTGTGAGCTGATAACAAATCTGCGGATTGGATTTGCTGGTAATTTGTCGTCGCCTAGTGGATTCTGACGAACAAAACCTTGGAAGATGTAACTACGTTTCTTCCAATACTTGTTAGCCATTTCTTTCAATGTTTCGTCTTTGTACCAAGGACGAACTTCTGCCAAGATTGGGCAAGTCTCACCTGTACCATACATTTCAATACAAGGTACTTGAACAACTATTTGTTTAATGTTTGAATCACCCTTGACACCATTGAACGGCAACTTAATCAGTTGACGCTCTACCCAGAAAAATGTATTACTACTATTTGCATCGGGCAAGAAACGAACTGTGGCTGTTGTGCCTTCGTCAATATTCCAATGGGGATAGATAGAGTTATCTGATTGAGTATTAGAACTCTTGTTGTTTGTTTTGTTGTCTTGTGCCGCGATACGAGCACGAATGTCTGCTAATGATGCCATGATAATATTTCCTTATAAAATTGAGATGGTCTCGTTTTTTAATATTCGCTACTTCCCTATGAAGTAGCTAACATTAGAGATAGTATAGCAGTACTATCTCTCAATGTCAATAGTATTTATCCCGTTTGTGGGTAAACACATTTTTTTCTACGGTTTTTTTACCCTTTTATATAGGGTAGTTCGATTAATTTGTCCAACATACGTGAATATGTTTCAGATAAATTTTTACCTCTCAACACATCATATTGAACTACTTCTTGTTCTAAATTAGGTTTAACGTCATTTTCCATCCAGTTAGCGACTTCTTTTGGTGATACTGGTGTAGAATCATCACCCAAGTTATATAACTTAGGTAAATATTTTATTAACATATCCTGAATCTGTTTATCCGAATATCCATTTTGTTGAATAAATGAAACATATTTACTCTTAAACATGGTAAATAATCCATATATATGGTCGTCTCTCCATTCATTGTAATCACTATTGTCCTGAGTTGTTAGAACACCTTGTTTATTAAGAATTTTGGTATCTTCTAGTTGCAGTTCGGGTTGAATAGCTGTAGTCGGGGAACCGCCGGATGGACGTTTACCTGCTATCCAAGGGATACTTGCTTTTCGTTTTGTGCGGGCAATTAAATCATTTACATTAAGTACTTCTTGCTCAATCTGTTTTCGCATACCTATAATAGCATTTTTTTCTTGTTCTATTTCGCTATCAAAATTGTCAATTTGTTTTTGATAACCTTGAACTATATCAGAATACTTTTTAATTTCTTCAGCAGAATTTTTAGCTATTTGTTGTAGTTCTACATTAGTAGTCTTTTTATAGTTATCTGTTTTATCAATGTAATTTTGAAATCGCATTTCTTTACTATCCAAATCTTGCTTTGTTTTTTCAAGTTGTGCGGCAACCGCATCATAATTAACATTTGCTTTACTTTGAATATTGTTTACTAGACTTTGTAACTTCTTAACATCAGCATCTTCTGCACCATTACTATTAGCCAAACTAGTAATCTGTTGCTCTATCTCTTTGTATTTCTCAGCATCCATACCAGGCTTAGATTTTAAATCTTCTAAATCTTTTTGTAGCTTCTCTAACTCATCAGCACTTACTTTAGCCTTCTGTTGTCTATCAGCACTACCAGTAGTTAATGCACCACTTAGTTGTTTCAATCTTTCAACTTCACGGTCAGTTTCTTGTGCTTGGTCTTCATAATCTTGTAACTCTTGCCCAATAGACTTAATAGCCTTCTGTTGGGTATTGATTAAGTTATTTTGTGCATCATCAGTTTTTTGTTGTTTGGCAGCTTTATCAGCTATGTATAAGGACAATGCTTGTTGGCTATCATAGCCAGGAAACCTCAACATGGCTCTCTGCATCAAATCTTTATCTAAAGATAATGTAGGACCTTTTTGTGCTTCTCTTAACAATGACGATATTTTCATATTACTTTTTTAACAAACGTCTAATAGTATCTAGGTCTTCTTGACCTTCTGATACAGGTTTTTCTTTATCGCTGTATTCAGCACGAATGTTTTGCATTGTTTTTTCACTAGCATGTTTTTGACCAGCGGCACGCAGTTTATCCATACCTTTTTTACCGTACTTCTTAATACCAAAAGACGCTTGCAGTGCGCTTTCTTCAATATCATCTTCAACAATATCTGAATCATCATTTGGTTTAGCCATACTAGGTTTACCGTGTTGTGATCCTGCCGGGGCACCTACATCTTTTTGTATCTTCTTCAATAGTTCTTCGTCACTACCATGACCTAATTTATCTAATACTTTACCACCAACTTTTTTAACTGCATCTTTAACTTTGTCAAACATTCCTTCATCCGTACTCATTAAATCTGATTCTTGTAAACCATTACTTTGTAATATGTTAGTAATCTTAAAATATATATTTTTTACTTGGCTTCGTATCTCTGGGCTCATGTCATCTGGAGTAGCATACATCATTACTTTTTGTAACATACCTAATTGATTTTTAAGTTCTTGTGCATCATCATATGATACTTTTAAATCAGGTACTCGTTTGATATCATAACCAAATACTCTAGCCTCATCCATATCTTCTTCTTTAAAGATACCCAAATCTTTTCCACCCTTCATAAAGTTGCCACCTGGGTCACTAGGATTATTTCTTGCTAATTCTTTTGCTTTAACATCAAAATCAGGCTTCTTACCTGTCGGTGTTATACCTGCATCTTTTTGTAATTTTGTAATTAGGTCTTCTTCATTGCCGCCACCCAATTTATCAAATACTTTACTTCCAACCTTTTTAACATTGTCCAATATACCTTCATCCATATTACTCAATGAACGTTCTACTTGTTTTACCCAACCACTTACATCGCTTGACCCAATTTCTTCAACGTCACCTACAAAATCTGCAACGTCGGCAATAGCAGCCAATACTTTATCAGGACCATGCTTTAATAATTCAGGGTGTTGACGTATGATGCGGCGAGTTATTGCACTTACTACTGGATCATCAATATCATCAAAACCTTCATCTATCTCTTTGTCTAATTTGTCAGCAAAGTGTGCAAGTGCTGGACTCTTGCCTGCCATATATGCATCCACGGCTGCACCTTCATCCATGTCACCCTCTTCCAAATCAAATGCTTTTAAATTCTTAGCGTCTGTTCTAACATTGTGTCCAAGTGTTTCAGCACCAGGTGCCTCTGTTAAACTATCAGCCCACTCACTTAACTCATTGACTTCTTTCATCTCTGCTACTTTCTTTTGTAGTTTGTTCAATATTGGCATTACACTTTCAATACGTGGGTCTAATGTCTCTTGTACAAACAACTCATTTAAGTTGTTTTCTTCAGTTTCATCTTCCATCAATGATGGTGTCCAACTTTCAAAATAACTATTGTAACCACGATGACCAGTCATTCTACTTAATGTTTCACGTAGACCTTGATAGTGATTGATACCTTCATTAACTAATCGTTGTGCTGATTCATTGAACTGACCATTACGTGTAGCACGAACGAATGCGCCCATTTTTTGATATTCTTCTACCAAGCTAGTAACGTGATTCCAACGTTCACCGTGTGGCTTATCACCTTCAGCAATCAATCGACCATATACACGTGCAATACCTGGCTTGATAGTTGGAGCTAAGAATCTTTCACCTTCACCATTCTCTAGGAAGATTTTAGCGATATTACGATAACGTTGTTCACCTTCTTCAATTTGACGAGTGTGTTGTAATACAATTTTTACATTTGGCACAGCATCATTGTAACTTGCCTTTTTACCCATTGGGTAGTAACCTTCAGATATTCTTTCTTGCTTTTTCATATATTCCCTTTTTGCCATATCGTGTTTCAAATGGTCAATATTCTTTAACTCAAAACTCAATTGATATTTTTGTGCGAAACGCTTCAACTGATTTAATACTTTATACCAAGATTCATCTTCTCCGTGACTTTCTTCTTTTTCACTATTAGCTACTTCATCACTAAAGTATATGCATAATTTATGCAATCCATCAATAGATATAGTTACTTTACCGTAATCTTCTCCGTCTTTGATGAAGTTGAATTGGAATACTTCTGCTTCTTCTGGGGTAGGAATTTCTTTACCTGAGGTATCTAGCATAGTAGGATCGAACCCTTTACTGTGTAAAAGGTCAAATAATGAGCGGTTTAAGGATTCTGAATTTTTTGGCATAATGTATTTATCAAATATTGTTTAACCCATGACCGCATAAAACGGTAAAGGCATTATAACTTCGTTGTGGTCTCTGATTTGATTCTCTAAATCATAATGATAGTCACTTAACTGCTGTAACATACGTGTTACTAATAAACTAGCCATAATCAAGTCATCAGTATCACCAGTTTTAGCGGCATAACTACCACCGTGTGCTACAAACGCTTTTAATTCACTGATAAGACTACGACTATTTACAGTCATCTTCTTGCTTTCAACTAATGTTTTAAACTTAGCACAACTAGCTAATTTACTCTTATTAGTTGTATTAAACCCTCTACGTCCTTTACCTACCTCACTGATAAAAATACCCGGAATATTACCTTCCCCGTATTCGTTTAATGATATAATTGCGGCTTCACCAATTCCATTACATTCGATGCTGTAATAGATATTATTGGGTTCATTGGTACATTCAGCAATATGTTTGTTAATCTGTGCTAATAGTTTAATCTGACTAGGAATATCAGTTTTGTTATGTTTCCATTCACCTACTTGAGTAGTAGTGTTTGCTTCAAAGATTTGAATAGCTGATGGATCGCCACCTGTGCCAAGACTTGGATCTAATCCCACACAATATATATTACCCTTACTTGGTTTCTTATACCAACGAACTTGACCTATACGACTTACTGGTTCTATGCCTTCCATTGCAATCAATGTGTTTGGATTGATTAATGTTTCATCGGCAATAATAAACTCGCAACCAATTTCACGATTGAAACGATCCTCACCAAGCTGTGATTTCATCTCTGCCGCCCATTTGTCATCTCGACCGGGCTGTTCACTCCAATGTGCCCTATACGCTCTAAATCCATTAACTCCTACTTCAGTGGTGTTACCAAATTCATCTTCTGTCTTATTAGCACCCTTCCAAATAAATGCAAACTGATCCTCGTCACTGTTTGGTGTACTTGTAATAATAGCCTTACCACCAGTTGACAATGTAGGAGTAATAGATGTCCAGAATTCTTTAGCAATGCTTGGTCTAACGAATGCGAACTCGTCTAGGTATAGTAATGTAATAGACATACCACGACCAGTATTTTCAGTAGTTGTTGCACTTACAATACGACTTCCATTCTCAAAGTCTAATGAGCCTTTGTTGTATGTTGTTACACCTGCTTTAATATGATCCGGGCAGTTTTCATATGCGTAACGTATACGTTGCATAATCTCCTGAGCACCTGTATATTTGTGTGCCGCAACTAAGATAGTAGAGTCGGGAACAAACATTGCGTACCAAAGTAGATAACCAGCCGCTGAAGTTGATTTACCTGATTGTCGTGGCATCAAGCTAATTGAATAACGATAATTGTGATATGTTTCAATCAATCGTTTTTGATAAGCCCAGGGATGATAGACCATACTACCTTTAGTAGGGTGTTGTATAATAAAGAAGTTATCCATAAAATATAGATAACCTGTATCCGGGTCACAGCATTTTATAAAATCCTGTAGTTCTTTGTCAGTTTTAAAAACTGTTTTAGTATAAGGATTTTTTACTAGTGATGGTGTATTACTCATAACAAGTATTTAGTTTGGAACAATATCTATAGTAACTAAATTAATTGTTGTATTAAATTACTTATTGCCAAATGTTCTTCATGTATGTTATGGTGTCTTAATAAAATTTCTTTAAAATACGGATAGTTGACAGATTCACTTAATCTATTTTGAATAGCTAAGTTAGCTTTGATTCTAGGAATATACGATAATGGAATAGGTTTTTTGTTAACTTGTTCATAGATATAATTCAAATAATCCATTTTAAACAAATCATCAAAATTAACTATATAATTATATTTATCCTCGTATCCACGATCTTCATTTTGTATTTTGGGTGTGCTGTATAATGCAGTATTAACTAAATAACTTGTATTTTTTCTTATTTCTTCTGTATGATTTTCTATATCTCTTTTATCAACAGTTATATGTGGTCTAGTTCTATCAATGCCATAATACAAACTTTTTAACCACCCAAAATATGCTACATCTAATCTTTCTTCCTCAGTAGTGGCAATTATTTTTATTTTGATTAGATTATGCTCATCTGCTAATCTAAACATATCATCATAATTTGTTATTGCTTCTGGAAAAGAGTCAATTGTTGAAACGGCTCCATCTTTCATACTATGAACTTTTACTGTTCTACCATTTACCGGTGGTAAAGAATAGAAAGTTCCATTAATATTACTTTTTCTATCACATAATAAATTACATAAAAAATCTCCACGGGCGCCAATGCAATATCGCATTAGAAATCTTTTTGGTTCTATCATTTGATGTCTAAAGGTCTTGCTTTTGTAGCAAGGATACAATAATATTTTTCTTTAGATGTTACTAGTTCACCGTTTTCACCTGGTGCTTGAATATCAAATTCTAAATTGTTAAAGTAATCAATATTGAATCCACAACGTGTTAATAGTGCTGCCAATTGCTGTTCACCTAAAATACTATAATGATTTAAATTCCATTCATGTCTGCGGTCACAGTTTGGCGAGGGGACTTCGATGTAAATCTTACCACCTTGTTTTAAGACACGATTGTATTCCATTATACTAAAGATAGGATATGGACTATGTTCTAATGCATGACGTAAGAAAATAAAGTCTACACTTTCATCAAAGTATCCGTCTTTTTGTGGTAAGAAACTTAAATCATATTTTGCAATAGTATGACCCTTATCTTCACAAATTTTAATATCGCCGGGGCTTAATGTAATTCCGGTAACATCTGTATAGTTACGAGTTTTCATTTCATCCAAAAAATAGCCCGGGCCACATCCCAAATCTAATATTTTACTATTTTTTGATAAGTTGATCGGGTCTATGTATTTTAGAACTACTTCTTTGGTAAGATTTTCGTGCATTGGGCTGTTACCCTCGTCATAGATATGCGCTGTGTACAGCCATTCGTTGTAAAATTTTAACTTGATTAAGTCTAGTGTGTTGTTGATATCAATCATTGAGAATCCTATAAATTATACATTTACTTATTCTCAAAACTGATGGTGAAATTATTTTTTATAGCCCTTGAAGGGTTTTGCAATACTTTGGGTATTTGTATCGGGTAATTCTTCACTATCTAAATCACCATTATTTAAATCTTTGTATTCTAAACCGGCAGCTTTATATGCTAATTTAAGCATAGCCTGTTCTTCTTTAGTGTAGGGGTGTGTTGTGTTGTGTTTACCTACCCAACTTTCAGCATCCATTACAATTGGGTTTACCCCGTCGCTACTTGCTACAGCCATCATTAAGCGATTTAAATCGTATAGTCTATCGTAACTATCTATTTTCTTTGAAAAAATATTTAAACCGCGGGTAGCGTGTTGTTGTTGTTTAGATATTTTACCAACCTTAGCTTCGGATATAAATTCATTTGCTCTCATCTTCTCTTATAACCCTTAAATCCCTTTATTGGGCTATCTATACCAGTATCAGATGTTTCTTCGCTATCTTTACTTGTAACTAATACTTTACTACCCTTAAGACCCATTTCACCCAAAGCAAAATCAATATCATCTGCTACATCTGGATTCATATATCCGGAAACTAGTTGATTTTCTCCCCAAACAGACTCTCTATCCATTTTAGGTATATCACCATTACGTGCAGCCTTTGCACCTGCCAGTGCTACAGCAAATCTATATTGCAAATATGCATTTTGATTCTGTAATTCTGGTATTACCCAAGTCGCAGGTAATGGTTTAGTAATCCTATCAGGCAAATTATTTTCCTCGGTTATAAATTCTTTTGCTCTCATCTTAATTCTCAGTTGTTAAGATATCATTATTCTCTGTGCCTAACACTGAATCAACATATCCATTAAGAGCAATATCAACACCCGGGGTGATTTCACCAATGAACGTAACTTGAGATGCTATAAAGTGTAGTATGAATGTGTTTGCAATAGGATTAGCAAGAATTCTAACATTACCACCACTTACATCCATATCGTATCTAGTCAATGCATTACCTGCAAAGGTCATAGCATAACCAGTGAATTTCACTGCGTTATTGTTATTTGTAAGTTGTGCTGAAATTGTGATATCTTGGCTATCAGGAGTTCCCGGATCACTTGAACGAATTTGAAACATACCCTGGGTGAATGCATTTGCCGGGTATTCATATATAACTTGCCCTGCAGTTAATCCACTTGTGTAAACATTACTTGTATTAACAGTAGTAAAGAATAAATTACTAAAGTTATTGTTAATTTTACCAAACGCAACTCGTAAGGGATCACCTAAACCATCATTGGGTGTTACACCAATGTTAATATATTCTTGTGCTCCGTAAGGTCCTTCACTGGTAGTGAATGATAGTAACTGTGGTTCAGTATAAGTAGATTCAACAATTTGTGTCGTGTTGAATATAACCTGACCAATATTTAAAATATTCTGTGTGCCACTATTGTTGGACACATTGCCTTCAGGAAATTGTGAGGAATCAATTAACTCTACATTGGCACCTATTGTGGTGAATAAGTTAGCAAAATTGTTGTTAATTTTATCAAATGCTAAACGAAGTGGATCACCAGAACCGTCGTTGGGTAACTCACCTGTTTCAATAACTTCTTGTGTCATTATAATTCCTAGACTATAATGTATTTATCAGTTTCCAAACATACCTTTGGGTTGTTGGATGATAACTTGACGCTTACTACGTTGGATTTCTTGTAGTGCTTTGATAGCTTGTATCTTTACTTCGTTGTCTGAACTTTTAACCATTTCAGTTAAGGCTGCTATACGTGCGGCTTCTGCTACGGTAGCATCTCTGCTCAATGACTTTTGTGCTTCTACATATACTGGATAGTTATCTACTGTTGCACAACCCGTCATTAAACACAATGCTAATAATATGCTACTATTTTGCAATGTTATCATAGATTTTCTTCTGTGCGTTGTACCAATCTTGCCAACCATCTACTTTTGCACTACATTCCCAATACAATGAATAGTTGTGTACGATAACTTTCATCATTTCAGTAATAGCTACTTTGTCACCCTCAATCTTTTTAAGGTCTTCGCATTTCTTCATAAGTTCAGGGGTAGCATTAGGGAATTTCTGAGTTACAGGAACTGTAGTTGAACATCCTGCAAGCAATAGAGCAACTAATAGATATTTCATTTTGATGCTCCTTTATTCAACTCAGCGGCTTGATTATGCAAGTCTATGAATTCTTTAGGAACAGGGCAGTTTTCAATGTACTTGATAACTTCCTCTTTTTTAATGACTTCTTTATCAATGTATTTGATAATGTCACGGCCCTTTTCACGGATAACTTTAGTCTTTTCTACAACTTTTTCCTGTATTTCAGCATTCTTGTTTGCAGATTGTGCCTCAGCTTTTGCTACTTTAGCTTCCATCTCTTTAACTCTAAGTTCCCATTCTTTATAGTCGGCTAGGCCGCCCTCTAGATATACACCCAATACTAATACAATCAAGCTAATGACTTGTATTGCTAGTTTATAGGTTTTAACAAAAGGAATAAATCCTAGGACGAATCCTGCTATTGTGCCCAAAATACCCAATCCAAAGATTGTATGTATTGCGGCTTCGGGTAGTATTGATAGTATCCACATAAAGTTATTTATCAAAAAATAATTTTAATTTATCCGAAATATAGCTTACTTCTTCGTCTGTTAATTCAGGGTACATGGGCAGACTTATTACTCCCCTAGAAAGCATTACACTAGTGCTTAATAAATCCGGCTTTGTTAATCTTTGGCCAGTGGGTAAATCACCTAGTACATATTCATAATGAACTTTGCTATCTATTCCGTGTTCTTTTAAATATGATTGTAATCTATTTCTATCATCCATGTACATTACAAACTTTTGATGTGCGTGAGGATCTTTGGTATCTGATAGGCAACGTAAAGGTAGTTCTTTAAACTTCTCGCACCAGTACTTTGCTATCTCACCTCTACGGTTTTGCCACTCATCAATGTACTTTGCACGAACCATAATCTGAGCACAATCTTGTTCACTCATCTTGCTATTAGTTCCTACATCGTGGAATGCAGGTTTGTTATTATCTCTATGTGTTGCGGCATATAGGTATAGTTGTTCATCATTCGTGACAATCGCACCACCATTACCTGAGCTAGGTAAGTTCTTTGTGGGGTCAAAACTGATAGACATACCACTACCAACATCACCGTCACAAACTAACCAATGCTGTGCCCCATCTACAATCACTGCATTTGCACTAGCATATCCTGCAATAGGCCAGGGCTTGCGACCTGCATAACCCATTACACAAGTATATCCCTTAAGACTATTCTCTACATCAATAACACCATTCTTATCTGTGTCAACTAACTCTACATCCCATCCTGCAGTCAGTAATGAGTTTAGTGTTGCCGGGTATGTTAAATTAGGAATACGAATCTTAGGAGTATTTTTAAATGTTTCTAAGTGTTTCTTTTTCTTATATCTTGCGATAATTTCAAGTGCTTGTGTGCCGCTATGAACTGTTACTACATACTTTGTTTTAGTACGATGTTTCAGCCATTCTTCAAACGATCGGGTATAATGACCACCTACAAGTTGACCATCTTTGAGGGCACGGTGAGTTGCATCAAGCAACTCTTCACCTATATTCTTATATTGTCTTGCTAGACCAAAGTGAGGGATTTGCATTTTTTGCCCAAGCTATATATCCACCATTAGTAACAGACCATGGGCAATACTGTTCCCACAATGCCTTTGATTGGTCAGGATGTTCTTTCATCAACTTGTCTATATTGATTCTAGATTTATATCCAGCTAGAGTCCAATCATGTGTTTTTAGTGCAGTTTCTAATTCATTCATTTTATTTTATCTTGCCAAAAACTTGATGTACTAAGCCAATCATAATATTTTTGAAAGCCTTCTTCTACATCTACTTTAGGATCATATCCAAAGTCTCTACGGGCGGCATCAATGTTTAATGCACCACGACTAGGGAAGTCAGCGTCTTTATCTCTAACATTGATGGTACCTTTACCTGCACACTTTACTGCTAAGTTTGCGGCATCAAGTAATGTTCTGCTATGTGACTTAGTGATGTTATACGTTTTGTTCATTGTATTCTCGCTTAGTGCGGCTCCAACAATGCCATCTGCGGCATCTTCAACATAAGTAAAGTCTAATGTTTCATTCGCACCATTAACATTCAATACTCCATCACGCATCGCAGTCAACATAAACTTTGCAATAACACGATCCTCAACATCTAGTTCACCATACACAGCACTAGGACGAATGATAGTGTGACTGAAACAATTACGACGGCTATAGTCTTTAACAATATGCTCACCTGATAGTTTCATAATGCCATACTGTCCCTGTGGCTTACAGTTATAATCTTCTGTTACATCATCTTTAAAGTCACCATATACCATTGAACTACTGATATAAACAAATTTCTTTATTTTATGTTTCTTGCTTACTTCACACAAATTCAATAGACCTTCCATCATTGTTTTTGCTCCCATAGTTGGATTAGCATTAACAACTTTTTGTCTCGGAAAGCTAGCCATATGAATTACAATATCAAAGTTATATTTACCAAATAACCAATCAATACTTTCACTAGAAATGTCAATCGCATGGATACTACCGGGTTGAATTTTCTTCAACCTTTCTGTCATTAGATAGTCAATTTCATCTTGCGGGATGATACCATAGTTAGTTCGTATATCAGTAATAGCAACACGGTGCCCCATACGTTGTAATCTATCTACTACGTTATGTCCTATAAGTCCTAGACCTCCTGTGACCAAAATGCGTGTCATAATTTCTTCCATCCTTTTATAGAGTTTGCTTTACCGGTAATAACTTTTGATAAGTGTGCTCTGTTTAAATTATATCTATCAACTAATTCTTTTCTCGTTGATTTAATTTTTTCACCAGTTTTAATATTTTCAAAAGTGTATATAGTTTGGTCTGTCATTCTATCAATTCTAGTTTTTCTAATATTCTCATCACCCCAGTTTTTGATGGCCGCCGCCCTTTTCTTTTCCTTGACTGATTCTCTATTTTGAACTTCGGATTGAATTACGCTATGTTTTTCTCGCAATACGGGGTCACTCCAAGTTTTTTTACTTGATGCTTTTAATTTTGCTTTAGTCACTGGATCAGCAAGTGTTCTTTTACTTGTTTCACCAATTTTAGCTTTAACTTCAGGTTTATTAAGTGATTCTTTTATAGACAATATTCGTTTTTCTCTTGATTGGTCATTAGCCCATGCTATCTTTGATTTATCACTAATTTTTTTCCTATCTTCTTCCGAGAAAATATACCCAGCACCACCGTCACCTTCTTCAATTCTTAAATTTGCCCATATCTTATTTCCTGCCTCATCTTTGGCATTAACAACATCCCATAAATTACTATAATACCTTCCCATACTTTTTATTTCTTCTTTGTTGGTTGTCTGTAAAAGTATCTCAGTCTTGTGGGTTGACCCGTGAATTTTTAGGTGTCTTAACCAATATTTTCCGGATCCGCTATACTTTGTTATATCATTTTTAGTATAGCCTAGATATTTTAATCCTGTTATAGTATGTTCTTTCAAATACAATGTGTAAATAATCATAACAATTTCCTTGTTACTTTATTTATCTTACCAATCCGCCTGTAACTAATATATTACTCATATTTTAATTTCCAAAATGTTAATTGTTTGTGTGTTAGATATGCTCTAATCTGATATACATAACTATAATCGTATAGGTCATTGTTACGATGCCAACTGGGTGCGGGATTAGAGTTTTCCATTATCCACTTACCTTCTTCTGTTTGTTGCCACTCGTATATAGGGTGTGCTACAAACAAATCAGGATCTTCAACATCACCCATTCTAATAGTATGTACTACTTGAGTAATAGATACTGATTCTCCCCTGATATCAGATACTTGTACCTGATATTTGGGTCTAGTGAATTCTTCTTTAGATTGCCATTGTTGCTTTGATAGGGCCATGACTTTGATAGTTCTCTAAATGTATGTCTTCCATTGAGATTTCAAAGATATTAGTCTTTGACGCATTTAACATCAATGTAGGTAATGGATAAGATTCACGTGTTAATTGTTCTTTAACTTGTTCAATGTGATCCTTGTAGATATGTGTATCACCTGTACTAATTACAAGTTCACCTACTTTTAGATTACAGTGATGTGCCAATAGATGTGTAAGTAATGCATAACTAGCAATGTTAAAAGGTAAACCCAAGAAAACATCAACACTACGCTGATACATATGGCAAGAAAGTTCACGATTTTTGTTAACATAGAATTGACTCATAACGTGACAAGGGGGCAAAGCCATTTCGTCTAACTCGCTCACGTTCCAGGCACTTAGTATATGCCTGCGCCCATTAGGATCTTCAGTTAACCCTTTAATGAGATTTGCCAATTGGTCGACTTCAATCTTGTCAACTGCGAGGCGTGTACCACCTTTGTGTGCTTTGCCCATGTCTTTCTCTGTGCGATACTTGTTCCAGTGACGCCATTGTACCCCGTAGACACGACCGAGATCACCTTCGAATTTTGCTTTGTGTTTCCAATACGGTGCAAGCGCATTTGGTGTCCAGATAGTAACTTTTCCTTCACTACTACCGTGGGTAAGTTCTGCCAATCTACGTTCATCACTAGATCCCTCAATAAACCAGAGAAGCTCACCGACGCAAGCTTTCCAAGCAAGTTTTTTAGTAGTGACTGCGGGAAAGCCCCTACGCAAATCAAAGCGAATATGACGTCCAAAAACACTATAGGTGCCAACACCAGTTCTGTCATCTTTAATCTCTCCGTCATCTAGTATATCTTGTAATAATTCTTTGTATTGTTTCATATTAATGTCAATTCTACATCCATTAAATGGTTAGTTCGTGTATAATTTAATTCAGTAAATTGTGTAAATAATTTTTCTATTTTTATTGTATCCGAGTTGTTATTGTTCTCAACAAACAATGATTGTACTTTCATGCCATTTTTTATTTTTTGAATCACTGATGGAAGTATCTGACATTCGTATCCTTCTGTATCAATCTGTAATCTACCTATAGAGGTTATATCAAATTCATTGCATAAAGTATCGAATGTTATTTTTTTAATTTCTTGTTGATGAATAACACTCGGGTCTATTGATAACTGTTGTAATTCTGATAATACCAGTTGATGCGGCTCATCTAATTTATTACATCCTTTTAACCAAAATTTATCTGGCATGGGGAACGTTTTTTCAATATATTCTTCAGGTAAAAAATATATAATTGATGTTCCTTCAATATCACTTATTGCACAATTACACAATTTAACATTATTTCCTTTAAGAGAATTTAAATAAAAGTCTAATGGTTCAACAAGTAATACATTAATTGAAGGATCAGATTTAGCAAACTCCGCGCTTGTATCAAAATTACTGGTACCTATATCAACATAGTGGTAGTGCATAGTTAAAGCTTACCTAATAGTCTGTCTGTCTCTGGTTGTACGGTGTCAGCAATACTTTGAACATTGAGAACAAATTCTACACTCACTATTAGTTCATCAAGTTCATCAAGTTTGCGACTGACTGCTTCTTCTATTTGGTCTGGATTCAATCCTTGTTGTAGAAACTTTTGAATATTGATAGTCTGTTGTTTTTTACCTTGAAGCTTAATAACTAACTTCTTAATAAACTCTACAGGTATCTTATTTTTTTCTACATCTTCAAGGATATGTTCCCATTTTGAAATGAATTCTGGTGACATTAGACACTAACTTTTGCTCTTGGTTTTTTAACTTTAACTGGTTTTGTTTCTATAACTGCAGGTTCTGCAATAGTAGGATCTAAACTTTTTGCCTCATCGGTCAAACGCTTTGCTTCTGCTAGTAAGCCTTTTGCTTCACGTTCCATTTTTTGTGCTTGTTCAAGTCTTTGTTTTGCAAGTGACGCATCTCCTAATAAATCACCTGTCGGTGTTACTGGGTTTTGATTACCACGCATTCTACGAACTACATCAGCTGGATCTTGTAATCCACGACTGTCATCTAATTCTTGCAAACGCTTAACTGCACTTTCACCCTGTTGCATTTCATCTAGTATCTTATTCAATTCATCTAAGCGAATTGTTTGATTTGGTGAAGGTGTCATAACAATTGCCGATGTTTGAACCTTCTTTAATTGACCTTCCAAATGCAATACCTGTAGAATTGGTCTACCATCTTTAGCATATGTTCTGTTTAGTGCATCTGCTAAATGTTCGCTATTTTGTCCAATATCACTTTCAATGCATTTGATTAGTGGGTCGTGAACGTGCTGATTTAATGTCTCTGTATATGTGACTAAGCACATATGAACTTCATTAGGCACTTCCCGAAATACTATTGCAACTTTTCTATCACCGTGTTTACCAACGTGTCGTGTAAAACTCATAGTTGTGTTCTCCTCTTATATAAGCTTAAGATATTTAACTGATATTCATCAATCAAATATTTTTATTGGTTAGTATGATGGCCCCATTGTTTGCTAAAATATGAATTAATAGTTTTTTGGGCATCTGTGTTATTAGTTAAATCAACTCCACAACAATAGTAATGATATATTCCGGTACCTTGTTTACTAAAATTCACATGCTGTAACCAGGGATTAAATCCTCCAAAACCTACACCATCGGTAACATCTATTAAATGTTTGTTTACTGCTTCCATAAATGCAGTAATTTTTAATAATTGCATTCGTTTATCAGTATGGGGTGTAAATACATTTGACCAAACATTATTAATTACATTTTCCCAAAAAGTAGAAGGTACATAACCCACACCCATGTCCGTAATAACTGGGTGCGTTATTAGAATAAATTTCTTACCATACACCATGTGAAAATTCTTAATCAATTGAATTTGATTTTTATTGGATGCATCATTAAAATATAAATTTACAATTGTTTTTAAATCATAAATCGGAGTTTTAGATAAAGTTTCATTTAAATTAACACTAGCATAGTCAACATGATTCCAAATTGATGTTGGCATCATTAAGTAGGTAGTATATGATAATTTACCCGAATACACTTTCCTAATTTCAGAAATTAACTGTTGCCAATAAAATAAATGTTCATATGATTCTAAGTTATAGTTACCTTCACTGATAAAAATACCTTGTACTTTGTATTGTTCGGCAGTTATTGCAAGTTTTCGTTGATATTCAATGATGTTGTTAAACATTGATTGTTCGGTATATTTATTAAAATCCGGCGTCAATAATGAATCGGTATCACTATCTACAATTTGTAGTGACAACCATACTTGTAATCCTTGAGATTTTATATACTCAACTAATTTCCAAGTATCTTTTGGAATTGTTTTATCAGTGTTTGCTGTATCATAAAGACTAATACGTCCGGTATGTTTGTTAATGGGTGTTTGCAATTGCACAATAATCCCATTAAATCCTATTTGTTTAATTTTATCAATTGCTGGTTTTACTGATTCAAATGAAGTAGTATGATATCCATTAATATCAAATTGAGTTTTTGGTGTATCATATCTATAATCAAGCTGTGCCAATCTAAATTTATCCACTGATATAGCAGTAGGAGTTTCAAATTGAGAAATAGATTTTATTACTGGTGTAGAGACATTATTTACCGATATATTAGCAGGAGTTTCAATCTGCGAACTGGATGTTATTACTGGTGTAGTGTCTAATTCTGTTTGGCTAGATCCACCTCCACCGCAACCAGACAGAATAACACTTAACGTTAATAAACTTACAATAATTTTTATCATGACCATTTCAATTCATAAAATGTAGCATCTTTGGAATCCTCAAATGCTATGTTACCTAAATAATATTCTACCAAAAACAATTGACTGGTTTGAATAATGCAAAATCTACCTTTGAGATTATCTAATACCCATTGTTTAGAATCAATTGTCAATGGTGTAGCGGTTAATATAAAATGTTTTGGACAAAAGTCTACCTGTCTTTTACCAAACCAAATATAAGGATCAATTTTATATTCAGTCATTTTGTTAAATTATCTAACATCTTATATTTTTCCCAAGCTTCAACTACTGAAGGTGTTGAGTTATCGTTAGTTGGTACCACTTGCATCCACAATCCATGACCTAGCTTTGCTGGATGATTATAATCAGAATAATGTCCGGCGGTTCTACCTTCACTGTCAAATACTCTAGGTTGGTGTATCCTACCTGAGAAATATAATCTAGTAGCCAATTCTTTTACTTTGGTTAAATCATACTCACTAAGTGCATATGAGTAGGTAGAACGTGTAATTGAAGTACCTTCTACATAATATTGTTCTACTACCTGCATAAAGGTTTCATAGTTAGGGCACATTGTTCGGGTTACAATAAACATAACATTATCCTCGGACACTTCGTTTGCCATCAAACTATTCAAGCATCCACCAAGGCTAGTACCGATATACATCATACAATCATCTTTCTATTTTGTTTAACATAATCACTATAAACCTTTTTGCCGTTCTCTCTAATCCATTCAACAACAGGTTGCGGATCAACTTCAAATGCTGTTTTAAGTTCATCATAAGCCATTGTGCTATTAAACTCATAAATCTCATACGCACGTTGACTGTTTACTCTTGCACGGAGTAACATCATTTGTAATGGGATGCCTGATGGCTGGTCGGGGGTTCGTTGTTCTTTAAGAATAGCAACAACTTTTTGTTTTTCCCATTCGTTGTACTTACTCATATGTAAGTCAACATCATATAAACATTCAAGACCTAACATATCCCACATTGCAAGATAGTGTTTAGTTTTCTTCTTTCTTAAGGATGACATATAACATTTCTGCTTTGTTAATTGCGTTTGCTAATGAAGGTTCTGTTTCTGCTAGTTTAAGAATTTCTTTCCACTCATACCATTTTGTAATGTAACGTTGGGAAGTATCTTCTTTAACCATTGTTCGGTCCGACGATCCACTCTTACGTGAATAGACCGTCTTGCCGCCATCTGGGCTTTCGTAAATAATTATTTCCTCACTAGACTTAATCATCGACATCTTTTATCATTCCCAAGAATCTAACTAAGGCAATAACAAAAAGCCAACATAAGCCCAATATAAGTATTGAAATTATAATATAGTCAAGCCAACTCATTATTTTTCATCATAGATAGCATACGTACCGAATGGGGGATTCGGATTCTTATCACCATGAATGATCCAAGTTGTATCACAATAGTCTGGGTCACCCCAACTACCACAAGGGTATCCATCAGTGAATACAATCAATCGTTTTGGATCAATAGCATTCTCTTTCAAGTATGTAAAGATACAATCAAAGTCAGTTCCACCACCGCCCATTGGCTGATATTCTTCAATGCTTTCCATATTCTCACTAGAGAAATCTTGTGGGTTATATGTATCAGTATCAAAGCAGAATACGTGGACCTTGTAACCATCAAACGCATCCATCATACCACCAATTTCACCTAAGAATTGTTGTGCTTGTTTGTTGCTGATACTACCTGACATATCGATTGATACGACAACATCAATTTCTTCTCCCGGTGTCATGCCGGGCATGATAGCATCCATGTGCCAACCTCTGCGTGAGGGACGCATCCAACTGTAATCTGTACGAATAGCACTTGTCAAGTTAGTTTGAATCAGTTCACGCCAGGGCATAACTGGGTTAGTATGCTGACGGATCAATCGTTCGACACCTAAGGGCAACTGACCTGCTTCTGCACTACTTGCGGCATTGATAATAGCTTGTTTAACTTCCTGACGTACACGTTCACGTTCTTCGGGACTCATTGAGGGACGTTTACCTTTACCCTCTTTATCCCCATCACCTTCGCCATCTCCGTCACCATCCATATGGTCATCAATCATTTGATCCAGCAAATCTTCAATAGAAATTTTCTGAACATTTTTTATCAAATCATCATAGATAGCTTCTGCGGCTTTACCATCATATTTTGATTCATATAAGCAAGGCACTGATGTAATAAACTGGCCAACTTTGTGACGTTTCAAATCTGCATTGACAGCATAGTCATCAGCAATATTCCAGATTTCAGGATCACGATTATCACGGCGACCCATATGATCGTACACCACGTGCAATACTTCGTGACCAACTAAAAATTCAACTTCTTTCGGCTTCAACATCATAATGAAGCGACTATTGTAATAAAACTTCTGACCATCAGTTGCCGCAGTACTACACCATAGATCGGCATTGATAAGTTGCATACGTGTAGCAAGATTGCCAAAGAATGAATGACGTAATAGTAAACCAATACGTGCGGTGACTAACCTTTCACGTGCTAATGCATCAATTTTGCTATCTGTAGGTCCTACTAGATTTTCAAATTTCTTACTACGACTACGTTTTTTAGTGGGATTAAGTACTTCGCTCATATTGGTCCTTTACTGTTTATGTGTCTATTATAGCAGAATTTCTATTTATTGTCAAATAGACAAGCCTCGATATCCTGCATCAAATGCAATACGTGCGTAATCCTGTGCGGACTCAATAGCATACAAGGCCATTCCTTGGTCCTTTGTCATTCCTTTTGACCGGGCACTTTGCCCCAATGCGTAAAAATATTTCTTACCTGACATTATATTTCTTTAAAAAAGGGTGAGCATTACACTCACCCATTAAATCACTCACCAGCTTGCACAATGTACTTGCCGTATTTCTTATGAAACTCATCAAAGTTTTTCAATTGACTTGGCTCAATCGGCAACTTGTATGTTTTCAATGCAATCTTCGCACCCATTACAACCAACTCAGTCTCAAAGTTTGCCATAATGTAGTTAAAGAAGTTATCAGCCATTTCGTGGAACTTCTTACTGTCCACTTTCTTATTCTCAAGTGCATCACGCAATTCATAGCACATTGAAATAGTCAATGAATACATTGCCGAGATTTCTTTAACTGCAAGGTCCTTCACTTTGCCTGACAAAATATCTGAGGGCTCGGGCATACGACCTGCAACTTTGCGGTGTGCCGCAAACTTAACAGCAAGACCTTCACCAACAGCTCCACTAATCAAATTGAACAATGTATCGGCATCAGTGTCATCCTCATCATTCAACAAGTCACTAACGAAACACCAGCTACGTGGAGTAGCGAATGCACGGCTTGATGATTTACTATCAAACTCATACAGGTCCTGTTTAGCGAATGATAGATAACCTACAACGTCTTTGTGAATAGCTTTATTCACAGC